>Ga0163217_1105172_pt1 | contig 11041 bp, 12 predicted proteins | sample SynspAceP_FD_185933 | JGI IMG/M metagenome (GOLD analysis project Ga0163217, IMG submission 185933) | Saline lake microbial communities from Ace Lake in Antarctica - Synechococcus sp. Ace-P (PacBio error correction) | ecosystem: Environmental > Aquatic > Non-marine Saline and Alkaline > Saline ... | reverse complement strand
TCGGAGACATGCGTTTGCAGGTCCCATGAAGGTGGTGCTTGCCTGGGCTGCCATTGAAAACTTACCCCATCTTACTTCATGGTACACAACCGTCACCCTTTGGATTCATCAGTCAACTTACGCCGGCTGAGTTGAACTTGTGGACACTTTTACGGATTGGCCTAATTGTGTGAATCTGGGGCGTTATCACACGGCGGGGCTGCCTTTCAGTGAATGCGTCGATGCGCTCTGCAGAACACGTGCGGGTTGGCGTTTATTGTCATTTTGATCACAATGCGCCGCGGACTATCAAAAGGACATCTATCCGCAATTGGCGCGTTTTTGGCGTTCCGCGTGAAGCGGATTTGATACCATCATTACATCAGCGACGTCACCGCACATTTTGGTTGCAAACCAACCTGACCTTCCGCTGTTTCACTTTGGTCCGGCACGGGGATCAGTCCATTTTTGGAGGGTTTGGCCAACCCTATTGTAGGCATTATCAGACGCCAAACTGTGCCTGCTAACCGGGCCATTAGATGACACGAATACGAAACTGTCGATATTTACCACAGTCTTTCTTTAAAGAGATGCGCGACAACGCTGTCGAGATGATTTTGCGCAAACCCCGGACTTGCGTAGTTCGAAGGTGGCAACCGCATGGATCATCTGTGCTGGTTCCATTTGCGCAATATAAGGCAACTGGGCGGCACGGTTATCTTTGCCGGAGAAAACCGGGCCGGCAATTCTATCGCGGAAGTCGCTGAAAAGAAGCCGCTACTCTGATGGGGCGAGATGCCCTTAAAGGGGCAGAATTGCTGGCCATAAGGTGATGGGTTGACCAACTGGATATCAAAAGGTGCGCTGACAACGGCTTTCGCATGCTAGTTTCGTTGCGGGTGGCATTCATGCAAAGGAGTGTGGCCCATTAAAACGTTCCGCGGACAATGCCGGTGTGAGAGCTGTGGAGTAACATCAAGAAACAGATTTATCGGACTTAACCTTGTTCGGGGTTTGCGACCAGTTGGTTTGGAACTGAAAAAACTTGGATGCTACTCACCAAAACTTCATTCGTATCTTTGGTAACCGTTGTTTCGTTTCCGAGCATGAGAAAAGATTCTTTTCGTGACGCAAGAAGTTTTTAAGCCGCCCAAAATGCTGGCAGGGATCCCCGAATTACATCACTGCAAAAGCTTGCAGCACGCGTGAAACGGTTGGCGAATGGGCCGGTTAGGGCCGATCTTGCATCGCTGGATGCATCTAATAACGCCGATGACTAAACCCGAAAAAAAACAGGTTAAACAGCCCCTAACCAATCAAAAGAATACCGGCATATTGTGGTTTGCCTTTTCGATTGCGCTTAAAGTGGACGGGCATGGGCCCATTCAGCGGCTTGACGGTTGTGATAGGGGCTGCAAGAGCCTGTCAGTTGGCCCTGAAAGAGGAGATTTTCTAATACACCCAAGCTCACCCCCAGCTCAACGGATGTGAGCGTTGTCGCCGAAATTCTGGACTAACCTGAAGAAAATCAACGATTCCGCGTCACTGGAGGTCAATATTGAAATGTGGTCTTCCAGCTTCATCGGTTGAGAAAATTTTAGCAGTATTGTATTCACGGCCAGTTTGGAGCTATTTCCGAGCGGAGCTTTTCGCAGGGCCAAATCTGAAAAGATTCCCTCAGCGAACAAAAAGCCAAGATACTCTATGATTTTTCGCGCGGCTTATGTGGTCGTAGACAGAGTTCATCAAGGCCATTGGAAGCCTCGTGATTTTTGGCGGGTTTTTAGAAAAGCCTAAATCCTGACCTTGGAGGCGCAGTTCCAATGGCATTGGCAATATCGAGCCCGCTGGGCGACGCAGTAAATCGAAATGCCTCACCAGATAATGGCAACCGTCCCCATAGGCGCTGACGTCAGACCACGCCATTCAGCTACCTTAATTGCCTCGCTGGATGGTCAGCTTCTGCTTCTGCTTCCGGAAAACAAGCCGCGGTTCATGGCAATCAGCGGCAAGATCGTTTGGGGGCGAAAAGCTGCGGCGAAGGAAAAATCACGTTTTTTTTAGCGTACAAAATCAGATCCGTACCGGTGGAGGAGAATGGGCACTGGCTTGATAGACCCATAACCTACGTAGAACGCTTTAAAACCCAAACGTAGCGTTTACAAATCTGCCTGCAAAATCAGGACAGACGTTTTAGACCTGTTGAAACTTTATGAGCAGTCACGTAAAGCCAAGTCCTTGCCATTAAATCGTGGTCCACATTCCTTATAATTCATTGACCTGCATAGGGGACAAGAAAATGGGGCCTACATCGTCCACCTTGTTTCCATATTTTAATGAGGATTATGGCGCATTCAGGTATCTGCTCGGTCCTTACCAGAACCCGGTTTCCGCTGTGATTCTACGACCGGGGTCGGCCTTCACAGGCCGTTGCTTGTGCGAGGATGCAGTTATTGAGCTGAAACAGGCGCACTACCCCGCTTAGCAGCCTGCTTGCGGCGTTTCATCTTGCCTTGATGGGGAGCGTTAGGGGTAAAGCAGCTGCCTTGCCCCCCGATGACGCTTGAGACACTTAGGTCACCGCCTTGCAATTTCTGACAGACTGCGCGAGATGGCGAGCCCCATGCCCAGTGCCCCGCGCGGAACCGGGGTTTGCGGCATGAATCGACCTATAGAAAACTTCAAAAAATGCTTTGCAGCTGCTTCGTCTATGCCTGCCGCCGCTTGTCGGGGACTCGGAATTTGAGACATTCACCGACGGGCTTTCACCACCACCGGAACCAAATCCGGTGTCGGGTGAACTTGATCGGCATTGCCAATAAGGTTGACAGGGATTTTGCCGCGCGCGGAACTGCTCGGCGAAAACCACGTCGGCCTTTGGACCACGTCAAAGGCCAGCCCTTTCTTCTTCGACCAAGGATGAGCTGTCAATGCCGGGGAATCGGGACCAATATTCCTGCCACGCCGCATGCGGTAGGCTCGATGACCAGACTGCCGATTCGATTTGCCCACATCAAGAATTTCGTTGATGAGATGCAGCAGATTGGTCCAACGGACTGGACAAGCCGGTTCATTTCCAAGTTCGACAGCTGGTCGTACATCTCGTCCAGCAGTCGTTTGGGCTTCGGCAGGGTGATATCGCCGGGCTTTCATACCCTTTCAGCAGCGCTTTTGGATGCGGATAGCATTGCGCGCATTGCCGCGACAGTTGGGCCACCCCCATTGATGACGTCAAGCGGGGTGCGCAGTTCGTGGTAAGCAACCCCCATAAAATTTGTCTTTGCCTTGCTCGCGGCCCTCTGCACGCGTCCTTTTGCATGGCTGTGTACGGTCACATCGACACCGCAGCCCGACAAGCTGCCATCGGGCCCAGCGCCGAGCCGACGGCTTTTGATCACCGACCGTCCGCCAATGGTTGTTCAGTTTCAAGACGTTTGCGACTGGCGGTGAAACCGGCAGCCGGCGTTTCGATCCCACTTGGCTTCGTCAAAGCGGCCCACCGGGAACTGCTTTGCTGTTCACCCCACTCCTCAGCAACCACTTCGAACGGTTGTCCCGCTTCTCAGCAGTTCGCTTGGGAAGGTCGTACCATTTCTTTGTACTTGGAGTTGCTCAGCAACAGCCGATTCCTGCGCGTCGAACATGACAAAACCATTCGTATTCAGCGCTTCGGATGGCCGCTGCTAAGCAACGCCTCGGCGCGTTTCGTCCGCTCGGAGACCTGCAGGGACATACAGGCAAAGTCCCAATAGCATTGAGGCCTGCAATAGCGACAAGGCCCAAGTTTTGCCATGATCCGGCGCGACCTTCGGCCAGCCGCCCTATTGGTGGCGCGCTTCCAACACCCACTCGTTCGGAAAAAGAGATCAACTCGAGCTTGACGGTATCCGCATCCTGAGGCTTTCGTCACCGTAGGGAACAAAAAGCGGGTTCATTTGTGGGCTTTGCGTCGGCTGGCCTGGGATCAGCATATCATAGGCGTTCTTCGGCTGCACGTATGCCAGCTTCTGACCAGAACTCTTGGTAGTCGACACAGAGAGAGACAATACCCAAGCCGGCGTGTTGCTTTCGTCGATCTCACCCTCATGACAGCATCATGGGCGGGCCATTTATACCGGGGCACGCAGATCCATTCCACTGACCGCCCTGCACAAGTCAAACAGGTCCCAGCCATTTCAGCTCGGTCCCAACAGATAGCATCCGCTCGATTGCCGGATTATTGTTCTTCGTTGGGTGCGGTAGTTTCACCCCAAGGCTCCGCGTTGCGCTCTAGCGGAGTATCAACGCCGCACCAACAAATCGGGGGCCGCTGCAACGTTTGATTACGATGTCACGATTTTCGCGGATGTTTTGAACCTCAGTAAAAATCCCTTTGGGTTGCAAAAGGGATTCTCACCAATAAAAACCGCGAAGTTTCTCGTAATGCGAGCATCTTTTCATGGATGATTGTTCAAATTCTCGCGAATAATCGAGGCATTTCAAGGTGGCTTTTTAGGCCCCGCAATTCTACGTGAATGTCTGCGACAAAAGGCCGATCAAATCGGCCTGCCGCCAAGGTAATGATGGAATCGTTGCGCTAAAAAAATGCGAACAACGGCCCAAGCGCCGCCCAATATGCGGTCCTTCGACATGCTATGAGGCAACCGCTTGTCCATATAGGCGCAGCCAGGCTGCGGAATTTCTAAAACGATCATTCTGGGCGCAACAAAAAAACGAATTGATCGGGTTTATTCGCCCATGTTCCGCCTTCGCGCCACGTGTTGCTTGTATGCTGCACATCTTAACCTGAATAAAACCCCAATCCCCTCACGCCGCGAATGCTCAAAATAAGCGACAACGCGCCCGACGCGGACCGGACGCGCTAGGCAGCACCTGAACCGTTCAGCATGCTAACTTTTGCACAGAAAAGATCGCCTTGGCGTCGGCATATTCAATCATGCGAACCCGCTTTTGCGTGCGGCCCTAGCCGCCAAAGCCCGTACGACCGCTGGCTCCCTTGCCAAAACCGCGCGCGATTTCGCTGTGGCACGGGGTTCATTGGCATTTTGCCCGCGGTTGTCGCGGGGGCGGTGAACGCGAGGTTGCTCAGCTTTGCCGCGCCTTTGTTGCTGAATAGGTGCTGGTGGCGCCGCCGGCAGTTTGGTAAAAATTTTGCCATCGGCTGTTTTGTACCAATTCGGCATGGGCTGGAAAGCCATACCCGGGACCGCCCGCAAGCATGTTTCCCGATCAGATAGCCCGCCAGGCAACGGCATAAAAAATTACCGCCCGACCCGCCTTGGGTCTGTTGAGGCCTTCTGACCCGCAGGCCCCCACACCGTGCTGTTTCTTCGCAAACTTCGACGCTGTCTATAGCGAGGGCTGATTCAACGTGCAGCGCCGCTTCGGCAAGGCCTGTCTTCGCACAGTCACCTGTGATGAGGTTCCGCCAAACGACGCCCTCGTTCTTGCAGCTTGCACGTTCAGGGGGAACGCGCGGCCATCAATCTTTCGTCGCGGCAGCCGGCAAGGGTAAAAGGCGGTGGCCCCGATGATCGCGATGGCGACGCGTTTTGACCGTTTTGTCATGATATCTTGCTTTCTGCTTGTACTTGCGGACGAATAAGGAAGATGCTAACCGGAAATACGCGCAATGTAATGAGGTTTGAAACGCGACAAATCCTGCGTGATTCCTAGTGCGATCTCGCGCAGGGCCGATCCGGCACATCTTGCCCGATGATCCAAGCCCCGACAACCGGATCCGCTCACGTCGAATGTCGGCAAATGACGCAAAGCCTGCAGGATGCGCGGAATTTCGGCATTACTCCGTGTTGGTGGCGCTTTCGATGATCTTGGCCGTTTTTCACAATCTCGATTGAAGGCCCCTTTCGCGCGACAGGGATCGGTTTGCGCACAGAGCCACGCGTCAGTGCTTCGCGCGCGCGCTCGAATGCCTCGGCTCCAGCGCGTCCCCGTAACACCCGCGCCCGCCACCGCATTCACCGACATTCGGTTCGAAAAACGCCGGGCAGCAAGGTTCGGGTGGTTCTCGAACATCTCCCACAAGCACGGGCGCAGGCCCCTTGTTGGACAGCAGCGCCTTCCTGCGGGTTCAAGAAACAGACAGCCCGATCCGGCGATGTGGTCGGGCCATAGTCATCGCGCAAACAGGGTCTTTCCACGGGTAGAGCTTGAACAACACGGCGATCCGGCGGTCTTCGTCATCCCAAAGAAACTGCCCGTCATCGCTCAGTGCGATCTTATCGAGGTCGAAAATAAATTTGCGCCCCAAGTCCCGCCTCCGGGCGGCCCATCCATCGCTTCGACGGTTGCCGTAGTCTTCGGGATTGCCCGCGACCGCCGTTTGAAAATGAAGATCGCTGTCGGGTTCGAACAATCCGCAAACCGTTGCGGACCAAGGGGCTTCGTGGATTACCGTTGGGAATGGTCGGTCGGCCCCTTCGGCAGCGTGCCTGCCTCAAGATGGTCCTTCCAGCACTGCCACTGGAACGCGGCAACTTTCATATAGGCGACGTGGGGGTGTGTCGGCGTTGTATTCTAGCAGCTTGGCAGGCCCCTTGCCCGTCATAGCCAGACAAAACGGCCATAGATTTCGCGATCAGCCCGTTCCAGCTGTCGGCGACGAGGTCGCGGTGACCTTCTGGATCGCAAAGCCTGTCAGCAATTCTTCGGCTCGGTCAGAATTATTGGTTCCACCGCCTCACGGGCACATGCGCTGCAGCGCGTTTTGCGGGGCTTCGATTGTCATTCTCGATCTGTCGAGCGAAAACGCATAAGGCGACGTTTCGTCCAATAGGGTTCGCCGTGCCATAATCCGCAAAGCTAAAGCCGACCTCTTTTCGCATTGGTCGCCCGCAATGCGGCCGCTCTGCTATTTCGATCTTGTGCATCCGGCGAAACTCCCCCGCGAAAAACTTACGCGGGGATTTAGTCGCTTTGCCCTTCGCGATGCCAGTGTGCTTCGCCGATTTGCACCGCCCGCGGGCCTTACGCAGGTCACAAAAACGTCAGACCAGGTTTGGGAACAACCCGGGCGCGCCAATCGTTGGACGGTTCTACGCGATCGCTATTTTGCTGGTGTCACCCATGGACGCCCGATCGGTATGGCGGAAATGAATTGAAAGCCCTCAACATGAAAATTCTCATGGTACTCACCTCCACGACAAAAGCTGGGCGATACTGGCAAACAAAACCGGTTTTTTCTGGCTCGAAGAGTTGGTCGCGGCCCCCTACTACGTCTTTTTAAAAGACGCTGGCGCAGAGGTCACGTTGGCCTCGCCCAAAGGGCGGCCAACCCTCCGCTCCGATCCCTCCAGCGATTGCGAAGATGCGCAGACGAGGCGACAAAACGCTTCAAGGGCGACGATGCTTGCGCAATAAAGACTGGCCAACACCAAAAGTGCTGTCAGAGTATCGGACTGACGGTTTCGACTGCGGATTCTTCTAACCCAGGCGGCCACGGCCGCTGTGGGATCTGCCGAAGACAAATCCAGCATAAACCTTGACGAAAAACCTTTGCCGCCAGGCGGGACCCGCCCCGTCGGGCCGTTTGCCCATTGCGCCCGCGGTGTTCAAAACACACCAAAGTACCGACGACAAGCCGCTGGTATCTGGCAAAAACCGTCACCGGTTTCACCAACACGAAGAAGAGGCCGGTGGGGCCTGACGGACGTTGTGCCTTTCCTTGTTGAGGACATGCTTTAATCCAATGGCGGCACTTATAAAAAGGGTGACGACTCCGGGCGTCCTTTCGTTGTGACGATGGCAAGCTGGTCACCGGCCAGGAACCCCGCGTCCTCCGAGGAACGGCGCTAAACTCCTGGTCGCTTCTCTAAGAATATCGGCCCACTGCGCGTAACCCGTGCGCAGTGGGCAAACTATAAACCGGACCAAGTGCAAAGGACCAAAACTAATGAACATTCTCGTTGCCGGCGCGGACCGGCAAACCGGCATCCGTGTCACCGACAACTGCGAGAACAGGGGCACACGCCAATCGCACTGGGTCCGGATTCTTCTTGACACCAGCGCGCTTGCCTTCCGACGTGGTGCTGCGCAAGGCGATCTGAACCAACTGACCTCCGACACGCTGCGGAAGGGCTGTGACGCGTGATCTTTGGCCGGCAGGGTCCGGCGGGATCATTGGGCCGAGTGACCGATAAGGTTGACCGTGACGGTGCAAAGATTAGTTGATATTGTGCCGGCCAGAAGCGGGTGTCTCCGCGCTTTATGTAATGCTAAGCAGTTGTCGGTGCGGTACCCCGACCCCGGACAGCGAAACTAGCGCATTACTTGCAAGCAAAAACACGACGCTGATGTGCACTTGCAGAATTCAGATGGGAATACCGCCATTACTTGCGCCCCGTCGCGCTGACGGACGATTGCGCGGTAACCGCAACATGAATTTTTTGGTGACGACCGTTGGACGTAAAAGCGAAAAGCGGCGCGTGGCGATCTGCAGCGGGCGTTTGCCGTCAAAGCGGTGGTCCGGCCCCTGAGTTGGAAAAACATAGTAGCGCTATTTGATGCAATCGGCTTAAGCTCCCAAGGCTTTTTCCGGTTTCCTCCACCCGCTAGCGCAGCTGCCATCGAAAAAAAGCGCCAGGGAGTTTTCTACTCTGGCGGCGTTTTCTACGTTTGAGATGTCCCGACCTGTTGCATCTAAGGAATTTGGTGACACCTGCCCCCTTTGGCATCTATGGTCACCTCGTTTATCAGGCGCCTTCCCGTCGCAGCCTACCGGGTATCCCAAAACAAGGGGTTAAGATATGAAAACGATTTTGTCTGCTCCGGCGGATTAGAATTCTGGTGTCGCTTTGTCATATGGTGGCGCACAACGCAAGTTGACGGGCTGGTTGTCCTTTGGACTATGCAGCGGCACCGCAAAGAGCTGGATTACGCGGCCACTATGTGCAACGCGCCTTGGCGTTCCGCACGGATATCATCTCGGACATGCGCGGGCATGGGGGCCGCATTGCGGGCTTCGGCGGGACCGATGATATGAACGTACCCGACGGCATTTACGCCGAGATAACCATGCGCGGTCACTGTTGTGCCGAACCGCAACGCGATTAATGTGTCGGTCGCCTTACGGGATCGCCGCGGCACGTGGGGATCAATTCGGTTCGCCCGGCTGTGCACGGGGAGGGTGGGGACCACTCATCTACCCCGGATTTGCCTCCCGATTTCACCCAAAGCGTTGGAGTTCATGCAAAAATATGGCGTGGAATGGGCTATGCAGGACGGTGTCGCTGTTACACGCCGTTCGTCCACCCGGAACCAAGGCCGGATATTCGTGACCGAAGGGCAGCGCCACAACATCCCCTTTGCCGAGACTGGTCCTGCTATAAGGGGCGGGCGCAACATCACTGCGGGGGGTGCGGCTACGTTTGCGTGAGCGGCGCGAGGGCCGTTTCGACCTTGCCAGGCGGACCGACCCACAACAGTATGAAGACCCTGACTTCTGGGCAAGAGGGCAATCAAAACGGCAGGATCCTGTCCTGATGTTTCACAATCACCAAAAGAGTTTTCACTTTTCCGCCTCGCATTCAGCTATCACATCTGCCCGAGATCATCAATGCGCCGCCTGCACGGGCATAACTATGTCGTGGCGTGGCGAACTTCGGCAAAGAACTGAACCCTGATGGTTTTGTTTCGCGGACTACGGCCGAGCTTAGGCCGCTCAGACCTTATATCGACGAGCGCTCGATCACGCCAATCTTAACCGACGTGCTCAATTTTGACTCGACCGGCGAAAAACATGGGCGCGGCATCTTGTATGAATTGGTGTGCGGGCCGTTGGCCTGAAAAACCACATCCGTTCCAAGGTAGCGAGACGCCCAAAACATGGCCGAATAATCGGCCTTGAGCCAAGCTACGCATAGCCGAAATTTTCGGCCCCACCCATTCAGGCGAAGGGCGCGCTGCTGGATGTGAGCCCACCGTCTTTCGTGCGCACGGGCGGATGTGGACTTATCGCTGCCTGTGGTGGCGATAGTATGCATTGCGGTCGGACCCCGCGTTTCGCCACGATTGGGCCGCGATGTCCTTGATGCGGGTCTGGCAGGAAGTTTGTCAGCGGCCTGTCGCGGAGAGCGCCGTTAACCGTTGTCGCTGTCGGGCGGCAATCCCGCAATTTCAGGACTTTGCCCGCTTGATCCGCTTGGCCATGAGAAAGGCTACCGTTTCGGCCTGCGAGGACCCAGGGTTCAATTTTCGGAAACCGTGGTGTCGGCCAGCTGGATTGTCTCGTGCTGAGCCTAAACCACCGTCGAAGGCGGGTTGAAACGGTTACGGCCGCGTTTCGATCGTTGCATCGTTGCTGGTGGGAAACCGCCGGCCCAAGTGGTGATGAAGATCGTGATCTCGATTTGACCCCCGACTATTTGGACTGGGGGCCCGCGACGGCCGCCGCCCACGCTTCATCCCAAGTTACCGCTCTAACCTTTGCAACCCGGGCAACGATTGGAGGTTGAACCCCAATGTCGCCGTCGATCCGGCAGATTTTGTTGGCGGGAATAAGCTTGCTTTGGGCTTGGTTGATAAAACCCATGGCCAACCGCTGGTTCACCCCGCGCCGTTTCTGGCCGCAGCTACATGTTTATTGCTTTTGGGGCAAAACAAAAACGGCTGGGTCTGACCCGCATCAGGAGAATTTTATTGGAAAACCGATTTATAAAGCGGATTTTTTTGGGCAGGCAGCTTGGGCGGAAAGGAACCCGAAGCTTCCCGCTTCACCTGAAAGAAGCCGAATTTGCTTGGAAAAGGTGGGTCAACCCGCAAAGCTGACGTTTTGGACTAATTTGCGTTTCCGCTTCCCAACCGCGCCCGAATTACGTCGCTTTGCCCGATTTGACCGGGGCCCAGGCCCGGAACTTTGCGCATTTTCTGAGTTGAATCGACTACGTAAACCGGGATTTCAGTAATCTGTTCGAGTTCCAAATCCGACTCAAACTGTATCTGGGCGCGTTTCCGCAACCACGGTGCGTTTCACGAAGATTTGCACCGTCTCGATCGGTCGCCGTCTGGGTCGGGCTGCTATGCCGCGCTGGCTATCTTCTCTCTT
>Ga0163217_1104949_pt1 | contig 11041 bp, 16 predicted proteins | sample SynspAceP_FD_185933 | JGI IMG/M metagenome (GOLD analysis project Ga0163217, IMG submission 185933) | Saline lake microbial communities from Ace Lake in Antarctica - Synechococcus sp. Ace-P (PacBio error correction) | ecosystem: Environmental > Aquatic > Non-marine Saline and Alkaline > Saline ... | reverse complement strand
CGGTGGTGAACTCACCGCATCGGGTCCCTCGGCAGATGCAGGGTTCAGCTGCTGGCGCTGCGCCTCCAGGCCCTCGGAGGCACCCGCCCGCGGCATTAGGCCATCCGCTCTCACCGGTGAGCCTCGACGATGCGGGGGATCGATGAAGCGGGCGCCGAGGGATTGCACCTGGCTCACCTGGCGGCCGCACCCGCAACGTCAAGACCAACCTGACCACCGCGCCTGAGGCGGCGGGCGGCTGGCCCACTGGGCCTTTTTTGGGCCCCCCCCAAAAAGCGGCCACCCGGCCGCCCAGTCACCAGTAACCCTTGGCGGGCGGACGGGTGCCCGTGCCGCCGTCATCAGCATGGGAAGAAGCGAATCGAGTGCGGCGGGCGAGCCAGCAGCACGGCCTTATAGCCGGCGATGTTGGCCTGCGCGAGAAGCACGTCCATCGGACGGGCGCCGGGCTGATTGCGGGGCAGCAGCTCAGGGCAATGGTTCGAGACGCCACCGGCGCTTCAAGCGCTCGATCAAGGCACGGTTGCGTAGGGATCGAGGCAGGCCGAGCAGCAGGGGAGCCCGAGCGGCAGCGCTCGAGGCCGCCGCTGCCGCCATCGGATCGGCACGGGGGGGCTGCACGCAGAGGGCCACCATCCGGGCTGGCCCAGCTTGCGGGGGCAGCCCACCGGCACAACCGCAGGCACCGCCGGCGTAGGCGTCGTCGCTGAATCAGCCGCCCAGCCCGGGCCCGCTCCTCCGCGCCACCTTCACAACCCTTGGCGAGCAGCGGCGCACGTCTCCGGCGAGCGCGGGCCACCCGCGTGCTCCTGACTCCGTCGTTCCGCCGGGGACCGCACCCTGACCACGTATTCCCTTCAAACGAGCTGGCCCTATTGACGGGCCCAGGGTGTGGCAATGCAAGCGACTGGGGCGGCTTTTGTGTTCATGCCACCCCACATGGGAAGCCGGCCCCGCCCTGCTGTGACGGAGCACTACCCGCCAGCGCCAGGGCCTTCCATCAGGACAAGACTTCCTTTCGCAGCATCCCGGCCCATGACCCCTTCACGAACACCCTGGACACGGCAAAAGCTTCAGCATGTCCCGACGACAGTACGTGGCTCGAGCCGCCGAAGAGCAGGGCATCGACCTGCCCTTCCTGGCCGGGCCGGCCTGGCAGCACCGTGTGCCGGCATAGATTCTCTCGGGCAGCGTGGACAATCCGATCAGAGCTTTCTCGAGTACGATCAGATGCCCAGGCGCTACGCGTTGCTCTGTGTCAAGCTATCCGATGAGTGGATTGCAGGATCAAGCCGGGCGTTTCAGAGGATCTTCCTGAGCTCCTTGGCGCCAGCTTTTTTTGCTCAGATCGCCTCAACGGGGCGGATAACTGGGTTCCAGTTGGCCTGATCCAGGCCGTTCGATCTGTTTCTTGCTCGGGTGTTGTCGCCAGCGGGCCAGGCCGCTTGCCACCGCCGCGGATGGGCTACGCTTCAGCCACGGCTCTGGCCACCGCCGCCACCTCGTGAAGTCGGGCATTCAGCGGGCCCTCGGATCCGTGCTGGCTGGGATTGCGCTGAGCCAGGGCTTCAAGGCGGCCACCACCATTCGCCTCACTCACCTCGCGGGCGCCCACCGCCACGCAGGCGAAACCAGTCCGGGGAACAGGAAGCAGTGTTTGCACTTGACCGATCCGGCGCGACGTTCCCCCACCTGCCACGGATCGAAGGGCTGGCCGGTTGGCCACCAGGGCCGCCCGCCGGTTCCAGGCCAGCAGATCGCCGCGGGCTGGCCTCAGCCAGATGGGTGGGGTTCAAAGAGGCAGGATGATCGCGCCGCTCCACCTGGCGGCCATCGCCTCAACCACGACCTGATTCGAAGGGCTCCGGCCACCGTGGAGGTGTCGATCAGCACCGGTGGGGTGCACCTGACGCACCACCTTCAGGCAGTCAACGAATCCGGCCCTGGAGGGTCCCGCCCGAAAGCTGTCCTGCTCGGCCGCCGATCGCGCCAGCGGCGCGGCCATCGCTTGGATCGAAGCTGAAGCTCCTTCCGCCAGCAGGCCGTCGCATCGATCATCCAGAGACGCTGGCGGGCTTGTGCCTCTGAGAGGCCAGCGCGGCTGGAGCAGGCCCACCAGCCCTCGGCGATCCCACAGCCGGCCAGTGCCGGCCCCGAAACCAACCACGATCCGATGCATCCTCAAACGGCCAATATCCCGGCTCCGCGGGAGGCCGCCAGCCACCACGGCGGGAGGACGTGGCCACCGGCCGCTGGTGCCCTGGATGTCCGTCGTTGAAGCTGGGCAGCTGTGCGCGGTAGAGGTCGAGATTGCGGCGGGCGTTTGCCGACGCCGAAATCCTTCCCAATGCAACAGGGCGCCGGGAAGGCGGCTTTTGAACGGCGGGCCACGAAGGCGGCGATCACGGCGTCGTAAGGCCGGCCGCCGCTTCAGGGCGCGGCTGGCGGCAGCCGGGACGGCCGTTAGAGGGGATCGTCGCGCAACTGCGGGTGTCGTGCCCACATCAAGCAACCCATCGGAAGCATGCGGCTTGGGGTCAAGTCCGGCCGCAGGAGCGGTATAGACAGGCCAACTTGCCCTTGCAGACTTCCAACGCCACATATGGCCTTGGTCGCCCAGGCCAAGAATGCCCTGGGCATCGGTGACCAAGAATCAGATCGACCGGGCCCCGGGCCGAACTGGCGGCAGGAATGGTGTCGAAGTGGATCCTGGGCCTGGTGGTGGAGGTAAACGGCCCCCGGAGGGCTGCTCGGAAAGCCAGGCTGAAGCGCTGAATCGCCGCTCCACCGTGGAGAGGTGTAGACGATCGGGCAGCAGGCGTCGATGTGGTCGGCGAGAAAGCGGTGGAAAGGTGCATGGCTGGCCCTGAGCAACCTGGGCGAAGCGATATTCTCCATATCGGCCGAGAGATGTTGAAGGCATGCAGACCCTGCCACCTGCTGCTCCAGGGTTTCCACGCCAGCGGCAGCAATCCGTCGAGGCCCCAGCGCCGCGCTCCTCGCGGCTGACAGGCCGCTGCCTTTGTTGAGGTGGGATCGCCGGCAGCTGATGACTCGCAAGCTGGCGGTCTGCAGGGTGCCATCAAAAAAATTGCTCTTGCCGGGCTCTAGTAGTGGCGAAAGCGCCAGCCGTAGGAGGCCGAAGTTTCTGGGGCCCGTTCTCAACCTGCGATGACGGCCTCCGCAGGCAAATGAATACTGACGCCACGCTATTTGAGCAGGAAACGGGGATGGCCGGGTCCTCCAGGCCAGAACCACTTGCCATCGGTGTTACTGGGGTGGGCCGGCGTTCCATTTGCTGCGCGGCAACTGCAAACTCACCTCGCGCCAAGCGCAGCACCCGAAACGCCCGGGCGATCGGTTGCCGGCTGAAACATTCCCCACCAGCGGATCATCGAGGAGGCGCTGTCGTAACGGGCGGCGAGCAAATCCCCATCGCAGCGGTAGTCGAGCTCCACACCTGCCCCCAGGGCCGGGCTGGGCCAGGCCGGGCGCACAGATCCAAGGCAGAGCACGACGTCAACCAGGGGTCGCTCCAGCCGTTAGGCCAGCTCAACGGTCCAGCCGGGTTGCAGCGTTCCAGCTGGTTGTTGAGGTTTGCGCCGGATCTGCTGGAATCGAGTACGGGAGAGCCATCGTGAGCAAGGTATCGATGGTCGGCAGTGAGCGATTCTGCCACGAGATTCCACGGGCTGCCAGCGGGCTTTGTATGGCTTCCCGTCTCAGCGATTCAAGGCGGACGCATTGCCAGGTCAGCAGGTGCCCAGGGGGCTCCAGAGCAGGCTAGGGCCACCAGCAGCACGGCCGCCAGGCCTTGAACTGGAGCCACCAGGACCGTGGAGCGCCACGCCCCAGACCCAGCGGGCGAAGCGAACAGGGCCGTGCCTGCTGCGTAGCGAGCGAGGGTGCGGCGATCAGCCAGGTGTAGCTCTGGACAGCAGCAAACAGCCACCAGCTAGCCGGCCATTCGCCCACCAGCACTTACCGGGCCCGCCAGCTGATCAGGGCGGAGGCATAGAAGGCAGCGTAGATCGCCAGGCCAGATCAAGGGATCAGGCGCTCGAATGTCAGCCAGGCGGCCGGCGCAGCTGCAGAAACCACTGGAAACCTCGCGGTGGGGTTCACGCCAGGCTGACCGCCAACCTGGACCAAGCAGGATTCAGCCAGGCAGGCATGGCGGCTCAGCGAGAATAGGAAATGGGCCTGATTCAATCTTCACTGCATGGCTGGGTCCTCGCCCGCCGCCAGAGCCGCCCAGCCCCCTTCCCTTTCCCGGGCAGCAAACCAGACGGTTCAGCTCAGAGCCAGAGTCAGTCCCAAGACCCATGTGGCGATCAAGGCGAAAAAATGGGCTGGAGGGCGTCGCCGGGCGGCCAGGGGACGAATCAAGCAGCAGCCACGTCCGAAGCGAACCTGTAAGCCGCTCGAAGCGGGAACCGGAGCAGGCCGGCGTTTGCCTCGAGCCAGGCGTGGCGCCCTGGAAACCGCAGCTCCAGCGGCCCCGATCCCAACCATGTTGGCGATCTGGAATGGCGCGCCGCTGGTTCAGGCATTTCATCAGGATCGCTGCTCGGGCTGGACCAGGGTTCAGGCTGGCCCCAGCTGCGCAGGATGCTGCGCTTGATCGCGGCGGGGTTGCTCGACGTGCGCGGCCAGACCTTTGCCAGCATGCCAAGTGCCAACCAGATCGGGCCTGCGGATGGCCGCTCCCCTTGCGGCGGCTGATCCGTTGCACGCGTCGGAGCAGCTTCTGAGGCACCATCGGGGCCACGCCGGAACGCCCCGAGCAGCACCGTTCAAGGCCGAAGGGGTCGGGCTCGGCTCAAGTTCTCTGGCGAGGGCGCGCTTGGTGGCCAGAGCCCGCCTCGAACCGCATTGGTGACCACGGCTACCAGCAGCAGACCGCGGCCGCAGCCGAGTCGTTGGTTTTTGTTCTGTCCGCCAGGGTGGCTTCGTCCTGCCAGCACCGGCGCCGAGCACGAACCAGGAGGTGGTGATCAGCGAGCAGATCCCAGTAAGCCTTCCAGCGCGTTGGTAAGATTAGCCGGTGCCAAGACCGGACCAGGTTGAGCAGCACCGCACACCAGCCGGCGGAACTGGCGATCAGGTCTTGGAAGCTGGGGGGCGTGGAGGCTGGCATCGGGATCAGGCCGGAAGCGGCTTCAAAACTCTGCGGAGCGGACAGGCGGGCCGATCCCCAGCGGGCCGTGTTGACGATCTGTTGGGGCGTAACGGCCGACATTTCTAGGCTATCGGGTAACGTGGAAACTGTGATCGAGGAACGGCCATGACGTACCTAGGATCAGAGAGCAACATCGACAATCTCTTACGCGAGTCGAAGGAACCATCCAGGCTGGCGAAAAGCCAGGGGCCATGCCAGTTCCTGCGGATCTGAGCGGTCGCGCATCGCCTTGAGTGTGGCTGTTCTCGGGCATTTCTTCTGAGATTTTCTCACCTAGGCGCGGCGTCGCTGCCCTGAATCTTCTCTCTTTCTCTTCGTTGCTCTTCGGATCGGCACCACGGCCCGGCCTAGGTGAGGAAATCAGAGAATGCGAGATACAGCGCACCATCAAGGCGATGGCCGCGACCGCCCAGATCGCATGGGACTGGGCATCGGCCCTGCTTTCGCCAGCCTGGATTGTTCCTTCCTCCAAGCGTAGAGATTTTCGTGTTGCTCTCGGATCCTGGGTACGCATGCCGTTTTCCTCGATCACAGTTCCCATTAACCCGATCAGCCTAGGAAAGGTACGCCGTTACGCCCACAGATCGGTCACACGGGCCCGGCTGGGGATCGCCGCCTGTCCGCTCCGCCAGAGTGAAGCCCGCTTCCCGGCCTTTGAATTCCCGATGCCAGCCTCCACCCGCCCCCAGCTCTCAAGACCTGATTCGCCAGTGGGCGCCGGCTGGGTGGCGGGTTTGCTGCTCAACTGGTTCCGGTCCTTGGCCACCGGCTTACATCTACAACGCCGTGGAAGGCCTTACTGGATCGCTCGCTGATCACCACCTCCTGGTTCGTGCTCGGCGCCGTGCTGGCAGGCGAAGCCACCCGGCGGCAGAACAACAGAACCAACGGATCGGGCCTGGCCAGGTTCTGCTGCTGGTAGCCTGGGCACACGCGGTTGAGTCGGTCTGGCACCAAGCGCGCCCGCAAGAATGAGCGAAGCCAGCAGACTCTTCGGCCCTTGAACGGTGCCTGCTCGGGCGCTACCGCGTGCGCCCGATGGCTTGGCGAGCGCTCGAAGCGTGAACGGATCAAGCCGCCGCAAGGGGAGCGGACATCGCAGCCCCGATCTGGTTGGCACCTGGGCTGCTGCAGAAGGTCTGCCGACGCATCCAGCCAACCCGCCGCGATCAGCGCAGCCATCCTGCCGCAGCCTGGGGGCCAGCCTGGACCCTGGTCAGCCGAAGCAGCGACCGATGATCCTGAACCAGCGGCCCATTCCAGATCGGCCAACATGGTTGCGGATCGGGGCCCTCAGCTGCGTTTCCCAGGGCGCCAGCACGCCTGGCTCGAAGGCAAACGCCCGCTGCTTCCGGTCCGCTTCGGAGCGGCTACAGGTTCGCTCGGACGTCGTGCTGCTTGATCGGTCCCCTGGCCGCCCACCGCAACGGCTCCAGGCCCATTTTTTTCGCCTTGATCGCCACAGGGTCTGGGACTGCTCTGGCTCTGAGCTGAAAACCGTCTGTTGGGGCTGCCCGGGAAAGGGAGGGGGGCTGGCGCTCTGGCGGCGGGCGGAGGACCCCAGCCCATTTGACGATTTGAATCAGGCCCATTTCCTATTCCTCCGCTGAGCCGCCATGCCTGCCTCGGCTGATCCTGCTTCTGCGGTCAGGGTTGGCGTCAGCTTGGCGCTGACCCCGCCGCGAGGGATTTCCAGTGGTTTCTGCAGGCTGCGCCGGCCGCCTGGGCTGACATTCGAGCGCGGCTGATCCCCTTGATCTGGCTGGCGATCTACGCTGCTTCTATGCCTGCGCCCTGATCAGCTGGCGGGCCGGTATGGCTGGTGGGCGCACTGCGGCTACCTGGTGCTGTTGCTGCTGGTCCAGAGCTACCACCTGGCGGATCTGCCGCACCCGCTCGCTCACGCAGGCACGGCGTCGGCTTCGCCGGGCTGGGTCTGGGCGTGGCGCTCACGGTCCCCCCCCCTTGGGGGTTTGGGCCCCCCTTTTTTTCCCAGTTCAGGCCTGGCGGCCGTGCTGCTGGTTGCCCTACCTGCTCGGAAGCCCCCTGGGCACCCTGCTGACCTGCAAGATGGCGTCGCGCTGAATCCTGAGACGGGAAGCCCCAATACAGCCCGCTGGCAGCCCGCTGGATTCCGTGGCCAGAATCGCCTCCACTGCCGACCACGATGCCTTGCTCACGATGGCTTCTCCCCGTAGCTCGATCAGCAGATCCGGCCAAACTGGCAACACCAGGCGGAACCTGCAACCCCGGCTGAACCGTTGGAGCGGCCTAACGGCTGGAGCGCCCTGGTTTGCCGTCGTGCTCTGCCTTGTCTGTTGCGCCGGCCTGGCCAGCCGGCCTGGGGGCAGGTGGTGGAGCTCGACTACCGCTGCGATGGGGATTGCTTCGCGCCCGTTGTACGACAGCGCCCCGTCGATGATCCGCTGGTGGGGAATGTTTCAGCCGGCACCATCCCCGGGGCGTTCGCGTGGGCTCGCTTGGCGCGACGTGAGTTTGCAGTGCCGCGCCAGCAATGACGCCGGCCCCAGCCCCCAGTACACCGATGCGCACAGTTGGTTTCTGGGCCTGGAGGACCCGGCCCATCCCCCGTTTCCGGCCCTCAAGAGCGGCCGCTCAGTCCTCATTTGCCTGCGAGGCGTTCAACGCAGGTTGAGAACGGGCCAGAGAACTTCCCTCCTTCGGCTGGCGCTTCGCCCACTACAGAGCCCGGCAAGAAGCATTTTTGATGGACACCCTGCAGACCGCTCGAGGTTCATCAGCTGCGGGGGCCGATCCCCACCTCAACAAGGCACGGCCTTCAGCCGCGAGGAGCGCCAGGCGCTGGGACGTCGACGGGATTGCTGCCGCTGGCGTGTGGAAACCCCTGGAGCAGCAGGTGCCAGGGTCTGCCTGCCCTTCAAACGATCTTCTCGCCGATCTGGAGAAATATCGCCTTCGCCCAGGTGCCTCAGGGCCAGGCAATGCCACCCTTTTCCCACCGCTTTCTCGCCGACACAGCGACGCCCTGCTGCCGAATCGTCTACACCCCCACGGTGGAGCGGCATTCAGCGCTCAGCCTGGATTTCCGCAAGCCCTCAAGGTGGCGTCTCCACCCAGGCCAGGACTCACTTCGACACCATCCTGCGCCAGTCGGCCCGGGGGCCGGTCGATCTGATTTCTGAGTCACCGATGCCCAGCGGCACTTTGCTGGGCGACCAACGCTTGTGGCGTTGAGAATCTCAGAGGCAAGGTTGGCTGGTCTATACCCTCTGCGCCGACTTTGACCCAGCCGCATGCTTCCGGTGGTGCTTGATGTGGCACCGACAACCGCAGTTGCGCGACGATCGCCCTCTACCCGGCTTGCCCCGCCCGCGCCATGAGCGGCGGCGCTCGACGCCGTTGATCGGCCGCCTCGTGGGCCGCCGGTTCTTTTAAGCCGCCTTTCCCGGCGCCCTGTTGCATGGGATCGGATTTCGGGCGTCGGGGAACGCCCGCCGCAATCTCGACCTCTACCGCGTACAGCTGCCAGCGTTCAACGACGAACATCCAGGGCACCAGCGGCGTGGCCCCACGGCCGTGGTTGCTGGCGGCCTTCCCGCGGAGCCGGGATTGGCCGTTTGAGGACTTCATCGGATCGTGGTGTTTCGGGCCGGCACTGCCGGCTTGTGGATCGCGAGGCCTGGTGGGCCTGGCGTCCAGCGCGCTGGCCTCTCAGAGGCACAGCCCGCCAGCGTCTTCTGGATGATCGATCGGCCGACGGCCTGAGCTGGCGGAAGGGCTCAGCTCGATGCCAAGCGATGCCGCGCCGCTGGCGCGAATCGGCGGCCCGAGCATGGACAGCTTCGGGCGGGACCCTCAGGGCCGGATCGGACTGGCTGGAGGGGGCGTCAGGTGCCACCCCACCGTGGCGATCGGCCACCTCCACGGTGGCCGGGCCTTCGATCAGGTCGTGGTGAGCGGATGGCCGCCCAGGATGGAGCGCCGATTCATCTGCCCTCTTTCGAACCCCCACCCATCTGGCTAGGCAGCGCCGGCGATCTGCTGGCCTGGACCGGCGGGCGCAGCCCTGTGGCACCCGGCAGGCCCTTTCGATCCGGGTGCAGGTGGGGGGAACGGTCGCGCGGATCGTCAGTGCAACAACTGCTCCTGTTCCCCGGACTGGGTTTCGCTGCGTGGCGGTGGGCCCCCGAGGTGAGTGAGCGAATGGTGGTGCGGCTTCGAAAGCCCTGGATCAGCGCATCCCGAGCAGCACGGATCCGAGGCCCCGCTGATGCCCGACTCAGCGAGGTGGCGGCGGTGGCCGAGCCGCTGGCTGAAAGCCGTAGCCATCGCGGCGGTGCAAGCGGGGCCTGGGCCTGCTGCGAACAACAACCGCGGGAGCAGAAAAGACGAACGGCTGGACAGGCCAACCTGGGAACCCATATCGCCCCGTTGAGGCGATCTGAGCAAAAAGCTGGCGCCAAGGAGCTCAGAGGATCCTCTGAAATCGCCCGGCTTGATCCTGCAATCCAACTCATCGGATAGCTGACACAGAGCAACGCGTAGCCTGGGGCAATTGATCGTCATCGGAGGAAAGCTCGTGATCGGATTGATCCACGCTTGCCCGGAGAGAATCTTGCCGGCACAGGTGCTGCAGCTCCGGCCGGCAGGAAAGTTAGGGGGCAGGTCAGGCCCGCTCTTCGGCGGCATCGAGCATCGTACGGTCGTCGGGACAAGCTGAAGCTTTGCCGTTGTTCCAGGGTGATCGTTGAAGAGTCATGGCGGGATTGCTGCGGAAGGAAGTCTGTCTTGGATAGGAAGGCCCTGGCGCTGGCGGGGTAGTGCTCGTCCACACCAGGGCGGGGCCGGCTCCCATGTGGTGGCATGACACACCAAGCCGCCCCAGTCCTTGCATAGCCACACCCTGGGCCGTCATAGAAGGCCACTCGTTGAAGGATACGTGGTCCAGGTGTGGTCCCGCGAACGACGGAGTGCAGGAGCAGCGGGTGGCCGGCCTTCGCCGGGCAGACGGTGCCGCCGCCTGCTCGGCCAAGGGTTGTGAGTGGCGCTGGAGGAGCGGCCGGGCTGGCGGCTAGGACTTCAGCGACGACGACCTACCGCCAGAGCGGTGCTGCGGTTGTGCCGGCTGGGCTGCCCGAAGCTGGAGCCAGGCCGATGTGGCCCTCTGCGCTGCAAGCCCCCTGCCGGATTTCCGGATTGGCGGCATCGGCGGCTCGAGCGGCTGCGGCTCGGCTCCCTGCTCTCGGGGCCCTGCTCGATCCACCCAACCGTGCTTGACGGCGCTGAGCGCCGGTGCGTCTCGACCAGTTGTCCCGGAGCCTGACTGCCCCGCATCAGCCGCGCCCAGCACATACATCCAATCGATGGACGTTGCTCTCGTCGCAGGCAACATCCCGGCTATAAGCCGTGCTGCTGCCCGCCGCCGAACTCGATCGCTTCTCCCCATGCTTGTGACGGCGGCCGGCACCGTCAGCCCGCAAGAGTTACTGGTTGCCTGGGGCGCCGGGGTGGCCGGCTTGCAGGCCGTGCACGCCCGCCGCCTCGGCGCGGTGGTAAAGGTGTCTGGACGTGCGGGCCGGCCGCAGGGAGCAGGTGGAATCCCTCGGCGCCCGCTTCATCGATCCCCCGAAACGCGAGGCTCCCGGTGAGAGCGGTGGCTATGGCCCGCAGGCGGGCCTCCGTCCTGGAGGCGGCAGCGGCCAGCAGGCTGGACCCTGCATCTGCGCAGAGGCCGACTGCCGGTGATCACCACCGCCCAGGTGCCAGGACGCCCCGCTTCGCTGCTGATTCACCCACGGAGATGGCTGGCCGCCCTGCGGCCCGGTTGCTGTGGCTTGGTGGATCTGGCGGTGTCAAGCCGTGGCCAACTGCGCTGGA
>Ga0163217_1095041_pt1 | contig 11041 bp, 5 predicted proteins | sample SynspAceP_FD_185933 | JGI IMG/M metagenome (GOLD analysis project Ga0163217, IMG submission 185933) | Saline lake microbial communities from Ace Lake in Antarctica - Synechococcus sp. Ace-P (PacBio error correction) | ecosystem: Environmental > Aquatic > Non-marine Saline and Alkaline > Saline ... | reverse complement strand
ATATCGATTTTGGGCATAATACTGCCACTCGACATCTTGAGTACCGGCGATTTACGACGAAACAATACTACTCACGCAACTTCACAGTTAAATTAATCGTGGTGATAGGACTATTACGTCCTCTATAACGTACGACGTAAGGTTTGTATCGTCTCATGATGGCGAATCCTGTGGCTCAGCTCGGTGCAAGCCCATATGTAGGTGTTTTTGACGTAGCCTGGGTTGCCAGGACTGACGCGAGGAAGTATCAGGTTGTAACAAACAGCACAAGCACCGCTGCATACGTGCAGGGCTCGTTTGATTTAACGAGCAGTTATCGTTGACCTTGGGGACACGTTTCATACAATGAAGAAAAAACAAGCTGATGTTACTAATTGGCTTGGTTTACGCCAGCGTCTAATCCTGAATCTGCTTGGATCCCCGGTTATTACTCGACCTGATGGTGACTTAGTTCCAAAAGTAATTGGCGAAGATTTCAAACGGTGATGGCATATTGATTAAAAGACTAAAATCACAAAGTTTGGTCACGCTTTACGGCCCCGTGTTGGGTTTAGGTACCAAGTTAAATCCGGATCTGATGTTTTTATGCCAGTTACGTCACAGGCTTTAAATCAGCACCTTTAATCCGCGAGGACTTGTTAATGAGGCCGGCGGCTGACCAGAACTGTAGATCAATTGGAAGTGGGCAATGAAAAGTGATTGGTCGAAGATAAATCTACGGGTTTAACTTGACCTTATACTCTTTGGATCATAAGATAGACAGGTATATTGGTGTTAATCCCCAGTGACGATGCCAAACGGTTTAAACCAATATTTACTAACGTTAGCAGCGGTCTTCGGCTAAGGCATGAAGCTGAGGTGACCTATGTTGCCAGCGATAAACCTAAGCTTTTGATTTTTGCACTGGTATTATGATTCGAAAATTGAAGGAAAATAACGCTGTTACGGCCTTTATTTAGGCATTTCAAACACGCCAGAAATACCTTCAAGTTTTGCCGTTAAACTATGCCTTAGCAACTAGCAATTGGTGACGTGATGTTTAATGCTTAACTATTTACTATGTTGATGACTATCGTTTGTTTGAGACAGTGATTATTGCAAGCAGGACGGTTATGCATGCTGAAACATGAAGTGTGAGCTTGGCAGCATGAAATGGTCACTGTATGCCAGTTTACATTGGCAAAAACCTGACAAACGAGATATGGGGATGGCGTTGGTATAACGTTTGTGGGTGATAACGGGATGGACTATAGTCCTGGCTTAGGTTGGTGATCTTACCTTTGATTGGATCTACTATGGCGATCCGCGTACTGTGAGTTTAACAGTGGGTTATCGTTTTTAAGCCTGGTCATGTAAAAAGTGTTTTTTACGTGTGTGTCCAAGTAAGGCGACCTTGATTTTTTAGGTTCGCTTTTTGTTATTAAGGGTAAAATATGTAAAGAAGAACTGACTTGGTGGTGTTGTCAAGTATGCTTGTTATTAATCAACCATTAGCTATTTGTTGAATTTTCTTTATATCCAAGAGATAAGGCTTCTTATGAATACCAAAGCCATTCGTTGCTGATGATCTCCTTTATTTCGCTTGGCTCTTAACAAGCAATGTTAGGCATACTGGGCCAATAATATTCTAGGATCATCTTCCTTTGATTGACACCCTAACCTACTGGAATCTAACCCAGATGTAGAGCTTGATATTTTTAGATTTAAAAAATGCCGCGGTAATGATGTTTTAACGGTCTCAACTACCTTACGTAATAAAATATCCTGAACATTTAGTCGTTTATCGTATCAGCCGAGAAATTCCTGCCTTGATGCGCAAAAGCCATCGACTTTGGTTCAATGTTTATTATCCTAAAAATCAACCCCTTTACCGGTGATTTGGTGACGCATACGTGAAATATTAGAGGGGCAGTTATGAGGTACCTGCAGATATTGGGCTAACAAGTGAGCAGCTTGATAGTCCTTGCCAGACCAAGACTTTGCTAATAAAGCGACTCAGCTGACGCCTCACCAGTTTAAGGTATGCAAATGATGCAGACGGTTTGTTAAATAAACAAATTGCCTATGAGTTAGATGTCAGTTGAATCAAACTATCACACAACATGGGTTTCGGCGGTATTGCACAAAACTGGGATTTAATAATCGGACTCAAAGCAGCGTAATGTGGTAGCAAATGTTAGTAGCAGAGTAAATAAAGTTAATTGGCTTGATATACCTATTTGTCTACAAAAAAATGGATTGAGTCCTTAGTTGCTGTTATTCATGAATTTTTTTAACTCTACCCACTGGAACGTCTTCAAGTCTCACCTTAATTCGTGTGGTGATTAGGCGAGTTGGTTTAAATTCGCGCTACCACACCTTCCGTTAGCCTCACCGCTTCGCTGATCTTCTTGAGTACCACTATACTGTTGTGGACGATTTTACGTCTGCTCGCTTATTTCCAACTCATTTGTCTTTCCTACTTTTGCATTTAGTAAAAATCGCCATGCCACACAAAACGGCTTATTTTTGCTGCCGTTGAGTCATATTAACGGTTTTATTTTCAATGGGCCTCAACATAAGCCAAAATGTGTATTAGATGGCTTGAGATTTTCCTTTTGATTACCAAGGTGTGAACCTTGTACTTGTTTTAGCGTAAGCTTTTACTGTTCAATATCATTTTGCTGAATAAAGGCGAGTTCTCCCCTATCTCACACCCATAATCTCCATCTCATTGCCCCCTACTACTCCGCGAATTGGATTTGGAACTTATCCTGTAGTTTTTAGCCTTGTCAGCCATGCCTTTGGGTTTATTTTTATTTCTGGCTAGATTGACATGTTTTACGCTGGACTGCTTGGCTTGGCTGCTTGCAGCACTGGCAGAAAGGTGATTACAGGCATGTAAGGTAAAAGCATCTGTGCGGACCCAATAATGGCCTGTGAATATATCTTGGCTGTGGTATTGCCTGGCGCACAGTTCAAAAAAATGAACTTGATTAGGGACTGTTGTTGGCAATATTAGCGGCTGATGTTTTGCTGAAACATGGATCGATTCACTTGCCAAACAAAACTTCCAACCATATATTTGGCTACCAATTAATAGGGTAATTGCATTAGCGCCTACCCAATGTCCAGCCGCTAATGGCTATATCACCTTGTTTAGCCTTTAATAATCGGCTATATGGTGGATGTTAATCTGCCCGCCCTGGCACAGGTGGACACAAATAACCTCTGAATATCCCAGTTTTTAATATAGATAGTAATGGGCTAGTAGGGCCGGCCATTCAATGTTTTAACCGCCAAAGGTGGCTAAAATCAATGGTAGTACCGCCATCAGGTTTTGCATCGCAAATTTAGCACAGCGGATAAGCTCTATCAAAGAGCGAGTTTCGTAACCTTCTTTATGCAATTTTTTTCATGGCATTATATCCAATGGTGCCTATTGAAAATGAGGTTAAGGGTCGTTCCTAACAGCTGTTATTTATTTAATCGCTGTTGAGATACCCGCTAATCCTACCTATTATAGTTAATGTGGTAATTGAGCATGTAATTAAAATAAAACAATTGTGCTTGGACGGGAACAAATGCTTTTACGCAGGGTTCAAAACACGACATAACTCATATTAACCTTGGGAAACGCTGATGAAAAAAATTAGTTTTTGTGTACTTGCTTGTTTGCCGAAGTTGCGCCTCACGTCACTATCTGATACTGAAAAAATTCATCAATTATTGAAACCTATATTACGGCTGAAAAATTAGAAACAACGCAGCAAATTTAGTGCTTCAATCTAGGATTAGCGCGACTCCCCTGAGTGATCAATATGTGATCCTGCGTACTTCAACCAATTTAGACCTTATTTAGTTAAGTTAGCCTCTCGCTGTCAAGATTTGGACTTTGTCGCCAACTCTAGTTTAATTCATTCTCGTATGTCTGGTAGTTTAAGCACGGGTTTTGATTCGGTTTACACCGCCACCAAATTTCAAGCTTCAATTGTTATATCAGCCGTAGCTATCCAATGAGTGTTAAGGAACAAAACAAAGCGCTGAATTCTCGGCGGTTAACCCCAGCGCAGAAGATAAAACCAGCGGGCAAAACCTGAAGTAACACAACAAGATATGCCACAGAGTAACCTCATCACCTCAGGCAAATTAGCCGCTAATCGACATCTCTCAAGGTTGGAGTTAGCGTCGATGAATAATCATATTTTTTAGCTGTTTTATCAGGCGTTTTAAGGCGGCGGTTTTATCGGTTTGAGATAATGCAGTGACATGTCAATGGCTTTTACGGGTTTGTTCACTGCGATTCTGCGCTGCTTAGGATGCCGGGTATAACAATGTCGGGGAGGGTCAATTGCAATGTCTCACGCAATTGTTGGGCGGCTTGAACGCCGGGTTATCCATCGTCTAGATGATAATTCTAAAAACAGTAAATCGGGGCGTTGTTATAAGTTGATTGCTTTGTTTACATCTTTGCTGGCAAAACCCTCGCGCCCCAATTGCTGAGTAACTGATTGATAGGTCTAAAGTTATGTTCTTCATTTTCATAACCAAGACGGTTTTGTGTTTTAAACAATAATGAATTGTCGATGACGGATTTCGTGGTTCTGTTTGACCAAGATAGGTGCCACCGACACTGACCGGCACACTGACTTCAAAACAACTGCCTTTGCCAACGACAGAGTTGCACATTAAACCCTGGTGCTTCAAATAAACCACTGATTCGTTCAACGATGTTAAAACCGAGGCCTAAAGCCTTGTGAATTATTTGCTGGCCATCAAGTTGTTTGAATTCTTAAAAATTTCACCTGTTGTTCTTGTTGCGATTACCACTACCGGTATCGAAAACACGAATATTGCACTGCGGGCATGACGTTTTTTACTGCCACCAAAATACCGCCCTTTTTGGAGTATCGAATGGCATTATGATTTACTAAAGTTTTGGATGACCCGGCGCAGTAATTTTGTCTGAAAACCACGCTCGAACAGGGGCAAAGTAATGAAACTTAAGCCTTTTTTCTGGGGCCAATAGTGAGAAAATCGTAAACAAGAGGCGTAACAGGTCATCGATGGAAAATGCCTGTTGGGTTTTAACCTTGAGTGCACCAGAATCTAATTTAGGTCATATCGAGTTAAAGCGCTGAGTAATTTTCTTCGCGCTATTTAAGGATTGGATTAACTTTGACTCATTATCAGCGAAGTTCTTGATTAGGCGCTTTTTCTTTTATCAGAGCGGCAAATAGCTGGCCGCATTAAATCGGTTGCATTTAAATCATGGCCTGCAGCGGCTAAAAATTTTTGTTTACGTCATTAGCCTGTTTTGCTTCTTTGCGCGCAGCATCTCAAGGCTACATTAGCATTTGTAGTTCTTGGCGTGCGTTGTTCAACTCGATATTCTAGTTGTTTCTTTGGCTTGTTGCAGGCCTCTTGTTGATATTTAATTGTAGTCGTAATGTCGCTGTAGGTCGTAACAAAGCCGCCACCGGGTAAGGGACTTACCGTTGACTCAAATTACTGCCCGTTTTCCTGCTCTCGTACAAATTATAGCGACTTGCCAGAAGCGCATTTATTCAATTGCGTTTTCCAATTTTTCCTGTTCGATTATCACCACTATCGCCAAACAAGCCTCTGCTAGCATTAAATAGTAACAATTTCACGGATCGAGATCCCAAACTTGGATAAAAACCACTCGATAGCAACAGCTCGATATAACGCTGATTCCAGGCCAATAAGGTTAATTACTATCTAATACAACATATTCCTTGTGATGTTTTCTCTGATGATTGCAATTACTCATGATTTAAAGTGAAAGGTTTGATTGGCTTCTTTCTACCTAATTCACAGCTTCTGCTAAGGCTACCATCCTTTGTTTTTCGGCGATGGCAGGACAGTAATCATACGGCACTGACGTTACCTATTTGCCGGCTAATTCACTTTCGATTACTGTCGAGAATTTAGGGCTGGGCATAACTTGCTGCTGGTTGGGGGGGTAATTTGTTTTACAAGGATAAAATGACGCTTGTTAACCTAAGACTTTTCAGAGTAATCGGCTAATAAATTGGCGTATCTTGGTGGGCTTTGCTTATAGGCGGTAAATGAGGCGTTTGTGCATCCAGTTTGGCCGTTGCGTTGACTAGGCCAAAGCCATGAAAAACTAATACAAAGCAGGGAAAGGTTTTGGACCAAATAAACTCAAGGGCAATCCTTTGTGGCTAATTGCAAATCACTTGGGGTTTGATCAAAATAATTAGCTGGCCTTAATGCTCGGCCATAAATAACCAATAACACCAGGCAGGCCGCCCCGACGATTTATGCGATTTGCGCCGCAACTTTATTGCGTTTTTTTCCAATACAACCTCCGATTATAATCGGCATCGTTTTGATAATAAGGCGATAGCAATGATGCACTATACGAAGTGGGGAAGCTTGGCTGATATTCGTGATGGTAGACAATGGGCTACGGCCATAAACCACCACCACCGTCAAACGCACTTGCATCAAGCATAATTGCGTTGGGTAAGATTATGTATGCAGCAAAGTTTTTGCTGGATTTTTGAGCCAAAGGGGAGGTGGCTATGATTATTTTTGAAATTCATAATTGGCGCATGGCAAGTGTCGCCACAATCACCATGCTTGTTGCGGCTGGAGAGCCCACCAATAAACGCATTTAAACTAATACTGGCATTGCCGCTCGCTACAGGTAACGCCAGGGGCGTAGGTTCGCTGGCTATAATAGTTAATATCACTTGGGTCACCGCTGAGATAATTGGCCAGGCAATGGCTATAGCAAAAAAACAAAAAAGCGGACATGGGCGATAAGATAAAGTTCTGGAACAAACCATCGGGCCGTACGCAATTCTTCGCTTACATTATTTTCAACAAAATTGATGTGGAACTGTTGGCAAACAAAAAACTTGAGCAAAACCAATAATTACATTTGGCTGGCAATACCAATAAGCCAGATTCAGCCTTCAACAAATTGTTTACTGCGCGGATGTGCTTGAGCTTTGACTAATAATCTTAATACGCCGTCAAATAACCCATAGCAAAACATATAAAACCAACCATAATTAGCGCGGACTAATTTCACCACTGATTCAAGGCAATAGTTAACATTAAACCTGGAGTTTTTCGGTTAAATTTAAGGCGTGGTGGACCAATAAGATGGCAAAATAAGGCCATTAGCGCAGCAACATAAGCACCAATGTTGGCTGACCAACCTGCATCTAGGCCAGCAACGATTGCTAATACCTTGCGTAACGGCATCAAGTTAGTAAGGCGATATAGGAATAACCCCCAGAAAACATAAAATAAGTGATAAGGCGGCTAAATAATGCGATTTTTGTCATACGCCAAGTAATTAAAGTCGGCAAGTGAACTGACTTGATGTTGATGGCATAACAGGGCGATGCGTTTAAGGACGGGATGGGCGAATAAAAAATACTGCAATAATACCTAAGATAAGTGGGAAACAAAAGCCCAGGCCGTATTGCGCCGCTTGGGGGTTATGCCAAAAAACGCCCTTGAGGTACAGTGCACGCCTAAAGCTAAACTATAGGAATAGGATGTTTGCTGTTGTGCACGTTACGTGTCAGCCCAAAAAGCCCACAGCAAACAACAAAAGCAAATAGGCAGAAAAACCGGCAAGGAAAACAGTTCCCAAACACTCAGCATAGGTAAACCAAAAAAAAAAAATTGGTTTTTTTTTTTTTTCTTTTTAATTTTTAGCCCCCCAGTTACTTACCTTGTTCACTAAGTGACAGCAAAGCCTGTTTGTTAGTTCTCTTTCGCAATTTTTTATGCATAAAATATTAAAATCAGCATTGTTTTACTTCTTGAAGCCGCTAAAACAAGCCCCATTTATTAGCTGCAATCCTATATTTGCACTAGAGAAAAAGTAAACGGAGTACGCATGTCACAACCACACCTGAACTAAAGAAACAAGAATTGGCTCAAGCAGCTGAACAAGTGGACGCAGCATTCCAATATACCGGAAGGCTTTGAAGGTGAACTTTCGAGTCCAGAAGAGCAGCGTATTTGCAAGAGCTTGAAGCTTGCATTGCCAGCTTCTGAAGCAAATTTGCTGAACAAAAAGATTCAGTATATGCGTGCAATTGCTGATGCAGAAATGTACGCAAACGCGCTGAAGGCGAAATTGACAAGGCGCCGTAATTCGCTCTCGAGCGTTTTGCGAGTGAAGTTATTGCCTGTTGCAGATATTTCGGAACGGGCATTTACAACGTTGCCGATCCTACTAATGCAGCAATAAAAGGAGTGTGTTGAAGGTGTTGAGTTAACCCTCAAGTGTCTTTGTCCAAACACCATAGAAAAATTTGGTTTTGAAAGGTGATTTGATCGCAAGGGCAACTTTTAATCCAGAACAACATCAGCTATGGGTATGCAAGAAAAAATGCTTGAAATTAACCACTAATACGTAATTGGCACAGTTCATGCAAAAAAGGTTATGAAAATTAACGGACGCCTATTACGTCCTTGGCCAAGGTCATTGGTCTTCACGCGCACCAGGAAAGTGGTGTTGACGTCCAAGCTTAAAACAAAAAAAAGTGCACTAAAATAACATTTTTATTAACAGATATTGAAAATAGAAATAATACCCCACATAAGCTGTACAGGCTTTTTAGGAACTATATTTGGAGATTAACTAATGGTTAGAATCATTGGCATAGATTTAGGAACAACTAACTCTTGTATTGCTATTATTAGACGGCGGCAACAGCCAAAAGTCATTGAAAACGCAGAGGCGGATCGTACAACTCCCTCAATCATCGCTTATTCACAAGATGGCGAAATATTAGTGGGTTACCGGCTAACGTCAGGCTGTAAACCAATCCTAAAACACGTGTTTTGCTATCAAACGTTTGATTTGGTCGTCGTTTTGGAGACAAAGAGTGGCACGTGACATCGATATTATGCCTTACAACATTGTTAAGGCTGGACAATGGTGATGCTGGGTAGAGCGAAGGCGAAAGAAAAATGGCGCCACGCAAAATTTCTGCTGAGTATTGAAAAAATGAAAAAAACCGGCCGAGATTAAACAATGGGGAAAAGTTACAGCTGCAGTTATTACGTTCCTGCTTTTACTTTAAACGATTCACAAAGTCAAGCTTACTAAAGATGCGGGTCGTATTGCCGGTTTAGATGTTAAAGTATTATCAACGAGCCTACTGCTGCTGCTTCTTGCAATATGGTATGGGACAAGGAAAAGGCATAAGCGTTGTTGCAGTTATACGATTTGGGTGGCGGTACCTTCGATATTTCAATTATCGAAATCGATGAAGCTGAGGGCGAACAATACTTTTGAAGTATTAGCGACCAACGGCCGACACACATTAGGTGGTGAAGACTTTGATAAAACAAGTTATTTATTACTGGTATGCTGAGTTCAGAAAGACAGCGGCATTGATTTACGTTAAAGAGCCTTTTGGCGATGCAAACGTTTGAAAGAAGCCGGTGAGAAAGCGAAGATTGAATTATGCTTCAGTCCAACCAACCGAAGTTAACTACCGTTACGTGACTTGCTGATGCATCTGGTCCTAAGCATTTAGCCATTAAATTAACCCGTGCCAGTTAGAGTCATTGGTTGAAAAAATGGTTCAAGCGAACATTAGAGCCGCTTAAAGCAAGACTAGCCGATGCTGGGACCTAACGTTAATGATATCAATGATTCATCTTGGTTGGTGTTCACCAACCGTATGCCATTAGTGCAAAATATGTGATGAGTTTTTTTGGTAAAGAGCCACGTAGGGGACGTAAACCCTGATGAAGCAGTTGCCGTGGGTGCAGCGATTCAAGGTTGGTGTATTGTCTGGTGATGTTAAGATGTATGTTACTTAGACGTTGTAACGCTCTGGGGCTTTAGGTATCGGAAACGAATGGGCGGGGTTGTTATGACGGGCGCTTATCGAGGGAAAATACCCACGGTACCGACAAGAGGTCTCCAAAACCTTTCTCAACAGCTTGGAAGATAATCAAGCTGCGGTAAGTTCAGTTATTTACAAGGTGAGCGTAAGCAAGCTTCGGGTAATAATCTTTAGTCAGGTGTTAACCTTGAAGGTATTCGTCCTGGACAAGTGGTGCTCACAAATTGAAGTGGGATTTCATATTGATGCGGATGGTATTTTACATGTGTCTGGCTTAAAAGACAAAGATTACTAATAAAGAGCAAAAAAATTACCATTAAAAGCGGTCTTCAGGTCGGGTTAGTGAAGTGAAATTGAAAAAAATGGTAACAAGGATGCTTGAGCCCAAGGGAACGCCGATGCAAGTTTGAAGAGTTAGTTAAAGTACGTTAAACAAGCCGGATGGCATTGGTTTGCACGGTACACGTAAACAAGTCTGAGAAGGCGGTGATTGCATTTAACTGATGAAGATAAAGCTGAAATTTTGAAACCGCGATTGGTGCGGCTTGAACCAGCCATCAAAAGGGTGACGAACAAGGCAGAAATCGAAAGCTAAAACGCAAGAGTTAATTCAAGCGTTCTGGAAGTTGGATGGAAGTTCGCCCAAGGCTAAGGCCGCGTCTTGAAGGTGCTGAACCAAAAGATGCCGGTGCTGAAGCGAAGCAAGATTGGGACGGATGTTGTTGATGGCTGAGTTTGAAAGAAGTAAAAGACGATAAGAAGTTAAAATTCTTTATTCGAAAGCATCCAATGGCTCAGGGTCATCTTTTGCTTCCTATTGAGCTTGTCAAAAAAAGGGGTGAGTCATTGTTCTAAAATAAACCAATTTTTGGACTCTTTGACCCCACTATTAACAAAACTTGGGGCGCAGGCGGATTAAAAAACCGGTTTTTTGCGGCCTTTTGTTTGTTTTTAAGAAAAATCTTAAAAAATAACTGTGCAAAAAACAGTAAGGGAAAACCAAAACTTATTCAGGATTACAACAAGCGATATGTCGAAGCGAGGATTATTTTATGAAAGTGTTGGGCGTCGAGAAAGGGTGCCGCGGAAGCGCGATTATAAAAAGGGCTATAAAAACCGCCTAGCGGATGGGAAAAAAAAAGTATTCAACCCCGGATTTTCAAAAATTTCTTTCCTTTCTTCTC
>Ga0163217_1059558_pt1 | contig 11041 bp, 15 predicted proteins | sample SynspAceP_FD_185933 | JGI IMG/M metagenome (GOLD analysis project Ga0163217, IMG submission 185933) | Saline lake microbial communities from Ace Lake in Antarctica - Synechococcus sp. Ace-P (PacBio error correction) | ecosystem: Environmental > Aquatic > Non-marine Saline and Alkaline > Saline ... | reverse complement strand
TTTCTCAAGCGGGATTCAAAACAAGCGGGCGTGAATGGAGCGCTGATTCGCTTCCGGCGCACTGGATAACTGGGCCGTTCTTCTGGATACCGGAGCAGCAGGCTTACCTGAAGAATGTCGACCGCAACCGTGCGGCGCTGATGGCGGCTATGGAAGAGGCGATTGCGGGCGGCCGAACAAACGCCAAAGCGCGACAGCGGGCCACGCGGACCTGTTTGGGCGAGTTGCCGGCCATCAAACCGTGCGGGGATGTATATTGAGCAGTATTCGCAAAGGTGCGCGAGTGGTCGTTAAGGAGCGGCTTGCGAGGCGAGAAGGAAAACCCTGGGGGCTGTACCTGACCGGTCATCCGATTGAATGAGTACGAAAAGGGAATCCGCCCGCTTACGCCCGCCAGCGCATCATTGATCTCCAAAAACCCCTCGCGTGAGAGTCAGACGACTTGTGGCCGTTGGTGTTCGATTACGGGTCATGAAGACCAAACGCGGTGGACAAGATGGCGTTTTGTCACCCTCGGATGATCGTTCCTTCGCCGCATTGAAGTGTTCGCTGTATGCCAGGCCTATCAGCTGCCCAGTCATGTCTGCAGAAAGATGCGGCTGCTGGTGGTTTGAAGGGCGCATGTCGCCAGGGACACTTTTCCGGTGGTCATATCTTGTGTGTCTCACTCTGACGCCATGCCGCCGTTTAAGCGCGTTCATGAGCTGGAAGATTGGCCCGCACGACGCTGCTCGACAGTGTACGCATCACGCCTGGATACGAGCGCCCATGGCACCAAGGAAGCCTGGACAGTTTGGCTTGCCTGTTACGGCAAGCACCCGGGTGTGGTTTGGCGCGTGCACGGGTCGATCTTCAGCGCCCCGATGCGGCCGTGCAACGTTGCCGCCCTGGGTGTAGAAGCTGGCGAGTCGAGCCGGCCGACGATCTGGTGCAGGAGTTTACGTGACCACCTTTGGCAAAGCACAGCGTCTCTTTGCACTACAGATGATTTCCATGGGCTGGGTGCTGCTTCGACTGTTAGGCGCCAATCCCTTAAGGTAATGAAAAATCGGACGCCCTGCTTGCGGGCCTACGCGGATAATGGATGCTTTCATGAGCAAGACCATTTAAAACCTGGAGTTTGAACAGCCGAGTCGCTGATCTGCAAGGCCAAGATGAAGAGCTGGCGACTGGTGCGTAGTTGATAAATTCGCCTGAATATCACTGACGAAATCGCCCGCCTTCAGGGACAAGAGCAAGTCACTGGACCGAAAAGCATTTCGGCCAATCTGAGTAGCTGGCAGATTGCACAGATGGCCCGGCATCCACAGCGGCCTTACACGCTGGGGACTATATTCAGCCAGATTTTACATTTTCGAAAGAGCTGCCATGGCGATCGCCCATTTCGCGATGATGCTGCCATTGTCGGCTGGTATTGCAGTCTTGATGGCGCCCGGTGATGATCATCGGGCATCAGAAAGGCCGTGACTGTAAGCGAAAGAGGTTCGCCGTAACTTTCGTATGCCCAAGCCAGAAGGTTACCGCAAGGCACGTTGCCGGTCTGGATGGCAGATTGGTCCGAACGATTTCAATATGCCGCTGCTGACCTTTATCGATACGCCCGGTGCTCTATCCGGGTATCGACGCTGAAGAACGCGGCCAGAGCGAACCATGCCTGGAATCTGGCAGATCATTTGGCGCGGCTGAAGACGCCGATCATTGCTACCGTGTCGGGCGAGGGTGGTTCGGCGAGTGCTCTGGCCATCGGGCGTCTGATCGGCCTGATGATGCTGCAGTATTCAAAACCTTATTCGGTTATCTCGCCGGAGGCTGCGCCTCGATTCTGTGGAAGAAATCGAGAAGCCGCTGACGCAGCCGAAAAAAGCCATGGGTATCCACCGCTGAGCTCTGAAGGAGCCTCAAAGCTGGTCGATAATCTGATTGCCGAAGCCCCTGGGTGGCGCACACCGGCAAGCCGGAGGAAATGCTGCGCGCATCAAGGCCCAGTTGCTGTGAGCTGGATGCGGCTGGAGCAACTGCCCGCGGGCATGAGCATTGGCTCGAGGCGTCGTTAATTGAGCGCCTGATGGCCCTTTGGTCTGAAGAGATGTCTCCGCGCCAGGAAAATGCTCAGGCAGTATGCTCCCTGACGGACGCCCCGACCTGGTGGTGGGGTTGTCCGTGGCATGGACCTCGATCGTCCTGCCTCGACGCGCTTCCACCGAGCTGACGCGCCAGTCATTCGTTGCCTCCCCTCAAAGCCCTGCACGTACACCACGGCCTGCATGCCGAACGCGGACCTGTGGGTGAAGCAACTGTTGAGCAGGATTGCCGCCAGCGCGGATTGTTGGAATTGAATTGTTGAGCGAGTGCAGTTGCCGCCAGTGCGCGAGTATCGAAGCCCAGGCGGCGGGATGCGCGCTAATCAGCCTTTTGCCAGGCACTATGGGCAGTCGCGATTGCCTGCTTGCTGGCGCATCATCAGGACGAAATCAACTTGGAAACCCTTGCTGTTTCGTCGCTGCGCCGGCACCGGGTAACTGACCGTGGCTTGGGCCGGCATGCGCGACTCGCCTGAGGTTGGCGTGGTGAGTCGTTCAGCCGGTCCACGGAAATCGGCTGCAAAGCTGCGCGGGCCGATCCAGACAATGCGCTGGATAGAGGACCCCGGCCAATCAGGATCCGCGTTCTCGCCGCGCACGCTGTTTCGCCATAAGGGGCTGCCTGAGCTGCGTCAGCGCTGGCCTGCGGCCCCTGATAACCTTCTGCAGTTGGCTGAGGGCATGCTGAAGCGAAACCACATCTGGATGAGCGCGCACAGAGATCTTGGCGTTTGGCGTGCCAGCCTGTTCCTGCATCCCTGGCTGAGCGCCTGGGCCGAGCCTGGATGCTGCCCATGCTGCAGCCCTTGTCCATTCCCAGGCAGAACAATCTGCCTGCGTTACTGGCTGCATCTGCACAACGACCCTTGCGCCGCGGCGCCAGTTGGCAGGCCCTTTGTGCAAACAACTGTCGGGCGGAGAGAATCGGTCAGCCGAAATGCCGCCTTGCGGGCTACCGCTTAGCCGTTCGTCAGTCGTATATGGCTCTTGCCTGAGGTGATTGGCCGACGCTGCTTGAGCAGGCGTTGCAGCCTGGCTGATACGGATTCTGGCTTGGCTGATTAAATGGCCAGACTCTTGATCAGGCCTGGGCAAACCCGGTATTCGCTGGTGCGCCGGCGACTGGCGGGTTAGGCTTATCGCCGGGGTGGTGAGCAGATCAGCTGCCAGGCCGGCCGACCCAGCCGCTCAAGGATCTGCTGCAACAGGCGCGCATTTCCGCCATGGCTTGCGTGGCTCGAGTCCGTTGCTAGGATGCGACGACAAACTGGTCTCTGTCGGGCGCTGGAATTTGCTGAGGCCAGCAGTCGCGAGCGGCGACGAAGCGGCTTCTTCAAGTCACTGGATGCCGCTAACGAATTGAGCCAATCGGGGGGCGTCTGGTATTCCTGACCTTCCCATCTTACGAGACTTTGGGAATCAACAGTGCTTCCCCCAGGCTCCCTTCGATTCCCCGCGGCTCTGGTCGCTTAAACAGTTCATTCAACGGGTTTTTTTTCATGACCGCGCTACATCTTCGTCACGGGTGGTGTTGTATTCTTCATTGGGCAAGGGTATTGCTTCGGCTTCGCTTGCGGCCATTTCTCGAAGCACGGGGGCCTGAAGGTTCACCATGCTTCAAACTGGATCCGTATATCAACGGTCGATCCGGGCACATGAGCCCCTTCGCAAGCACGGTGAAGTGTTCGTCACCCACGATTTGGCGCCGAGACCGATCTGGATCTGGGTCAACTACGACGCGTTTCGTCAGTGCACCATGAGCCGCGCCAACAACTTCACCACTGGCCGTGTGTACGAAGAAAGTGCTGCGCAAGGAGCGCCGGGTGATTATCGGGGCGCGGACCATCAGGTCATTCCGGCATATTACCGACGAGATCAAGAGCCGCATCATCAAGGGTGCCGGCGATGCGACGGTGGCCCTGGTAGAAATCGCGCGGTTTTTACTGTTGGCGAGTATTCGAATCCCAGCGTTTCCTGGAAGCGATTCCGCCAATTGCCGTGTTGAATTGGCGCCAAGCGCGCGATGCTCATGCACCTTTACCCTGGTGCCCTATATCGCCACCGCCGGCGAAAACCAAAAGGACAAGCCAACCCAGCATTCGGCAAGGGAACTGCGCTCCATCGGTCTGCAGCCGGGATTTGACTGATCTGCCGCTCTGACCCACCCGATTGACCTGTTCCTCGCGGCGCAAGATCGCGCTGCTTTCACAACGTTTGAAAGAAACGTGCGGTGATCGGTCTGGAAGATGTTGATACCATCTACCGATATTCCTGCTGTACTGCATTGCCAGGCCTGATGACTTTGTTTTATCGAGCGCTTCGGTATCGATTGCGCCAGTGCGGATCTGTCCGAATTGGGACGGTTGTTGCCCGGCAAGCTGTACCCGAACAAGGAAGTGACCATCGCCATGGTCGGCAAGTACATGGAATTTTGCTGGATTTGCCTACAAGTCGCTGATCGAGCGCTGAGCCACGCTGCATCCCAGAGTTCAGGACCAAGGTCACCATGCGCTACATCGACTCCGAGAAATCGAGCTTCAAGGCGTAGGCCTGCTTGAGGGTGTCGGACGCGATTCTGGTCCCCTGGAGGCTTTGGCTTTGCGCGGAGTTGGAAGGCAAGCTTGCCGCCGTGCGCCATTGGCCCGTGAAAACAAGCATGCCTTTACCTGGGCATCTGCTGGGGATGCAGGTTGCGGTGATCGAGACGCCCGCAGTTGTGCTCGGGCTGGGCCGACGCCAACTCCACCGAGTTTGACTAAGACCAGCGAGCATCCGGTGGTGGGTCTTGAATCACGAATGCAGAAACGCAGTTTGGTGACAAGCAACAGCCGCAATGAAGAACCTCCGACCTGGCGGCACCATTGCGCCTGGGCGGGCAGGAATGCGCCTTGACGCCTGGCTCCAAGGCCCATGACTGCTTATGGCCAAGGATGTCACGTCGAAACGGTTCACCGGCATCGCTACGAGGTCAACAACAATCTGTTGGCGATCTGGAAGCTGGGCGGTTTGAAAAGTGACGGGTCGCTCGGTGGACGGGTGCGCTGTGTTGGAAGTGATCGAAGTCGGTGATTCACCCCTTGGTTCCGTGGGCCGTGCCAGTTCCATCGGGAATTCACCCTCGACTCCCCGTTATGCCATCGCTGGTTCAGCGGTTTTGTCCAGGCGGCACTGGCCCAGCACAAGCTCATAGGGCTTTAGGAATACAGATGCAAACACAAAGACGGTTTCAGGTCACTGCGCCCGCCCGGGCAGACCATCGACATCGGCCAACGACAAGCCCTTTGTGCTCTTTTGGTGCATGATGTGCTGGAAATCCGCGATATGGCCTATGCGCATTTGCGGACCTATGTCCGAGTCACCAGCAAAAATTGGGCATTCCTTATGTGTTCAAGCAGCTTCGACAGGCCAATCGGTCGTCGATCAACTCCTTCCGTGGCCCAGGCCTGAAGAGGGTTTGAGATATTCGAAGAGGATCAAGCGCACCTTCAATTGCCGTTGATTACCGACGTTGCACGAGCCGCATCAGGCCCGCACCGGGGCTGAAGTCTGCGACATCATCCAGTTGCGGCTTTCTGTCGCGCAGACTGATCTGGTTGTGGCCATGGCAAGACCCAGGCAGTGATCAATATCAAAGAAGGCCCAGTTTCTGGCGCCGCAGGAGATGCGTCATATCCTCAGCAAGGTGTGAAAGAGGCTTGCAATTGATCCGCTGATTCTCTGTGAGCGCGGGCTCAAGCTTCGCTACAACAATCGGTTCGTCGACATGCCGGCTTGGCATCATGAAGCAGTTCGAATACCCCGGTGGCTTTTTTCGACGTCCCCACGCCCTGAGATTGCCCCGGTGGTCGCAGTGATTCGGCGGTGGTCGCGTGCCCAGGTTCACCGAAATCTGGCCAAGGCCGCATGAGCCAGGCCCGTTGGCGGGGTTGTTTCTGGAAGCCATTTCCGGATCCGGGATAAAATGCCAAGTGCGATGGCCCCTGCGCCCTGCGTCTGGACAAGCTCCGAGCCCTTCCTGGCTCAGCTCAAGGCCCTTCGACGAACGGTCAAAAAGACTTTCCTGTGCTGGAAACCGCCTCTGAATACCCCTTTTTTTTCTTTTGTTAGGATGGAGAAGCAAGTAGCAATCATGGCTAAGATCATTGATATCAAGGGTTCGCGAAGTTCTCGAATTTTCCCGCTGGAAAACCCGACCGTTGAAGCCCGACGTGATTCTAGGAAGCGGCCTGCTGGGTCGTGCCTGCGCCCTTCCGGTTGCTTCTACGGTTCCCGCGAAGCGGCTGGAATTGCGTTGAATGCGACAAAGAAGCCGTTTCTGGGCAAAGTTGTACTCAAGGCAGTCGCCAATATCAATGGTCCGATCCGTGAGCTTGCTGGTTGGGTCGCGATGCGATCGATTCAGGGCTGGCCTGGGACCGCGCGATGACGGAAAACTGGACGGTACCGAAAATAAGGCCACTTCTGGGCGCCAACGCGATCTGGCGGTCTCTCTTGCGGCGGCCAAGCAGCGGCGCCAGGCCAAGGCGTGCCTTTGTACGCGACATTGCCGACCTGAACGGAACCACCTGGCGTCTACTTCCATGGCCGGTTTGCCGATGATTGAACATCATTCAAATGGCGGCGAAACATGACTGACAACAAACGTCGACATTCAGGGAATTCATGGTCCAGACGGTCTGGTGCCAAGAGTTTTGCCGATTGCCCTGCGTTCATGGGTGCAGAAGAATATTCATCACCTCAAGGCAGTACTGAAGGGCGCGCGTGTTTGAGCCACTTTCCGTGGGCGGACGAGGCGGGCTTTGCACCGAAAACTGGCGTCCAACGAAGATGCGGCTGGCTGCGATTGCCGAAGCGTCGCCAATGCCCGGTTTTACCCTGGTGACGACGTTTACGCTCGCGCTGGATTGCGCGGCCAGGCGAGTTCTACAAGGACGTGCAAAATATGATCTGGCTGTCCGCGAAGGTCAGGTATTGAATTCCACCGGAGTTTGCCGACTATCTGGCGGGCCTGACCCAGCGGTACCCGATCAAATCTCCATTTGAAGACGGCAGGAGTGAATCCGACTGGGCTGGCTGGAAGACCCTGACCGACAAGATCGGCAGGCAAGGTTCAAACTGGTCGGCGAACGATCTGTTCGTGAACCAATACCAAGATCCTCAAGCGTGGGTATCGACGAGTCCATTTGGTAACTCGGATTTCTGATCCAAGTTTCAACCAGATCGGCTCGCTGACCGAAACCCTGGGAAGGCCATCCAGATGGCCAAGGCTTGCCGGCTTCACCGCAGGTGATTTCAATCGGCAGTGGCGAAACCCGAGACAGTTTACCATTGGCCGATCTGCCGTAGGCACTGCGTGCGAGGCCAGATCAAGACCGGTTTGCTGTGGTCGCTCTGACCGTGTATCAAGTACAACCAACTGTTTGCGTATTGAAGAGCAAACCTGGATGGGCAAGGCTCCGACAAGGGTCCGTGCTGAATTTCGTGGCTATCACCCGGTGAAATGGCTTCTGGGGTTGGTCGCGCTTGCTGTTTGCTGGGCGGGTTGCAAGGGATCGTCTGTGGGGTAGGCGAGGGGCAGTCTGGCCCATGTAACCCAGCCAAGCAAGCAGATCGACGAGGCAGGCCGTGAGAAGAAACAATCTGCTGGAGCGTAATCGCGTGCTCACCGCCCGAAAGGTGGTCGAAACTCAAGCAGGGGTCTGGAACCGTAGAGAGAGCGTGCCCGGCATGAGCTGGGCATGGTCAAGGAAGGCGAGGACCCCTGTGGTCAGTGAGCGACGAATGAGGCTTGCCTTTCTGGCGTGGGTGATTCCTGCGGCGGGCGTTGGGCTCGCGCATGCAGGGATCGACCCCAGCAGTACCTTCCTCGGGCGATCGCGCCCTGATTGGAACATACCCTTGATTGCTTTCTCGGTCAGCCCGGTTTGAACGGCTGGTGGTTTGCCCTTGCCGACCGATTGATGCCTGTGTTGGCCCGACGCTGGGCTGTGCCGCAGATCAGCGTATTCCAGCGTGCAGCCGGTGGGCGAGAGGCGAGCCGATTCGGGCTTTCCGGGCTGCACAAACTCACCGAAACTGGGCGCACTGGATTAGTGATTGGGTAGCTGCGTGCACGACGCCGCGCGCCCGCATCTTGCGCCAGCGATCTGCATTAAAGCTGCTGGATTTAGTCTGGCGGATGATCGGTCGGCGGTTCTGCTTTGCTGTTGCCGGTACGCGATACTCAAACAGGGCAGATGCTGATGGCGGGTGACCGGCTACACCGGGATCGTTCGCTGTTCTGCAAGCTACACGCCGCAGATGTTCCGGCCTTCGGCCGTGTTGGGCGTCAGGCGCTGGCCGATGCGCTGGCTGCGGCGCCCTGATTACCGATGAGGCGTTCAGCAATGAGCGACGGTTGGTTTGGCTCCTCGACTGGTCGAAGGGGCGGGCGGCAATATCAAGGATCACTGTCCCGAAGATATGGACTGGCTTGCCCGGCTACTCTGACGCTGTTCTTCGTTTCAGCAAACCCTACCCCTTCTGATTACTTCCTTTCGTTACCCTGATTCGGGTGGCGTTGAGGGTCTTGCATGCAATTCCAGTTGACCCTGTGTGGCCGATGAAGTAAATATGCTGTACGCATATACAGTATTTTGCTTGCAGGTTTCCCCATGCTTTCTCTCCACTTTTACTTCACATTGCTCGTGGTCTTGTCTTCAGGTTTGCCACAGTCTGGGCCGAAGTCGATGATGGCTCGGTCGTATCCTCTCTCGACCTTGCTCGATGAGCGCGAATTGGCCGCGGTCAGCAACGGCTGTTACCTGCTGCTGGCCAGCCGACCGGTTTTGCGGAACTGGATTGCAAGCTTTTGCCCCGCACGGCTGGCGGAAGCGGCGCTCAGTGAAATCCTGGTAGGAAGGCGAAGGCATTGGCGAGTTGCAGTTGGCTGCTGGCCAACCCTCAAGCGCTTGTCGGCGGCCGGTGAGCGAGTGGTATTGATCGGCCCACCGCATATTCCTTTTTGCCCGGCCTGGCAGGCGGCAGGTATCAGTTTGGCCTGTTTGTCAGTCATTCAAGCCAGTGGTTAGCGATGCGCTTTGGGCGGGCGGCACGCCCTGCCTCCGCCTCCGGAGCTTGCGGCGCCGTGTTGTGCTGGCCGCTGCGAGCCAATGACCGGCCGTATTGCGGCGTTTGCAGGTCGCAGCGGAGACCGGGCAAGACCCTGGGTTTTGCCTATCGGACCGATCGAGGAGGCAATCAACCGTCGCCCGCGGGCTTTGCGCCTGTCCATTGAAAGTCAGCCGAGGCCAGTTTGCGGTGCTCAAGTGTCGCGGCGGCCTGGCGCCTGCCAACCATCGCCCTTGTTAATCTGCGCGATTAAAGATCATGCTCTGGCCTGCATATTGTTGCCACAACTGGCACTGGACGCGGTGCTGCGTGGGTTTGTGGCGGATTCCCCAGGCGCCGTTGGCGCTGATCAGCGGCACGCCTTTCAACGTCGAGTGCTGCAAACGGTCAATGCGCGCTCGCGAGCTGGGATTACGACCGGCCAGTCATTGGCTGCAGCACAGATGTTGTCCCGGTATTTGCATGCGCGGTACGATTCTGGCGCAGATGCGCTCTGGCATGGATTTCTGCGGCCTGGGCTTATCGCTTTCAGCTCGCATGTCAGCCTACATTACCCGGCGAGCTTTGGTGATGGAGGTCGAATCGAGCTTCGCCTTGTTCGGCCCGGGAGCGTTTCGAAGCACGCCTGCGGAGGAACTGACGGCCTTGGGTTTTTCGCCATCGGATTGCTGGCCGCCCAACCCGGCGGCGGCGCGTATGCTGGACAATATCCATGACGGCCTGGCGGTAGCGCAAGTTGATGCCCTCCTGCGCGGTAACTGGAAACAACTGCCGGTAGCCCGGGCCGGTTCGATCCTGACGTGGAGCCCGGGGCCTTGTCCCGTATGGGGTTGCACCGCCTGCACCAGGTATTGGCACTGCCCCGCGCCGGCTTGGCCAAGCGCTTTCCCGAAGAGGTATCCACCATCTGGATAGCTGCTTGGGCTCCGGGCTCAGGCACTGGAATGCTATGCGCCACGGATTTCTTCGAGGTGCCTCGTATCGAACTCAATTTCGATGTCGGCTCGCACCAGGCGCTTACTGTTTCCGCTTACGGCGGCTGACTTCAGATCTGGCGGCGTTTCTGGCCGGCGTGAAGTGGCGCTGCAGCGTTCGTGTTGCATCTGAGCATCGCGGAGGCGAAGACAGGCCTTTGGTGTCATAGGGAGCTGCTTCAGTGCCTCGACCGCGCACGCCGCGATGTTGTTTGAAGCTGGCTACGCTGGTCGGCTGGAGCAACTGCAGGTTTAACGCGCTGCCGGTACAAGCGTTGCGATTGCTGGCAGAGATCTCCCGGCTTTTTGTTACCGCAAGAACGCTGAACTCTTTGAGGCGCGACCGCAGCAAATTCCCTGCCTTGGGGACAGCTATCTGCGAACGCTTGGCGCGCGTTTGGGAGATGACGCTGTCGCAGCCTTTCAGTGCGCCCTGGACCACCGTCCCGAGCGGCTTTGGGTTACCCAGAGGTTACGTGCGCCTTTTTTATTGAATGACAGCAGATACGGCCAGACCGGATTGGTCGCTGCGAACCCAGACACAATTGAGAGTTTGCGGGTCGGCTTGCCCCGTCCAGAGTCGTTATCGAAAAGCGGTTGGTGGGACGGGCGACCCGATTATGCGCCGCGATTATTACCTGGTGGAAACCCGGTCTGGCCAGCGTGGTGGCCCTACCGACCAGTGGGGACCAGGGCGGATCCGCTGTGATATATACGTTTCGCATGAACACGGAGGAGCAGGGGTCGCCGCTAGGCTACGTCGAGCTGCATTGGCCTGTCGAATTTCAGCTTCAAGCGCGGCGCCTGCCAGCGCTCGAGAACTGTTTTGAGCGCGTCAAGCCAGCATGGGTACGGCGCTCTGCGGTGACAGCATGA
>Ga0163217_1083401_pt1 | contig 11042 bp, 8 predicted proteins | sample SynspAceP_FD_185933 | JGI IMG/M metagenome (GOLD analysis project Ga0163217, IMG submission 185933) | Saline lake microbial communities from Ace Lake in Antarctica - Synechococcus sp. Ace-P (PacBio error correction) | ecosystem: Environmental > Aquatic > Non-marine Saline and Alkaline > Saline ... | reverse complement strand
TGAGCTATCTCTATTTCTGGCTTGCAAACTTTGCCATTGGATCATGCAACTTATTAATACCAGTTGGATGGCTTAACTTATTATTTGTAGTTTAGTTTTATTTGGTTATTGATAGTTATTTCAGTGCAGAGTTGGAATAAGGTCTATTTCGATGCGCTGTCTGTTAGATCTTTCCAATACACAAACAACTTCAAAATCATATAAGCCATAAAGTTTATTTTACTTCAGTCAAATATACCTTCAGCATTTTACTTTCAGGGGCTTTATGTCACCCAAGTTTAATGTAACTTCTGCTTATTCTTAAAGCAAATGAATCAGCAAGCAACTCGATAAAATCAACACGAAAACTTGACCCACGTACCGCGTGCCTATGACTCCATTATATTTTAACAGTGATTTTACCGTGTTATGTCGTTCTATCCAAAGCCAATTATCATTTTTAATGCAAACACTACAGACTTTTAACCGAGCAGATGGCGGACAATGCAAGCTACTTCATTATTACGACAAACTTGACATACACAGACCTTGATAACACGGTAGCTAGGTTCAACCAAAAAACTAAATCCAGCAGCTTGGGGAACTCAACTCAGTTATTTTTGGTAATGAGGCAAGTTAGTCAACGTGTGCAATCGACTCATTTCCGCCACTTTTGAAAAAACCATTCAGAATTGATATTATTAATTACAATACTTTCGCCTTTATCGGGCTGCCACTAATAGCGGCATCTACTGTGAGATAGTTTCCACCATTTTATTGAAACCCATTGTTTAGCCCACTGAAATTAAGGAATGGCCATGAACCATTTTTCGAATAAACACGCAAAAAAACCGAGAGCCAGTGGGTTATTGTATTGGCAGGTGCTGAGTCTCTCATTGACTTTTTGCGCCACTTGCGGAGGTTTCTCAGAAGCCTCCTTCATGGTACTAAACGTTGTCACAGGCCCGATCATTAACACGAAAACAGCATCCAGAGTTTAAAGCATTTGATGTCTCGCCAATATGGCGGCAACAAGGTTACGTCAGCAGGCCGGAGGTTGGCGAACGTCCGCAGGTGGGCGTTAATCATGAAGATGCCTTAGTAATGGAGAGGCATAGTGCTTTGCGAAACATGCAAAAACAACCTTGACTTACTGCATGGATAGTTACAACAAGAACAATAATAGATGGCGTATAGCTGCTGTAAAAATCTCAAGCTGGCACAAACTTGAGATAGAACAGGCAAATAGCCTCACTGGATTTTAGCGGCCAATACAGCAAAGGAAATTCATTCAAATCCTTATAAAAACAGAGCGCTTAAAACTCAACAAAATAGCACTGCCCAAACAAGCACAAGATGTTGGTTGAAAGCCATAAGCGAGCGGTTGATGTGCAGGGAAAAGCTCAACGTTGAAAAAATTACAAGCCCAGCAGAGCAGGTTGCGTTCGTGAACTGGCCGTTGAGGATTTGGAGCATGAGTTTAAAGGCCAGTCATTATCAATTAACTTTCCATTGTGGGGTGAAGCAGTAAAAAGCTATCCAAATGTCAGTGGCGATTTAATGCTTTACCTTGGCTAATCCATCTGTTGAATCACAATTAGGACCGTCCTTAAAAAACAGCCTTTCATTGCGCAAAATTTGCGACACAACAACGCATCGCCTCAAGCCAAAATAGAATTGGCTCGTATGAGGCTTAAAAACCACAATGGCAAGTATCGGCAAGAGTGTTCGCCGCTATGAAGCGGACTTGATGATTTTTGGCTTGGTTGCTGGGATTTTCAATCCCATGGGGAAGCGACAACTCGCATGCAGGCAAGATACTGCGCTGCAAAAGCACAGCAAGAAAGTGCTTGCCGATGAGGCCAACGCATTGTTGCAAAAAGCTTTGATGCAACAACTCTACGTTCTTCTTCAAAGAGATGGGCATTCACGCCTGTTATCGGACACCATGCGCAACGCATTGTGCCGCTTTTAGAAAATGCCCCCTATCTGATGCCAACCCGTGCTTATGACATGGACAACTCAATTATACCCAATGGAACAATGCTTCGACAGAGTTACTAGGCGGCTAAAATCAAGCGTTATAGACGCCTATGAAAGTTTGCACGGCAAACCGATATTGAAATTCAACGGACTGACTGGCCTCGTCCATTTTGCCAATGAGAAATTTTATGGAAAAACAAAAACATCATTTCAGTAATTATCGCCTGTTTATTGGGGCTAACGGTTTTTATCATCATTACCTGCAATCGTACAGAATCAAGTCCTGCTGAAGAGCAGGCCGAGCTGAAAAAAGGTCCCCATCGTGGACGCATGTTACGAGACGACGGAATTGCGCATAGAGTTAGCTATTTTTTTGAAACGGGTTGTACCGCCAGAGTTTCGAGTTTGCGAGTTACAGATAAAGGGCAACCAGATCACCAGATAAAGTTGATCTTAATAAAAGCTCACGCCGACTTGGGGGCATAGTGGATGATATTCAGTTCATTAAACCAAGGTGATTTGTGCGCGCGTTGATATTGTTTGATTACGAGAGCCGCATTCCTTTGTAGTGACAAAATAACGGCCAAGCAATAAAGGGAAAAAACCATCGCTGGAATTATTGATTTAATTTTGAAGGCGCACAAAACCATTGAGCAGGGCAGTTGCTGTATGCGATGGAAATTTAAAACTGATATTGCTAGCGCCGTCAACTTCACCAACTATTTCCCGCGTACGGTAGGTTAATATTACCCCACCCGGTGCGGATCGTTATTAATCAAAGCGAGATTTGAAAGGCGGAAATCAAAACAAACTTCATGTAAAGCCAAGGCGATAATGTTAAAAAGGTGGCAATTTGTTAATTTTACCGTTGAAAGGTTAACGAAAGCTTGAAGTCATTCCAAATTACCTCTTCCCTCAGACGGGCTTATTACTGCTCCAAACACGCAAATGCCCGGAGAACAAAACTGGCGGGACGCACGTTACTGATTATTACCGACCACTTCTCGCTACATCGCACAGCTAGCGTCTACCCATTGACTACCAAAAGGTGTCAGTAGGCGTTACCTGTTACCTTGAATATCGACGGTTATAGTTCGAGCTTTAAGTGGCAAACATCGCCTAATCGAACCGGCGGTACGAGACGACCAAGACTAAGGCTGGTGTGGGTATATGTTGACGATTGAAAAAGACAGTTAACTTTCAGGTTGTTTTTTAAAGCGGGGTTGAAATCGCTACATTTAAAGTGCCCCTCGCTGTGAAGCGTCGTACTGGTTTACCAAGCCTTCGTGATTTTACTGTTGTGTATGCCAAAGTCGGTGAGCAATTACAGTTCGGATGCTGGAGTAGGTCGTCAGGATTAAGGAATGGGTGAAGTATTACGGTGGACTTAGATCAGGGCACCGAGACGTACAGTGAAAATAGTTACTTTCTAAAAGCACGTTGAAAAAGTCTGGCGCATTCCCACGACCACTAGGAGCACGAATGTTAGAATCGATTTTACCGCTTTTCTATAAAGCGCAACTTGCGCTTCAATTATGGTAATGGTTATTGAGTTTTGCAGGTCTTGGGATATGGAATGTTCACTAAACTCCCTATCGATGCTGTGCCAGACATCACCAATGTACAAGTCATGGAAATACTGAGGCCGCAGGGTATACACCGTTGGAAATAGAATTAGAACAACGAAGTGGGACCTTTTCCCTTTGGAAAATGCCCTAGCAGGATTACCCGATTGCCTTACACGCGTTCGGTTGTCTCGCATATGGGACTGTCACAAAGTTTAATTGCCATCTTTGCTGATGATACAAGATGTTTATTGGGCTCGACAGTTAGTCAACCGAGCGCTTGTCTGCTGCACGTGCTGAATTACCTTCTGGAATTGGAGCCTCAACTTGGCCCTATAGCAAACGGGTGGCGAGATATTCATTGTACCGTAGACTGCAGAGCCCGGGCGCAACCAAACGTTGATTGGCACTCCTGTTACAAACCCAATGCGGATTGCCGTACTGTGCATGACTGGACTATTCGCCCACCAATTAATGCGTGTTACGGGAGTAGTGAAGTAATCCTGATCGGCGGTATGAGCGAGAAATATAGTGGGTTTTATAGCCTGACAAATTACTGCATATGGGATTCACGCCAGACGGATGTCATACTGCATTTGAACAAAATAACAGTAAATCAGGGGAGCATTTTATCGAACAAAACGGTGGCTCAATGGTATTACGGCATGCCGGTTCAGGATTGAAGACTTGCAAGGTGTAGGTCAAATTCCCTTGCGCCAGTAATAGTGTGTGCGTCATAAGCGCAAACAAGGATGTTGCTTGATATTAGTAATGGAAAGGGGACTTAGAAACGGTTGCAGCGACACCAAAATGGGCGCGAAGTGGTGATGAGCACAGTATTTAGCTTATTGGCGAAAAATAGCCTACCGTTGCAAATGCAGTGGGTGGTGAAAAACTGACTGAAAATTAACCGCAACTTACCTGAAGGGGTTGTTGCACCGCGGGTATATGACCGCAACAAAATTGTGTGAATAAAAACATACACACCGTCCCAGGACCAAACCCTGTACCTTGAGGTGGCATTGTTTAGTCATCGTTGTAATTGTTTGTATTACGTAGGTAATTTTTTAGGGCGGCCTTTCCTAAACAGCACTTTGTCATCCTTTCGCCATGTTAAGACTCATAACTGGCATGGTACAGAAGCAATGTCAGCGCAAATCTTGATGAGTCTAGGGGCACTTGATTTTGGCTTATTAGTTGATGGTGCCATTATCATTGTTTGAAAACTGCTTACGTCGTTTTGAGTCAGGCCGGTTCAGCAAACCAGACTTTGCCTTTAAAGAAACGGCTTGGAGTTAGTATTTGACGCAACTCGCGAGGTTATTCGGCCAGCGTTATTCGGTGTACTCATCATAACCGCTGGTTATAATTGCGATTTTTTGCCCTCGAAGGCGTTGAAGGAAAAATTGTTCATCCAATGGCGATAACTGGTAGTGATCGCCTTACTAAGCGCCATGTTTTATCGATCACTTTTGTACCTGCCATGATTGCTTTGCTTTTCAAAAAAAGCCAGGGCAAGAAAAACATAATTTTATCATTCGCGAGTGCAACTGCTATTTATCAACCGCACTTACTTGGGTACTTAGAAGGTCGTGGTTAATAGATGATTGCGGCGAGTCTACTGCGTCATCATATTTGGTTTCAGAGCGACACGTTAGGAGTGAGTTTGCGCCAAATCTAGATGAAGGCGACATAGGCGATGCATGCTTTAACGGATACCGGGGGACATCACTGAGTTCAGCCATTGCATTGCAAGAGGTATTAGAAGAAAAAATTAAGCAGAGCCGGGAAAGTAGAACGTGTTTTTGCCAAAAAAGGCACAGCGATGTTAGCAAACAGATGCTGGTTCCGCCAAGTTGTGGCAATAACGTCATTATTCTTAAACCCCGTGAGCAGTGCCTGGATCCTAATTTAATCTAAAGAGCAATTGGTGAAGAATAGCGGCTATGGTTACAACCCATTCCGGGTAATTTCGATATTGAATTCCTGAAAAACCGATACAAATGCGTTTTTAATGAAATCCTAGCAGGGGTTCGTGCAGAACTTGCCATAAAGTATTTGGTGATGATTTTGAAAAACATTTGACATCACTAGGAGAGCAGAGATGGAAACTTGCGAAAGTAACGTGACGGTTATTGCCGACATCCAGTAGAGCGATACGACCGGGCATTGCCCATGTTGATTTGTATTTGAAACCCCACTTGAAAAAAAGCTTGCTCAGTACGGGCATAAGGCAAAAGCTGCGATACAGACACAACTAGCCCACTGCAATGGGCGGTACGTAGCAGGGTAAGTTTACCAAGGAGATTATTCGCTCCGGACATCGTTGTTCGCTTGGCTGAGAACTTGCGAACAGATATTAGACGACTGGCTATATTTTACCTATGTCCAATTACCTGATGGTCATGGCTGTACCAGCTACAAGAACTCGCCACGCTAAATTTGGTGATGGTGGCCAAACCAAAGTAAACGTTGAAACGGGAAACGCCCGAATAGTGGTACTGAAAACTCAGAGGGACGTGATTTAGCAGTTTTGTAGCTGATTGTTCACAAGCTTATTGTTGACAATTGTTGATACCCGCAGGCAATTGGTGGAGGTACGGTGGTACCTTACTTCAAAAGTTACAATCTAGCATCGCCAGCGATCAGTGGTGCTTGGTACCATAACGTTAGTGATGATCTTTGGTTTGCTTGTATTAGCACTGGGTTTCATTTAAAGACGCCCATGATTATATTTTGCCGGAGGTGCCATTTGGCGCTAACCGGGCGGGGATTGCCGCTTTGGATGCTTGCGAGGTATTCCGTTTCTCATTTCGGTGCTGCTGTAGGATTTATTGCCTTTTTATCGGTATCGCCATTTTTTGAACGGTCTGGTTCATGGTTATCTTTCATACGCGAACTTCCGCTAACGATAATATCTCGCTGAACCAAGCCATCTTTTGACCGGGGGCGACAAACCCGTCTTCGACCTGTATTGACCCGGGCCTTAGTGCCGCACTGGATGTATTCCAATGGCACTTAATTACGGTGATCGGGATCCTGAAGACAACGTCCTTAGGCTACCGTGGTTATTGGCGGAAATTATTCATCAACACTATTACCCTGTTTGTGAACCAGGCGTTATATCGTATTTTGTGCATAAGACAAGGAGGTCAATTATTTACTCCAGCCTGAGTTTATTGGGGGCATCTAATTGCCCAGCTAATTTACTGAAATTTAGTTTGGTTATTATTCTCGTTGTGCTTTGATGGCTTAAGTATCGACGTTATTGCTCATGGCGTAGATGATAACAACCGCGGATTTTGCAGCAGGAATACGGGCCGTTTTCAATTTGTAACCTTTCTTGATATTGGCGCTAAGCAACATGGTCACCGGCTATGACCACTTGTTATTTCTGGTTGGAGTGATCTTCCTTCCTATACAAAAAAAAGTGCGCGACGTATTGCTGTATTGTCACCATGTTTACTATTGGTCACAGTGCAAACTTTGTTGTAGGGGTACTAAGGCGATATTCAGGTTAATGCCTATTTTGATTTTATTGCCATCATTTGTTTACCGGTGGGTACAAAGGCTTGATAATCTAGGGGGCTATTAAACGTTGTTTTAATGTTGGCAACCAAATACTCAATGGGCAGTTGCTGATATTTCGCGGAGCTGTTCACGGTTTTTGGTCTGGCTACAAAGTTGCAGGAATTCCAAACTCCCGAAGATGGTCTGATTGTCCAACTTGTCGCCTTCAATTTGGGAGTGGAAATCGGACAGTTTGCCGCGTTAGTGTTTATTTTAATCGCTATAAACCGCGATGCTGCGAAACTACCGTCATTCCAAAAATTTTTCCACTTTGACCAATACCTATTGATGAGTGGTGGTTTAATGCTTATGGCTTACCAACTCACCCGGTTTTGTTATCAATTTTTAAATTTAAGAAGAAGAATATGCAACAACACAGTAAGTAGTAAAAAAACACTCATAAAGCCAGCAGTATCAGCCACCGTCGTTGCTTATTGTCGCTGTGTAATCACCCTCATTTGCCTGCGGAGTTTTACAATATTGATCCCACAGGTATTCGGGCAACAAGTGGGTTTAACCGGTTCTTGCCACAAACATCTGCGACTGATGACACCGACTAATCACAACAAATAGAAACAGATGAATATCAAGTTATTGAGGTTCTAAGTCCCCGCTGCGGCGCGGAGTGAATGACAAGTTCAGCATGCAACAAATGATGACAAAATGACTTATGAATGGCCTCACTGATGGGCTGTCGTTGTTTTTTGCATTTACACGGAGAGCGGCAGGGTGACACTACCGGATATATGAAAGCTACCGCCATTTGCCACGTTAAATGAAATGAAAAGGTAGCTTACCCGCGCCGTTTGCTTGGCTCTCACGGGTGGTATTTGGGAAAAACTGGAATCAGAAGAAAGCCTGTTGCTGTGCAAGTTCATGGGTTGAAAAGGGTCAATATGAAGTGATAGGTCTAAACAAATAATTGGAGGAAAACAATGAAAAAAATTACTAACAGTATTAACTATTTGCAGTTGGACTAATCTGTGGCAAGTCGCGGCTCACGGTGATCACAATAGACCACTAATGCGTCAGTGAACAGGCTGCAATTAAGCATAGCGAATAAGTCATTAGCTCAAATGACATTTTAATAAGTTTGGATTTGAAGTTGGGAGGAAACTAGATGGACTCTGGAAAATTCTGTGACCTCAACAAATTTTCACAGTTGTAAGTGTCCAGGACAGTTTTTATATTGTCAGTGCAAAACAATACTGAAAATGACCAGCACTATCTACTTCCAAATTCAATAAAAACGGCCAAGTATTGGGAAGTTAGTCATAAAAACGAGTTTTAAAAATTAAGTTCCGCCACCCAATATGCGTATTGTTTAGCTCTTTCTCTAACTTGTTCAAATTAGGGATAGTAACAAAAGTTTGCAGTTTCGATTTAATAGCTCTTCAATTTAAAAAATAACTTTTATCAATCTCTATTTTTTCTCGAATTTACTTGAAACAGGCAATGGAGTATTTACTTCGGAAAAGGGCAAAAGTAAGTGGAGATTTTTCGTTATGATTTATTGGCTCATGCGATACCATATGGCACAAATAATTCCAGTCTTCCAATTGTTTATGAGGATTTGAAATTGGGGCGAGTTACTCATTACATTAATCTCGGTTGCTGATTGAAGCTAACGGTGGGATTTGATCCACTAGGCTGATCAGTTGTTGCTTTGACCTTTTTCAACATATCAGCGTCCTATTCAAGTGTGCTGAAGAACTTATGGTTTTGCCCTATTGGGTATCAGATAATATCTTTTGATAAAAAAGCCCCTTACCTGACGGTTGGAAGGATACCAATACTGATGTTATGGAATTATATTTATTGGTCGAGAGGCTTAGTGAAGCCAGTATCATTTTTAAATCCAAGTTAGCGTCATTGCTTATTGGGCTAATGTCTAGTCCAAGGTAAAGATCATTTTATTACTAAAAAGCTTGCTACTTACTCCCTGGGTACATATGCTTTTTTTATTGGCTTCTACTATATGTTTAGTACCAACAACATATAACTTCAAGAAACCAATTAAAAGTAATTGAACCATTATTGCATTATTCTCAAAAACTTATTTTAACACACATGATAAAATAAGACTTTTTTTACCACCTCGATTACCCACAACTGTAAGGATTACAAACTATGCAATAGCGTAAAATTACGTCATGATTATTAGTTTCTACCACTTCTTGATAGTTTATTGAATGATGTCCTCAACACCTACGCTATGTCACATATCTGGTTCAGTGAAACACGGAACTTATATGGCCTCTGTACATGGGCGCAGGTATTGGCCTTGTATGTTTAACCTTTTTATGTGGGGGCATTGTATAAAAACAAAATAGGGTGGAAAATTAATTTTATTAAAAAAAAAAAAAAAAAAAGGCCCCAATAGGTTTTAGGTGCAACTATTTTATTTGCCGTTCAGGCGTCTATCTTGTGCGCTCTCAGGCATCGTTTGAAGAGTAGCTCTTTGGATGATAAAGCCATGAACCCCACCACTCAATCGGCATTTTAACAAAGTAGTAGAGCTAATCTTAAAGATACACGAGTTTCAACTTTAGCTAACGAAATCATCAAAGCGCAAGAGCGTGAATTAAAGAGATGAATGGTTGATTGCAGATATCAAAAAAAATGCATAGCGAGTTCCAAAACAGATGCCGGTAGCCCGTCCTCCGTTACCTTTTTTAGTTCGCAATAAATGACAGGCTATTATTTTTTAAATTAAGCGGAACGACCACTTATAAGGATACTAAAATTGAAAAAATCTGGCAATCGTTATCGGATGCTAGTATTACGGTGGGGGAAAGTGGAACATAATCAGATTGCCATTATGGTCTTCGCTCCAAAGACTTATTTAGAAGACAGAGCTTTAGAAAATAGGAAGTTGAGAGATTCAACAAACATTGATCTTTCTCCCGGTGGAAAGGGAACACGGGACCCCGGGGTTCACGGGGAAAAAAAAAGCATTAATACACACAACCCAAACCATTTATTTTTGGAAGGCGGGAAAAAGAATAGGTGGCTATGATGATTTAAGGAAGCATTTCGACATGAAAATCTGCTGGCCAAAAAGGTACAAACATACCACGCCCGTTTGGTATTTTTTGCAGTATCCATTTTTAAAGGGTATTGCAGCCGGATTTATGGCAATCCTGGATCAAACCCTGTTTACTCAGTCGGGCATTATCAAAGTCGTTAGAAATGTTTGTGTGCGTTTAGGGATGTCTATATAGCCTCCAAAAATTGCGCCGACCGTATATGGCTTTACCAATTCATTTATCACCTATGACTTTATTGGCAAAATGCGAAACTCTTAGATTTACCGGCTTATGTCTATCCCTTTTTGCAGGAAGCATTCGGCCGGTACTTTTTGGGATGCTGGCAGCATTATCCAGGTTTATTTAGTTGGCCCAGTGTCGCTTTTCATTCGGGAGCGTGGAGGCAGCCAATATCGGTATTCAAAGCAGTTTATATTATTTGACAAAAACGGGAACGTTGAAGTTGTGCATGTGTGGGAGGGTGATTAGTAAATGTGGCCGGCTTGGTTTTTGTATCCCTTACGAAGGAAATTTATTTATTTGATTTGGCGGCTGGTATCTGGATGTTAGTTTCAAAAGGGAATCGATTAACAGCTTAGATTTTCAAGCGGGAAACCTAAATTAGGGGCATAAATCAGCCATAGTTAAAGTTATTAAAAATAGCTCCGTTAAAAATTTAGCTATTTTCAAATCTAAGCAATTAATTAATTCTCCATTAGTTTTAACAAACTTGCATTAAATATTTTTTCCATTGAAAAATTAAAATTTTTTAATTAATTTCAACTTAAATAAATAGGCAATTTCCATAATGCGTTAAACCGGGGCTATGATTCTGTGCGTTAACTTCCGCTAAATATTTTGAAAAAGGGAAGGGGCCAGGCTTAATTTATTTTTTCCTTTTCCTCTTCCTGGCTGG
>Ga0163217_1078312_pt1 | contig 11042 bp, 14 predicted proteins | sample SynspAceP_FD_185933 | JGI IMG/M metagenome (GOLD analysis project Ga0163217, IMG submission 185933) | Saline lake microbial communities from Ace Lake in Antarctica - Synechococcus sp. Ace-P (PacBio error correction) | ecosystem: Environmental > Aquatic > Non-marine Saline and Alkaline > Saline ... | reverse complement strand
CGCACAGTCAGACTAATTTCTTGCCTGATTGTGCCAATCGATATCAATTGATGTGTTTGGCCCACCGTTTGTGGAGTTTGCCGAGCGCAAACAACATGATTTCGTCGTCGTTGGGCCGGAGGCGCCTTCGCGCAGGTAGGCGACCGCGCGCGAGGGGGAATTTGGTGTTTGGCCCCTCCAAGGCGGCTGGCCGCGCTGGAGCCTCCTAGCCGTTTACCAAAGAGATTTGCGATGCCTGTTTGGCGCGCCAACGGCGCCTACGGGCATTTCACGATGGCGGAGGCCGCCAGGAGAATACGTGCGGCGCGCCAGGAGCAGACCTATTGTGTGAAGGCGAACGGGTTTGGCGGCGGGCAGGGCGGATATCCCGAGACGTGGCGCAGGCCGAGGCTGCGGATTGACGACATTGTTCGGGGCGGGTTGGGCGGCAGCGCCCGAAGTGGTGATTGAAGAATTTTTGGGAAGGCGAGGAAGCGTCGTTCTTTGTGCTGTGTGACGGGAGAATGTGCTACATCTGGCACCGCCACAGGACCACACGCTGTGGGGGCGATGGCGACACCGGCCCGAATACGGAGGATGGGGGCTATTCCCCGCTTCCAGTTGCGGACGGACGCGATTGCCGGCGTGCCGGCCGAGATCATTCGCCCCAACAATCGAGCCAACATGGCCAAAGCGTGCGTTACGGCCCTATCAGCGGGTGCTTTATGCCGGTCTATGATCGAGGACGGCGCCGCCACGTCTGGCTGGAATATAAACGTGGCGCTTTGGCGATCCGGAGGCCAGTGCTGATGATTGCGGCTCGCGCGCAGGTGCTGGGAACCGGTTGCTGGCTGCAGCCGAGGTCGGCGTGGAGGGCACTCGCGTTTCGAACTGGGCAGAGGACCATGTGCGATGACGTAGTTCTGGCGGCGGCGGGTTATCCCGGCGGACTACCAGAAAAGCTCGGTTCATCGGGCGGGCTGGACGGCAATCGCGCAGACCAGCAGCAAGTATTGGTCTTCCTTGGCCAGGCACTGATGCCCTGCGCGACGGAAGATTGTAGCGGTGGAGGGCGTGTCCTGAACGTACCGAGCGCGGATACCCTGGCACAGGCGGCAGGTCGCAGGCCATGCATGGGGGAGCCACTTCAAATTGGCCCGAGGGGTTTTTGCCGCCGTGATAATCGGCTTGGCCGCGCGCATGGAGTGATGCGGCGGTTTGCTTGCAGCTTTCGCCGGGATTGAGTTAGGGGCACACTGAAGTCAGGAGACAGGTTGCCGCCTTCGCAGCATCACCGGCTTGTCGCTGATGTCCCGACTGCGTTGCACCTTCGCGCTGTGTTCTGGGACTAGGACAGCAGGGTGCCGTACGGTCCATGGGAAAGGATCCAGCAATTGTTCGGAAGTCCGGTGCGTCTCGATAGAGGAAAGAGTAGGGCCGCGATCTCGATTCGGCCGAGGTGCAGCGGCCAGTTTCATTCCGGCCCAGACGACAGATCCCCGGCGCCAGGAACTGCTCTTAACCCCAACCAGATCGCCAGAGAGCACGCTGAGAAGCTCAGCGTCCTGCTCATGGGAGTCGAGAAAGTCGTCGGGGTCAACTGGTTCCTGTATGCGCTGGCAGGGAGTGTCGTGAAGCCACTGCCACAGGGGCAAGCGCCGCTTCATCTGCACGCCAATGCGTTGCGCGAGCCTTGACGCGATTTTGTGTGCGCGATTATCCGCGGGCGCGCAGTGTAGCGTCCGGTCAGCGTGACGGCCATTAGCGTGTCCAGTCCGCGATTTGCCCGGACATCTCAGTCCTGCTTGCCGCTTAAATCGCGCAGACCGCCTTTCTTGCTAATGTCCACGTTCGCCGATTACGGTGGTTGGTCAGGCCCTCCAGCGCGGCGAACAGGCGACAGGCGCGCCTGCGCAAAGCGGCCAGACACGGAGTTTTTGGCCAGATTGGGGGCGTCCAATATAGGCGAGGTCGGTAAAATCCGTCCCCATCCAGATCGGCGCATGGCGATGGGCGCCAGCCAACGTTTGCGCATTTACCGATGTAAGGAGTGCCCACGATCTTGCCGGTCTGATCATAGATGGCGAGTGATGCGCCCTGTCTACTTGCGTTCGACCACAATAAACTTTCGGGTCTCCGTCCCCGTCGACGTCGCAGGCGCGGGGGCGATTATCCTCGAACACCGAGTGATGGGCAGACGGATGATATAGGTCAGCGTACGGGTGTTGGCCGTTCCGGAACCATGGCCTGTCAGTGCGAAATTTCCATCGCCCCCATCCTCGAATCGCCGAGAACGGGTGGCAATCTAGCGCGACTGGGCTCGGTAAAGCGGGCGGATGTTATGGTTTCGGCCTGTGCAACAGGGTGCCATAACGCGGACAGCCCCGCAAAACAGCGCCAGCGCCCGCGCGGCGATCAGAGCCGCACGCACACGCGCCCGCCCAGACGCCCGCGCCCCGTTGGCATTAAATCTGCTTTCGGGCATTTTTCACGCGCAGCCGTCCAGGCGTCCTGTGACCTCAATGGGCACGTCAGGCGTGAGTTTGAACAGGATCGGCTGGTAGCGGAATCCAGCATATTCCTCTCCGATATCGTCTTTGCCGCCAATTTTTCGAACCCAGGGCGTTCGTACCACGTAAACATGGCAGGTGGAGCACGCCGCAAGCACCGCCGCAATCCGCTTCGATTGCCGGGGATGTTATGTCGCGTTGCGCTGTCCATTTACGCGTCAAGCCTGTGGCGACTTCGACAACGTGCCGTGCCAATGTGTTCTACAGTAGGTGATCTTGGGCCATCAAAAGCTGCCTATTTCCAGTGATTTCACCCGTTCACGCAAGCGCTCGCCCGCGCGCCAGCCCCCTTTGTGCCGGTTTGCGGCGGGGGTTCTAGGCAACTGCTGCCAAATGAGGCTAAGCTATGCGGACAGGAATGGCAGACCAAAGGCCATTTGGGCCATGACACAGCACCTCGGACGACGTTTCGCACCGCGATGAACCGCCGCCTTTGGGGCTGCTGGTGCTGTCGCGTTGCTGCAAAGCGCAGACAGTCTCACGGAATGGCGTGATTTCGGCAACGGGCTGGCGCCTCCCGGGCGCACGCCCCGGCACCTGCTGGAAGATCCCGACACCGGCGGTTGTGAGACGGTAACTGAACAAATTCGGTCACCCCCTGCCAGGATGGAACCCCGACGGCACCATTGCCCACCCTCCCCGTCTACCGCGAAGAACGCCCACCAGCAGATCGTCACGCCGCGCAACCGACCGTTGGGGTTTCGAGATCCCCTGCCCACCTTGATTTACGTCCAAATTTGTCTCGACCCTGCAACGGCACTCAAGCGCACGAGCGGCTTTATCCGGGCCGATTCAACGGCAATATGGACCGGCGAACACGGGCGCAGTGCTGGCAGTGCAAACAGCAGGTTGGCGCTACCCAGCGAATGTGCTATCGATCGAAACCGCGCGGGAGTTGGGCATTGTGGGCTGTTCGCGCACGGCCCTAACGCTTCGGACGCGCAGACCCTCCAAAAAAAGGCCCCCTACGAGCGCCTTTGTCGTTCATTCGGTCGAAAGCTCCTATTCACCGTCGAGTGTCAGCGCGACAAAGCGCGGATCACCGCACGACGCACGAGCAGTAGCAAGATTTGCGAACCCCGCTTCGCGTGCTGCGCCACACGCTCGGCTTCAGATCAGCGATGGTCGGTGATCTTCTGCTGCCTGCTTCGGTGATGGCATATCTCCATGCGCGCAAACCTTTCTCAAGCTTTCGGCCTTCGGCGGACTTCAGATCACGCAAGGCCTTCGTATCGCCGTCGCACCCAGCTCCGAACGGGATCTCGTCGGTCAGCGTGTTACCGTTAAGGGCCAGCATAGGACGATTACCTCGGTCGGCGGGGGCTCTGGCTCATTCGCCCGCCTCAGGTGCTGCATCACCGTCGGCGTCTTCGCGACGGGCCAAGCACGACCGGCGATCGTTCTGGCTCTTGCCTTCGGCGCAGCACTGTCACACGCCACTGTCGCACCCACGGGGCTGTGCCACCTGACGCACCAAGCCCGCGGTGTGCCGTACGATCAACACATCAAAAGACAGATCAACATCGCCTGTCTCCAATTCCGCATCTTGGCGGGACATAGGCACATCCGGTGATCAGCGCCCCCGAAGCCGTCTGGAGAGTCCATGGCATCGGCACAATCCTGGCTCACGTCCTGAAATACGCACACCCAACCAGCGCGACGCGTCTCGCGAACTCTTTAGCTGTCACCACCCGCTCACAACCATTGGACGCCAGGAAAAACCAATGGCCGATGGAAGCCGCCGTGGGCGACAGGGATGCTGTGTTCCACACCGATCACGCACCGTCCATGTTGAACAGCGGCCCACGGAGGTTACCACGGTTGATCGCGCTGCATCGGTCTGGATTGTCAGTCAGCAATAGGTTACAGGACAGCGCACGGGTTGCGCGCGCTCACGATACCTGCGGAGACGGAGAAGCCCTGCCAGCGGTTGCCCATTGCAATCACCAGTCCCCAACGCGTGCGGGCGTTGCTGTCGCGAATGTAACGAAACGCAGTGGCCCCTCTGCCTTCGACTTTCAGCAGAGCAACTGCTGTGTTGGTCGGTCCGATTTGACCTGGGGCGATCAACTCGCGTCGCCGGAGAAGAACTCGATGGGATCTCGTTCCGCGGCCTCAATGACCGTCGGATTGTTTGGTGGACCACATAGCCGTCTTCGAGATCACAAAGCCGGATTCCCAGAGCGAGAAGCGGCGCGGCGCAGGCGTCCGCGTCCGCCATCACCGCCCCACGGTTGCGGTCCTGAAGAACTCCGGAGAACATCCTCGAAGGGGAGCCCTCAGGCGACCAATTGCCGCGCGGCCCGGTGCGGCCCCTCAACCAGCGTGGATATCGTCATGTTAAACCACCGAAGGCTTGATTTTCTCTGCAAGGCGGGGCGAGGCTTTCGGGTTTGGCAGTGAGGGCATTGACCGTCTGCAAAATCACTCAGCCGGACAGCGCCATGAGCCCGATGGAGGGCTGCAGCAAGCGGGCGGAAAGGAAGGGCTCTGTGTTCGGCGACGCTTTGGCTGAATATCGTCTCCTGCATCGAAATCATCTACCCGCATCGGGCGACTTTCGATGGGTTAGAGTGCAATGGGTATCCTCCGACCGCAATATGAAACATGGGTTGGGCCGCAGTGGAAATTCAACAACCCTCTCGCGGGCGCTGAAGTCAGGCGGAGATTTCCGCGTCAGGCCCGCGCACCAAACTACGCTTCGCGGGCGTACCGGACCCATTCGCGCAGGCAAAAGGGGCCGACACAGCATGATGCGCCCCTTTTCAAAACATACTTTTTTACTGCCTCAGCGGCTTTCGCCCTCAAACGGAGCGGGATCCCTGATCCGAGCGCAGAATAGTGAAAGAATCGCTTCAGGAGACAGCCACATTGCTGGTGTTCCTTGCCAGCAAAGACTGCTCGTAGGCCTCCAGAGAGCGTTAGAATTCAAATTCCGCGTCTTTGGAATAGAGATTCCTGCAAGAAAATTCCTGGTTCGTTCCGGCATTTTTCCGCCTACCCCTTCGCATGACTGCGTGCCGTCCGGCTGGCTTCGAGTGATCTTTCGACGTACGATCGCAAAAGCGCGTCACACCGCAGCGCCGCTCGCGGCCCGCGGCCCGCTCGTCGAGTTGCTTCGCGTTCCGCTCCGCGATCATGCGGCGCGAGTGGTTTGCAGTCAAAGTTCTGCTCGGCAAGTTTCGTACGGCCAAGGCGCCACCTCGACAACAGCAAGACCCAACGCATTTGCACGGGGCCATCCGCCTGGATGCGGATCTGCTCCCATCAGCTCGGACCGCACGTGGCGACAGGATCGAGTTCGATGTCACACCTGCCGCACCAAGTGCCGCGCGGATCTAGGGACTTCGAGAATTACCGCTGAGGTCACTTGGCCGCCCACGGTTCTCACCACCCGAGCCGGAATCGCCTGACGATACTGCACGATAGTTCATTCGATCGGTAGAGTACGAAAGGCGTCGACGCGGCAGGGGCGGCGGTCATCCGCTAGGCGTGACTTCAATCACCGTGTCTTGAAGCGAAGGATGCTGTCTTCGAACCGGACCACCTCGTTCACGATCAGCGGCCACCTTGAAACCGGATGCCGGGGCTGTCACAGACCGTTTGAATCTGGCCAAAAGGCGCAACACCAAGCGCCTTCTCACGCTCGTCTACCACAAAGAGCGAGACCAGGACTGACGCCACCGACAATCGCTACAATCGGATCAGAAAGCGGTGTCTGGTTCATCAGTTTGTCCCTCCGCTGCGGCCGCAGCTCGTTGAGTGGGCAGAGAGGGATACGAACCGCCCTGACCTCCCTGCCCTTCGTTATTCTCCAGAATATCTTGTATCTGACCTGCCAAATACCGTTTCCCATCGTTTCCAAGGCGAAACAGGGGACGCTTGCGCGTCACTTCCCGGGCGGCCGCGTATATTCGGTCAGAACCGCTTAAAATCTGGAGCCCGCTCACCGATGGCACCGTTCACTTCGCGTGCGCGAACCCTTCGCTGCTTCGAGAAGCTTGCGCTTTTCACGCGCGCTTCGGCGGTGCGCTGGTTGGCATCAGGCATCCGGCCTATGACGCTGCAGCTGGTGCGCTCCGGCTGGGCCGGCCTGCACGCTCGCGGAATGGCATCGGACAACCGACAACGTTGGTGGTGTTGCCCTGCGCATCCGTAATCGAGACGGTTCCGTGTGCGGATCTACTTTGTGTTACGTTGAACGCGGAGGAAAAACCCCGGAAACCGGTTGATGCCGGTCGACGGCCATCGAGCACGCCCTGAAATAAGGGTTTGCACCTGCTGTTCGACCAGACCACATCACGGTTGAGGAATCGGGCCAAACTCGGACTGGTGGCAATAACTTCACGCATCGCGGATTGCGGGAAATAGCGCGCACCGAAGGCCTCGGGATCCACGCACAGAGAATTTGAAATTTCGCGTTCTTTGATTGTTCCAGACCCACTGATTACCGATATCGAACGATGTTCTGGCGGTGGTCAGCAAAAAGACCATCGTTATCACCCTGCCAGAGCGCGCTGAATGCCCAGCGTTTCCGTGCGGTGGTTTGTTGGAATTTGGAGGCCACATCGAAACACATTCCGGCACGTCACAAAACGCCATGGCGGCGAAGTTTCAGACCCTGGCGTGGCCGATACCGGAAATCGCCCAGCGAAAGCTCAATGGAGTTCCTAGTGCGAGGCGCGCCACAGTGTAGGTCGAGGCGGAAAAGCCCACGCGCGAACGTGCAAACCACGTGCGCCGATACCACAGTGCCACGGGTTCAACGCCAGGGCCCCCTGGGCCGCCCCGCCGAACCACCACCGGTGCACCGAGCGCCCACCGCGCCCATTCAGGACGGAAGTGTTGCTGGACCTCTTTTAACCAGCTCGTCGATTTCTCGGGGATCGGGGTTTGTCTCCGCCGCCGCGATTGCACGGTTGCGCCGCCATTGTTGCCACGGTTGTCGTCCGCGCCGATTATTGCCGCCCCTATTGCCGCCGCCCGGAATTGCCCGCCGCCCAAGGACCGCCTGATGTTTGCCAGCCATATTTTTTCCCTCTTTAAGGCGCCCCCGACCGGAGCGGCTTTGCGTGTAATGTGCAAAACTGTAGCGTCCTGCACATCGTTAGTCTGTAAACTGTGCGCTTCACAGGATTATTCAAGATCTTAAAACGCTAGATGTACCTTACAGGATGCGCATTGTCACCAGTTCCTCGGACATTGTCGATGCAACCGCGCAGGTTCTGGTCAAACTGGTCCTTGGCTAGCACCCATTTTGACCCGCAGATTTCCGCCAACTGGATCATCTCGCCGCTTGTTGGTCTGCGGACGATAATGACAGCCCCAGCAACGTGTGCAGGTCATTTCTTTGAGAACAACCGCCTTCATCATCCGGCGGTGCCCTCCGAGACGGCCTGCTGCAAAGGCAGGTCTGAATTCGGGCGGAAGACGTTGCAAAATCTCTCCTCCGGCGGCGCCGCGCGGGCCTCTTGGCGGTCGATGCCCACGGTTGACCCTTCTCGGGCTGGGGTGAACCACCGCGAGGCGATCAGCGCGTGAATCTACAGCGTAGGCTTCCCGCCGGAAAGAACGGTTTTCCACAAAGGCCATACTCTTCGCGGATCGCCACAGGTGTGAGGTTCCACGCGGTCTGTCACATCGCCGATGAAGCATAGACGACGGGCACGCCAGGTCTGGCTGTATTTCATCGACCAGAACAAGCACATTGCGGCCCAGCTTCACACCGAATTTCCTCCAGTCCCATATCGTCGGAGTGGGTTTGCGGCCGGGTTGGCGAAGAAACCACCTTGGTCGAACATTCTTTTTCCTTACCGGATCGTGGATTTCCCCAAGGGCCGCCGTCACGGTCTTCCATCTCGTGATGCTGCGCCCGAGGCGAGTCGATTTGGCCGCGTGTCCGGCATCTTCGCTCAGCCACCAGCCCGCGCGCCTCGTCGTCAAAACCCGTGAGGGATCTGGCCGCCGCGGAAATACATTGTCACATCCGGACGGCCCAGCCGTGGATACAGGGCAAAATTCGCAGGGCGATGTATCCGTCCGCCCACATCGCACTGGACCCGGGCAGGCATCCAGGCGGAAGATGCGTCTGACACTATGCCCCAGTTCGGCATTCTTGAGTTTTCAGGGCGCACAGGGCGACCTCCGGTGGCGATGAGGACTGTGCGTTGGCTGTCTTTTCCTCGCCGGTGGACAGCTGACCGTAATGCCCGCATCCTTCAGCGCTGGCGCGCGCCGTCAAATTTCTCCACACCGCGCCATCAGCAGCTTGTCGGTTACCACGGCCTCCAGACGGTCAGACCTCGTCGCGCATTTTACCGAGAAGATGTTGCCCAGTCGAGGGGCCGTCCTTCACATCCCAGCCATAGTCCCGCGCATCCTGGAATGTGTTCCACGGTAGGTTGAGGCGAAAACCATCAGCTTCTTGGCCACAACAGGCCCGCGGCAGGATGACGCAGGTCCCGCCATAAGCGTGTCCTCTTCCGGCCAGCCGCACGCGCACGCCATATTCCCCGCAGCCACACGCGCCGCCCGAACCCGGCCGAACCGCCACCGTATACAAAAAGGTCATAGTCAAAATCGCTCATTTAGGTTCCGCCTTTCAGATCAGTCGCTCAGTTCGGTAAAACAAGAATTGTCGCTCATCGACAAAATCGAGCCGCTCGTATCGCGGTAGCCGGTGTGATGTCGCCACTGTCACGCGCCGTCACCCAAAGCCTACTCACAACCGCCGTCACGATATCGCAGGGAAAAGCCCGTTCTCCACACCCCCGGCAATCTGGTTGAGCACAGAGACAGGGCTGGCAGCGGTTTACCGATTGCGGTTAAGGTGCACGATTCGAGGATGTGATTGCCCTTCGTCGGTGATTGAAAGGCCGGTCGCCGTTTCATCACGTAGGTGCTGCGTTGGCGGCCCAGCACATCCATGAGATTCAGCGTTCTCTCCACCAGCGCCTGGTGGTGGTCTGCCCAGCCGAACGGGATCACTTCGATGTCGCAGCGGGAAGGAGCCAGAGTGTCCACTCCTTTGCCGATAATCGGCCGATCACACCACTGGTCACTGGCTGTTGTAGCCAACAATTTATTTGCAGCAGCGCGCCCACCACGCCTTGATCAGGTTCAGCTCGCCGTCAAACTCATCGCGCCGTCGATGGTCAGATCCAGCCCATTTCGCCTCACATCGAGCGAGATCACTCGATCCCCACCTCGGGTCGCGACTAGCGTTGCGCGGTTCGGCTGTCGAGTCGGCACGCCAGATTTTCCAGGCCCGTCATCCTACCACCCTCATCTCAAGCCAAGGCAACCCGCACAGCCACGCGGCCGGATCGAGCCTTGTCGACCACTGCCGAACACGACATACGTACTCTCAAACAGAATTGCGCGCGCACGTTTTGCAGCGACAAACTTTGCTTTGTCGAATGGGCACAGATCTCCGGACATGGGGCAGCTCCCTTATTGGATATTCTTGGTCCTTAGTAGGAAAGTTGCACCGGGGGTGCGAGGGGCAATTACCGCCAGCCTTCGCGCGAAAACCGCCATGATTCAATGCCAAATCGCCGCCCGCTTGCGCTTTGCAGCGGGTGGTCACGGCCGCAGCGGCATGCCGTTCCGTCACGGCCAAAGCATCGCTGTTGCGTCGCTTTCAGACATGCGGCCCCATTTCCGGCCCGTTAGGCAGATATCGCCCCAATTGACCTTATGTGCTTCATTATGCCCCGGACAATGGCTCGTTGAGCATCCCGCTTGCGCTGGAGAGAATGTGCCTTCCCTACCGCACGTTCTGGTGCGGACCGGTAGCCGTGCGGCCAGCCACAGGCGCGGCCTTTCCGCACGGCTCAACCACGCCGGACTGTCCCCGTCTGGAGACCCCGAGGGACCGCTCTTTGAGACGGCAGCGATCCCTTGCTGTGGCTGCGCCCGGGCATGGCGCCATTGGCCCCCGCGCCGCAAAGCGGCCCGGGCGTTTGGGACTTCCTCAAGTGGCTGTGTCGTTCACCTCCAAACACGTGCACGCGCAGCAGCTGCGACATGCTCTTCCTTATCCCGCCAAACTCTTACGTGGGGCGACGATCCCCGGCAGCCCAGCGGCCAGCTGATTCCGCACGCTCACCGCAGCGGCCAAGCACGGGTACCATCAATGACCCTGGCCCGATGCGCTTCGGCCTGGTTGGACGCGCCGCCCTTGCGAAAGCGCGGACGACACGCCTGGGACAGCACACCTGATGTGCTCGGAACTTATTACATCGCCGCGCTCTTCTGGCGCTTGGGTTTGCAGTTCTCTAATCCGTTGGGTGGAACCGCATGGTTTCGACCTGGAACGAAAATTTTAAACCCCCGTTCCCTGCTGGGGGCTCGCCTCAGCAAAAGGGCTTGGAAAAAAGGGAACGCCCCGCAGTGCGCGCCCGCCCGCAGGGCCGGCCGAAAAAGGGCTTGGGGCCCCAAAAATTCCCTCCCTCCCTTTTGTGTCGGGGTTGTTGTTTTTTTTTTTTCTTG
>Ga0163217_1060112_pt1 | contig 11042 bp, 11 predicted proteins | sample SynspAceP_FD_185933 | JGI IMG/M metagenome (GOLD analysis project Ga0163217, IMG submission 185933) | Saline lake microbial communities from Ace Lake in Antarctica - Synechococcus sp. Ace-P (PacBio error correction) | ecosystem: Environmental > Aquatic > Non-marine Saline and Alkaline > Saline ... | reverse complement strand
AGTCCGCCGCAGAAAAACTTCTTCAGCGCTCCAAATCTCTTGAAGTGATCGATCAGCTATTCCAGCGCCAGGCACGTCTTCGCCTCTATGATTTCATAACCGCACGCCACCTCAACCCCCAGATCAAACAACGTTGCTGATTGGGCCTCATACTTCACTTATCCATCAGATGCTTGCCCTTGCCAAAATCACGATCACACACAGCAGGCTTTTGATTCATCCACGCGCCATGTTTCGTTCCGGCACATGATCTCCAAATACGCCGGCCGTCAGCCAGCCGTATCACACGTCATCGCCAGTAGGATATAGAGTTTACTCAAGCCCGGATTAACCCATGGTGTTGTCGCTCTGACTGTGTCGATATGGAGAGTAGCTTGAATACCTCCTTGGCAACGCTCGTCACTGGTAGGCAGCCAAGCGTTGCCAAGTAGTTTCAGCAGCCCATGTTGCAGCTCACCAGCACCAAGGTATTGTTCAGGCCTGCATCGGCGCGCTGACCTGACATGCAAAGCCAAGTATATAAGCTGATTTCGGTGCCCCGCGGGCCTGAATATCCCTCAATGGATAGCGTTGCCGCAGTGTTTGAATGATCTGCCAGGAATCGCTCCAGTTCGTTCGGTCATAACCCGGCAGTTGCGCTGGCCAGCAGGGCTTCAGACTCGGTATCGAGTTCACCAATTGCCCCCCCCGGTCAGGCACCTGCATTGAGCAGTCATGCAGGCCGTTATAAGGGTGATGGCACAATGAAATCATTTTCCCTGGAAGCATGATCTCGGCTCCATTGCCATCGTCACACTCCTCAATGTCTTTCGAGCCAGTGCGACAAGCAGCTCGCGAGGTCGCCAAGCTGAGCCGGTATGCCCTGACAGCCAGATCACATTCTGCGCGGCTGCATCCAGCACCGTCCGTCACACTGGCATACAGAACCTGCTGAGGGCAAGCCTGATGGCGCCTGCTGCTCCCCATACCGTTTTGCCGCATTCACCACGCCGGCGCCAGGCTCAGACGTAGCGCGACCACCTTTGCAGTGCCTTTCTCAGCAATTAGGTTTCACGGTGGCAGAACAGTGATAATAGGCTGAGAATACGGGGTAACTGCGCTTGACCTATCGCTGCGGTTTGTCCCGTTCGCAGCTCGAGAATCACCGAGCTGCCTTCTGGCTTCCCAGCGCTCAAGCGCTGGCGCCGTCGCGACGACATTTGCACCTAGAGCCTCGGCTGCCAGCCTGGTGGCAGCCCCTAAAGGCAAGCCAGCTAAGCCCAGGCACCTATTACGATGCAGCATGCTCAGCCTCAAGATGCGCCCAGTACGCACTTCCGTGACCAGAATTAGAGTGAGTTAGCATCACCCAGTAATGTACTTCTACCCGACTCAGTAGTTACGCGGCCTGTGCCAGCGCTTCTTGTTCTGACCGCCGCACAGGCCATGCGGCCCGCAGGCTCAGATGCCTTCGCTGGTTTTGAAACCCTTGATGTTCAGGCCAATCATGCATACGTTGAAGACTGGCCGGCTTTCTCCTGGGTCCTCCGCCAGAGTTCACGAGGCAAAGGTATCATCATCCCACTCCGGGCGATTCACATCGGTCGGGCGACAATTCGCAACCGCCCATGCCGAAGCAGGCTCCTGCCTTTACATGTATCACCCAGCTGCGACCCAGTCCTCAAGTTCTGTACGCCCAGCAACCAGCACCAGCATATACCCCCGCGTGATTTCAACATTGCGTCAACACACACTGAGGCCGCTGCAACGACATAACTGCGTTGCCACGACGTCCAGTTGTTCGACCAGATTTTTTTCGAAGTGCGATTTGTCGGCAGCAGACGATTCTCGTCACACGGCGAATTGTCAAATTGGGTGATTCGTACGCCGCATAAATCCTATGCAGCAACTGTCGTCATCGGAAACTTTTGAATCGTCCACGCCCGTCAAGACCGGACTAAAGCACATTGTCGCTTCGCGCGCCGGTCAGCAGAACCAACATAGGAATGTAATGCCGCTTTGGTTCATCGGCTCGACGTATGCAGGTCGTCAGCTCAGCCTCCATTCCTGCATAACAGTCGACATGGACGCTGGCGGGGCGCTGGCTCATGCAGTGCCAGGCACCATGCTGAATGCAAAAACGTATAATCGGCGTAACCTGCGGCGCGTCCAGGTGGACCAATGACCGCACTCTAACTTGGTGTCATCACACATATGATGCTCATTCGGGTTGGGACAGGCAAGGCTCGGGGTCAGATGTTCAATTTACCTTATAATGCCACGAGATATACTTTGTATTGCAATGTGTCATAAAATGAGTTTATGGTATCGCATGCCATCTTCGATGGTATCCGACTGGACAACATGAAGTGACAACCGGTTAGAACCAGAAGACCTTGACCGCGCTATGACTGCGCGGCAAGTATAACAGACGTAACCGCATGCCGTATTCCAGCTGAGCATTCCTCACTCAGCCTGTCAAGCGCAAGATCGATTATCCAGTGGTCTGGAATCACTGCAAAACGGACATGAAGCAAGATGCTAGATACGACAAATTTGGGCGGAAATTGTCTCTTTGATCAAATTACCCAAAGCAACGTTCAGCGCGCCAGGTTAGCAGGTTCGGTAAGCATATAACGTGACGTCTTCAAGGTAATGCGCTATTGCTGTTTATTGTGGTGCGAAGAACTGCCGATGCAATTCAATAAATTCCGAGATTTCAAAGGCATACGGATGTATGATTATGGCAGTTGTAGAATCTTTCCCAGCTCTGTTGCTTGCCTGCAATATCTGGCATACAGGTTGACTGGCGATAATCAGCTCGGATTCGGTTGTGTGATCATCCTCGAGTGACTTTCCCTTTGTGCACAGTAGTGGAAAAGCGTCATGTCGACGCACGCTGCCAACAGCTTACTGGTAGCTCGGTCTGGGAAGTTTCAGTCTTTAACCAACTCTTATTGCTTTATCGTGGTGTTCTGTCGCCTCGCATCGCAGTTTTAATCCTGGCCAACCTTGCCGGCCATGCTGATACTGACTCGCTCGTTCCGGCGCGAGTACATCGATGCAGGGATAGTCCTTATACGAGGAATATCCAGTATCTTTAAAACAGCGACAACATACCATTATCGTTCCGAAACGGTAGCTGTCCACCGAGCAATATCATCAAATTCACGGCAGCCAACCTCGACTTTGTGGATACTATATCGGGCATGATACGACGATGACGTCAAGCAGCAAGAGCTTATTGGCTCGCAGAAGCCCGCATGGCGTGGTATTTAAAGACCCATCTCCTTTCAGGTGTGTTACGGCGTTTGCGATAGTTCCGGTCGATCTGTTCTACTCGATGTGGAACCAGACTCTGGGGTTATCTCAGGGCAGGCCAGGAGGAATTTATTACGAACAAGGACCATTCTATACCATCTTTCCCTAAAGACTATGCTTGCTGTTTTCCCCGCCGCTGAGGTAAAAAAGGAGAAGACCGTCTCTCACTGCGACTCCTAAGGGATATCGGCTTCGGCATAATGAACCTCGGACAAGCCGTTATGCTCTATTGTGCCGGCCCGCTTTCCTGCATGGTTTTGGGAAGATCAATTCGATGCCTGGCTCCTTTCTTCGATGTTACGCCAAGCATATCTATCTCTATCTATATAGCTGGCATTCCGTCAGGGTCATCAAAAGAGCTCAACCCACCACATGGCCCTGTTAAACCCGGGCAGCGAAATCCCGGTAAGGGTCAATGATCGGTGTCTAACAGCGCGCTATGGAAGTTTACGTGACTGGTAGTCAGGCTGGACAGTAAGGCAAGAATACTGAAAATCGCCAGCCCGCCGGTTATAATGTCGGCAATATCGCGACACCAAAACCATAGTTTTCGCGGCCACGTAGCTAGCACGCAAACCCTATATATCCCTTTAGTGCGTCTCATCCCGACCGGAGCACATCCGCGATCGCCGCGCAAAGCAAGGTTCAGCTTCACACCGAACGCCGCAGCCATATTCATTCTCCCTTGCTGAAAACCAGAAATCCAGTGTAATGGTGTTAGCACACTCCAAATTAAATGTCGCTTGATGCGGGAAGGTCGCTATAAGGCGAGATTCTAGCAATCCGCTGCTTTTGCCATAGCGCTATATATATATATATACCATGGCACTAAACAGGCGTCACGTTCCCGCACCGGCTATCTTCTTATGCCAAATATCACGACCCGACTGCCTCAAACATCTCATGCCTGTTAATTGACTCTAATCAGCAGCCTATATATATCCCGACACCCTCCAGCCACGCCATGCGGCTTCCATGCACCAACTATCCAAGCGACGCAAGATACGTGCGCCACAACCCGTCGCCTATCTCGTAAACTTCACATATGGTAGCACCATCCCCCTGCTATGCTTGGCCTTGCTTCACTCGATAGGCTTACGTCGCAATCTCGAGAGGCGAGCCAAAAACGGCGTATACCTCCAAGAGCGACCACCGAGGTTTTCTCCGTGCTCATGTAAATGCCATCCCAAGCATGAAGCAAGGACTATCACCACCCTGCCGTAGCAACATCCATGAACCCCGCCCAGCCACGTCTGACAAAGATATCTCAATCAGCGGAGCAGAGTGCACCTGATTTAAATGGCTATGGCCACCAGCCTCAGAACGGATGCGTGAGCTCCACGCCCAATGATCGCGTAGCCAGCGCTTGAAGTTTTCCTTTTCCTCACATTTAGCTTATCTTTTGACCAGCAGAAACCAGAAACAGCAATGCGTAGCCGGGGTGAGTAGACGCGAGCCCTTCGCGTCAGAATCCGAGTGCGGGAATGATGTCGTTCATGCTGCTCCTGTTAGCGTATCAGTCCGGCCAGCTACTTTTTCATTCACGCGCACTCGCATTGATGACACCTCGGCCAACTCCAAGCGCTTGAGTGTCTGCCCTGGAGGCGCTATCTGCGGCCGGCACGATAGCCTGCCAGTAACTGTTGATACGCCGGTGCCAGACATAAACTGGGCGTCCCTCGGCAATTGACCTCCAGCGTCCGCCAGCCTCACGCGGCCCAGTCCCGCAAGCCTGGCCCAGTGATGCCAGAACTGTTTACGCCCGCCGAAGGGAATACTCAGCCAGCATCTGCAGAAAAACCTGGCGTGTTGTGTTCTGGCCTCTGGTCATTCAGGTCACAGACAGGACTAAGTTCGCCGATTGCCACCCCCATTCAAAGGTTCTGTCGATTTTGTTCCGCGTAATTCCAAATTCCTGCTGTTCGCTGTCCCGTTCTCCCCAATCCATGGCCGATACCTTGGGCAGAACTTGATCCGTAATACACTGGTAGATCGAGCTGTGAGGTTAGCAGCCTGATTTGCTGAACCCAGCCTGCTTGTGCACATCAATGTCAAGGTTGAAGATATTCAAGACATTTTGAACCGCATAACCCTGTGATCAATCTGAAGGCTCAGGCAAGAGCGTGCTTGAAGCACCGCAGAGACCAGCCTGGCTCATCATGTCGCAACGGCCACCTGAAGCACCGCAGCCGTTACAGATCAGCAGCACCCAGCAAATGCTCGACCCAAACCCGCTGATCCGCCGATGTGTTGGGAAGGCAACGCAACCAGCAGCGCATGGACATCAAGGGACACCACCCACCGAGCACGTGATCTGGACATCGCGATTCAACACCGAGCCTCATGGTGACTCCGGCATGTGCTGAGCGGCGAATTCGAGCCACTATCGGACGAGATTAAAAGCCGCATCGTCTGCAGACTGACTACCGATCTGAGCTGGTCTTTGAGGAACAGTGTTTCTGGCAACCAGTGCCAGCTACTCAGCGCGATATGTCAGTGTAAGTGCAGCGACACCGCCCCAGTTGGTATGCCCGGGGTTACGAAGTGTGAATCAACTCGGCTGCCGACCGGACCTCAACCCGTATGACCATGACGCTGGAAAACCGCATGGCACGGAAGACATCTTCACGCCTCTGGTTCGAGTGGTAATCTGCGGCCGCTTCACTATGGCAAGCGTTTCGAGTTCCTGCAAACGCGGAACCCTGTTCCCGATTGACCCATCGATCAATTGTCGTGATTGATACCCCGAATTGCGTGCTTACCTGCTCAACAGCGGGCTTCGCTGTAGTTCTGCAGCAGTGGATATTACTGGATGGCAATCCAGACCAGAGCATCAACGCAAGCGCTACCGTTTTCGGCGGTAACTGGTTAACGGCTTCACGCCACTCACCAGCCATGCGCTAGGCCGTACGTTCAATACGCGAATGCCGCCATCCAGCTCCAGGAAATGCTGGCCGTTAGTAGTCTTTCACAAAACAGTTAACCGCCTAAGCTATCTCTTCCCGGGTCCATGCGCTTACGCTCCCGAGGTCATTTTTTCCAGGCCTTCGTTTCATGCCGCCTCATTCCGCTCGATAAACCCGGGCAAGCCGCTACGCGGAAGCCGCGCGCCAACTCCTTGCCCACACACCACGTCATGGCCGCCCGACCGCCAGCCTGCCGCGAATGTTAGGACTGCCGATTTCCCCGCCGCGAGATTGACAGATAATCGATGACGGCCCTTTTTGCCCAGCTCGATCAATCATGGCCGCCACTCGCGAAGTACCGAGGAATACGCCTGTCAGTGACGCATCACTACTGCCATTGCGCCAACTCATTTTGATCTGACCGTCCTTGGCCGATCAGCACAATCGCGCAGCGTTACGCGTTATTTATCACCGTTGTATCCGCCGAAATCGTTCGCGACCTGTTTCTGACCATGGTCTCGACCTGGCTCTTCATTGTCCACGTTTGCAGTTATCACCGGCCGCACCGGCCTCTTGCAGCCGCGAACCCGCTTCGCCAGGCGTCCTGGTCAAGATCAACCAGCGCCAGTTTGCGCCCTTGGTGCCATATTCCGCCATGAACGGACCCGACCTTGTCCGCCCGCCTCGAGTGAATATGATCACGCGTCCTGTTAACTGGCAACTCGGCACTCTCGAGCCAGTGGAAATTTGTCGAGCGAAGCAGCCCCGAGTCTCAAAGCATATGAGAAATACGCTACTTCGGTTCTTGTCTACTTCCTGACTCGATTGCGCACCCTGTGACTCACCTTGAGGCTCGCCGCAGGAAGGGTTGAAATTGCGTTGTCCGTACCCATATAAAGTATTCAAACTTATTAATGAGGTTGTCATGGCCTTTCATTCGCTTGCTGTTGCTGGCCATTCCTTTCATCGAGTGGCGGGCCCTGATTATCTGGCCGGCATTGGTGTGGCCTGACCCTGCTTGGTGCTGAAGCACCAATCATATCGGCATCATAGATCAAACAGGTGTTCATGGCACGCCTGAAGACGCAGATGTCGCAGAGCGCCGCCCTGATCTGCTCAAGTCGGCATGTGGTTGTGCCGCGTATGCTGGTTATTCCCGTGTCGACCACGGCAGCTACTGGTTGGTCTGGTTCTGGCCTGGCGCACCGCGGCCCAAGGCCGTAGCTGTGCCGGACAGGCCCGAAAACTTGCAGCGCATGACATAAGTCATTGAACGCGAAGTGGCTGAGAACAGCAGAGCGCGACAGACACTCGATCGATTGAAAAAAATTCCCTGCCGGAACCTCTACGGCCATTAATGGCAACACAGATTTGACAAACGTCCACCAAGACGAACGAACAGTGACGTACGCAATTGGGCGTCCTCGGCCGCAAGGACTGATTTATCGAAAACGCCCGCTCCCGGTAATGTATCATCACTTTGGAGATCACAACGATGAAAATTCTCCGTTGACACGACAGAGTAGTCGTTCGTCCAAGCGAAGAAGAACAAACGCTCGTTGTTAATGTTCTGCCTGGCCTCATGACCGCAGAAAAACCAACACAGCGTCAGTGTGTTGCCGTAGTTACCTCCGCTGCGACACGGGGAAGTCCGCGTGGCCTGTGAAGGTAGCGCAAGTGTCTTCGGCCTAGCGCAGCAGCAGCTCAGACTAGGTGAGACCTGCTGATGATAGCGAATCCGAAATACGTGGCTGAAGCTTGATTTAGAGGCACACCTGCATCTCTGTCGTAAAATGATTAAATAGGAAGCGGTAAAATGGTGCTAAAAGAAGTTAATTCTGTATCTCTGGCCGCAACAAAAGCTGGCTGGCGTTAACATCCTGGCTGAGCCTTCAGGCAAGCTGGGCGAAGGGTCGTAATTAACGATCGAGCGCATGCTACGGCGACGCCAATCATTACAAACGGCCGTCACCGTGCAAGGAAATCGAGCTGAAAAGGACAAGTTCGAAAACAATGGCGCCAGCTTGGCAAATACGTTGCTCCATCGTAGCAACGATGACGCGTGGACGTTACTATACTGCTACCGAACTGGCCCAGCGCTATCGTTACGAAGGCTTTTGAAGTCGTTGTGCCGGCAATGAACCGATGGACCTTTAAGCGCTGTATCGACAAGGCAACTGCCGCTTCGTTGCCCGAGATCAAAGACCTTGCCAAGCCTGCGCTGATTCCAAAGCCATTTGCTCAGAAGGCACCACTTCCGCCAACTCTGCACGATCCATCGGCAAGATCATTCTGAAGCATGGATCGCGTCAGGCAGAGCGTTATCCACTTGATTAATTCCGCCTGGACACAGCTGTCTTTGTAGAAGGCTGCGTTGACCGCAGCTACCGGTCTCAACTACTTCTTACAACCCGAGACCATGTCTCCAGCTGGATAAAACCCGTATAAAATCTGTGGTTCGACAAGAAAGATCTTCCAACATTCGCAAATGCTGCCGACGGAAGCTGTAGCAAGGCTGCGCCCCGCTGATATCGGTGTGAACGTTGAAGGCGAGCTGGCGATTGTTGTCAACAAACATGCCGGTACTCAAGTTGCTGCCGTCAAGGCGCCAGCATTTGTGATTCGATCGGCAAGGCCATGACTGAAGGATACCCATCTTACCAGGTGTACCGTGATCAGCGAAGAAGTTTGTCTGACTGAAAGCGCCATCTGGAGCACCTGGTCAACAAGAGGACAGATCAACAAGACCAACTCACGTATGCGCTGCAGCGCCAAGGTTGATATCGAAAGCGCGCGTTGCCTCAAACTGCGCAAGCAGTTGAAAACACCAACCTCCGATTAGACTTTGAAAACTGCAAAGCGTTTCTGGCCAGCTGGTGCCGGTGTTGCCAGGTGATCAATTGCCTTGCGACTCTGAAGTAGAGAAATGAGAGAGCACCGCGTGAAGCATGCGCGGCACCTACCCGCGTGCGGTTGAAAGAGGTGTTTGCCTGGCGGTATGGTGTGCCTCGTACTATGTCTGCAGCCATCACGTCATGACGGCGACAACGCATGACCAGACTGTTGGTATCAATGCTGCGTTTCCACGCGCTGTTGAAGCACTCCGTCAGATCGTCACCAACTAGGTGATGGAAGCTTCTTACTGGACAGATCAAGTCTGGCAGCGTTAAATTCTGTTACAACGCAAGCACTGGCGAAACGGCACATATCGAGATGGTATCCAGGATCCCGACCAGTCACTGTAATTGCATTGCAAAGCTGCAGCGTTCGGTATGCCAAGCCTGATGATCACTTACGAGCGATGATTGCGAGTTGCGGAAGACAAGCAGTCATGCCTGATATGGGTTATGGCTGTATGGGAATGGGCGGCATGATGTATTGAACGCCCTGTACCAAAGCCCTGGCTTGCGAGAAGCCGGCTTATGTTTAAATCCTTTTTTTAGCCTTATTTCTACGGCTGATGTAGCAAAGGACATGACTGTGCGTGGGATGCCATCCTGTGATTCGGCAAAGTTGGCTTTTATATGTCATCGGGATGCTGTCGTGAATAACACATTCGGGGGTGTCACAAACGACCAAATTAGATCAAGCTAGGAAAAACGCTTCGCAGGGATGGTAAATAGAGTCGGTAAATCAGTGACTTCAGACCAATATGAAGAGGGCGGTTCCCCCCTTTTTGGCCTAAATCAGTGATTCCGCACAACCTCTCAGCTCGCGAATCACACAAAAGGCCAGCCACCTGGCCAGCCGTCCTTGATCAATTCAATCTGCACGCTTACGCTGTAGCGCTCGAGATTGCAGTTGTCGCACCCAATGCCCATCTTCATGCGTTCGGCAGAACCTTCTTCTTCTCGGCCCGATTTCGCCATATTCAGCAGCGCACGTTCAGTCGGCCTGGCAATCCTCTGACTTCATTTCGAGAGACATACGGATCGCTGCAAGTGCGCTCAATGCATCATCGGGTAATGAATCAGAAAATTCGCTATAGAAACGAAGGAACCTCAACGCAATCGTTGATATTGCATTTTATGCAGTTGTCGGTGAAACAACAAAATCATGTTGGAGTCTCCATCAGGATCAGAGCGTCGCAATATGCCGAAAATATAGCGCGTAGTCTAGCGTTTTTCCAAAGCCGAGTACAATTGACGATTAATAAATGCCGATTGTGATCGTCTGTAAAGCGATCCGGTAAGCAAATTAGCTTCTATTACCCATTCAGATGTTCATTCCATCTTAACTTTAACAGATTCAAGCGCTTGCAAAGCGGAGTAAAGTTCAATCCGGCTGACGGTGCGGCAATAGTCGAACCATGGAGCGCACTGGCACTGGCCAAACAGGCACTTTAGCAATGCCGCTTGCTGGCAAAGCGGTGATTGCTCGACTGGGTTAAGATCTGTTGTTCAATGCGCCAAGTGACTGCCGACTCGTTATCGATGACCGTTTGAGACGCCCGCCCATGGCACCTGCAGGCCGTAATCTCTGGTCGCTGGGACCGGTAGTTGACAGCTAGGCAGAACCACGGATACGGTATTCATCTGTGATTCAGGGTGCAATTGAGGCAGACGTTCGGCAACAACCTTAGCATCGGTTATCGCAATAGGGCTTGGTGAGTCGAGAATAATTGGGTCGCAAAAAACAGACTGAAAACGGCGTTCGAATCCCAGATACTCTGCCTTCGACCAGACCAGTGACAAGCATCAAAATGGCTGCTGCTGGTAACCGCGCGGGGGACTTCATTTTCATGTGAGGGTTAACCCCAGACTGGGCAATCGCTTTTTTGGGCTGTGGACCATGAGGGGGCAAAAGGATTTTTTGGCGTTATATCTCTCCTTATTT
>Ga0163217_1034192_pt1 | contig 11042 bp, 16 predicted proteins | sample SynspAceP_FD_185933 | JGI IMG/M metagenome (GOLD analysis project Ga0163217, IMG submission 185933) | Saline lake microbial communities from Ace Lake in Antarctica - Synechococcus sp. Ace-P (PacBio error correction) | ecosystem: Environmental > Aquatic > Non-marine Saline and Alkaline > Saline ... | reverse complement strand
CTGCGCACGCCGCGCTGTGCCATGTCACAGGGCTTTGCGGACCCAACAGGCCAGGCGTAGCGCGCTATCCAAAAGCAATCTTCGGCTCGGCCGCCGCAGACTAGGTTGCTGGCGAAAACAGCGTCACACGACCGTTGCAGGACAGGGGGCGAATGGCATCTGCCAAAACCCATTCTGTACCGGTTAGGCCTTCGAGCGGCTCGCACCGCGCAAACCGCGCATTGGTCGAGTCGCCCAATCACGACGTCGACCCTGCCCGACCAATTAGCCTGCAGGCGCGTTTGCTGCGGTCACTCGCCGATCACCGGGTTGCTGTGCGAGCTTCCAGTCTCCGCCTGTCGTACAGCCGCTGCCGCGACTTCGAGGCAGGAATCGCATGGGACTCGGGAATCGAATGCGCTGACTGGAAATCCACTCCGCCTGAAAGCGCCAATCCCGATAGGTCGAGCGGTTTTTATTTCGTGCAGGCGTGGGCCCAGGTCAGCGCCGGTCGAGCTTGTTTGCGGACAATTCGCGCGGCTAAGGAGTTGCGCGTACATCGCGCTCAGATTGCCGTCAGAGTTGCGGAATTCAGGCGCCGATGATGAGCCTCTCGCTATGTTAGCCGCCGAGAGCTTTGAATCGTATTTTTCCAGGGCTTCCAGGGACTGGGGCCGAGACCTGGTTGCTTATCCGCCGGGTGGATTGCAGTGCCGAAAACCACCAATCGATGGCGATTCCCACTTGCCCGCCAGAGCCGAACAGTGAAGTTGGCCGCCAAAACATTCCCGGTGCCGCCCAGCGCCAGAAAATACGGGCCTGCCAGGGGGCGAGGAGGCTGATCGAACGAGGGCGGGGCATGCGCTTTCCTGTCTGCCTTTGGGAACACCAGCTTAACAGTCTAGCGCCGCACGAGGACCACGGTGGCACGCCAAGACAAGAGTTGTTGCTTCAGATTGAACCGATCCAGCGCAGCGAGTACGGCGGGGACAGGCCTAGAGGCAGTAGAGAGAGCAGCGCATGCGAGGCGCACGGCAGATTGTGCGACCTTTCCCGCAGGGCAAGTGCCCAGTGCCTGCGTCGGCCGCAGGAAACAGACGTTGGCCAGGGCAAAGCGATCGACCCAGCTTTAGGCGAGAAAGGCGTTATTTTGGCACATAAGACGGGGGTGTTGACCCATAACAGGGCAAACCCCGTGGCCACAGCCAGCAAGCAGGGCCTGCGGCAGCCGATACGCTGAGAAACTGCGGCCAGGCTTGCAGCGGCACCGAGGCGAAGCCCACGAGCAGGCCGTACGTCGAGCGCCAGGAATACAGCCCAGCAGCAGACCCAGGCCGACAATATTTGCGTCGCATTCCCAAAGATAGGCGAGCATTGAATTTCGCGCAGCATTCCGCAGGGGGCCAAGCGCCTGTACGGCAAGCCAGATCGTCTCGGTCATATTGCCGCCCACGCCGAATTCAGTTCTGAATGCGCTCGGGGTAGATATCGTAAGTGGTATCGCCAACGATGGACCTGAACGGCGCTGTCATGCGCTTTTCAGACGGATCCTTCGTTAGCGAAGTACGATAGCCGGATGCTATCGCCAGCTTTGGTCGAATCGGCAGGTGAAGCCGGCGCGTGCGGTTCCCGCCAGGATTGCCCAGCTCTACCACGCCAGGTGCCTCGTCTTCGTTTCAATGTGAGCCAGGGATTGCGGTGCGCCATTGCTGACCTCGCTCACGGTCCCGGTTAGTTCGACCTGGTTCTTCTTCGGCCAGGACAGCCGTGATGAGCGGATGACGGGCGGCGAAGAGCGCGGGATGGTAGCAACGGCCATCATGCGCGGGGGAAATAGAGGGCTGCGTGAGGATGAGGCATCAGATTGACGTCCTGAGTAGGTGGCCGGAGGCTCTTGTCGAGGCGCGTGGCAAGACCACGCCGCCTTTCTAAATCACTATAGACCCTGTATCCCGCATCAGTGGCCTGCTCCCACTTGTCACAGGTTCGGCCCGGCCGCGGCTATGGGGTTTGCCGCTGTTTCAGCAAAGACAGTAACAAACACCAATGCCATCAACATGGCCGGGCCAGATCCGCCAGCAGGCGCAGCCCAGGCCGTGGCGAATCTGGTTGATGCCTACGGCACCAAAGTACACCGCGAGCACGCCGTATAAAGGTGGTTTCCGGTGCTGCCCTGAAGGTCGCGCATCAGTGCGGGGAAGCTGTTCCACACCGAAGGTGTCCATGTCTCGATCATTCATTGCCGCGCACCGCTGCCGGATAATGGCTGGATAAAGGCGGTTGGGCAGAGCTCAATAAAGCGGCTGTATCCCAGCCCAGCCTTGACATCCACGATTTACCTCCAAGCCCGCATCAAGCACGCGGCTGGGCGCGCAATACGCGACGCGACCGCATGGCAGACAGAAAAGGCTAGCAGGAGTAGTAAAGCTGAAGCCCTCCTTCGCCCTTCGATAAAGGTGTCGTACACATTCACCTTGCGCAGGGCCTTATCGCCAGAAAGCCGAATAATGAGCCGAACAGCGCCGATGCCGACCAGCGTCGGAGGTCGCGCCCATTGGCCTGCGCCGACATTGCGGCCAGCATGCAGCAGCAGCCCCAACGCCAAACCGCCACCGATCAGGTAAGCAAAGCACCACCGGTGCAGAGCTTGAGACGCTGGCATCAGCGCGCACTGAACACCCACAGGCTGGACGGCCGTAGTGGCAGCAGAATCGGCAGAAACACTGGTTAGGGTCGGCAGCGCCTTGCTGAGCGCGGGTACATAAAATAGTCACGGCGAGAACGTGAGTTGAGGAGGCGTTGAGTTACCAGAACAGAATTTGCCGCGTTGCTGGCAGTGGTCCTTTGTGGGTTCAGACTTGCAGCGAATGCATCCTTTTTGATGCCGATCGGCGTTGCAGCGGTTATCGAGCCCCAGAAATATTGGGCGGCGAAGTCTGCTGATATGCCAAGTGCCGGGTGACCGCTGGGCACTCCCGGCATCAGGTGGCGAAATAGCGGATCAAGCCACCCGGGCCAGCACTCGGATCAAGCCGGCCTTTCGGCTATTGGCCAAGAAGCCCAGGCCCATAGCGTCATGGCTGCCGACCAGCACAGGGTGATCTCGCACTTAACGGCCATGTCAAACAGGCGGGCTACCAGGGCCGCCCAAACCACCTCGTAGTCGCCCAGGGCCGAGCCATGCCAGAGGGCTGCCGAAAGGCGCGAGGAAAAGCTTCAGCCAGATTCCCATTAAGCATTACGCGGTTTCCGTTTTTCCTAATCATGGTATTTGATAAGCGTTTTGTCGTTCGCAGATGTCATCTGCGATCAGCGCTGGCGGTACGCGGCAATGCCTGCTTTGCTGTAGTACTGGCCCAGAATACTGATCCAGAGTTGGCTTCATCAGCGTACTCAGCGCAATGCTCTATGAGGAACTACGTTATGGCCCATTTGAATCCCAACAGCCACGCAGTTTTTGAAAGATTTCTGGCTCGCCAAGGCGCCGCCGATACGCCATTCCTGAATGCTCAACTGCATGCGCTTCAATGCCTTGGCCACAATATCGTCTGACAGCGGCCCAGCGCCTTGCTCCGGACGCGAGCTATGCGCGCTACAGCACAAGGTGGCGGCGAAAAAGGTCGCCGAACGGGCCGTCAGGTGCTTATTCAGGCCCGGGCGCTGCACGCGGTTATGGCCCCTGAAGGCGAGCAGTGGATCAAGATGCTGATCTTGGAATACCCCTCGGTTCAGGCCTTTCTCAATATGCTCGCGCAGGACGACTACAAGGCGGGCTAACCCTCGCACGGGACGGCGGCCGCTGATTGGACTCGCGAACTTGGGTCTGCCACAGAGGTTGAAATTAACCGAAGCAGGGCAACCAGCTGTGGCCAGAATTGGCAGCGGTTTCGGCTGTCGGCTGACCCCGGTCATTACCGAGCGGCCTAAACCGCAATCTGAAACGCGGGCGATGGATATTCCTGGTCGCATTGAACCTGCTGCGGCGGTGCGCGCCAGATTGTAACCGAATTGCTCCAAAACGCCATGTCGAACACTCCGCCGTGGCGGCTGGTTATTCAATTGCCGCTGATAAGCCCGCTCGCGCTCAGGTTCAGGCCAGATGCTACGCCGGCGGCGGCCAGATTGCTGCCAGGGAAACAACGGGCGGGGTCAACCTTTGCGCTGCGGGGGCAATATCGCAGGGTTGGCCAATCACCCGATCCGGCCTAAGGCATGGCGCTGCAATATTATCGCGCAGCAGAGGGATCAGCGCATCGATCTGATCTGTTTGCCAGGGTGCAGACGCGGCGCGGCGGTGTCGGAATAAACCGGGGTGAGCTATTTCAATCCGATACTGGGGCTGTTTGAGCCAGGTCAGGCCCTCCAACTGCTATCACCGGCGTGCAGGCGCTGGCGGTCTGTCTCCCCAGGCGGTAGATGATCGGCGGCTGGTCGCCGATCAGTATGGACGGTGACCTCACCACGGATCAGTGATTCAAAGCGATTCGCTCGATCCGGGAAAGAGGTGTAATTGCAGCAACTACGTACTGCACGCGGTGTCGTGATCTGCGATGCGTAGCGGTAATTCATCTTCAGGTCCGCTACTGGCATCCGTACAGCAAGCACAGCAGACAACAGCAAGCAGTGAGCGCAGCGGCATACGGGTAAATCCTGTCGGGGGAACTCAAGCCGGCAGAACTAACTGCCACAAGCGCGGTGATGCAGCGGTCAGTGGGCGCGTTTTGAGCACCGGCAGCCTTGTTCGGCAAAAATCCTTGCGCCATGGCTTGCCTTGGCAGGTTAGCACCGATTTGGGACAATCAAGCCGCGGCAGGCCACGGCACTGCAGGACGGAAAGCGTATTTTTGCATAAGTGTTCAACCTACTATGATGGGCTTAATGTTGTGCATGCTATAGCTTTGTAAGCAGGAGTACAATATATTTAAAGGAGCCGCAGATATAGCGTGGTCTGGTTTCAGAAGCGATTTTGCGGCTGGATGATAATCTTGTGTCCTGGAAAAACGCTGCACAGTTGAGGTGCCTCCCTGCTGCCGGTCTCTATTTGTCTGGATCCCGCGGCAGTTTATTTCCCGGGCAACAGGGGCTGAGGGCAGTGCGGAGTTCACCGCGCGGACTATCTGCTCGATAGCCTGCGGCACTGCATTCATCACTTCAAAAGCGTGGCTTCTGGGTTCACTTGGTGGGTTGGGGGGGCGGACCAACTTATTGCCTACTTATGCGCGGCAGTTGGTGTCAACCGGATCCTAGCCCATGCGCGAGCATGGCACCTGATGAGGCTGGCTTGCTGGGCCGGAACGGTGGTGGCGGCGTTGCCTGAGGGCACGCTTGATTGCAAGCAGCGCGAAAGCAATTGCGCTTCTGTGCTGATGGGATGATTGCCCTTTCCACTCTGAACGGCCTGCCTCAGGTGTTTACCCGCTTTTCGCCATCAGGATAGAAAAGCAGCTCCCGCCTATGCCGGGCCTGCCCAGCCCCGAATACGTGCCACCCTTGGCCTGTGGCGTAGCAACGGCTGGCGATCGATTTGTGCCTGGCGGGACCTGGCCTTGAGGGCCCTGCCGTGGGAGCCGCGCACCCTCATACCTTACCAAGGTGGCGAGTCGGCGGCACAAGTATGGCTCAGGGACTCCTGTGGCAGACACAAAAGCGTGCGCCACTACAAAACCACGCGTAATCAGCCTACACGGGTCACTACTCTCTTCCAAGCTGTCGGCGTCGGCCCTGACCCTGGTGCCTTGTCACCCCGGCGCATCATGACCGAACTGCAGCGTCATGAGCAGCAATGGGGGCTAACGAGTCGACTACTGGGTTGTGTTCAGCTACTGTGGGGGAGTTTTTCCGGCTGAATGGGCGCTGCACGGCAAGCGGGTTATTCTCAGGGAGGTTTGCGCGGCGATCATTTCGGCCCGGGAAACCATGATCAGCGCTTCGACGGATGGCGAGCGGCGACGGGCAGCCTTTTATCGATGGCATTGTCTGCGTGAGCTGAAATGCCACGGGTTTTTCCTTGTCCCAACCGGGCGCGGGCAGATAGTCGCCAGTTATCTGGGTATTGAGTTGCGCAGGACTGGCGCACTGGGCGGGCCCGCCTGGTTCGAACAGCAATTGGTCGACTACCGAGTGGCCAGCAACTGGGGGGCAACTGGGGCTTATCGCCGGGGTGGGGACAGGATCCGCGCGCGGGCGGCATGTCGCAATATATGCCCCGGCAGGTACAGGAGCACCGAGCCTGGAGGCGACTATGTGCCATGTGGTCCAGATAATTGATCTGACGCTGAATCAGCCGGGGAGCTTGGCGGCGGTTAATCCGCGGCATTATTCCCGGTTGCGGCCCCTGTTCCTTTGCCTGATACATTGGACGGCCGTCAGCCGCCCAAAGGACGCTGTCGAGCGTATCACCCGGCCGGAACTCGGTATAACCGACGGAGATGTAAATGGTTGACCCGCTCGGTCTTGGCAAGTGAAACGGGACTTTCCTCAATTCCCTCGCGTAAGGCTTCGAGCGCGGTGTGAGCCTGTCTTGGTGGTGCCTGGCAAGCAGCAGAACGAAACTCTCGCCACCAACATCGCCGATTGAGTCGCTCTTTGCGGCAGGGCGCGGGAACCAAATTTTGCTTGCGCGACTCAACCGCAAACACCTTGTTCGCAGCAGATGTCCGACAGCGATCGTTGATCGACTTTGAAAGTGATCCACATCCAGCACCGCCATCAAGAGTTCGCCCCTAGCGCTGCCAGCGCTCGAACTCCTCTTCCATGCGTTTCTGCAGGCCTGCGCGGTTGGCCATGACGGTTGAGGCTTGTCGATTCATGGCGCGCTGGCGCTGTTTCTTACAGGTGTTGGCGAAAGGTCTGGCTTCCACTTCATCACCTGGGATCCCGCTGCACCATGGTCTCCAGTTGCCCGGCGGACCAGCGTTTCTGGTTTCGGCATTTGCCGCGACTGTTCGACATTGCTCAGGCAAACTGAGTCAACGCGCTTCGACGTTGGCCTTGAGGGCTTTCGAGCTGGTTGCTCGGCGGACAATCCACATGCAGTTCCTGAACCTTGTTTCGCGGATCGCATGCTTCCAGTGCTCGACCGGCTTCGCGGGATTCGCTGTAGGAAAGTATGGGCCTGCTCGATGTGCCCTGAAATTGCGCCAGGCGCTGTTGATGCTGGCAGATAACGCTCAAAATCCAGCTGACGACTTTGCTGAGCGCCGTTTACCAGTAATGCCAGCTCCGATCCATTGCCGCAGGCCAGTTCATACCAGTTAAGCCTTGGCTACGCGTCGCGCAATTGCTCGCATTGGGTCTGGTGGCTGTCGAGGTACCCTGAAGCTCGCCCAGCAGGTTGACAGTATGGTTTCAATATGCGGCCGCCTTGCGAGTAATGGCTGTTTCCTCGCCCGCCAGAAACCGCACCGGCCGATTTTGCTGCGGGCGGCAGGCGTCGCTTCATGGCGTTTACGTGTTGGTCCGTCTGGTGTTATGTATCTGTTAAGGGCGTCAGGCTGCGCAGGACCGTCTTGTTTGCGGAGTTGCCGAATAGACGCGCCCAAAGCCGCCGAAACTGGCTTGGTGCGGCATCGGGCGTCGAATCCCTGTTACTGCATTGCAAGCTGATCACTTCGTCGAGCAGGCCGGGCACGCTTAGAAGTGTATTCAATGGGTTTGTGCAGACGCTTGGGCCATTTGCCTGCAAGCTTTGTCACCTCATCAGAGGTCGTGCTGCCTTCTGAAACTGGCGGACCAGCTGTGCGCAATTGCTTTGTTATCTTCTCCAGACCGCTCCTGCGTTCGGCATCCGGCAGCCAGTACCGCCGCGCTCAAGATCCGGCATCAGCTCGGCTAGCATTTGCGGCGGGGCATTCATTGCGCAGAGCCAGGACCGTAAATTCTTGAGCGTTTGTCCAGCAGGGGATCCATGCGTCGGCCCGCGATACCTGACCTACCAGACCGCGTTTGGCAACTCTTCCGTGCACGGTGGGTCTGGAGCGGACTGGCCAGGGGGGCGGTGGTGGTGCTTGGAGCGGGAACGGGCTGTCGCGACATTGAGCTTACCTTGCTTTTCTATTTACCGTTGATTATAGAGGTAAACGCGGCCAAGGCTAGCGAGCCAGTCGTAACAGGACGATTAGGCGATATTATCCGTTGCAGAGATTTGGCGGTAGGCGGATATGCATTGAAATCCGGCAGGTGATCGGAAATCGCAGTTGGGAACACATTCGACGCGTTGCGCTAGTCAAGGCTTCGGCTGATTCAGATATGATCAATAACCCCGCGCTGGCTTCCAATGGAGGTAGGTGCAGGCAAGGTGGCTGTGTGCGACACTACCTTGAGCGGCGAACGCTCCAGCAGGTCTTCGCATAATGGGTGTTCATATCGCCTCCAGGGACACAGGTTTTGTTGATCGCTAATACGTTCGCGGATGTAAGCCAGCTTGGATTGGCCCGCGCCTTGTGGGGCTCCAGCGCAGTGCATCCAATCACCACCAACAGTGAATCCTGGCCCTTGCCAAAGCTGGTCAGAATGCCGCTCGGCGCCAGGCATGAAGCCGGGTAGCTTGTTGGTCTTCCAGGCAGGTCCCGGGCATAGCGAGCTGAGCCAATCGTTGGAGGCTGGCGCCGAAGCGCCGAGATTTTTGCGGTATCAATTGCTGGTACCAGGTAGGGAAACTGACCTTCGCGGGCCAGGATTGGTGCCTCCACCTGGTTGACGTAACCGGAACGCATGCTGCGCCATACGTCAACTTCCGCAGGGCAACCAGGGTTCAAGTATCAAGCACCTTGCCCATCTCGCCAAGGGGTCTGGTGCCGCCATTATGCCGGCAAGTAGATGCTGCCAACTGCGCGTCAGGTTAGTGGTGATATGTTCTGGGTTTTGATGCCCGACTGATATGAAGCGGCGCAGTTTCATGACTTCCCGGCAGGGTGCCTTTCCCGGCGAATCACACAGATGAGTTGGTCTGCAGATGCCGCAGCATAAGGCCGTGCAGGGAGCGGCGCGGCGGTGGCAATGCGGATTAGTGCATGAGCGGCCTTAAAAGAGCTTTGGCGCTGCTTTTTCCACCAGAACTCGGCTTACCTTTGAGGCACTCGGCGAAGCCGCCAGCCATGGCCGCCTTCCCAATGCGTATTTCACCGTTGACGATCAGGGGTGTACGCCGGTGGCGCGGTAGGCTTGGCCAGGCGGGTGCTTGATTTCCCATCGTGCTGCGTTACGCGAAGGAAGCCCAGGCTTTGGGGAACTTTCTTTCGGTGATGCCGTAATCGGCCAGCAATTCAATCATCGCTTCTCGTCCAGCCAGGCGATTAGTTCTGGGGGCGGTGCGATCGCCGGTGGAAGATGGCGTGTGGTTTCTCCAGCTTGCCCAAGCTCTCTACGTATAAAGACAGGTTGCGTATCTGAGTGGTTCCAGGCGCGCACCAAACATTGGCAAGGCACTTTCACGGGAAGTTTCACATCGTCGGGCGCAGCGTAGCTATTCCACTCGCGAGAATGAGTGGGGTACGAATTCAAAGCAGTGGCCACAGCCATACCAGGAACAAACTCGGCTACCTTCGATTTCTATTCGGGTCTTCCAGTGGTCGGCTGGCGGCGCCGGCAGTACGGATGTATGCTTCACCGGCTTTATAGTCTGCTTCCTGTGCTTTGCAGCGTGCGAAGCTGCATTTACCAAGCAGGCCTGCTGTTCAGACAGTACGCGCATGTTATTCTCTCTCTTGTTGTTCGATAAGACTTGATCGATAAAAAATCCCCGGCACAAAAAAGGGTGACCTAAGCCACCCCTTTAAGTGAAGCGGCTTGAAACACCGGCAAGCGATAAATAAGACGCCGATAGGCGTAGCGCTTAACGCAGGCCCTTGAATATAGGGCTGAAAACAGCTTCGATATCTGGTTGCTCAAGCGGGCTGGCGAATGGTCTGCATGGATCATCCGCTTCGCCATCAGTTCTGGCGTTCGCCTTCACGGCAAGTTGGCTCAACTGGGTGGCGATATATTTGCGTGCTGGCCGCTAGCAGCGGGTAGCCTGGATGGGTCGTTGCCCAGGCCAGTCGGCGAAGGGCAACCGGGTGCAGGCAGGCAAGCCAGTAGCCAGATCGCCGCCGCGGTAGTGGCTTCGCACGTGCTACCAGCTCGGCATTCTCGGCTAGCCGGGCAGCGTGCGTCTGTTGCGTTGAAATGGCGGCGATGTCGCGCAGGGATCCTGCTCATCAAGTTATCCCAGCATGCCGCGTCCATCTGCACCGAACCACGCGGTTGCCTTCCTTGATGTCAGGCCAGTTGCTGTGTACAAGGTACCGCTCACCGAGCCCGGCAATTCTTCGAAAATCGGCAGATGGGGGGGTTACCGTTCGGGGGGCCGTGGCAGGCGCACACATCGGCTACTTTACCGGCACACGGCTTTCTGCCACGCCGCACGAGTATTTCTTTGGGCGGTGGCCCATACCGGGCCATACCCGAGGGGATAACACCAGGCTAACGAGTCAATTTATCTCAAACGGCTTAATCCAATTACGGCTGAAAAGAGTGGGCCTTGTCTGAGCGTCCGGCCTATGAAACCTTGTTATGACACAACAGCACTGCCGCGATTTATTCCCACGGCCTGACAGTCAACAGCAATGGGAATGAAATTATATTCCCAATGCTATCTGTCGCGCCGTGAGCGGACGCAATGTACAGAACGGCGCAGTAAGCTTTCGCGTTATTAAAACCGCAGCAGTAATTACTAAGGCGATGGGCCAAGAGTGAACGTCATCTGGCCAATCAGCCCGCAGCATTAACGGATTTTTTCCCCATGTCTTCAGCGCCATCTGCAACCAAAAACATCTGGTTCACACCTGTGTCAGCCAGCCCACCTTTTATCAAAAGCGCCAGTGAAGTGACCCCAGTGCCCATTGGGATAAGAGGCTATGAAGATTGCCTTTGCGGGGCCGCTCCAAACGCCGGGAAAAGTCCAGCAGCCGCCCTGAAACACTTTGCCCATGCGCGCCTGGCGCGGAACCCTCGAAAAAACCCCCAGGTCGGACGCAGTTGATGCCACCTTTCTCGGCCTTTTGATTTGAGCAGCCGCCGTCTGG
>Ga0163217_1106265_pt1 | contig 11043 bp, 13 predicted proteins | sample SynspAceP_FD_185933 | JGI IMG/M metagenome (GOLD analysis project Ga0163217, IMG submission 185933) | Saline lake microbial communities from Ace Lake in Antarctica - Synechococcus sp. Ace-P (PacBio error correction) | ecosystem: Environmental > Aquatic > Non-marine Saline and Alkaline > Saline ... | reverse complement strand
CGTAGTTACATACGGGCGCGACGGGGGACCTATCGTTGGGCCGTGGATTACTCGATACGAGCGGCGCACCGGTGAAAGGGTGGCGGCGCATGTGCTTCTCGGGCCAAAATGGCTGGACCTGTGGGCGCCCTGGTGTGAATGGCGCACTGGTTGTGTTTCCCATCCCGCGCTCAACCTTGGCAAGCTGGGAGCATCTCCACCATATTCGACCTGCGCATGACGTCTCGCGCCCTGCGCCAAAGGTGGCACGTTTCAGAACTTGCGCGGCCGGTCGGGTTCCGACACCGCTATTAGAGCGCGTGTCCTGATCCAGAAACTTATGAAATTGATCGCGGTCTCAAAGCGCGGACCAAGTCGATGGTAAAGCTGGGGACAAAGAAACCTACACCGCCTTCGCAAGCTGCGCAGCGGATCTTGGCCTACCCGAAAAGCCGCGACTTGACGACGCGGCTTGTTTGAAGCCCTCGGGCTTACCCTATGCAAGAGAACGGCTTGATTCTTGTATCACTTGGCCCACGTTCCCGCAACGCCCGCCGGCCACCTCTACGCTGTGATCTGCAGTTAGCACGGTGAAACGTGGCCGAAAGCTGTGCCTGTTCGCTATGATAAAATGGCCGCCAGCAAGCAGCACCTCCTGCCAATGGGTCAAAGGGTTTGACTTGGTGAAATGGCCAAGGGCTGCGTTCAAGGTCGTCGCGGACACAGCCAGCGCCATGTGCCCGAGCCAACCCCCCGCCGCTGCCAATGCGACTTGCGACTCGACCTATGAACGCGGCGGACAATCTGCCGCTATGATATCGACCATGAAAACGCCAGGAATATTCTCGGCCACCAATCGGTTGTGTAGCATGGCCTCCGATTGATCAACGGTAAATGTAATTCCTCTGGTGATCAAGCCGTCTGGCCCTGCAAGGGGACCAGAACGGTACAGAAAAAAATGCAAGAATTCAAACTCCAATGAAATCTGCATTTTAAATAACAATGCTTGGGGTGGGTGGTATCAGGATGACATGGGCTGACATCGCTTAGCGTATCGGCAATTCGACATGGTTAAGGGACACCACACCTTAAGCGCAACAATTCAACTTTATGAAAGATGGATCATGACTTTTAAGACGTAGATTTTATACTCGGCACAGCCGTCATACGGGATGAGCATGATGGCGGGGCTGTCCCCGCATGCCTATTGGCGGCGATGATTCGATTATCGGGCATTGATATTATCATTAAGAAAGAATTCCGGCAGTTAACCGCATCAATCCGTATTTCCCTCACGGGCAGCGAATCAAGATACTCGACGGCCTCAAGGCGCGGATCGCCCAGGGCCTTTGTTCTGAAAACCGTCGCCAAGCCATCGGTCAGGAGATAAATATTCGTGACCTTCCCGGCATGGAAAGTCGCTTGGCGATTATCTTTGGTGCGGCCGTGCAAGTCGGGTGAACGACATCTCGTGAAAGCCCCGTTCGGCAAGACCAAGCCTATTATGCTGTCTGCACATTCACGGGGAAAGGTGCCGAAAAAATCAAATCACTCGGGAGACGCTATGAAGGTGATGATTGATCCTCGACAAAAAGAACCAGACCCACCTCAAAACATTTCCAACAAGGACAACTCACTATGACCCTTTTCCAATACAAAAACTTTCTCGCGCGGCCACCCTGCTGGTCTCATCTTGCCGCTGTCCGCACAGGCACGCCCCTATGACGTTCTGCTATGCAGAGAAATCGGACGCGATCGGCTGCTGGCTCTCGAAAAAGCGGTCGGCGGAGATTATATCCACTTCGGCGAGCCGGATACGTCAGAAGGAGCAGGTCGAACTCCAAACCTCAGAGCGGAGGCCGATACATGAAAAGCTCGACCCGATCAAAGGTGAAGCTGATCGAAAAGAAGGCCGACACCAAAAAAGTTCGACGCGGATCAAGGGCAAGCGCAGCCTGCCAAGGAAAATGCCAAGCGTGCTAAACACGTTAAGGTTGCGAAACTGGTGAGATCATCAAGTGATCAAAGGGAAAGTCCCCGCGAGAGATAGCGGCGAAGCTGCCTACAAATAACATGACAAGGCGCGGCCGCGTTTCCCGGTGCGGGGTCGCCCACTGGGCATTATTCTTTTCCAAATTCGAGGTTGTCCGACTGTCCCGTCTCTTCCCCGCGCGCATAATGTCGTCTCGCCCTTGGGCCTGACTTTTCCGCCCTGGGGCTTCGGCCGAGATGATGGAGGTTGCGTCGCATTGCGGATGGCGACACGTTGAACGTCCGCCGAGGCCCGAATGCGTTCCTCCGCCGATATTGGCGATCTGGAGTGAGCACCACGGATGTCGAGGTGCTGGGTCGGAAACTTTGCAGCGACATGGGCGCCGGATCCAAATTATGGGACCAAGCCTGGGCTGGGTCTCGACGGCCATCTCGCCACCTCCGAGCCGCCCCCAGTGGCAAATCGCGGGCAATTGTCGTGCAACGGGCATTGCGCTGACGATCTGAGTGCGGGGCTGGTGGTGCGCCGGTGGTGCGGGCAGGCAGTTCCGCGGCCATTGGCAGCGCTGCGAATGAAACCTTGGTGCATGTCATTCCAGATGGCCGAGGGCGCGGAACATGGGGCGATGAATCCCGTTTGGTGGCAATGTGGCTGGTCTCAACGGCTATCTGGACGGCGGCCAGCACCCTGCCCTGACCGAGCGACGGATTATCCGCATACCGGCCCCCATGGTCCCGCCTGTCCGGCGGTGTGCTACCGTGACGGCGTGGCCCGCAGGCGACAAGCTCTGGGTCGCGATGCGCCCGCAGCACAGGCGCCGGCGTCGGCGGCTCACCCCCAATCGGGGTCAGCATCAACGCGAGGGCATCGTGGGACTGGGGACAGATCACGCTCAATTGCGAGATCGGCTATGTCCACATGAGCTACCTCACCGCGCCTTTTGGGAAGGCGGCGGTAATACGACGGTGAACGGCTTTCCATTGGGGCTGACCTGTCGTGGGACGGAGCCGTTCTGGGACCTTGGCACATCGCGAAGATCGCGACGGTGGGAATAACTTCGCTCAACGACGGGCGCGACCCAATCACGTCGCTCCGCAACGACCACCGGCCAGGGAGGTGGCTATCCCTACACCTTCGGGGCGCAGCTTATTCCGGCGCGCTTGGATCAGACAACCTGTTCGGATGGCTATGTCCGACATCAGCTATTCCATTGTCCCTGATCCTGATCCGCGCGCTCGCGGCGGGCAAACGGAAAACGCTCATGGATTGTTGCAGCTGAGGTAGAATTGGGCTCTCTCGTCGTCCGATGCAAGCCTGCATCGCAGCGTCATGGAAACAGCCCACTCGCAGCCATCGCGCCGCAGTTTTGGAATGATTTGCGGCAAAGCCCCAAATGTGACTTTACCGCGTAGCGATCACCGTAAATTTCTAGTTGGCGCCCTGTAATATCAATCTTGCTCTAACTTTGGCGGCCGCTTTCTGTTTCCATCACCTCTGGCCACGACATCAGGCCTGAACCGTGAGTCGATGCAAAGCTTTTAGATCGTCGGCACTTCAACTGCGGTGTGGCTGCCTTTAACTGTGATTTTCGTTGGCCGAATTGCCCCGTCAACCTGAGCCGCTCAACTGAATTAGTGATCATCTTAACGCTGACATCACCCAAACCACGCGACCTTGATGTCGACACTTGCCTCACTTGAGCTGATGTTGCTTCGTCATCAGACTTCTTCAATAAATTTGAGCTTGGCACAATTGAATCCCCCTTGAGATGAAGATGCGACCATAGAATGAAAACTGGGATTTGAACACCGCGTCGTTAGAAGGCGGTCTCTAGCGAGGTCGCAAGCGCTGAAGTCACCAGGCGCGTATGTGGTTTGCATGCGTCCGGCTTGTCACGGGGGCCTGCTCAGGGCGTGTGCGGCCCTTGGCTGCCTTCGGTCACGCAGTCGGCGCCGGTTGATGCGGGTTTCGAATGCGGATGTGGCGTGTGCCGCTCAACGGCCAATTCTCCTACCATCGGCGGCCTTTTTAAGCGTATTGAGAGGAGGAAACTCTTGGGAAGGACAAAAAAGTGCAAGCTCACAGCCCCTAAACGGGAAACTGGGTCACACAGCGCAGAGCCACGGCAAAGACGTCCTTGGACCGGATGTGGGAAATCTGAAATGTGCCGAAGGTCAAACCCGGTCGGAACGCACAAATTCAAAGAAAATCGCATCTGAAACGGATACGATTAAATTGGTTTGCAGTCGGATATTTTCACCGTGTTCGAAGCCCATCGGATGCAACGCCAATTCAAACGAGGGCCCGCTGTCAACGCAAAGTACAGCCGCGCTTTTGGCGGCTGGGCATTGCCGACCTCGCCGATCGATTCACCAGTATTATTTGGCGATCAATGTTTTAAGCAACGGCCACGGCGCGAGCCACCGCGAGCTGCTTGAAACAACAAAAGTGCGATGTTTTGCGTAGTGACACAGGACGAAGATAAACGGAGCGGAATACAGGCGCGCCCACGGGTTGATCGATGAGCCTCGCACGCACTTTTTTTGAAGGCCTGGCAGCCAACCATTCTTGACGCCTACCATTTCTGGAAAGGCAGATGTAAGGTTGGCTGCCTTGATCGTCCCTTAGCGGACATTGCTAAAGTCAGCCGCGAAATATCTTTCCTTTCGAGTCGAAAACCGCCCCCCCCCCCCCCCCCCCCCCCCCCCCCCTGACCAAAGCTACTCTAAGAATTCTGATATTTGCTGGATCCGAACTAAGCTTAACATACTGGTGAGCGTTTCCAACAGCATCAACGCTGAACCATTGCGACCTGCAAACGCACTGCATATATTTCTGGTGGAATACTTACGGCATTGAACCCAATCGGGAAGTCAACTTTTTTGCCAAGATCTTCAGAGCAGTCGCAGCGATTTCATACTTGTCGGACTGGGATGCGCTTGATGGTCGCGGTGGGATGCGTGACGGTTTGCACGGGTACCTGGCTAAGCGGCGAGGCTGGCCACAGTTCGACGAAACTTGGCATCGTCCTTGGCATGGAGCGCAACCAAGGCGGGTGGGCTGAAATTGTTGATGATGATCCGCAGAGTCTGGCGGTGCTTTGTACGATGCGCATGCTCCTCGCCCTAAGGGAGAATGTTCGGCCCCTGCCAAAGCCGGCCCCCAGATTTCCATCTGAAGCGCCACCGGGTCCATAGGCAAAGCCAACACCCGCCGTTTTGCGGGCAGGGCGACGACAAATATGAGGACTCGAGAAAAACGCATCGTGCTGGCTTGACCGCCGATGGCATTCACATCGCGGGCAACATATTGAACGCTCATCGGTTATTTGAACGTCCGCCCAGTTATGGTGGTGCGGAAAAACAAATTGCACGGGGCGAACCTTCGTCGTTATATCGGATTAAGCGGCCCAGATTGAGCAGCGAGATGCGAGTCGATGCATTTTTTTCTTGCGCGGGCAGTATGCGTCTCTTGCCCTTGCTGCGCTGATCGCCATCGCCTTTCGCTGCTGCTGCAATTTTATTATCGCGGCGCCAGTTTACTGGAGGCCCAATTAAGCGGCTGGAATCCGAGGCAGAAAAACGATGGCCGCAGGTAATTATACAGCAAGGATAGTAACAGGAACCGAAAGTGACGAACTCGGGCAGTTGATCGGCCTTACAACACCTTTGGCAGCACACTTGAACAGACGGACCCAAGCGAGCGAGAATGGATCGTCCACACCAGCACAATTGCAAACTCCGCTTGCGGTTCTTGCGGGCCCAGATTGAGGCACTACAGAACGGGATTACGCCAGCCTGATGACAAAACGAGCCTGACCGAAATGCATTGCTGGCACTTCATGCGAACTATCTCCGCTTGTGCAGGCCTCAAAAACACTGTTCGATATGGGCCGCCGAAGCGCAGAATTTGACATCCATACTTGAACATTGGGACCTCCGACACTTGCTAGATCAGGCGGCTATGAAGCGCGCGGTTCAAGGTTAAGCGCTAAGGGGAATGAATTGGAACTCAATCTGCCCGCCAGCAGTTATGTTGGTCCCGTGCGACGCAGGGCAGATCGGCCAAGTCATGGATAACGTGCTGAGAACGCATTCCGATACACGGAATGGACCAGGCCAAATACGCGTAAATCTGCAAGGACGATGAGGGTTTTCGCCGCTGCGACTGTAGAGGACACTCCGCCAGCTGCGCCTGAAGGTGATTGTGGGGAAAAAGCTATTTGCCGCTTCTACCGATGTGGAAGACATCGCGTTCTTCGCGCGTTTATGGTGGGTCTGGAACTTGGGGCTTCTGTCTGTAAAGGCGATCGTAGAGGCGCATGGCGGCACCATCTCTGCTGGCGCTTCTGAGTTGGGCGGGGTGCAAATTTGTCATTCGATTGCCAAAGGAAGCAAAATGACCACTGCGAGCAATTCCCTAATCGTTGAAGATGAAAATGGCTTGCAGGAAGTCGTGCGGACTTAACTGGCTTACTGAAGGTATGAGTGATCGAAATTGCTCAGTACGGGCGCGGGTGCTGTCGAGCTCGCACAGGCAAAAGCAAGATATTGTCTGATCATTCTCGGACTTGATGCTGCCGGCGGTCGACGGGCTGACGATCTGCCGGAATTGCGCAAGACTTAGATGTGCCGATATCATGACCACTGCGAAGGTTGAAGAAATCGACCGCTGTTGGGGCTCGAGCTGGGGCCGATGATTACCATTGCAACCCTATTCCCCGCGTGAGCTTGTCGCGCGGGCAGGGCGGTCTTGCGGGCGACGCCCTATTGGCAAAAGCCCACCGAAAGCCCTGTCACGCAAACGACCGCCTTATCATTAACGGCGACAGGTGGCAGGCAACGCGTGATGGCAGCCACCTCGATCTTACGCGTCGCGAAATTTCGTGTTGCAGGCGTTGCTTCAGGCCAGGCCGCGTTTTTTCGCAGCGATCAACGCTCTCTTCTTCGCCCTTTCCGGACGACACAGAGGTCTTGACCGAACCGTCGACAGTCCACATTCGAAATATTCCGGCGAAGATTCGCATCGGTCAGCACTTGGGACCGAGTCCGCTCTGTCTACTGGCGTGGGATACGCGGTTTTCACGATGGGATAAAGGGGCTGCACGGCCTTATCCTCAGAGAATTGAGCCACAAAAGCGTACAGGAGCTCATTTTTTAAAACGTCTGCATTTTTCGCTGCATAATTGCTGCAACTCACTGCTCAAAGAACATGGAAAGGATCCTGTGAATGGCGACTTAACGCCCACAATAGGAGAACCTAACGAGTTCTAATGGATAAATTTCGAGCACGACGCGCACAGTCCGCGGACCCAAACGCAAGACCCGCTTTACCGCCAAACAGTACCGCAGCATCAAAGAAACAAAGTGTTATCCTTCCCGCGATCACATATGGCCGCAGTGCTTCTGGGCGCGCTGAAGCAGCTCGACTGGCGGCTGAAATATGCATGCCAGTCACGGACCATGGAATCGTGTTCATGCGCAAGCTGCGCCGTCGGTAAGGGACGCGCGCGCAGGGAGCCGGCCCGGCCGCGCGAAGCAATAGCGTTGTTGAAAATGGCGCAGCGAAGGCAGCCTGTGAATTTCTGCAGGGTCGTGACGGGCAACCGCTGTTTTCAGGGCACCTGTTATGTCCCCCAGTCGATGTGACCTCTTGCTCTGCGCCCCAGCGAGTATGCCGAAAAGGGCCTAAGCTCCCCTCCTGATCATCACCTTTCGGGAGACACGGCACCCCCGGCACATTGGGTTGTCGTGTTTTCTGTACGTCACTGCATAAAGGATTGCTGAATGAAACGTCTATCTCACCTTTGGCCGGCCTGTCTTGTGCTCGCTCGGTCGGCCTTTTGGTCAAACGGCTTTGGCCCATCCCGGACACTTCGAAGAATTTGCCTCGCAAGACGGCCTTTGGCTGAGCAACTCGTGACCGTGCACTGCCGCTCGAGGGACGGCACAGGCATCGAGCTGCTACAAAAATCACGAGTTCAATTACATGCCGAAAGGACTTGGAACATCGGGGCCGTTTCTGTCCAGCGACACTGAACGACGCGGGCGGGATCTGGGACTGGACTGGCGTGAATTGCAACTGTACCGCGTTGATGGGGCATTCCTTGGGCATGCTGGTGAGCTGGCTATAGCTTCTTCGACGAGGACGGAACAGTGCACACGGTCGATAACGCGACCAACGGCCAACGCGTCGACACGCCTGCATCAATGTATTCTGCGGACGAAGCGTCGAGATCACCATGCTGCTACCGGTGAACCACCAGTAAATGCAGGGAGCCCCCCGCCCGCTTGGCACTGTCTCCAAGTCGGCGTGGCGCTTGATTGGTGTGGCCGATTATTCTCGGACGGCGAGCCCAGCATTCAGCAAAGGGGCATATGCCAAGCGCTTGATACCTGTGGCGGCATATCGATCCCGGCGGTTGGTATCATTTGGCATGCACCAGTCGACGGACATAGAAAACCGTCTTTGAAAAGGCAAGGCGTCGCCGCAGATTGTGCATTGATCAGTAGCGCGCGCTGTTCGGCTACGCATTTCGACGGTCACGCCATGCTATGGCAGCACCGAAGCGGATGTGCGGCAAGAAGCTTCCACGGGTCTTGAGCTGTTGCCAAAACGGTTCACATCGGAGCGACACCCAACGAGGCGAAATATATCGAATTAATATGGCTACGGGATTGAATTCCCGAACACTGCCGGTGCATGTCTTGGTTGGTCGGTGCAAGCCGTGGTAATTTCCTCAAGCAGACCGCAACTGCAGGTGCGCCAACAGCGGGCTGGTGGCAGGACGGGCGCAATGAACCGCCACGTTCCGGCGATGCACGCGTCGGGCAGATGCCTCGGGTTTTGTGAGGCTGCACGAGGACGCCTGGGGTACAACCCGAGAAATACTGGGCGGCCTTGGGCAACCCTCAAAGCTGGACGGCCCGATATGTCCGCTGACGGGCCAAGGCGCTGGGCCATCACCGAAGATGCCTTGCGGGCCACCCTTTCCACCACCGTCCCGACCATTTAATGACTATTTAGAACAGGATACAGTCACCGAGCAGGGCTACTTGGTCGGGTGCCGTTGAGTAATGATACGATGGACGTGCACGAAGCCAACCAGTGACTTTTGGGCCGCCGCCTCGCTTCTCACTTGGGTCTTGGGGCACACCGCCCTTTCAGCCTGCTCAAGCGCGTTCAGATCCCCTTGGAAACGCGATGTGCAACAGACAATGATCCGCTGTCTCGGTTTCGTCCTTTGCGGAATGATGGGCGGCATGAATGGCTCCAAACACCTGTCATCCCCCGCAGATCCTCGTACGGGGTCTTCCGACGGCCGAACGTGCTGGCCTATCCGGCGGCGGTGAGGATGGTGCTTGTTGGTGAGGCGCGCTTGTTGGCGGTCCGCACGGGGCGACAGACCGACTTGACTGGTGACCGGTATCTCGACCGGAGCGCTGATCGGCGCCCTTTGCGTCTTAGGGCACAGGACTATGCGAGGTTTCTGACCCGCGTTTTTCAACCCAAAGTGATGCAATGGAACATACACGGATGCGCTCCATTTCAGGCAGTCATCAGCGACGGCGTATATGACACTTCTCCGGCTTGCAGTGTTGATCGAGGAAAACAACCCCACCCTCGTTCGCTCCGTTGCCATTGCGCAAAAAAGATAAAGCGGGGGAAATTTAGTCTGCTGGTCCGTAACCTCGAGCTTGATAGTGCGCGAGCCTCGGTCTGGACAGTGGGTGCCAATCGCCGCCGCAGTTGCAAACGACTCTGTTTTCGCAGTATAATGGCGGTGGCGTCTGCTCGCATTGCCGGGCCTCTTTCCGCCCGCTGGAACCTGCTGATTTACAGTGCATGAATGATAAAGAACCTACATGCGGAAAACACATGTTCGACGGTGGCGTATTTCACATGCAGTTTCTGGCAGGTAACCATTAATTGCGCGTCACAACACCTGATGTCAGAAGCTGCAAGGCGGACATATCTAGTCCTCATCAACAACACGCTTAACCCTGCACCTGAGACGTTAAGAAGAATTCCGCGCTAAGCATCTCGCAACAAGCGCTCACGACAACAGGGCAGAGCAAATGGCATTGCTACAGGTCAACGCGACTGCAGCTTTACGCGCGTGAAAGGGGGCTCCCTTTTCGGTTGACCATCATCGATCCGAGTTCGGGATCGTCTATGATCCGTCGGATTCGGTTTTCATCAACTTATTACTGACGCCCTTTTATCAGACGGGGCGGGCCGGCGCAGAATGGCGCTCTTTGACGAACGCATAGAAGAATGGGCGATAGAAGAAGTTAGCCACCGATTCCTTATTATTTGAATTAGGTCAGCACCCCGAACTTGCGGAAAAACGTAAGCGCAGCGGGCGCACCGCAGAACAAAAATGGGCTGGGAATCTAGTAAAATCTCGGACTTTGCAAATCCCCCAACTTTTCTGCACCATGGCTGTCCGATCGTTACAACCCGCAGCCAAAGGTCGGCTCTCCCGCCGGGCGTCGTCACCATTGGCAATCTATCCAAGCCCTTTACCAAAGCCGTTCGGAAGGGGATCGCCCGCTGCGGCGCAAGCTTCCCGAAAGCGGCATTAAAAATATATTGTGGGTCTATATTAGGACTGACGAAGATAACCTTCGAGGCCACCGGCTTTGGCTTCGGCGTATCGTTATGCATTGCGGCGAAGGGCACCAGCCGTAAACTTAGCCTTCGCCTTTAAGGTTTCCGCAGCCAATTCAAAAAAGGACGCCAGACGGCGCCAAAAAAATCCTGATTAACGCGGGTAAGGTAGAGCCGCTGAAGATTATCCGTTTTGGGGCGGCGTCAAGTCGGCGGGAAACAAGGCTCCACCCAAACGGCCCGCCTCGATGGTCATTCTGCGATCATTGAAATTTCGGGAAAAACCGCCGCGATGCAAAGCCCGGGGCCATTAATTAACCATCTTTTTGACGCACGGGGGCCTTCCCAATTTTTGCTCCACCAGTCCAGGGGGCGGGGGCCACCGGGTTTCCAGGGGTGGGGGCAAGGGACCAGTTTTTTTTTTGAAAAAAAAAAAAAAGCACTTTCTTCCTCCAAGT
>Ga0163217_1019083_pt1 | contig 11043 bp, 17 predicted proteins | sample SynspAceP_FD_185933 | JGI IMG/M metagenome (GOLD analysis project Ga0163217, IMG submission 185933) | Saline lake microbial communities from Ace Lake in Antarctica - Synechococcus sp. Ace-P (PacBio error correction) | ecosystem: Environmental > Aquatic > Non-marine Saline and Alkaline > Saline ... | reverse complement strand
TCCTGTTCGCACGACGCGGACCAGCTCGACTATTATCCGCTTTCCCGCCGAGCCTGCGAAGACGAGGTTCGGAACTGGCGATCCAGTTCAACCGCGGTCGCGGCCAAGCCCGGACAGCCAGGATATCTGTTTTCGTTGCCGGAAGGCCTTTGCGGGAAGTCGTGGAAAAAACCCGCCCCGGGTCCGGGGCGCGGGCGATATCGTGCACCTTTTGATTGGCCGGGTTCTCGGCCAGCATGAAGGCGTGATCCATTACCACGAGCGTCCAGCGGGCCGGACTTGGCGTGGCGGTGGGTGACCCTTGTTCGTTGCGTCAAGATCGATGCGCCGAACCGGGAGGGTTGTTGTCGGGCCGCGCGAAGCGCTGATGACGTCTGGCCTGTTGCTGGAAGAGCTGAACTGGCCTCGGTAAGCACGTCTGTGTAAGCCGCCGCGATGCCGGCCGCGGCCTGCGGCGGGTGCGCCCAACCTGGCTCGTCCGGACGCTCGGTGGCAGTGCGCAGATTCCGTTGATCTGTTCGAAGCCGAAGAAGCGTGCGCGCGGTCAGGCGGCGTTCTGACGACCCGGACGGCACACGGCGCACCTGGGCGGCGGGTTCATCCTGGAAGCCCCTTCCGCGGTACCGAGCGGGGGTGGCAGGCCTAGAGCGGTTCAGGCATTGAAAGAATCCGGAAGGGATTCCGTTTTTCCGGCGAATTGTTATTCACCTGTTGCTGGGAAGGAGGCCACGATCATGGGAAATACTATTCGCTGACTCGTGAGCGGGCTGTTGCGGCGTACCTGCGTGGTGAGAGCTGCCGATCTGTTAGGAGAATGCGGGTTCCAGATTGCGCCCTTTCGACGGTGCGTGAAGTGGGCCGGCTCTCCTGAAGCGCCAGGGCGACCCTCCAAACATTGGAAAAAGGTCGGCGGCCACCGCCAGGCCACGTCTGGAGCCGCACCGGGACTTCATTCCTCGCCCGCGATCGAGGGATACCTCGCACCTGACCTTGCACGGCTTGTCGATCTTTTCATTGCGCACGCGGCCGGTCTTCGTCAGCCACGAACACGTCTGGCGCTTCTATCTGCGGGCCGAGGGGCTCAGCTTTTAAAAAAAGTCTGTTCGCGCTGGAAGCAGCTGCGTTTCCTGACGGTGGCGCTAAGCGCCGGCGCTGGAAGCGGTCCAGGCAGGACTGGCATCCGCATCGGCTGTGTCTTCATTGATGAAACCTGGTGAAGACGAACATGGCGCCGCTCAGGGGATGGGGGCCGAAGGGCACGCGTGTTCTGGGCCGGGCACCCCATTGGCAAGTGGCGCACCCTGACTTCCTGGCCGCCCTGCGTCTTTGATGGCCCGAGTCAAGCGCGAAGCCCTTCCGGGCCTGGTCGCCCAGATGCGGGTCACCGCAAACTCTCGCCCGGCGACATCGTTCGTGATGGGACAATCTCGGCTCCCACAAGGGCGCCGAAACACGAACCTGATTCCGGTCCGCCGGAAGCACGGGCTTTGTGGTTTCTACCGCCCTACAGCCCCTGACCTCAATCCAATCGAGCAGACCTTTTCCAAAATCAAGCGAGCCATGCGCTTCTGCCGCAGGAGCCGAACCATTGAGGTCGTTGACAAGACGCACCGGGCGAGATCGTCACCGATATCTATCCACAGAATGCAACAACTATCTCGCCAATACTGGTTATGCTTCCGCCTTGGAAACCTGAGCCGCCTCTAGGGCAGACTAAGCGCGGCCTGGTCGGATCAGGTGGACCACTCAATTCATTGACGTGAAGCGAGCTTACGGAAGCCTTCAGGATTCTTGCATCTGGGGTTTGCTAAAATTAGTGCAGCCCAGTATCCCCTCGACGCTGGAAAAGCAGGCATCAAATTTTGCGACCCATTTAGCAGAACCTAAACAAATCATGCTTTCATGGGCGCTGTGCACAGAGGCGTTTCGGCCCTGCATTCGAAGCGAGACCCATGCATCATTTTCCTGACGGAAAGTATTGGATCACATATCCGACGCCATACGGATTTTCGCCTTTGTCGATTGGGTCTTCCGGTGGTTGATTGCTGTCTGTCGGCTTCATGCTCGCGTTGGGGGGGCGGGCCGGAGGGCTGCATTTCCGTTGGTGCTCGGAAGTCTGGCGGCCTTTCAACCTGTGAAGCTCGGGCGGCCAGCTCTATCGGAACGTGACCGAATTTTCTGATCGAAGGCCTCAGCTGTCCGGGCGGCCGCGGCACCAGCGATATGGGGCGATGCCCCCGAGCACGAGGGCGGAGGAGATAAGGAAGGCGTAGTGACAGGGCTTCGCCGAGGCAGGACCGATTCCCGCCGATGGGCTGCGATGATGGAACGCTTGAGCTGTTGCGACAGCCGCCGTGGCAGAGGCAGGCGGGGCAACACACTGTACCAGAGCGCGTATCCGAAAACCCGACATGACGACACCTGAGGTGGACCGCAAGGGCGATGCCGGTGCGGGAAGAGGGTGGCGGCAGCGTGGCGCAAAGGGCGGAGCGGGCCGCGGAACGGCGAAGATGAAATTGCGGGCCGTGGTCGCCTGTCGGCGTCGGTACTGCCGCGTTCGCGGAGGGAATTTTAGATGCCCCAACCGACTGCGCGGCAATCATCAGCCCGGCACCCGTTCAGGTTCCGGCCGCAGCGCCGCCGGACGGCCAGAGGCAGCCAGACCAGCCCGGCAAACGCGATTGTAGCGCCGAGCGCCTTGAAAGCGCCAATACGTTCACGGGCGGAAGGGCGCCTGCGCAAACATACGAAACCTTGCACACCGCCGAACAGGATCAGCGCGCCGCGGCAGCACCGAGCCGAGATATAGGGCCGAAGGAGAAGCCGACCATATAGGCGCGAGGGCACAGCGCCGACGGGGGGCGACTGGAGGACCAGAGGGCCCCATGCGCGACGCAGGGCGACGAGCCCCCACAGGAACCAGCGCGCCACTTGCCACACGCAGCACGGCGAAGCTGCGGGTCTATGGTGGCGTCTGCCAGTGCGAAACGATTCAAGATCGAGTGGCGGGCGAACGCCACCAATTGTCAGACCGGTCAGCAGGAAGCGTTTCATCGGCCCGCGGGCCAAGCCTCAGCTCATTCCAGTCGGGCGGGGCGACATGGCTTGGTGCTGGCGGGATGTCGGGCTGGGGTACGCTCGAGCAGTTCGCGACAATGGCGTCGGCGACGCGGTTCAGCCTCGCGCAGGGCGGGGTAGGTTCCAGGTTTATCCTGAGCGGTCGCCGCCAAACCGCTGCGCGCCGCGCCGAATGGCGCGATTAGCGCTGTCATGCAGACCGCGCGGCGTCCGCACTTGGTCATGCTCCGGGCCCTTCGTGAGCGGGCCGAATAGTGACGGGAACATCCGGTTTTTGGGCCAGGTCCGGCATGACAGCCAGTTGTTTGGAACTGTCATTCGGTAAAGATGGCGACATCGGAAAAGGCCAGCCAGGCCGAGATAGGGATTCTGGCCAGTCCTCGGGAGCCGGCCCAGAAGCGGGCGCCGACCTGGTCGGCCGAGGTGCGGCAGGCGGGAAAACCCATGGGCAGGGCGTCGCCGCTGGACGTTGGTGATGCGCAGCGCAGCCTTCGGCGCAAAGCTTGCGCAGCTGGCCTTCGCAGGCGCTCGGCGGCAGCGGCTGTGAATGTGTGCGTCTTTTGAAATCGCCGCCGCATGATGACCACGGCGCTCTTGGCGCGCTCGTCGGCTAGGTCGGCAAAGGCCTGTCCGGCATCCTTTCGATCTGGTTCGGGCGCGAAATAGGAGGGACGAGCCGATTGTCTCGGAATCCACGTTCGGGCCGGGTGACGGCATCATGCGTGGAGCGCGACCAGCATGTCGAAATGCGTCGATCGATGCGCGGATATCGAGGTATCTGCACGGTTCACCGTCTTGCCGCCGAGAGGTCGCGGGGACGGCGCGTTGTGATCTGGGGCGAGCGCCGGACCGGCCGCGATCCAGACCGTCCCGGCCACGGGCCACCTAGGCACGCCGCGCTGAGCGGCCGGCAGGGCATTGGCGATCAGCAGCGGGCCAATCTGTCGGGCGGGCAGCCATGTCCAGGGCGGCCGCGGGGCTGAGCGTGACCGGATCGCTACGGATGGGCGGCGACCCTCAATTGTGGGCGATCTTCATCCAGCGGGACGGGTTTTCGCCGAGGCCTGCAGGGGATGGCGCGCACTGCGACGGCATTTGCCTGCGCGACCGTCTTTGACACGCCTCAGACGGGAAGAGTCCGAGCAGGGTCGGGCACGCCCATTTATTTGTACTCGACCTTTGTGATCCGTTAGGCCCTTGCCGCCAGCGGGTGCTGCGACTTCGCCTCGTCGCCTCTTCCTTGCCGATCATGGCACTGCGGCGATGGGGCGACGGTGATGGGAAATCTTGCGAGTTTCAACGAGGCTTTCGTCTTCGGCGACGATCTTTGTAGGTTTGAGATTCTTCGGTTTCGACATCGGACGATGGTCACGGTCGCTCCGAAGGCGGATCTTGGTGCCCGAGAACTTGCTGACGTCGATGACGTCAGGGCGCGCGAGCTTGTCGTCGATCTCGCTGATACCGAGCCCGCGATTGAAAGCTCTGCTTCTCCTTGGCGATGTATTTCGGCAGTGTTTTCCGACAGGTCGCCGGCTGCGTGCTTCGGGCAATCGCGCGATGATGCTCGGGATAGCGTTCGACGGATTTCAGTGCCTTCAGTTTCTTGTCTGAAGCGCTACATGGCCTTCAGCAAGTCATCGGGAATGGTTCCCATGTCAGGTCCTTATTCTTTTAATTGGCGCGGAAATGCTTGTCGCAAAAATGCAGGCTCAAGTGGGCCTCTGTCAGGCTGATGCAAGGGCGCGTACGGAGATTTCCCGTTGTTTTTCAGGCTCGCAATGGCCTTGAACCGAGGCAATCGAGGCCGAAAGTGTGTGGAAATAAGGAATTTTTCGCGTTTACCGGCGGTGCGCCGGATTCGATGCGCTGTCCGACAAGGATGCCGCAACCTTCGGTTGTATTAAATACCATTGCCACCGTCTCCATTGATCATGGCGTTCGGACTATATTGCGGCTGGCCTTCCCAGCACCTTGTTTTTGATCGCGAAAACGGCAGGGCCTTCGCCTTCGAGGGAAGGTGGCGGTGCCGCTGGGGCGATGCAGCGTGAAACCCATTCTGACCAGATGGCGGGCCGCTTCGGTGGACGCCCTTCTTGTCTCGAATCGCGCACCGAGAGAAGGACCTTAGCCCGCTTTCGGGCAGGCGGACGCCGACGCCGAGCTGGGATTTTGAGGAAGGCCATGCCGAAATCATTCGTCCCAAGCCCATGACTTCGCGGTTCGGAGCGCATTTCGGGCCGAGCTGCGGATCGAACACCGGGAAAACCGGTTCGCTGAACGGGAGAAGACGGCCTCCTTGACGGCGACGCGGCCGCGGATTGGCATTGGTGAGGTCGTCGAAACGGGTGGAGGCATTTCGCCGGCCATGACCTTTGGCGGCTGATGGCGGGCACATCGGCGCGCCGGACCGCCTTGGCCACGAAGGGCACGGTTGCGGCTGGCGCGGGGATTGGCTTCGAGGACGTAGATCTCGCTCGCCCTTGACCGGCAAACTTGGATGTGATCAGGCGCGCACCTCGAGGGCCTTGGCAGCGCGATGGTCTGTCGGCGAGACGGGCCTGCAGGGCTGGCCGACAGCGTGTTTGTAGGGCGGCAGGCCGTGCAGGCGCTGTCGCCGGAATGACGCCCGGCTTCCTCGATATGTTCCTGATGCCGGCAAACGTGACATTGGGTGCCGGTCGCAGATGGCTCGACATCGGACTTCGATGGCGTCGACAGGTAGCGGTCGATGCTTAAGAGCGAGGCGTCGCCGGTAGACTTTCAGGGCCTCGGCGGGCAAACAGGCGCAGGTCTTCCGTCATTGGGGCGATTTCCAGGCGCGGCCACCGAGCACGAAGGACGGGCGCAGCATGACCGGGTAGCCTATCTTCATTGGCCTTCACTTCGGCTTCTCGACGCTGCGCCCGCGACACGTGACGGGGGGCCTGCTGGGATGCCGAGCCCTGTCGAGCAGGGCGCAAACTGTTCGCGGTCTTTCCGCAAGGTCGATTCATTTCAGGGGCTGGTGCCGAGGATCGGGATATTCCGTTGTTGGAGCGTGGGCCGGCGAGCTTTGAGCGGGGTCTGGCCGCCGAAACTGGACGGATCACCGCCCTTCAGCGTGCCGGCGCTTGCTCCTGTGGATGATCTCGAAGCACATGCTCGTCGGTCAGCGGCTCGAAAAGAGGACGGTCTGACGTGTTCGTAGTCGTCGAGACGGTTTCCGGGTTGCAGTTGACCATGATCGATTCAAATGCCGAGTCCCTCCATCGCGTTAGGCGGGCGTGGCAGCCAGCAATTAGTCGAAACTTCGATGCCTGGCCGATCCGGTTGGGGCCGCCGCGAGGATGATGGCCTTCTCGCGCGCGAGGGCAGGGCTCGCAATCCGGCGCCTCTGTGCCCCAGGAGGCGTGTTTCGTAGCGTGGGAATAGAGGTTAGGGCGTCTTGGCGGCGAACTCGGCGGCGCAGTGGTTGTCGATACGCTTTGTAGGAACGGGACGCACGTCGAGCGCGTGGCGATAGCCGCGCACCCAGGATTCGTCTGGCCGACCAGCTGGGCCAAGGCGCTTGTCGGAAAAGCCATGGCCTTTCAGTTCGATGAGCGGCGTGGCATCGTCGGGCAGGGCCCCTGGCTGCGAACCTTTGCCTCGACCTCGGTTTGATCTCCTGAATCTGGCTTGGTAGGAACCAGGAATCGATGGACGGACGGCGTTGACCTCGGCGACCACTCATGCCTTCGCGCAGGGCCTGAGCGACGATCTGGAGCCGGTCGGGGGTGGCAGGGAGAGGGGGCCTGGCGCAACGCGGCGTCGGTTTTTCGAACGTGAGGTCGTCGAAGACCCCCAACAAAGGCCGCGCGTCTCGAGAGACAGAGCGCCTTCTGGAGGCTTTCCTGGAAGTTGCGGACGATGGCCATGGCCTCACGGACGGATTTTCATCGCCCGTTGGTGAGGACGGGCGATCGGCGCCCTTGGTAACTTCTCGAATGCGAAAGCGCGGGATTTTGGTGAACGACGTAATCGATCGTGTGGTTCGAACGAAAAGCAGGCGTGACGCCGGTAATGGTTCATTTGTCGAGCTCGTCGGAGTGTGTAGCGACGGCGAGCTTGGCGGCGATTTGGTCAATCGGGAACGGTGGCTTTGGAAGCCTTTAGCGCCGAGGAGCGCGACACGCGCGGGTTCATCTACGATACGATCAGGCCGGGGGAGGCCGTCTGCCGGGTTCACGCGAACTGGGACGTTCGAGCCGCCGGTTTTCGACACCGATCTCGCGCAAGCACCGCAATCGAGGCGTGCGCATAACCTGGGGTATTCCCTTGTCGCCGTCAGGCGTCAGGGCCGGGGCGACGGTGATCGAGTCGCCGTATGCACGCCATCGGGTCGATTATTCTCGATTCGAGCAGATTTATGATGCATTGTTCCGCCGTGTCGCGACGAACTTCCATCTCGTATTCTTTCCAGGCCTAGCAGGGCTTTCGGTCGATCAGGATCTGTGCGTGTCGGCGAGGCGGCGGAGGCCGGAGCGGAGATTTCCTCGTATTCTTTCGACATTGTTTAGGCAATGCCGCGCCGTTGCGGCCAAGCGTGTAGGCGGGGCGGTATGATGGCGGGCAAGGCCGACGTTTCCAGTGCGTCCATCGCAGCCTGAGACCAGTGAGCGGTCATAACCTTTGATCTTAGCCGTTTCTCGCGCGGATTTCGGGTGAAGCGTATGATGGCGGCGCGGGGATTCGGAGACCGATCCGATCCATGGCTTCGACGGGAACAGCTTCGCGTCCTCGGCCAATCTCCGATGGCTTCGGCCTTTTGGCGCCGATCAGTTCGACGCCGTGCTTTTCGAGGACGCCGACATAGTGGAGGTCGAGGGCGCAGTGAGTGCCGTCTCTGCCGCCCATTGTGGGAACAGGGCGTCCGGCTTCTCGACTTCGATTTGATCTTCTCGACGATTTCGGGCGTGATCGGCGCTCGATTATAGGTCGCGTCGGCGAGATCCGGGTCCGTTCATTGATCGTTGGGCGGGCGTTCGAATTGACGAAGGATTGACGCGGTAGCCTTCGGCTTTCAGCGGCCTTGACCGCCTTGGACCCCGGATAATCGAATTCGCAGGCCTGGTCCGATGATGATCGGGCCAGCACCAATTACCAGGATGGGAGATTGTCGGTTGCGCTTCGGCATGTGGTTTCCTGCTCCCGGTCAAACGGGTGCTGATAGCTGGGAGTCGCCAGGCATAAGCAAGGGATAATCAGGCTATGACATGCGAAAAGCCCCGCACCCCGGGAAGGATGCGGGGCTTCAAGTGGAGGATGCCACTGCCTGCCCGGAGCGGAGGGTCTACCAGCGGCGCGAGTTTCGTTAAGGGTAGCGGTCATAGGCGTTTGGTTCGTAGCCGTCGCCCATCAGCGTTCGCGCTCGTCTTCCTGGTCCTTGACGCCGGGCATGTCGCAGTCTTTCGGCTTCGCGTACAGCCTTTGCTGCGCCCGGCAGAACCGCCAAGCACTGGCGCCGATAAGCGGCGCCGCGACCGCATCGCCGTCGCCGACATTGTGCCAATAACCGCACCGGCGGACTCGGCTGCGGCAGCGCCGTAAGCGGCGTTACGTTCCGTCGCCGCCGCTTGAGGTCAGGCGGCCAGCACGAGTTGCGCTGGCGCCGGCGGCGAAGAGCTTCCATAGAGCGTTTTCATGTGTGCTCCTTGTCTTGATCACGGGGGTGGCAAACTCCCCGCGGACCGGAAGCGGTTCCGACCACGAACGTGACAGGCCTGTTTCAGGAAAACAGGCGTTTGCGTGCCGTCAGGGTCCAGCGGGCTTGGCCAGTTTTGGCTGATCGCGTTCGGCAACCTTCCTGGGCTGCACCCTGATTTACCCGGTAATGCGTCTGCTGACGAAAGGATTGGACTGGGCGTTCATGGCCGGAAGGGCGAGATCGGTTCCGTGGCCGGCACGGAACCGCATTTCGTGCCTAGCGGCCAGAGCTTTTCCGTGATCGGAAGTCGATGGCTTGCTGGTGGTTTGCCACGCGGAAAGTCCGTGCGGCCTATCGAGCCTGGAACAGGACATCGGCCGACAAAGGGCTTGGAGGGCGCCTTCCTTGTTATTTAGAAATCACAAAATGGCCGGCGTGTGCCCCGGACCAGTGGCCACGACCGAATTTCAGGGCCGGCCAGTTCCAGTTCGTCGCCATCGTGTGAGTAGCGTCGGGTTTCACGTTCGGCCATCCGTGATTCCGTATTTGCGCCCTGGCTTCGCTCGTCGAGCAGCCACTGACGTCCTCGTGCGGCCCGATGGATCGGGGGGCAACCGGTGCGCTCGGACACTGCGCGTTCGCGGCGCCCGCATGGTCGGAGGTGGCCGTGGTTCAGCCCAGACGGCGACGATCTTGACGCCGAAACGTTCGGCCGCGCCCATCAGGGCCGGTCGGACTTCGCCCGCCCGGGATCGATGAACACGCCTTCCATGGTCTTCGGGTCGACCAAGATCATGGGACGTGTTCTGGTGCAGGGGAAGTCACCGGATTGATCCGGATTTCCAGCTTTGGGCCTTGCTTGTTGTTCGGTCATAGTCTAGAGAATAGCGTCGCAGGAACTGTTTCGTGAAGCACCTCACGCGCTTCGCGTCGGGGGAAGGCTCGGTTATTAGTCGCCGCAACGATGTTTTCCGGAGGCCCACACCCATGGCGTATGCCCAAAGACGGCGGAGGCGGCGGACTGCGGGCGCCGGTTTCATGGATCTTATTAAATCGGGCCTGGTCGGCCTGTTCATCTACTGGCAGATGAAACCAGACCGAGGTGCCGTTCTCCGGTACGCAAGCAGCTGACCACGATGTCGCTGCAGGATGAGGTCAGGCTCGGCCAAGCAATTCCCTATTTTCAGATCCTCAAACCAGGAACAGGAGCAGGGCCACCAGTGCTGTTGTGCGTTCTGAGGGCGAGTGCCTGGGCGCCGAACGGACCCTGACAGAAGCGTGCGCACGATCGGGCAAAGCGGCTTTGCAGGCAGGCGCGATCGAGCTGGGGAAGCGGGCTGGAGGCGCAAGGCTTTGCCTGTCACCGCCGGTCGCCGACCAGTTCGACTGGACCTATTACGTGGTGGATTCGCCGACGCCGGAATGCGGTTCTGCCTTGCCGGGCGGACTTATTGTGGCCGGGTGTATACCGCATTTCTCGACAATAACGGGGCAATGGGGACGGGCAGGTGGACGCTGTGAGAGAATGTCAGTGATTTCCCGACAAGCTGGCTGTCGTGGATGGGACATGAGAGTCGGCCATAGCGCTGGCGCATCACGGCGCGGGAAACGCATTGAGCCAGCAGGAAGGTGGATGCAGATGGGCCAGATAGGCCGTCGGCGCAGGTCTCGGAGACATGGGATGTCAGGCCAGCAGCGAGCGGATCATGCAGGCCTTTGGCGTGGCGGCGCAGGCACGGTGGCTGGAAAAATTCTCCCAGGCGCGCATTGAGGACGGAGGCGACAAGATCGGTCTCGATCTGCTTTGCGCCGCCTTGTTACCGATTTCGCGCGCGAGGCACCGCAAATTGTGCGGGAACGCATGGGCAAGCTGAACGAAGGCCAGAGCCCGCCGGAAAATGGGGATGTCACCCACCCGGCCTTTCGCAAACGCGTGCAGCCAATTTTTCCGGCGAATGGATTGGCCTGAGGCGGATTGCGCAATATGAGAAGGCCGTTGCGGTCCGCTGGAAATAGCCGCGCTGAAAGCGGGCGCAAACCGGGCATCCAAGCGGAGGTTGGGACCCGGCCTTTTGCCCGCGTTGGGAACGAAAATGGCCCCCGCCGCATTCCTTTGGAAAAGGGAAACGGGAGCGGCCACTCGTCCACCCATTCTTGGCAAAGCCTGTAACGGGTCCCCCCACCCCAGCCTGCCTTTGTTTTTTTATTTTTTCAAAATTTCAAAAACGATTGAAGGGGGCCCGCCCCACCCGGTTTTGTTAAGTTTTTTAACATTACCCCCATTTTTCCCTCCTTTCTTT
>Ga0163217_1053589_pt1 | contig 11044 bp, 6 predicted proteins | sample SynspAceP_FD_185933 | JGI IMG/M metagenome (GOLD analysis project Ga0163217, IMG submission 185933) | Saline lake microbial communities from Ace Lake in Antarctica - Synechococcus sp. Ace-P (PacBio error correction) | ecosystem: Environmental > Aquatic > Non-marine Saline and Alkaline > Saline ... | reverse complement strand
GGTTTTTATCGAGTGAAGTTCGCCTATATATTGAATACATTACTGCATAAATAGGGATTTATTCCTTAAACTAGAGAAATAAAATGAGTAATTCTTGAATACGATAATGAAAGGTCTGTTACTTGCCATTAGCGTCAACAAAAAAGTTTAGCTGTAAGTATTTTGTGAACCTACAAGGCTTTTATGGACCTTGTAGGGAAGCTTTATTTGGCTGTTATGAGCTACTGTTCCCTTACAGCTGCTTTCTGCACCAGCAGTACACCCGTAAAACAATGCTGAGGAGATCATGATGTTTCTATCTTGTAAGATATCCTCTTATAGTCTTTAATTATGTTTATATTTTACTTGCTACTTCTTAAATTCGAGGGCATTTGATTAAAATCACAATCGTACAGCCAACCATCCCAACTAATCGAAATAGTAATTGGTTACACATTCACATTTGCAACAGCAGCAGGGTTATAGGCCTCACCCAAAGCTACATATTAATCCTCATAGTTTTCTGAAGCAATCAAAATAATCTCTAAAAAGCGGGGCAATTTGGTAAATTGGGTAATGGCAAAAGGTTTGTGAAACTGAATGTCAAAATCTTCTTCAATGCCTTTATAAAATCCTTTTCCATGCGGCTTGGTCCCCTTGGTTAAATACGCTCCTGACGGATTATAGACTAAATCTAACGTAAATCACTGCCTGCAATCCAACCAATGCATTTAAATCTTTGCAAAGGTCTATTGATTTATCAAAAAACTTCCGTCCCCCACGTTGCTTAATCCCGTTTTTCACGTGTATAATGTGCATGGAAGAGATCACATGAACCATTATGTTCTTAAAAATTCGGGGTAAGTCGTTGTATTTTTATTGGCTTCGAATAATGGTTAAATTAGACCGAACAATAATCTTTAATACCCGCGGTTTTTTGCGGCTTCCTCTACAACCACGAAATCAGGAGTTCATTTTCTGAGCGCTCCACCTGTTAATCTTAAGGTATGTTTGCTCCTGTATTTTTTATACCTTAAAAACACTAGCATTCATAGCTTTCACGCGTCATAACTCTTTAACGATCAGGGTCCGTTGGCATCAACGTGGCAGTGCTCACAAACCTGATTACACATGTACCCTTTACATTGTCATTTGGAAGGATTCTAATTTTTTTGGACCGTAATGAAAATGCCCAATTTGTGCAATTTTATCTTTAAAATAAGGCAATTCACTCAGCGAAATTCCTGTTTAATATTTCTAATTGTTTGTTCTGTAATTGCCAAGTTCATCTTGTCTTTGCTTTTAATGATTTATAGCCATTTTTTAGTTGTTGGTTGTTGGTTAGTTTCGTTGTTCGTTTCTGATGTATCAAACAATTACTAAATTTTCCACACAACACTATTATCAATTTTTTTAATTTATTTTAAACAAGTGATTCAAGTCTGAAGGTATACAGTTAACCAAGTACAAAGTACTATCAGCGACAACCAAAACTGTCAACCCAATTTACATGGATAAATTTATCATACTTATTCATCATCTGAACGCCATGTACTAAAGTGGCCCCACTTTCAATCGCAGCACCTACAATGACGGCTATCCATCATTTTCTTTCTTGGTAATTCCTTTTTTGTAAAAGCCGTCTTTGGTAATAGGCATCGATTACAATACGACATTTTAACAAACATTGCGAAACGGCTAAAGCGATCAAAGGACTTTTCTTCTGGCGCCTTAATGCGCCCTCTTCAAACACTTTACCCGTAATAATCGAAAAATTTTAGTTCCTAATTTTCGCTCCATTCAGTAATTTTACCAAATTTTTTAAGGTTCTTTTGGTGTCGTTAGTACGAATCTGCCATTTTAGTTCTATTTATATTGTTTTAGTTGATTGTGATTATGTTCTTTTGTAAACGATATAAGTATTTCCAGCTAAGCTTCGTTTCTGCTTTCTGGTAAATTTCCATATTTTATCCAAAGTCCTGAAACTAATGGTCTGCTATTTCCATAGGCAAATGATTACTTTTCATCAGTGGTAAGCTTTCTGAAAAATCATTACTCTTAAATTTACTGATGTGTTGTATTTTCAGTTCCCCCATTTTCTTCTTCAAGTATCAAATACAAAACTCCTTGGCGTTCCATCATTCGCTTGGCATGCCAATAACACCAGTGTTTATCCATAGTTTTTTGTCGATTCTTGCCGAAAAACGGCAATCCACAATGTCCGGCTAAAATCTACTCTCAGCATCTAAATTTTGAAATTTCAAGTTTGATGTCCTCAGGTGAGATTAAAAATAAATTTCAGATATATGCTCCATTGCCACCGTGCAAAACCCCATTTTTTTACCTTACGTAATCAAAGGAGATAGGTTTGGTAAGCCTTCCATGTAGTCGACGGAATCTTTCGACAAACCGCGACTTGCGCATAGGGGTAACCATAATTTTGAAAACCCGTCAACAGCGACTGCCTTCGGTAAAGTCACAGCCGCAATCTTCTGCGCCATTCTACTTAATTGAAAGGTTCTTACATTCCCTTGCAATACTATGGCTCCCCCGTTTTAAAAAGCCGAACAGTTTTCTTCTTGGCTCGCCACAATACCCGACAATATCACGGTACAAATACAATGGTGGGCAGAATATTATTTTTTTGGGCAATACTCATCAAAGCCTCTAACGCTTGTAGGTTGCTATAACACTCCAAAAAACCAATTAACCTTACCCTTTCTTTAAGGCGCCTAAATAGGCTTATTTTTTATCCATACAGTACAAAAATATAGGATGATAACCGGATTAACATACCCCAAATTAATCCATAATAAAATCAGCACTTTTATTCCACTAGTAAAAATTAAATTGGTAGGGAAAAAGATTAAAAACTAACAAAATCCAAAACAATTCACCAAAAACACTTAATGGAAACTTATTTTAGGTGCTTTTATCCCTTCCAAATATGAAAATAGGGCGTTAAACCAATAAATTCGTTCCGCTAATGGTTGTTGCTGCATAAAATTTCAGCATTAAGAAAAAAACAGGAATGGTACCTAAAACAGCATAACCGACCATAGACCAACGACCAAAATTTTAGGCGAGTTCCCTAATTTTAAATCAATAGGCTGCTAATTTTGAAAAAGACGAAAAAATTAGAATCCAAGGTTGATGCTGCAGAAGTAATTCATTGATTAAATTAATAACCAAAAAAGAATAAATACGCAAAGCCTTTCCCAACCTCAACGGCTGCCTGCCCTTGCATTCCATTTAGGGCTTGGGCATATACACCAATAATACTGAAATAGTATAATACATCCCGCCCACAATTCACAGCGCCCACAGGAAACTTTTTTAAGGTTGTTTTTAGGGCTATCAAAACAGCCTCTATCTGTTAACACTGGATCGTGAAAAGATTAACTCAAAGATTGTTAAAACAGCAGCAAAAAGCAGGTTTAACCCATATCAAAGTCCAACTACCGGAAAAAGCAACTTTCATGATATCGTAACGGATGCTTTTGAAATTAAAAAATTAACCCCTAAAAATTGACCAATAATAGAATAGAAAATATCCCATTTGTTTTACGACGTCTGTAAAAATACCTGCTGCCTCATTCCCCCCTTTTATGACATTAGCCAAGGTTAAGAACGTAATAGACCAAATAGACCAATAATAGGGCAACACTAGAAACGATATTCCCCAAAATTAAGAACCGATGACCATGGTGTTACTTCAAACCTCTTAATAAACGAAAAGCAATCAAAATAGAAAAAACAGCAACTGCACTTCTTACAAATTTTAGAGCTGTAAAAAATGCGTGAATGCTGGTGAATTTTTCTTGGAGTACGCATTTTGTAAATAATGATTCCCGCCACAGCAAAAGGATAAATTAATACGCCGCATTAAGCCACACCGCCAAACAATCCCGTAATCTAATTCCTAAATTGCAGCATTCGTTATTACTTTTTGCAAAATCCACGAAATTATAGCTTCCCCATTAACATAAACCCACTAGGCGCTCCGCTGTGCTTCTGGCCTTAAAAAACTGATTGGTTTACTTTTGCTAAAGGTGACACTATAAATGTTAAACCAAACTTGATACATAATCAAGGCCCATGTAGACCAATGACGCCCAAGTCCCCAGACCTCCAAAAGGGGGTGTAAAGCCACTAATTCTGAAATAGGTTAAACCTCAGTGCATTTTATTAAGCTTTTAATTGGTATAAACACCCTTATCGTCCCCTCAAGGAAAACTTAGTTCTAAAATTTAAAATTTAATTTAACTCGCATTTTTCAGTTTTCAAAATGGGCTATGGTTGTCATCGTGATTTATGCATTTTTATATCTTCAAATCCATTTATCTTCAAATCAAATTGTCACATTAATTTTCATCCACAACCTTTACGTAATACTATTCCATTCGGTATCGCTTGCTTGCTTTTGTATAATTACAGCATTCAGTGCCTCTCTTACTGCGGGATAGGGCATCGAACAGGAATTAAATTATCATTTAAACTAGCTGATATTGTTTTCAAGACTGGACAAAACCTGTTCTTCTGGGTACTCATCAGCCTTCATAACCATTAATCATTATTTGAAATCCCATTATTAACGACTTAATTATTTTGTCCAAGGCGTTTGGTGCCAGAAGTAATTCGTAGGATGCCGACGTAGTCAAATAATCCGCAGGTAAAATCCAGTCCCCCAATAGCAACAAGGGCTGTGTTACTCCTATTTCATATAATGTTTTTGGGCGTCTGCAAAGAATATCCTATTGTGCGCCGCTTCTGCCAATAAAAAATGGGTTTCCATACTGGTTCATAAAATTAGCGTCGAGCCGGCCCGTATTCTTCAAAATAGTTCCTGTTAAGGAATAATAGCTATTGAAATAGCCGTTTGTGAGCAATCATATTACCATATTAAAAGTCCTTCATAGTCAGCCCGAAGTACTATTCCCAAAAGGTCGAAACAAGGTGGCTTATTCTTGGATCCATTAGATCTTGTAACACTTCTTCCATCGTTTCAAGAAACACAAAATTGTTAAACATCGCCAATTCGCAAACAAAAAAGCTAATCTAAAAAATTATTAGGTTCGTGTCAAACTAAATCAAAAACCGCCATTTTGAGAATTTTCTCGAATAAAATTACCTGCATTAAAAATTTTCTATGAGTTGGGTCTATCTACCTTCTATTTTATCCGAAATACGCATTAAGGCACTTTATCTTTAAACTGTTTGCAAGGACGAAATCCATGCATTTAAATCGCCTTTCAAAAAGGGATGTTTCTCCTTCTAATGGTATACTTACCCTATTATTGCTCTATTGCCGTTAATCCCTGGTCAAACTAGTACCCCAAAACACCCGTATGGTACTTTACGCTCCTTGGATCATAACAACCAGAAATCTTCTTCGAGCTGTAGCCGCTCATAGCAGATGGAGGTTACGAATATCTCTCGCGCATACATCTCACTTACAAAGAAATTCGGCCAAGTACAGGAGAGACCATCGCCAAAATAAATCAGTTAAAAGCTCGCCCGTCAATCAAGCTCGCGCTCAAAATCAACGGAGAAGGCACCGCCAGCCAATACAGAGTCAAAAGTTTGACCTTTATCCACTAAAGCCAAGTTTAAAATGCATTTCGGTAATATCCCAGTAACATTGTTATAAAAATAGTAGCGGCCCAAGGCACATTACCCCCTAATTTGTGGAGATTTTAAATTTGTGACGATCAAAGAGGTTAAAATCTCAAAGCGGGTCGGCCCCTATACGCTGGCCCATATTATAATTACCTGCGGTTAAAAAATCCCTTCATACTAGCATTCTGTATTCGCGCATAGTCGTAAATAAAATTGGACGCAAGTAAACTCAGGGCTGTATGCTTTACGGGGGGCATTGGGGTTGGTATTGATCTTCATTCAAAATCTCTTTGTTGCAGGATAGTAGCACTAGAATGCTAAAGGAAAACCTTAAAAACAATTTTTTTCTAAAATTATTATATTTTATCATAGTACTTTTTCTTTAAAAATTAACCAGCTTTAAAACCCTACACTACGGGTTAGTGGCCATAAGACAGTCTTCTACGCCCACCAACAAAGCCCTGACCGTTGAACCGATAATTGCTCTTGGATCAAAAATGAGGATTCTCCGTACTAGAAGCGAAAAAGATTTCTGACCGATAATGAACAGTTGTAAGCTGGCGCTGATGATTAAAAAACTTTCAAATAGTATCGAAGGTCTCCCCCACAGCAAATTGACGTAATTTTAAAAATGAAAGGCACATAGGTATTATTTTTCTTCATGATTGCGGCACTGTAGGTTAGAAACTTGCCTCGGGTAATATACTTTTCGCAGACACAGCCAGCCGTATTTTGTTCAAAAAACAGGAGCATTAGCGGCGTAACAAACATTTAATCACCAGCCGCTCTCCGGTATAAATTCCTGCTTTTCTGGTCTTAAACGACTGTTCTCTGCTAATTGCCCGCCAACATTACCCAGGGCTCTAGTTCTAGGATTACGGATATATCCCTCCTTGCTGCCAGTTCGAGTAGAAAGCTTAAATCCCACTTTTTGTAGTTCAATTTGATTGTTTGAAACCCCAACATTAAAATCAGGATTGTAACTTTCCTAATTTTTGTTAAATTATATCGGTATATACCGGCCCTTGATTGGTTAAAATAAAATCTCCATTCTATTTTTTAAATACCCTGTACCATACAAGGTCGCCACTCGACCACCTTCCTCAACTTGTAAAAAATTCCGTTTTTGGTTTTGAGCTATCATATATTCTGAGTACGCCAGCGTTTAATCGCCCGCCATCTTTGCGGTAAATCTTCAACTTGCAGCACGGATGTGCTAAAATTTAACGTACTATTCCATCTAAAATTATTGGAATTTATAGGAGAAAATTCCCGCTATAATTTGCTAGCCCTTTTGAACGTGACTTCTCCTCATTAACCACCTGTTGGGTAAACCCTGAAGAAATGCCAAGGGCAATGAAATAATTTTGTCAGTGAGTTTGTGCATTGTAATATGAAATATCAAAAGCGCAATTTGATCCCGAAAAATTTAGGTTGCTCCTATTTCAACGAAGAAGTCTTTCAGGTCTCAAATTAGGGTTCGCAATGGTATTTTGATTGCTAAAGGTTGTTGAACCCATTAAAAGGGCGTTTGTGCTACAGAAAGCAACCTGTTGTTTGATACGGATTAGTATTCATTACCCACCTGTGCCCAACTCGCTCTTAATTTTACAAAAGAAAAAAGCACGAGGAAGTTTCCAAACTCGGCAGAATAAAACTGGAAGGAAACAGAAGGGTAAAAGAAAGACGTGTTATCCACAGCAGAAAGGTGTTGCCAAAGGGCACTTGACCAATCGTTTTCTTCCAGTAATTATCAAGGGTATAAAAAGTTTTTATAGCCAAAATTTGGGCAAATCCATTAAAAACTATTGATGCGCTTTGTTCGATTCGAACTTCAAAAACTTCAATAGGCGAAGGCAGCATTATGATAATCTGAAAATACCAGGTTGTGCCTAAACTATGTTGTTTGTGATTGTCCTGTAAAGGCTTTTTGATCTAATCGGTTTCCTCCGAGTGAAACTTCTTACCTTTAAAATCATTAAAACCTTGACCATTTAGTTTAAAAGGAAAACAGTATTATTTCTCTATACAATAAATTCGTGCTCAGCATTAACCACCATCTGAAGGCCGGTTAGAACTTAAAAAAATTTCTTCGCCAGCTGTCGTACTCACTGGACATAATCCATTCCCTGATCGTATGCTTAGCTTTTAGGTGCTCTGTAATTTGGTAGTTTGCAACTAATTTTCCCAAACACACGATCCTATTAAAAGTTGGTATTTTCGAGTAGGTAAAAAAGGTTGTCAAAAAAGTGTAGTAAACGAATACGTTGCAGGGCCTTTCTAACCTTGGTTGCCAGTGTTTTCTTAGGCTATTGATATCGGTCTGAGCGAGGTCCCCAACCCACCAAAGCATTAATTCACATTCTCGGAACCATAGCCGTTGCTTGGACGGGTTGTCGCTTTGAGATTATATAAAATTCACAGCTGCGTTAATCTTCAATTTCTGCCGTAGGGGCAATTCCTAATTCGTGCGCTTAGCGTTTTGTCGATTAAATTACGCTGGAATAAATGACCTCACTTCGTAAATCCTGTAAACGATAGACGGTAATTTCCCTTTGTCAAAACCTGAAGGAAATAGGCGATATTATTAATTTAAATGTTGTTCCCGTATTGTAAAATCTTTTAGGGTTTTTGGGATGCAAAATAAAAGGTGTAGGTGTAATCGGCCAAAACCCACTTACAAAGCGGTATCAGCGCCGCGGAAACTACCCGTGCCATCAGTTAAGGTAACCGGACTTACTCGAACTGGAGGAATTAATAAACCTTGATCTAATCGGGGACCCCAACTGTTAGGATATATTGTCATTAACGCCCCCACCCAAACATCTACATAGGCAAACTGACCTGGATTTCACTTGTCCAAATTTGGTTTTGAAAAATCTGATAATTGAAAAAGCGCTGTCCACAAAAAAAACTTAGTATTGTAAACTAATGCCTAGGGCCTTTACTTTTGAGCCTTTTTAGTTTCGATAACAATCACTCCGTTTGCATGCTCTTGTAACCGTAAAGTGCTTGCAGCACTTAGGGCTTTAGACAGAATACTTCTGCGATATCATCGGGATTTACTTCCAATAGCGCCATTAACCAAATCATTCTTGGAAAACCGCAGCAGCAGCTTTCATTTGCTAAAATTAAAAAACTGAATTATTATTTTATAGGCACCCCATTCACCACAAAAAAGCGGATTATTACTTGAAAATGAGTTTCTTCGCCAACGAATGGTAATTTTTTTGGGTAGAAACCAAACCTGTTGGCAACCTGTGTTTAATGCTCTACTCCTGCTACTTACACTGAGATTGTCTTAAAATTAACGATTTTAACTTCCGAAACTTCCTTGGATCAATACTTTGTACCACGTAAGCCTAATTCTTTGGTCTCCCGTTTTACACCCAACGCCGTAATTACCACTTTCGCCCAGTTGTCCGAATTTTACAAGTTTACAATCGTAGGGAGTGTATTGTGGTCCATTTTTTTCACCAGACTTCTTGGGGTTGAAACCCTTAAGGCTGAAAAAAATTAATGGGTAACTGTCTTCATTTTAAAATAACATCTTCAAAGTTTCCGTCTTCGTTCGGTCAATACTGCTTTGTTGCTTACCTTTTAGCTACGTTTGACGTATGATAAGGGGTTGTTTTCACCATCAGTAACGGTTACCAGAGATGGTTTGTTGGTTGAGAAGGCCATTGCCGAAAAGCAAATAGCACCACCGTTAAAATAAGTAATTCATAATAGGTCTAAAGTTTAGTCATTAAACGGCATGAGATCAAAATTTCTTGTGTCTGAAACAAGATTTTTGATGCTCTAAAATGGCATACTTAGAAGCTAGGAGAAACCCTTATTGAAAGTTAATGAAACCGCTTTTTGAGCTGTAACAATTAAAAAAGAAACGCGTCGTAGTCCCAGACCAAATCTTTAAGGTATTGGATAAAAGTATGTACTAATTCCTGAAGGACCCCAGGACTTGGAAGAAAAATTAAAAAGACGCTGGAACGTCTTCTTTAGTATCAATATCGAATAAGTTCGCAGCAGGTAATCTGAGTTATTCGTTGTACGATCTCACCAAGCCAAAAGTGTGTTTTTTTAATGCTGCTTCGTTTTGCCAAGTAAGTCGATAAATTTTCTCTGTTGAAGTGCGTTTTGTGAATTCCTAATACATAAAATCCGCCATCTAAAGGATGGCCCTAAAAACTACATCTTAGATTCTAATTGGCCGTGAGCTTCAACCAATATTGGTGTGATTTAGATTGGCGTATCGTTACCATAGTGATCCCTTTTGAAACCCCTTTTTCAAAAACGGCTTGTATTGCGGTTTACTAAAAGCCCTCGCCGGAAAGTGGCTCCAATCTGTGCTTTTCCGTTAAAATGGAATAAGGTAGACCCGTTTAATTCAACGGTCTTTAAGGTTGCTGTTTGTTAGCCGCATTCAAAATAACGCCTTTCCCTTGGGGAAGGTATTTTGTAGCTTCACTTTCTTCCTGAGCGGAATTAGCAAAGAATAAAAATTGCTGTTTTAGATTGCCTGATTAGGATTCATATTCAAATAGCCTACAGTAAAACATTACCGATAAAAATTCACCTTGGTTTGGTCGGACTAGAGATATACCTTTACAATAAAAAAACCAAATTAAAAGTTAAAAAAAACAATTTCTCTAATGCTTCACAGATATTGTTTCGTTGGTAGCAGGATCGAAACCCACATCCGAAATGTTGCCACCATTCACCAAGGACATAATTTGTTTTCAAAATTTCAGAATTAAGGCCAGTACATTTTGCAGGCATTTGGGATATGTTAAAATGAAATTAAAAGGAAAACTTGCCACTGCTCAGTAATGCGACATGCCTTGGTACTTTTCTGGTTGGCATGGGGTGCGTGGTTATGGCACATTTATTGGTTGTACTACAAGCGATGAAGAATCTCTGGTATGATTAGGGCAAAACCCTATCTCTGGAAGCCCTAGACGCGTTGTTGCCTTTGGTAGAGTGCTTTTATACGCCCAATGGCAAAAACTCTACGGAAGATTATGCATGCGTTTTCTTTTAAAGAACGCCTCTTTTTCCAATATTTAATTTTTAATATTATAAAAATTCTGGGCCTCTTACTCGGACAACCAGAATCAGGTATTATCGATTATTTTTAAAAACTATTATTTTTTCCTGAAAAATTCTTTTTGAAGCCTTAGATAAAAAATTATGTATGTTGGTGGCGACCAACTTTTGGCAAAAGGCGAGACAAGAATTTTTTTCGTCAGGTGAACTCATACGGACCACTTTATTGGAGTACGGCTGCTTTTGCCCCCAGTTTTCCTTAGTCCTGTGGAGTTTAAACAAAGGGGCCCAGTTATTCTGCTGATTGGTCGGAATGTCATGAATGAATTTTCCGACCAGACACCTTTAACTACAAAGCTCAGATTTTATTTATACGGGCCCCAGTATAATTGTAATCCGT
>Ga0163217_1043188_pt1 | contig 11044 bp, 16 predicted proteins | sample SynspAceP_FD_185933 | JGI IMG/M metagenome (GOLD analysis project Ga0163217, IMG submission 185933) | Saline lake microbial communities from Ace Lake in Antarctica - Synechococcus sp. Ace-P (PacBio error correction) | ecosystem: Environmental > Aquatic > Non-marine Saline and Alkaline > Saline ... | reverse complement strand
TTGCTATCCTTTGGCAATATTTTTTCCTTCGTTATCCAATGATATAGCTTAGTTTTTGTTGAACTCCGTGGTTATATCTCTTAGCTTATTGCTGTTGTGTATTTCTGCTTCATTGATCTTATAATTTTGTTTAGGCCAATTCGTTTCCAGATCGAATTGTATTTTCGATATCTTCCCAACATTCATGGCTCTATTTTTTTGCGGGCGTTGTTTTTCGTTTGGTATTCGGCTTCCCCTTTCCATAGTCTGTTTTCCAAATCTCCCATCCCTTGTCAAATTCTCTTGATGTTGTTCTTGATCTGTTATAATGGCGTTATGCGGTTTTACTAATTCTGGGGAAGGTCTTATTTTTCTTCTTCCTAATTTCTTGAATGATTCTTTTCCCATCTCTATTTATTTTTCCCCTTTACGTCTGCCACTGTTTGCGTTAATAAGTTCTGTCGCATTGTTGTTTGATATTTTTATTTGTTTATTAAATAAATCTTTTTCTGTATAGAATAGTCTCTTTCAGATATGTGAGTGTGCCGCCGGTATTTGGTGCGCGATTTTTATTTGATACTTAACATCTATTTGTTATGTATAAAATTAATGTACAACGTTGTGGCTATCCTGTTAGTGTTTATCATCCATGTATTTCACATTTCTATGTCCGATGCTAAATAGCGTCAGTTGTTTCTTGAATACATGTGAGTTTTTATCTGTTTTATTCGTATGGGATTTTAGTGGTTCTCTATTTTTCGCGGTGCGTCAGTAATACTTGTCTTGTTGTGTTATCGCTTAAGCCCGCAATTACCACTATATGCAGATTAATTATCTGCGACGTTACGAAGTTTTCTACTTTTAGTTTTCTTTTTCCTATATTTCTTTTTGCTAGCATTATTGTCCTAGGTTTTAGCGGAATGTGTTACGGGTTGTGTGAAGACCAGAAAGATAACCGTTGGCCAGTGATAGGCGACTATCCGGATTGTGATTTTAATTATGATTATATGCAAGTATAATCTTAGGGCTATCGTTTATGTGTAGGTTTTATTTTGGTATAGGGGTAAATCTTCATGGTAGGTTCCGAGGAACTATTAGATTTTTTTGATTGCGATGTGGCAGTGTGTTCTTGGAGAATTACTGGGGAGTTGTAGGTATGTTGCACCGGCGTTATATATGGCGGATCGATCCTTGTGAGCGGTACCTATGGTATCTTGAGGGTTTACTTACTTTCTGGGACGAAGGGGAAGTGTATTGTTTCTGCGTATACGGTCGGTTAGTTATTCGACTAGCGCGAGGCTCCGGTGATTTCTTTGCCAGGAAGTGTTAGGGGAGGCGTTAGTAGGCTATTGGTTTTCGTTCAATGGAAATGGGATTAGGGTTACGTTGACCTGCTGAGGTTGTTATTGCCTAGAATATTTAGGATCTGGTGGGGTTTTTGACGGTGTTGGAGTTGATTGATGTAGCCTTCTTATGGTTGTTTCAGAGTGGGAGTCAGCCTGGGAAGCTAAATTTGTGACTGTACCCTATCCTGGTTAGCTGTGTGAATTGGATGATTTTTACGGTGTTTGTATGTCCGAGGTAACGGAGAGGCTTAATGGAAGCATCATGTTGGTTTCTTCCCGATGGTACATTGATGCTTATGAGGTCGGGTGCTAGTTACGGCGGCCTTTTTGGGTGTGTTTTAAATACCGATTGGATATAATGCTTTGGTAGGCATAAATTATTTATATGTGGTATCCCGTTGAGTGGAAATGGTTGAATTGGGTTTCGGTCCATAATGTTGGTGTTTGGCCGATGCTACTCTATCTGTCAATGGTTCGGCAAATTATTATGGCGGCGGTCAACTGGATAATGTTTATGGGAGACGCCGTTGGGCCCCATTTTCCTTACTGACCTTTATCGTTGGATTGTCTCTGTGGGGAAGTAGCCGGCTTTTGTGGTTTCTTGGCCGCACCACGTCATGAAGTCATCGTGGGAATTCTTTATGTTAGCGCTGAGGGCTGTAGTAGTTAGTAAAATCTATTTCCCTTAAAAGGAAGAATATCATATAGTTTTGCCTGTAACTTAGTAACTGTTTCTTTCTTGGTAGGATTGCCCCTGTTTTTTTAGATTGTTAGGTAACAGGGCTTGTTTCTTGTTGCTGGATTAAGGGGAATGGGGTCACCCTTGGTCAATTTCTTTACTTTCATCCCTTTCTGAAACCTGTACCGTGAAGGAGATTTTATTTTAGGTGGGCCGATTTTATTTTATATGTCGGTTTCTGGGATTGTTCATGAAATGCCCGCCCCTAGCCTTGGGAGGCGGTATTTGTCTGATGGAGGGAAGGGATGGTTAAAAATGAATTGGATCTTGTTCATGAAGGGGGAATGAGGTTTATGTCGTTTCCGGGTTATTCGATTGAGATGGAGATGGTTGTTTTTTAAGAGAAATTGGTGAAGCCCCCCTTTCCTGTATGCTGTATTTTTGTGGTGAAGTTTCCCCTTAGGGATTTGGTGTCTTTGATGGCAAGTTCACTGATCTATTATGTTAGGTGTTATCCGTTCTGTAAATAACCCGATAGGTAGTCATTGGATGTATACCCGGAGATGTAATGTTTGCTGGTCTTGGGAATTGCCCCGGGGTAGTGGTGACAGTAAGGGGATTGTTTTTTGTTGATGGGTCTCGGATGTAATAGGTAGTGTATCTGGGCCAGTAGGATTTACGTCCTTTGTAACCAGGACATCTGTTACCGCAGAATATGGCTGATAGGTTGCGCGACGGGGCGTTATGGGTTTTAGGCTGGAGAGATATATACTTTTCTTATTTTTGGAGTAAGGCGTAATGGGTGAAATTCATGATGGTGATATTCTCTCCGCCGGTTCACGGCTCCCTTGAGAACCTCGCCTTCATGGAGATTGGTTATGGTAGTGGAAATTGATTGTTTAGGGTCTTTTTTAAGGGAGGAAGACCCCTCTGTTGCTGTGGTGGGGCAAGACGAGGTGGAAACGTGCGATGTTAAAATTGGGAAGTGGTCTTCTTTATGGTTGTGTTGCTCATGTAAATGTAATTTGTGGGTGACATTTTTCTTGGGCTATGGCTGGAAAGAGGTAAGGGTGGTGTTGGGGCGGGCTTGGGAATCCCAATTATTTTAAAGATATTCTATATATATTATTGGATTAATTAATTATTGGGAAGGTGTGATGCATCATTAATATTTGTTACTGCTCGCCTCTCTCTTTAATGTCTTGTGGGTACTTGTTTGTGCTTGGTTCAGGGTTAACCTCTTTCCTCCGCAAATTTAATAAGTCTTCTTTCAGTGCGTGTATTTCTGGCCCGGATGCATTTCGAAATGGAACTTTTATTGCTCCGCTGTTTGGGCCGATAAGGGGGATGTGGCGAATGGTATTCGATAATTAGGGGCGAGTGTATAATTTGTGTAGGTTGTGTGTACTGTGGTGGAGTTAAGGTGGAAAAAAGATTGGGGAAGAATACGTGTATGTGTGTTGAGAGTTTCTGTGCTCAACTGTGGTTACCCTGTTGGCTTTGGAATCGAGAGTATGGAGGTGATCCTGCAGGTAACTTGGATTTTTTTTTCTGATTCAATTATAAGGGATGGTAGCCATTTTCGATGTGTATTTATGCTAGTGCTGAGTTGTTTGCCGAGTAGGATGTTGCTGGAAGCCGATAATTGTATCGATGGCTCACATGATTTTGGTTGGTTGATGTTGTATGGTGTGGGTAAGCCGGTTTGGTTTATCTCCATGTGATGGATATTTGCCTTTGTTACTTGTAATCGATATCTGGTTTACGAATGGGCCAAGAGTATGGTTTGATAATCTTTTAGCCTTGTATGGTCAGAGTTGGCAGGTTTCCGGGGATGCCCGTTAACGTTTCGAGATCTTGTGCGTTAGGTTGCATGCAAGCTGATTGTGATTTCGGATTTTGTGGTGGACATTGCTGGGGCTTGTTCGAAAGCATAATGGGGTGCTGCGGGGAAAGCTGTCCTCGGGAGATGAATAAAGGTAAGGTATTTAATGGCCATCCATAGATACTATTCTCCAATTAATGTTCTCGATCTTGTGGCTCAGGGTTCGTTATGGTGATGCTTATTTATTGGATCTCTTTTACTAAGTAGTTACTTGGCCTGAGATGTGGACCAATTGGGGATTCTGGGTCTCATGCATTTTGCTCTTCTAAAGTGATGGTTTTGTTGTGATGTTTATTTTGGACACGCAACGAATGTTATCGCTACCCATCCGAATGGTCCGCATCAAGTGATGGCGATCTTTATTTGATACCCTTTGTATATCCGTGGAAGTGCAAAGTTTAATTTAGTATTATCGAAGAGTTATTGCTATTGTCTCCCAAAGCAAGTTTTGGGGAGGTTTAATACGAGGTTGCTCTAGTAATAAGAGTGCGTCCTTTTATTTTAGGACCTAAGCAGGTGTGCTATTTTTAGTCGTACGGGAATGATTGAGAGTGAGGCTTAGTTCATTATGTGGTGAATGTGCTTTACTTTTTATACCTGATTTTACTATTGTAGACAGGCTTGTTTGTTTCCGAATATCTGATATCTTGTTAAATTCATCTTTATTTTCCCTTTCAAAGTGGGTCAGGATGGTTTAGCGGTGTTTTGCAAGGAGAGGTCTGAAGTCGCGATTCTTTTTTCATTACTTTGGCTTCGGCCTTCCTGTTTTCGTTGATTTGAACGTGGGATACTTTAGTGATGACTTGTATTGTTGCGCGATAGTCGATTATTTTGGTCGGCTAATTAGCGATTTATTGCCTAGTTTTTCTCTGGGAAATCCCATTGCGTATTGTTGGTCTCTTGGGGAAGTCTGAGTAAATTTTCGTGATGGTTACTGACCCGTACGCGAAATGTGTCATCTTCAAGTAGTTTGTCACTGATTTAGACTTCTTTAACGTTCTGGTTTCGCCTTAGGGCTCGAAAGGCCGTAGTATCGGCCGGTGTTTATATGTTCTCTGGGAGTTGGGTCCTCTGGTGTAGAGGTGTAAACTAGGCTCTGCTTAAGAATGTAGGATATCGCGCATAGGGTATGTGGAGTGCGGGTCTCACCAGGTATTCTGTGTCGTAGGTGGGCCTCAAGGCAGTTTTAACCAGCGTTTTTGCGGTTCTAGATTCGGCCTTCTCCTTTTGATTACGTATTTTTGGGGGTAGTGCACGCTGTTTGGGTTGGACATGGTCGGGGGTTTGGGTGTAGCATTATTACGGCGTGGCTGTCTGTTGTTTTACCGATGGAGAATGATGGATCGCCTAGGCCCGCAGCGTTCCAATACGGTTCTGGTTGTTTGGTCCTTACAAGTCGCGCCCGACGGGTAGATAGGCCCACATGCGCATGTGAGTTTTTAGTTGGGTAATTAGTCCCGATATTCTATGTAATTCCCTTGTTAATTGTTATCTTTTAATTGTACGGGAATCATGTAATGGGTTTTTTTTTGGGACTGTACTACGCGCGGATTTTCTTTCGCTTGCGTATTTCGGTTTGGTGGTGTGGGTTTATCAATGCTCCTACGATGTGTTGTCTTCGCCCAGGCTACATTATCCATTTCTTCTGCTTTCGGGCTTTCATTCTGCTAAATGCTTTGCTTCTTAGGGAGGACTTTTATAGTATCCGTTGTTTGGTTGGCCTAGCCAGTAGCATTATGTGCTTGCCGTTCGATTGCCTGGTGCGCACGGATTTTGGTTTTCCCTTGTCCGGATCCATATCGGAGGGTGAATATCCGGGCAGCCGGGGTATTATTGGTTCGATATCGCGCTGGACTTGGTAATGCTCCATTGTTCTTTTGAAGGAGCTGTTGAAGGGGGGGTTTTTTGTTACCCTTATGGGGGGGTTTTCTTTCGTTTGTTTTGGGTGCTGTAGTCCGGTGTTTGCCTTGGTCTTGGAGGGCTTTTAATGTTTTCTATGGTCCTTGAAATGCTTTTCCGACATTGTTTTTGGTTTTGGTAGCCCGTTTGTAGGGTCTCGCCGTGGTTTGTCGTCGTAATTAAGACTTGGTCTTCCTTTAAAATACGGTTAGTCGGATGGCATTACTTCACTTATGTTGGGTTCCAATTAAAGGTATTTTTTGTGAGCGTAAGTAAAAGGGCCTGTTTTTATTGGGTCTTTAATTACATCTTTTGAGGGAATCGGGTTTTAACTCCGCCTAATGGTTCTAATATTGTGTATAGTACACCTTCTGGTACAGGGCGGGACACCTAGTTTGTCTTTCCTTAACCCGCATCGGTTTCCCAGTTGATCAGGTCTGTCGATTCCCTTCGGAATGTAAAGGGTTTTCCATGGGGTATTGGTCTCATATTGTAAGCTGATTTCCTTTCCCTCTGCAGTGTTGAAAAGTTTGCCTGAGCCTGAAACAGTCGGGGCTTCTGTCATTTTTTATCTTTTGATGTCATGGTTTTTCTGGATTTCGCAGGTGGTTTCTTTCTCTCCCAGCAAAACTAACGAGTTTCGGGTCTAGGTTCAAACTGATTTTTTAGGACCGAATTGTCCCAGTTTCGATGTCCTGATGCGCCTTTTGTGAAAAATCTCGGGCTTAGCCCCTGAAGGTCCGAAGTGCTGGTTGTTTTTCAGTAAGGTTATTTATTTAAACAGGGAGGTCTCGTACCAATGGGGTGAGGCCGCTTGTTTTTTTTGGATTTATCAAAGGGTGTTGAGCGTTTCGCACCATTAATTGACATTTAAAAGAGGAGTTTTTGTAAATTTTCTTGATTTTTGGTTTGGAATTAAATTTATGCTGATTGGTGATAACTGGGTTTCTTTTATGTGATGGTAATTTCAATCTCGGCTTGGGTTAAAGGGATGACCCAATTTAGTGGATCCCCCGGATTGGTGGATCTTGATTTAAGATAGTGATGTGTTCTTCTCTTTGATGTGGTTAAATGTTAATCGAACTAAAGTGACTTTTAAATTTAATTTGATTTAGAAGCTGAGCTCCGGTATGTTCAAGCGAACTTGGGGTAAAGGTTTTTTGTTTTCTTGTTTTTTGGTTGTAATGTACATAGTTGGGATTTTAGGTATCTTTTTAGAATAATATTGTTTTGTAGATCAAATATGTTATTTGCCGGTTGCTGAGTTAGTTTATGAGGGGCCATTTGTCCCTTTTTATTCCTACTTTGTTTCCGGCGGTAATGAAAGTTTAGTATTTTGAGATGTGTATTTCGGTTAAAGCGGATGTTTTAACCGGGTTTTTTGTTGAGGAAACGTTTGGCTTTTGAGACGCGTTAAAGGAGCCAATCACTTTTTTTTATTGGATTTTCGTTTCGGGTTAGATTTATGATAACCCCTTGGCCCGGTGATTGGTGTTTTCTTTTGCGGTGTATGATGTAAAGTCGTGCCATAGGCATATGGGGAGGCAGAAGTTTTTCTTGGGTGGTTCCTGTCGGGCCGGCTACCCATTCATTGTGGCACTTGGACTTTAGGAGAGGTTGAAGTTAGAAGCGGATTATGGATTGGGGTAAGTTAACGAGCTGGGTAGTTACTTGGTGGAGGATAGGGAACAACAGGAAAGGGTTCGGTTGGAAAGCGATCGTTTCTTGTATTAAGAGTAAGTTGTATTTAAAATTTTATTGTTAGTTCAAATGGACATATTGCGCACTATCGGATCCTTCTCGAATTTAAGTGATTAATTCATTGATGTAGTCTTTAATGCGTTTGGAGGTGTTTTGGATGCGTTAAAGAAGAAGTTTGGTTCGTGGAAAATTTCGATAATCTTCATAAACCGCGTAGGGGGTTGGAGTTTGGGACGGATTGTGTGGAAGTGGGGAAGTGAGTCCACGAGGTGATCAATATACTTACGGCGCCCACAGAAAACTGTAGCCCCGATATATATGAGTTGGGACTGAGTTGTTCGAAAGGTGATTGTCGATTTGAGAGGGCTATTTTGGCTTAGCATTTACTATCCCAGATTCAATGAGCATGATGATCTAATATACAAGATTTTTAAGGATTGAAGGGGCTATATTTACAGCTGGTTATCATATAGACTAGTTTATTCTTTTGGATGGCGAAGGATGAGTTATTTGGCAAAAGGTAGCGTTCATCTGTTTCCTTTAGAAAGGTGATCGTACCGTGGTATAATAGGAGTGTAGGCTTAGGGTTACAACCTCTTATTTATGTCAGAAGTTTCCATTTTTTTGGAAGACTTTTTTCGGAATCCCTTTGGTTTTGCTGTTTGATTACGTTAAGAAGCCCATGGGATTCCAGGGGAGTAGTAGCTGTTTGTTCTATGATGTCGTATTGATCAGGTGGCGGGTTGTGTAGGTAGAAGGGGTTGGATTCATGTATTGTCCGTTGATTGGGCCTGACAAATCCGATGTTTATAAATTGGACAGTTCCAGTTGTTGTTGACGGCGTTGGGCCCGGCCCAGGTGTCTTCCCTGTAATTGCCCGATGAAGAATGCTTGCTTAGTATACTAAGGCGAGGAGTTTCCAGCGATGGTTGGGGAGGTTCATAATATTATTGAGCAGACATTAAAGGGTTCTGGAATTGTGTTTTCGTGAAGGTGTTGAGGAGATGTGGAACTACAGATTTTAGTGATTTGAGTTGGTCATTGGAGATTTAGGAATGGTCAGGTAGGAGGCGTTTTGGAAGTGGTGGCTGATTTGCGTAAGAACGATTTTGGGGAAACATTTTGAGTTGTGGATTTTAAGGAAGATTAGAAAAGAATAAATATATATTAGCAGTAAATTACAAGATGAGGATTTTGTTTTTGGCGGATTGACGTAAGGTTTTATAAGTCTGAAAGAGAATTAATATTTCATTGGACGTGGAGCCTATCCGGGTAAAAGGGCATTTGATTAGATGCACGAACCTACACCAATTCTAAATGAGTATTTAGTTCTGTTGGATGGAGTTCCCAGAGGAATGGCAAAGAGTTGGTCAGGGTGGGTTGAGGAAGCGGAGAAGGAAAGGTTCCGTTGCATTGCAGGCGGGAGAGCTTTGCAGGGAAAGGGAGCAGAGAGCGATATGTTATTCCAGGGGGTTGGGTTGCGGGGACCCAATTGTTCGGAGTAGATTTGGCGCAGGTTTAAAAGGCCGGTTACTGTTGCCAGTTAAAGAAAGAGGAGGCGGTTTGGGTAAAGGAGCGTGAAGGCTTTGGAGTGGAGAATCGGAGTTGTTTTCAAGTCATTGAAGAGGTAAGGGGAAGGTACCTAATATCGGAGAACAAGTAGGAGACTAAGGTCCAGGGACCCAAGTTAAGGAGGACAAAATGTAAGGGGGAATTGTCAAGGTAGAGGCGTTAAAGCCGGAAGGGGTTGAAGCAGAAAGGAGTAAGGCAGGAGGTTAGAAGGGTCCCGTGTGGATGTAGGGAGAATTGGGTTATTAAAATTCAATTGTGGGCCAGAATGGAGACCAATTGATCTTACAGTTTGAAAAGCCAAAGAAAAGCAGGGTCCAAAGGAGAGGTGCTGAGATAGAAGGAGGACTGATATGTTATTAAGAGGTGATATTATTCATCCTAGGCGCAGCCAGGGCAAGGGCAAGAGGTCCCGTGGTGGAGGCTCCCGACCGTTTTTTGTGCAAGTGTAGGTATGATCAGGAAGGATGTTCCAAATACATGTAGCGGAACATTAGACTAAATGGGGATAAAAAGGAAGGAGCCATTATAGAGGTGATAGAAGAGTCAGACCAGTCCAACAGGAGAAAGATTTGAAGAAACTTCGAGTATATCTAATGGTTTAGGTTTCGTACTGATGAGGTTTGGAAACATGTGGATTCAGCTAATTATTTTTCGGTGTTGTATCACGGTATCATTGTAACTGCCAGAGATTGGGAGCTGACAGTGTTTTTGTGGAGCTGTTTGGTTTGAGGAGTAATTCCGTTACTGTGACTTGGAGGAGAGTTTTAGGAAGAGAGGATGCTAAGGAGAGCTTTCAGATAGTGCCATTTGTAGTAATGGGGACTGTGGATAACGTAAACTTATTTGTTGGCTTTATCGGAAGAGAATGTATATTGCGGTGTCGAGTGTCGTGGTGATTCATCAGATTTGGTGACTTATGGTGTTACCTTGATAATGGATCATGGGATTCCTTTTTAATGTACTTGGTCACGAGGCGTTTACACGCTTGCGAGAGTGGTGAAGTAAGTGTTGCCCATTATTGTTAGTGGCTTTGCCGGTATGATTGTTTTTGTTGGCGAAGGAGTCGATTAGCCATGGAGTGCCTGGTGTCTATATTTTTGGACGATCACTAAAATCAGATATAGCAATCGGCATCACTGTATTAAAGGAAGTTTGCTGCAAATGAATTTCTGTTGACATTGCGGGAGGATTATTTCCTTCGATATTTCTGACCAGGACCTCTGGTAGTTTCCGGTTTTGTTTTGGGAAATAAGTATTTTGTGGGTGAATTCTAAGAACTTTTAGTTATAGTTGGCCGTCGGTGACGGTTGTAGAGGCTTTTTGTGGTGGGGATGTGGGATGATGGTCTGTAGAGCTTATCTTGTTCAGGAGGTCCTTGAAAAGGTGATTTGTTTTGGGGGAAATGTAGTGCGGTCGCAATTAGAGGGTTAGTGCGGCTTGTCCTGGGGCTGGGGAAGGAGCCGAGCCCGGGCCGCGATTGATGCGGCCCCTGAGAAGTCCATCCATTCAGGCGGGAGCGGGAAGCGGAGATTCCGCCAGGCCCAGGGCGCTTGCAGCGGAATGAGGCCAGCAGTAGCGAGTCTGCTCCGCCGCTCGGGGCTGGTTTCGGCAGACAATCGCCCTGGCTGAGCCCGGTTGATATATCGCCGAGCTTTGAAACGTTCTTTGGGTCGGGTGTCTCGGCGAAGCAACCCCGTCCAATTTGCGCTTGTGTAGCGCTGCTTTAGCTGTTCTAGTGATCGTCCGAGAGGCTCGCGGCTATGTTATGAGCTTACCGTGCTGTTGTGCAGGAAGAGTTGGATGCCAGTTGAGCCGACGTTTCCTCGCTCCCCCGCTGGTTGCCGCTGGCACAAGCCTGGTCGTCGCGCTCATCAGGCGGGACCGTTCGGCACATGCCCGGCAGCGCCCCACCTCGTTCCCCACCAATTCTATGCGAGTTGCGCCAGTGCAACTGGCCACCTTGCGGCTGCAATGCCTCTAGGA
>Ga0163217_1027510_pt1 | contig 11044 bp, 14 predicted proteins | sample SynspAceP_FD_185933 | JGI IMG/M metagenome (GOLD analysis project Ga0163217, IMG submission 185933) | Saline lake microbial communities from Ace Lake in Antarctica - Synechococcus sp. Ace-P (PacBio error correction) | ecosystem: Environmental > Aquatic > Non-marine Saline and Alkaline > Saline ... | reverse complement strand
GCTAAGAGAAGGCTGGAGAGGCTAGCCATGAAAAGCCTGAACGTGGCTACAGGTCAAGGCCTAATGTCCCCTACCAAGGTTGCCACCTACCGGGGGGAGGAGGGATCGATGGCAGATTGGCGGAGTTGGCACGGGCTACCGGCACTGTGAAGATTCGAAAACCATCCGCTATACGAACGAGAACACTTGCTGCCCGTGCCGCAGCGTTACAGATGCGCAATTACCGTCTTTATTCGCTGCAAGCATGTGGAGCAGTTGCGCTTCATCCGCTTCTGCCGCAAGCCTTGAACATGAGCCTGGAAGGAGTCCGCGTCCGATCGGGGCGCGGGACGCACCAGCCGGAAGCTGCCGGCACCGTGAACGCCGTTGCATGCGACGAGAAGATGGCGGGTTGATGCGCGGCGATGAACTGCGCCAGCTTCAGCTATCAGTTGCGGAATCTCGAGAGGTCTTTGTCCGCAATCTGATAGGTGAAAAACCTGTGGCATTCTCGTGGAGGTTGGACCCGTTCGGCCCGCTTAGCAACAAGGCCCAGAAATCTGATCGGTTTCCGCCCTGGCTCAAAACTCTTGAGCCCTCAACCTTGGGTTGCGAAGCAGGACGAAGACCCATTGGCGAGTCACGATCAGACTGGTGCCCATGTCAGCAAAAAACCCGCATCCACATCGTGGGCATTGCGCCACGGTGCAGAACCAGGAAGAGGGCCTTGATTCCCAGCGCCCAGCCAACAATGTTCTGACGCAGGATTGGTGAATGTGGCGGCGAGAGGAGTGGCGATCGTTTCCGGTACCGCGCATCAGGTCGGGTCGTCATGATCCACCACATCAGCCGCTTCGAGGCGATGTGGTGCCGCGGCCCCCATCGCGAAGCGATGTCCGCCAGGCCAGGAGCCGGCCGCATCATTGATGCCATCGCCGGCCTGCCGCGAATCCGTAATGGGCCTGCAGATCGGCCACTTGCCTTGAGCTTGTCCTGACAGGTAAGCAGGTTGCTTTTCACCTCCTCGATGCCGGCCAGGCCGCTATCGAGCCCGGGGCGTGGCTGCTTGTCGCCGTGAAGCGCATCCACGGAAGTGACACCCAGCTGCGCAGGGCCTTCCATCGGCAAGCTGCTGAGGCTGGCCGAACGGTGTCAGCGACGGCGATTCAGAGCGAGTACGCCGGTTTTCATTCGGCCAAAACAAACTGAGCGATTCTACCCTGGCGTGCGTGCACCTGCATCGAGGCTTCCAGTTCGCTGGACAGAGCCCCCAGCTCCTCGATCAGCGGGTGATTGGCCAAGCATCAGCCCGCCCCGGCGATCATGCCGCGCACCCCCCGCCCGGGTAGGCCTCGAAGGCCTCCACGTTCAAACGTTCACCCTTCCAGGCTTGTGGCCAATCGCTCTCGACACTGGATGTCGGAGCGAAGTCGGCCAGGCTGCTGGCCCAAGACTGTTGAACCGCGCCGGCGTCGGCATTCCGCCTGATAGAGAGGGAAGGCCACCAGCTTGGTTGGCCAGGGTGATCGTGCCGGTCTTGTGAAGAGCCAGCACCTTGATCTTGCGGCCTCCTCGATGTACAGGCCTCCCTTGATGATGATGCCGCGACGGCGCGGCGGCCAGTCCACTCACCACGGTGGACTGGTGGCAATCACCAGCGCACAAGGGACAGGCGATCACCAGCAGCACCAGGCCTGTAGATCGCCTGGGGTGCGTGAATCCGAGCAAAGCTGGCGTCAGCAGGGCAACAGCCAGGGCGAAGGACGAAAAGACGTGCGGGTGTAGCGCGCCGCGAAGCGACAGCGAAGCGTTGATCGGAGCCACGGGAAGCCTGGCTTCCTCCACGGCCTTGATGATCTGCGCCAGCGTTGACTTTTGGGAGCGGGCCGCCGTCACCCGGATCTCGAGGGCGCCGCTCTGGTTGATCGTGCCCGCAAAAAACCTCATCGCCGCTGACCTTGTCAAACCGGCAGGCTTTCGCCGGTTGATCGGAGCCTGCGTTCCACGCACTCTCGCCGCTAGCACCGTGCCATCGAGCGGCAGACGTTCGCCCGGCGGAACACGGCACCACGGTCTCCGATTGGCCAACAGCAGTGCTGCAACACGCGTTGCCAAGCGACCATCGGTTTCTGGATCCCGCCTGCAATCAGGGGCCATCGCCATTCAGCTGGTGATCGCCTGGGCGAGCCCGCTCCACCGCCCGCGCTCAATCGGCCTCGGGCGACGGCGTAAGAGCGCCATCACCATGGCAGCTTCGGAAACGGCGATCAGGAAAGCGCCCGTGACCGCCACGCTCAATCAGTGCATTGATGTTGAACCGGCCCTGGCGCAGGCGGCCAGGCCCTGCGAAAAACACGGAGAAGCCCGCCAGGCGATTGCGGCAATCGCCATTCCCGCCTTCCAGCGTTCATGACCCGGGAATGCGGGAATTTGACCAGATGCACAGCAGCTCTGCCGTAATCGCCAGCAGCAAGAACTTCCAGGCGGAGCTGTTCACGGCGCCGTTCGCGCGGGTCTGGGCGGCGGACGGCCGTTGCATCGGCCGCTGATCGGCTCCCTGGTGCAGCCACGGAGGTCCGCCGGGGGAAAAAAAACCCAGCAGCGCGGATCCGCGGCGAGCGCGGAGCGAGCGCGGCTGTTTCGGCATCGATCGCCAGAACCCGCTCGCCAGCAGGAACCTCAGGCTTCGGATGCCGTCGAGTCCTTGAGAGGGCATGCGAATCTCGGTTTCTTCGGCGTGGCGCCAATGCCATCGCGCTGATCCGAAACAAGCGTTCGTAGCGGCGGCGGCTGCGGGGCTGGGATGGCTTCGCCGTCTGCCGCTGGTTCCGCTGCTTGCAGCAAGGATCCGCCATGGTGATTCATCCAGACCTCATTTCAAACAGCCTGTAGTCACTTCAGGTCAAGGTCTGGGGTGCACTCACTGATCTCGCAGCGGTTGCCATTAGCCCATTCCCTGCAAGCCTGAAACCAGGCTTCGCAGCCCTACCCGTTGTGCCTTTTGCTTACACAACTGATGGCCTGGCGCCGGTCCAGGAGCCAGTGCATACGCGGCCGGCCTTCCAAGCCGCTTTTAAGACCCACGATGTGATGGCGTCCGGTTAGGCGCCTACTGGCCATCTCAGCTCTGTGCTTGATTCAGCTTCCTGGAGGGCCCACTACCGCCCCTTGTGTCGCACCGCTTCGGGGCTTCCAACCGTGCTGTTGTTTCGGCCATCCCAGCAGCCCCCTGGCCCAGCCGCCGCAACATCGTGTAAGGCAACACCATGGCGGCGGCAGTCAGTGTTGGTGTGTGTTGGCAACCCTGGCAAGCTACCACTTGGGCGATGGGGCTGGCGGTTGGGACTCACCATTGCCCTTGGGACAGCTGCTGCGCTGACTGCATCCGCCTGCCGTTCTGTGGCCTTGCTGTGCGTTCTGCTCAAAGCCCAGCCCGGATTTGTTGGTGATGCCGTGCTGACGGTGTTCCCTTCTGTTGGGAACCCGTTGATGGGCGTTGCTGTTCAGCCGTCTGAGGCTCCTTTTGATGAGCCTTATCCCCACCCACTGTTTTTGACCACGGTGGCTCAGGTGGTGCCAAGATCGCAGGTGCGACTGGGCTACGGCTCCGACCAGGCGCCGGACCGCAAGGGCCCACGACGCGTGGCCTTACCTGGTGGCAGGCCACCATGCATTGTCCTCAGCGCGCAGCGCGTACACGTTTGTTGAAATCGAAGTGCGCTGTAAAGCAAGTTGATCACCCGATCGATGCTGAGATCGAGTTTGCAGCCACCTCCTGCCAGAGCCGCTTCGGCTGCTGTCTGATTGGCAGAAACGAACTGGGCATCGACCAGTTGCGAACCACTCCAAGAGTCACAAGAGCCTGTTCCCTTGTGCGCAACGGCACGTAGTTGACCCCATTGGTGTTCAGTGTGAACATATTGATTACCCTAACCCTGTTCGACAGGGGTGGCCTGGAGCTACGGCTGGCCAGGCACGGAACAGGCTCAGAAAATTCGATCAAAAGCCACTGGAGGAAGGCCCCCTAACCATGCCCACCATTCCATTGCAGCGACTTTGAAAAACTCAGGATCGCTACTGCCTGTGGTGGTCAGCTCACGCTTGGCGGAGTCTGTTCCTGGGAGGCCGGGGCAGGATTCCTCCAGCTTCCACTGCGGGATCCGTGGGCGGCGCCGATCCAAGCAGATGGAGCTGGAAGCACAGCGAGTTGGAGCGGTGCTAAAGGCCGCCAGCGGGGCTGGTGTCCGGAGGAGATGAGCAAACCGGCGGCGAGCCGCGCGCGAGGCTTGGGTTGAGGGAACACCCCATGGTGTGGGGGTGCTGGCCCGATGAAGGGAGCGGTGGCCACAGGGCAAGAAACACAGCAGACCTGGATCTTGGCCCTGTTCAAACCCGGCAGTGACAGCGTAAGGCCAGCAGACCGTATATATCCAATAAGTGCCTGAGCCCGAACTCTGCACTGATATGTTGTCTGGTCTGCGCCGGTGGATGGGCGACCGACTCACGATCATCTGCATTGCTTCCCCGTGCCCAAGCAACAAATGATGGCCCTCTGGACGTTTACGACGTCTTGCTGCTCGCTAGCCTGACCGATGGGTGAGGAACGAGTAGCAACGTGCAGGATTGCTGTCCGTATGATCGAGGCCAGACTGCGAAAAACATGAGCCGACCATTCGTCCCGTGTCCCACTGACCCCGCAGGAGGGTTGGCTGAGCGACGGCCGCTAGGTTCTGTGCTATCCGCCCAACCCGCTGGAGCGCACCTACCAACGCCTTGGAGATCACCAGCGAGTGAGCTGCTCCCCGGGTGAGCGGGTCCACTGCTCAAGAACCGCGGGAGATCAGCCGCCAGGAGCCCTCAAGGTGCGCTCTAAAACGCGAGGAGGGGCTGAGCCCCTTGCAGTCCTCATGGTGATCACCACCCCACCGCCCAAAACCGATCGCCTCGCCACCAAGGGCCAAACTTCCACCTTGAGCTTGATGACACTTCGATTCGATCGAGGAGCTGCGGCCTTCGCCACCAACTGGTGCAGCAAGCGAAAGCCACCGGCGATCCGGCTGTCAAGTTGGCCTGGCCTGGAGGTGAGCACCGAAGAGCGGGCAGCTGCGGCCGCACCCTTCGCCCCCCGAAGGGCTGAAGCCTGCAAAGGTGAGGCCACAAGCCAACTTCTGCCCTGGCCACGCCAGTCCCCGTCAGATCAGAACCCAGGCCAGTCCGCAAACCCACCGAGGTGCTGGCGGGATCGATTCGAGCGCGCACGTCCACAACGCCGAGAACGGCTTCTGCGTGCGCGATCAAGGCCCGCGGTCATCGGAGACCTGTTGGACGGTGGTGCGGCCATGCCGCCGAAATCAGTGGCTGCCCGCGAAGGGGTGACGGTGGAGCGGCACCTGGGTGAACAGCCGGGAGCACGGCCAAGCAGTTCAAGGGCCTCCTTCCTTCGTGCTTCGGCCCCCACCCACCGCCGAGCATCGAGGAAGTACCTCGGCTCGGGGAATGATCCGCGCATCGGCCCGAATCTTACGACCAGCAATCTCGTGGCGGCCGTCGGCGATCAGGTGTTCGAGTGATCGAGCAGGCGCCCGAGCGCCTACGAGAGGTGCCGGGCATCGGCCCCGGTTGCGGGCCAGCGGAATCAGCCAGGCCTGGGCCGATCAGAAGGGGTGGGGCGCGAAATCATGGTCTTCCTGCAAACAGGGCCATGGTGTCGGCACCGCCAGGCCGTGCGCAATCTTCAAAGGACCGTATGGGGAAACGACGCCGTGCAAGGTGATGGCCGAGAAAACCCCTACCGCCTGGCGCGCGACATCCGCCGCATCGGCTTCCGCACCGCTTGATGCAGCGCCGCAAGCTGGCATTGAGCCCACCGCCCATGATTCCGCCTGCGGGCCGGCTCAATTACGCCCTGCTGGAGGCGAGTGGTGATGGCCACTGCGGCCTGCCCAGCCGCTAGCTGCTCAAGCGGCTGTGAGAACTGCTCAGCTTCCGAGCGGCCCAGTGGCCGGTTGAAGGAGAGCGGCGCCACCTCTTCGGGTGGCCGATGTGGAGCCAGGCGTTGATCCAGAGCGCCCTGGATCTGGAACTCGCCGAGGCTCGGTCGTGGCCGACACCCTGGCTGTCGTGAACCCGCCATCTTGCTGGCGCATCTGCACCGCCATGAGCCGCCGCATCGCCGAAGCCCTCCAGGCCCTGAACCCAGTGCTCCGCCCTGGGAAGCATCGAGGCCGCCATTGCCATCCCCTGGTGGAAGCAACCGCCCTGGCCTGGAGCTCGCTGCCAAGCAGAGGCAGCGCGTGGAGGGCAGGCCCTCTCCAGCAAGGTGCGCTGGTGTATCACCGGCGGGCCGGGGGTGGCAAGACCACTTGCATCAACGCCATCCTGCGCATCCTGGGCGGCCAAGGCGGGCTGCAATTCTGCCTCTGCGCCCCTACGCCGGCCGCCAAGCGGAATGGGGCGAAACCAACGGGCTTGAGGCCAAAACCATCCACCGGTTGACTGGGTTTCGACCCGGCGGCCTTTGGCTTCAAGCGCAATGCCGAGCTGCCGCGGAGGCGATCTGCTGGTGGTGGATGAGACCTCGAAATGGTGGATGTGCCGTTGATGGCCTCCCTGCTGGGACGCCTCCACCAGGGCGCGCCTTGCTGCTTGGGGGTGATGTGGGATCAGCTGCCCTCGGTGCGGGCCCGGCCAGGTGCTGGCCGATCTGATCAACAGCGGGCGCGCTGCCGTGGCCCGGCTCACGGCAGGTGTTCCGCCAGGCCGGCCAGCACCGCATCATCACCGCCGCCCCAGCCATCAAGCCGCACCATCCCCGATCTACGGCCGCCGCCGGCTGAGACCACCACCGACTTCTATTTCCTACCTGCGCGACTCGCCCGGAGCAGGCGGTGCCTTGATCCTCAGGTGGTGGCAACGCATCCCGGCCGCTTTGGCCTCGATCCGATCGCCCAATGTGCAGGTGCCGTGCCCGATGGCGCGCGGTGGTTGTGGCTCCGCTCGTCCTCAACATCGAGCTGCAGCAATTGCCAAACCCCGACCCACCGAGCAGGTGGAGCGCTTGCGCTGGCGCTTTGCGCCGGCCGACAAGGTATTGCAGGTGGCCAACGACTACGAGAAGGAGGTGTTCAACGGCGATGTGGGCACGGTGGAAACGATCGATGCCGATGCCAGCGAACTGCGGTGCGTTACCCCTCGGGGAGCCGGGGCTTGACGGCCGCGAGGTGACCTAACGGCTGGGCGAGCTCACAAACCTGGTGCCTGCCTACGCCGCACGATCCACAGAGCCAGGCAGCGAATACCCGCCGTGGATGCATCCCCCTGCCTCACCAGCACTACGCGATTGCTGCCAGCGCGCAATCTGTTGTACAACCGGCATCACCTCCGTTCGGCAAAGCAAGCTGGTGGTGCTGGTGGGGCAGAAGAAAGCACTGGCGATTGGCGGTGAAGAAACCACCTAAGCCCGCCGCGTTACACCAAGTTGGCCGGAGTGGCTCGGCTGACAGCTGGCAATGCGAATCAAGTCGGATTCAGTTGTTGCCCTGGTTTGCGCAGCTCAGCATCACTCCTTGACAGAGGCAACTCGCAACTCGCGCAGAACTCCAGCACATTGAAGGCAGGTGTTCAGAAAGGCCAGCCGCCCAACGGCCCACCGTCCACCGCCCACGCCTTTGTACAAATTCGCTCGTATCAGCCTGCAGTCGACCAGACCCTCGTCCAGCGGTACCAGCCGCCTTGGTGCCTCGATTCAGCCCACGGGGCAGGAAGCTGTTGGGTACGTAACTACGAACTCCCCAGCCAGAGAGGTGGTGGGCAGGTTCGGGCCATCTCACAGAACTGCGACAGCAGCGGATTACCAACCAGTGCGCAGACCCGATAGGGCGGCAGCGCCCTGTGGACGCTCCGAGGGCCACGCGTAACAGGCAAAGTCAGGCTGCATCAGCTTGCCTGGCAGCGGGGTTCATCCGGCCGAGCCAGCACTTTGCCCTGGATCCGCTGCCAGGGCCGTAACCGCCCCATCGAGCGCAAGATCGCCCCGCAAGCTGACACAGCGCTCCTGTTCGCCGGACTGTCGAACCGCCCGGGGAGTGCAAAGCGTTTCCTCGGGATTCTCAAGGCCAGGTTGAGCGCCAGCAGCCAGGCGATCGGCTCAGAAGCTTTGTAATTCCAGTCGTTGGCTTCCTGATGGGTTCTCAGCCTTACGTTCGTCGAAGTCCGCAAGCGGCCGGGTTGAGGCTCGTCGAGCCGGTGATCCGGGCCCGAGGTCCGGCCCGGGTAGCCAGCTCAAAATCAGGTGCGCAGCAGAAAGGTGTTGCGGTTTCACCGCACCGAACTTCTGGGTACTTGTATTCAGGTTACTGATAAAGTGAGGTTGCGGCGTGCGCCTTTAGTAGCCGCTTTGAAGGCCGGTTAGCACCTGCCCCGTCGCCGCCGCGTTCCCAAGAGCAGGCGGCGCACGCCAGCAGCGGCACGCTCACGCCAGCGTGCGCCCTGGGCTCCGGCGGGATTCGGCACCAGACCCAGCTGGCGCAGCGGCAGCGCCAGGCAGGGCTTGCGGCGTATCCCAGGCCCAAGCAATGGTGCCGACAGGATTGCGGCAAGCTGCGCACGATCCAGGACAGCCACGGCCGGCGGCAGAGCCAACCAGTGTGCAGCAGACGGCAGCAGGCTTCCGCCTACACCACTGAAGCAAAGCCCAGTCCAGCGCGGGCGCGAGCAAGCCCCACCGCAAGGCGGCGAGAGACTCATTGCTTTCGGGGGCTTCCTGCGTGTGCGTTTCGGCTGAGCCGGATCCAGCGCCTTGTTCGCCGCTGAATGTTGCTTCCACATCAAGTGGCCAGAAGCGTAGATCCGGCCACGCTTGTCATGGGGTGTGCGGGCCCGGTCCGGCGTCACCCAGTGGGGCTCGAATTCCCCAGCAGGATTGCCCCTCCAAGCCGCCAGCGATGGATCGTGATCTCCACGCTGGCCAGGTCGAGGTTGGTCGTAACAGGCCCCCGTCCATCAGCGCGTACCGCATCGGGCCACCGCCGCACCAGGCGCCCTGGTCAGCCGCCGCGGATCTTCCCCGTCTTCCTCTGGGAGCGTAGGAATCGTCAGGGAAGAGAGAGCGGCTCGAAGCCACCGGGAAAGCCAAAGGATGCCGCCACGCAATCGGCGATCCGCAGGCCCGGCGGCCACGCATCTGGCTGGATCCTCCACCTTGGCGACGGTCGGAATGCGGAAGCGGATTCACCACATAGGCAGAAACCGTTGCGGGTGCCGCACACCCCGAAGCGGAACAGATCCAGCGAGGTGAGATTCCGGCTGCATTGAAGTAACACGTGATCGGGCGCACAGTCCGCTTAGTGTACCAGCAGGGCGTGGATCGCCTCGTGGCCCCAAAACGTTTCAGGACAGCCTTGTTCTTCAGCAGGGCCTGAACCTCCTGCGGCCGGCGCCTGCGAAATCAGCTTTGGCCTGGGGCCAGCGGACGGCAGCAGGTCAGCCACCAAGGCGGTCCCCCAGGGGCGCCCTCATGGGAGGAAAGGCGAGCGAAGGGAAGGAGGAAACCTTTGCTGGAACCCAATCGTCTCGCCAGGCCTCCAGGGTCCGCTGCAGGGGTCGTTCGACATCGTGCAGGAAACCCGGCCTTGGCGCAAAGTAGAAGCCCCCCACCAAGCGATCCGCCTGACACGGTTGGGGGGGAAAAAAAGCACCGCCAACCCGCTTCCATGAGCCCCAGCTCCGCAGCAGGGCAATCGTGCCGAGCCCGAAGGCGGCGGCCGGTGACGCCCCGCCTGAGAATCGATAGGGCCAGCTTGGTGGGGCTCTCCAGGGCATGCCTCCGCGAAAAACCAGTTGGCCTCAGGCCTGGCATTCGATCCGCCGCCCCTCAGCAGTAGATCAAATTTTGTCCCCTTCTTTCTCCGATAGGAGGCCTGGAACTCTGGGTCGAGCTGCCGTTCCTCCTGCCCGGCGGCCTGCGCAGTTCCGGTTGGGGCGGGGCGTCATGAGCAGGGCAGGTCGATCTTTCTATGGAATCAAAGCCTCGACCAAACTCATTCGCGAGCCCTAGAGCTGCAACTGGCCCTAGCCTTGCATCTGCGAGCATTAGGGGCGACCGACAGAGTCGCCTTTGTCATTGGTTGCCGTTCAGGCCTTGTTTCAGCAAGCGCCTCGACGCTGGCTACTTTGTCCTTTCCAGTGTTCTGGTTCTCTATCGGTACGGGTGTTGATCGCCACGCTGGTGTAAAACCCGCCAAGCAACCCATGGGCGTGTACCCCACCTGATGGACAGGCCTCGATTGCCATGAACACGGGCCCCATTCCCCCTCGATTCGGTGCCGTTGGGGTGGAAGCTGGATCTTGAGGGGCCTGCGTTGCATTTCAGCGCGGCGTTCGCAGGCGCGCGATGTAGGGCGCCAATTTCACCCCTAACCCCGATGGGCACGATTGCAGAGATCGACGATCCACCTTTCATGTCTGCTCGCGCCAGCTTTCCGTCCTCCATCCTGTTCCAGCCGGACACGGACCCAAAGCCGGCGGAACAAGCGACACCGGGCTCTGAAGATCTGAGTTTGTTGTGGGCTGAGCTTTTGCTGACGCTGGCGACCTGGGGCCAGTTGAACAAGTTGGGACCTCCCTTTGGGGTCCGGGGACCTGAGGCGAGGCCGGGCCTTTAACGTGCAGTGACGCGGAAATCGTCACCACGCTGGAAGTCAGTAATTCCGTCGAGGGAATGTGGAGCAAGGGGAACCCGGGGATCGTCAGGCGCCGCTCCTGGCACCCTGACCGGGGAGTGTCATTCCATCGTTGGGCCTCCGGAAAACGATTTAAGTGAAAACAAATCGGACGGATTGGGCTGTTGGAGGGGCAAAATAGGGAGTTTTATGCCTGAGGAGCGGGTTCGTTGGCGAAGCGATCGAAGGGCCCGGGGCCGCAGGGGGCTGGAATCCTGCTGGCGCGGGTCAAAAAAAAAATTCAGTGACAACCAAATCGATTTCTTTTCGTTTTCACCATGGCCCGGCCGGGCCCAAGCCCGCTTTTTTTTACCGATCCCTTCTCCCTTTTTTTTTCTTTTTTTTTG
>Ga0163217_1018870_pt1 | contig 11044 bp, 6 predicted proteins | sample SynspAceP_FD_185933 | JGI IMG/M metagenome (GOLD analysis project Ga0163217, IMG submission 185933) | Saline lake microbial communities from Ace Lake in Antarctica - Synechococcus sp. Ace-P (PacBio error correction) | ecosystem: Environmental > Aquatic > Non-marine Saline and Alkaline > Saline ... | reverse complement strand
GGTTTGCCAGGTTGAAAGTTGTTTACCGGCGCGCAGAAAAGCTTTGGTGCGACCAAGTGGTGGATTTGAAATGTAAACAATAACAAGCACCTTAGAACTTTGGGTCCCAGTATTTTACAGGAAAAACCACCTATACGGACGAAAGTAACTATGATCAGGTTACCGGACTATTCCTTGAAAAGCATTGGGAGTGTAATTGTACAAGGGATGTTTTAAAGGATTTGGATGAGGCAAAAGAAGGTTATTGAAGCCACAATCGGTGACTTCTACTTTCTGTAGTCAGAGGCTATTTGTTTCAGAGCATCCCTGTAAGACATAGAGCGACATCCGACGCATACTCTCCCTCGTGATCCTCCCTATATATTAATGCGATACGTGCGAGTGAGTGCGGGATAAGAATCAGCATCCTCTCCGACGCTAATCAATATTATAGGCCAAGATCATATCGCTAGATATCTAGCTCTTCATTCGGTACGCTATCTCCTCTTCACAAGTAGTGCATGTATATATATAGTGAGCCACTTGAAATTTCTAATTTACGCTCGTGAACTCACTCAGGTTACCTCCTTTTCTTTTATTATAACATAACAAAACATAGCTCTTCTCGCCTCAGTGAGAGAGTTTAAGCGGGCTGTCAAGCGACCGATCAAACTTTATAGACCGGTTTCGCCATCATATATTTAGGCAGAAGATTGTCAATATCCAAAGCTCTGCATAAGCCGTTACATCTCCAAAGGTTTTCCACCAAAGTACTGTAAGCATAAACATTAAGATCTCGATAAGCGTCAGTTTATTCGGCTTCAAAAACCTCCTGCTCGAAGTAGAATAAGTTGTGGCTTCAATAAACCTTCTTTGCCTCATTCCAATTCCTTTAAAAACATCCTTGTACAATACACTCCAATGCTTTCAGGAATTGAGTCCTGGTAACCTGATCATAGTTACTTTCGTCCGGTATAGGTGGTTTCCTGTAAAATACTGGGCCCAAAGTTAGTGTTGTTATTGTTTACATTCAAATCCACCACTTGGTCCACCCAAGCTTTTCTGCGCGCCGCGTAAACCAAACTTTCACCTGGCACGCCAATGGATCCTTGATGTTCTCGTTCAGACTTTCCAAATCACTGGAACAAGAAGCAAAAATCACGGCGTAATTAATAGCTAGGTTTTTTTCATTTTATTTTTTTTTAGAATTGTAATTTAAGATTGAACCAAAGTCCCTTGTAGTCGCAATGAGCCAAAAAACAGAATACCCTTGTAGGTTACCAGCAGACAACCACCTTCAGGATCTTCATGGTGCGTATATTTTTGTCTATTATTCCATTAGGTTAGATTCCAATACGCTTAAACTCTAAGCTATTGTCAAGAACAGTGTACCATCAATAAATTTGCTAGGCAAATTGAGTATTAAGTATAGCCACTTCACGCAATCACATAACTTAGCCTCATAGGGGACAAATGCTTTGTCCGGCAAACCTCTTTCTGCTATTCCAAAAGCACAAACAAACCTGTGGCAGTTTATCCTAGCAGTGTTTGTTGCCACATTCCAGGATTTACACCTTCATTGATAAAACACCACCGTCGGCAAGGAATTCCTAACAGGATTACCCAAATCATAATAAATACCGTCTCAGCATACAAACCGGTTGCACGACCATAATATTTATCTAAGGAAAAAATACTACCTCCTTGTTGTTATGTCGATCTAAAAAGCTGAAGAAGATTTTTGTAGGTTTGAATTTATTTGGTTCCCCATTAAACCAATCTGGGTTTGGTGGCTCTCCGATAGTTGATCTTGAGGTAGATGTTTTTTTATAAATTGCCCGCGGCTGGATCAAACTTACCTCTTCTGTCCATTAGATACGTATATAGTCTTCCCCTTTCCAGTACCATAATAAACCCCCGTAGGTTTCCCACTTCGCATTGAGGTACCCCACCTTGGAATCTCCAATGCCCAAAGTCTCTATTCATCTTCCAGAGACACTACCTCATTTTATTCTTCGTCCAGTTGCACCATGGCGGTCCAATTGAAGTTACCGTTCCTAACCGGATTTCCCAGAAATGGAAAGCTCCACCCCTTGTTTTTCAATTTACACCTGCATTAAGTATCTTTTCTTTTTCAAAACCAGTAGCTCTGGAAACAGGCGACCCCAAAAAATCTGATCATGGAATTTGGTTTTTTGTAGTACCGCCAATCAAAACTTAACCTATGCGCAAAAATTCATTTTCCAATCCAACCTCAAAACTCTTCGGTTTTCTTCAGTTTTTAAATTAGGATTCTTTTTTTGATGTCTACAGAAGTACTAGGTGCTCCTGGTGGAAATGTTCACATTATAAAGTATCTGTTATAGAAAATCGAAAGGGCACTATTTACCTACTTCCGCTTAATTGGCTCTTAGTTTACCAAAGGTGAGGAAATCTGCGTTTCAAAAGATTGGTAAAAAACAAAAACTCGTGGCTATGGAAGGATAATTAAAAACTACTTTTGTCCCTTGCAAGTAGAAGAGTGATCCCTTCTTATGTTGCATCCACAAAAAGTATGCTTTTATACCCCAAAAGAAAGCACTTGCATAAATACCATCTAACACCTATTTTTCGGCCTCTTTCAACAGGAAGAGCAAGTGGACCGGTACTGTTTGCAAAGAGTTTATAGTCTAGGTACACTCAACCCACCGCTTGTAGCAGAATAAATGGATTGAAAAATCGCTTACTTCGTAATGTTTGGTGCCAATAATTCCCTTTAAATTCAGGTCCTCTGAAAGAATCTGTTGAAAATTAAACATGAAATCGTAATTGGTCTCCTAACATTCCAGATTTCTTCTACGTATTCAGAATCCACATTTCCTCTGTTTCCTGCACTATCAGGAATACCAAAGCTAGTTGTTTACCACTCCCATTGGCCCTTCTCTCCTCTTGTATCTCGGTGGTAGGTGTCGGTTTGCCGCCCTTGCGGAAAGTTTAACCAGTCCGTGAATTTGTAATCCAATTGCATAACATTACCTATAAAAACGATTCCTTCCATCGTTTTTTTGGTAACTTCTCATTAAAACGGACCCCAATATTGGATTATCCCAAAAAAATTGGTGCCGAAACCAGCATCGCTGGTCGCTGGGTTCCAAGTAACATTTCTTTGGTATTCAAAAATAAATATCCTTTTGTTGTTTAAGATCTACGTTGGTCTCCACCATTGCTTAAAAATTACTTATTTGGTTATCGTTAAACCTGTAGAATTACGGCCATGTGCCTCTAGTATTGATATAAATTTGCATAATCCGAGTAACGGTCCCAATCGTTCCGTTCAATTTATAAAACACGCTCATAGGAAAAATTATGCTTTTTTTATGGAACTATCGGCATTATACCGCTCTTGATCAATGGGTATTAGTTTAACCTAAATGAAACCATCATCTCATAACTCTTGAAAATTGAAACGAATGGTTGTTGTAACAGGCGTTTTCAAAAAATGTTATTGGCCCATTTGGCATTTACCCAAAGGTAAGCCGTTTCTGTAATTTGGAGAATCAGGATCAAAAGAATCCCACTGATATACTTAATAAGTTTGGATCGAAAGGTGCTCCCATTAAGAAACCATCTTCGGTATACCACCGCTAACTTGATCGTCATTATCCATCGCGGTATATCTTCTTCGTACCAGTATTCCGGCTGACCGTCATAAATAAGCCCCGTAACAGGCACCGTATTTGAGTCTTGGTACTTAGCAAAAGTGCTTTTCTATGGAACCTATAGTGATTCCCGAATTAACGGGGTAACCCCAATTCCGCGCGTATCCTTTCCTTTTTTAGTTGACTAATGACCCGTTGGCAGCCCTTTGAACCATATAGTGCAGAAGCTGCAAGCTCCTTTTAAAACGTTAACCGCACTTCAATAATCATCAGGCGTTTATATCGGAAAGCTGTATGTACCAAAATCATAGTAGTTACCCCACTGGCCTCGCCTTGATACTTGGAATTGGTGTTTGATTGTTTACAGGAACACCATCTATTACGAACAAGCCGCCTGATTACTTCCTGTCAAGGAGGCATTTTCCTCTAATTACCACATTGGTTAGAACCTCCTAGGTTGTTGTTCTCTTATCTGTATACAGAAGCTTTTCCCTGAAAAGGGCATTTAACAAAGTTGCGCCTCTTAAACGCGTATTCAAATCCTCTCCCTGAACTTCCTGCGTAGAATATCCCAAAGATTTTTTATCTCTTTGAAAATACCCAGAGCCAGTTACTACTTTACTTTCCTCCCAGTGCTTGTGCATCCTCTTCCATAACAACATCGATCGTGGCCGATGCGCCAATTATCTTTGAAACACTCATTTGTCCAATATAAACTGAAGCAATAAAAGTTTGCCCTTCACTACTTGAATGGTGTTAATTACATCAAAATCGGTCTGTGTTCCATGGTGGTCCTTCGACCACAATGTTCACTCCAGGTATTACTAGACCCATTTGATCGGTCACTGTACGGAGATGTTTTATTCCTGTGCGTAGGAAAAAACTCATAAAATAACCCCATGATAGGATCCTAAAATCCAGTTGTTTTGATTTCATTTACTTTTTTTTAAGAATTATCAACCACAAACTTGTAAAAAAAAAATGTTAATAAACCTAAATATTTTACATAGAGCCTTCATTGTTAAAATAAGTGCATTATAATTTATCATTATGGTTAAAAAATTTACAATTTTACGCGAGATTAAATGTTCGTAAATTGTGTTTTTTTGTTACAATTCCTCATGAATTATTCTGTCTTACGGTACAAATATGTTCATTTTTGACATGTTTTTAACATCAATTCTATTACGTCTTAACGATATTTAACTTTTAAAATTCTAATTTTTAAAAAAAAAAAAAAAAAAAAATTTTTTTTCAGAGAAATAGTACCAGATTCCATTTTATCCCCATTTTCAATACCCTATATTTTATAAATGAGGTCTTTAGGTAAATTTGTGAATTGGATGCTATTCCCCTTATATTTTAATTTTTATTTTGACAATCGATGGAGTTAGGCAAAAATAATTGCAGCTAAGGATTCGTGCTTATAGGTTTTTAACCTTCATTTTCCTTACCATTTCATAGAAAGAGAAATCCATAGATTGTTTAAAATCCAATTACCAAATTATCTGTTAGAAGCTGGAACCGATGAAGCGGGGCTCGGGAGTTGTTGGCGAGGACAGTTACGCCGCAGCCGTAATCTTGCCCAAAAGGTTTTGTAAACGACACCCTTAATGCATTCAAAAGTTTTTAACTCTTTGAAACGTGATCTCCTAGGACCCACTAATAGAAAACCAACGCCATGGACCTTTGGTGTTGCCCATGTTTTTCCTGATGAAAAAATTGGACCAAAATAAACATTTTGAAATGCTCCTTTTTTGGCCATGCATAAAGCCCTAGACAATTGACTACAACTCCAAAGTTTATATTGTGCGACGGCAATAGGTTTAATCCGTACCAAAAACATTCCCCACTGTGCATTGTTAAAGGAGATGGCAAATACCTCAGCATCGCCAGCAGCTTCAATCTTGCCAAAAACTTACAGGGATGCCTATATGGAAAAATCCATGTGGAATACCCTATGTACAATTGGAAAAAAAATTTAAGGTTACCTCTTACCAAGGAACATAGGAGCTATCAGAAAATACGTATAAACAAAATACCACCGAAAAACTTTTAGGCAATTACCAGATCCATTAAAAGGGATGTTAAAAAACTTAAATTTTGTCAAAGCTTTATTTATGAAATTCAAATTAATTTGCGTCTTTTTTACTCACTATCGGTATGTCAGACCCAAAGCACAAAAAAACATCCATCACTACTCCACTACGTTCCTCAGATAGGGCAATTATCATAAAAATAAACGACAAACCATCCTTTTCCCAGTGAGTGGAAAAATAGCGACCTCCTTTAAAAGTCATTATCCGCTAACAACCATCTCACAGCTTCCCAGTAGAATAACAACTAAAGTCGCTCAAATACTTCAACCTGGAAGGAGAAAAGTATATTGGCCTTCGTGGAAATTGGCAAGAGAAAGCTATGAGTTGCTATTCATAACACAAAAAAATAGAAGATATTTTTCAAATTAAAAGAATGTAAAAAATAAAAGTTGTGGAAAAATATAGCTTACGAAGGGAAAAACTATGAGAAGTACGTTGTGGAAGGCACCGGTTTTCTTTTCTAACCGTAATGAATACAAATAATAGTGAAGTTCTGCCACAAATGTGATGAAAAACATAACTTCGCAACGAAAAGGACCCTTGCCATAGACGAATCATTAGAATAAAAACTATTAATTCCAATCGCCAATTAAACCAGAGTAGTGCCAAGTATTTTCGATCAATACCAATAAAGTAACCCCCTTATCTAGGTCCCACATCCTTGGCAGATTGGACACAGGGCGGCCTTGCCAAATTTCACGGATGGATATCACTTGATTTTAACACCAATAAGGGACCACATAAATGAGATGGCATTAGCATGGGGGGGGGGGGGGCCAATTGATTCCATTATTAAAATTATTAGTATCTATTTAAGGATAGTTCCATGCACCTAATTCCAAGGACACCCAATCTTGCCCCTATAACTGCCGATGCCATAATGGCCTTTACCTTGACAATTACGAAAAATGCCCTGAATCAAAAAAAAATATTTGGGACCGTTCTATAGTTATTGGACACCACCTTTAAAGCAGTGAAGAAATTGGGTTTGTATACCTGAACAAAGAAAAAAGCGGCTTTATACTCCACACCTACGGTTCTGAGACTATCCTGAAACTATCTAGATCAATTTGGAAAAGGCATCTGAAGAATATCAGCAATGAAATTGTTGAACTTTCAAAACCGACTTTCTTAAATTCATTATTTCAACCCTTTGATAAAAGGATTTCAGGCAAAAATATTACACCATCATAGAAAATACCGCGTTTGTTTTCTTCCACACGGAGCAATTAAAGGACCATCATTGGCAATTTATTAAAAATGCCTCTACATTTCGAAAAATCTTCGGTGATTAAAACGGCAAAAGAACAATGGCAGACGAATCTTCCATGCTTTTTGTATCCAATGCTGATGGCATTGAATATTTTCTGGATAACTATATTACCAAAGAAAATTACTAAAAACATCGAAATAAAAGAGCTTTCGAATATTCCTTTGCAGCCAAATGGTCTCTGATGATAAATTTTCATCATTACATATTACTTTTTCAAAAAATTAGCCCACGAAACCAATTTAACCAAGACTATTTTCCCTTTTCACCCTACAACTGGACACTGAATATTTACGGCCTTCTCTCAATTTGTTAAAAACCATAGAAACCAATAAAGAGGAAATTATAGTTTCAGGACCAGGGACAACACTTATATTTAATTCTACCGATGGTAAGGTTAATTTGGAAAAAAACAATTAAAAGGGAAGGATTTCAGGGCCGGGTTAGAACGGTAGATCCTACAAAAACGGAAATTACAATTGCATTTACTACTGATACATGAGTTTTTGATCGTGATAGGAATGGAAAAGACGTACCTCCTTTACCTTTCCCACCTATGAAGAGGAAATCTGAAACCCTTTAGCTGTATTCGATATGACCGTAAGAAAGGATTACCTCTTTCTAGTAACCCAAGGAACAAAGTGTTCATGTATAACAGTTTGGACAAAAATCGTGAAGGGCTTAAAAGTATTACCAAGGCAGAGAACCCAATTTTAGGTACACCTAAACATTTTAGGGTAGGCAAAAAGGGATTATTTGGTTGCATTGAAACTGGAAGGCGGAAACATTAAAAATTTTATCCAGGACAGCGTGATTCCCGTATTAATGTAAAAGGACAAAATAAATTTTTCGATAATGAGGATGACTCTACATAAGAACAAATTTACGGCAACCCAACACTAAAGGAAATCTTTTCCAATTTGACGAAAAAGTAAAAACTACTTCAGCCAATCTTAATTTGCTTCCGGACCCATGGCATGGATGCCAGCTAGCAATAACCTTTTAGCATAATGAACGACAATATCCTACAATACGCAGCAAAAAAGTGGAATTGGACTTGGTGTCTATTTCAAAAAACAAGGATATTTTATTTAAATGACAAAAATTTATATCAGCGTCACAGATTACCAGAATCAAAAAAATTATCTTTTTGACAGTCAGCCGAACCTATTTCCAACTTTCCCGTTCCTGGAAAATTTCCATTATCGATTTAATCGATATGGGACAATGACCAAAATTAGAATTAGTTGCGAAAAGACCCAGGACAATTCGATCATCGTTTATAAGATAAACTGAGAAAATATAAGAGGCTTAAAATTTCAATTAACTAAAGTTTAGTTACATATTTTTCTTAATTATTTATCAAGAAAAAATAGCCAACCTTTATACAAGACTAATCCTAGTTTTGTTTAGACAATTCATGCCTAGTTGCCACCCTTCCGTTACCATCTAAAAATTCTTCAAATGTTAAACCATAGGTCTTATAGCACTATTAATACATAAAAAACGAGCAAAAATTAACACCTTATCTGGCCAACAAGCCTAAAAAATTTTATTAATTTTTAGTTAATTTATGTACCTATAACTACTTATTAGCCAAATACATAGAGGAGAACACTAAAAATTAAGGAATATGAGCACTTCAACAAAATTTTCCTACGAAATAATTTTTATCATTTACAATGCTTTTCTTTCTTTCTAGATGGTTCATGGGCAATTTTTTGAAAAAAGCCTCGGAAAAGAGCCAGAGGGCCAGCTGAGCGAACCGTTGAAAAATAGGGGTAGATAGGGAAACCACTTAAAGAAAACAGGACGCGGCTTTGGACAGTATCTTGGAACCTGGTTCAAGAAATCCACCTTCCGACCCACATATAGGAAAATCCGGTTACCTCCTGCGGGTAATTGACAATCAGAAATTCAAACGAAAACAGCGGCAGTGCCACACTGATGCCCTGGGTAGTACAAAAACAATGATGGTCTATAGCCAAATTGATTTTTTTCCAGGCGATTAAGGCTCATATTTATGATGATTTCTCCAACGATTTCATGGGCGACTTCCCCTCCAAATTGGAACACCCAATGGTGTGGAGAAGTGTATCCGTGAATGGATCGGATGAAAAGTGGCTGGAATTAATACCGGTTACAAACATATATTTTTATTCCCCGATACACTAAATCACCTGGAAGGACTACACCATTGAATTTGATGTAATGGCCCTAGGAATTGGGGACAATAAGGACGTCTTCAACCGATTTCTTAGAGTAGCTTTAAGTTGATGACGACAAATTTAAAGAACGTGCCAATTTTGTACATCCCATATCCCTTTTTCGCCAATTACTCCCTATAGCATCACCATGGCAATCACATTAATAACAAAGAGAAATATACAGTGTTGTCAACAGATCTGAGGAAGAGATTTTAGATACAACCCCAATATTTCCTTGGCAGTTGAACAAAAAAGCGTTTCGATTTATGGGTCAACGAAGAAAAACATATCGATATCCCAGGATGGGTACCCCAAGGAGCCGTATTGAAAACTTTTAAATTTCATATGAACAATTTTAGGATGGAAGGAACGTGTGTTTCATCAGCAACCTAAATAAGCCGAAGGTGGTGTGACTTACGACGTAAGCTGATTTTGAAGGCGGAAGTCTCTACTTAATGGGAATCCTATTCGGATTTCGTTTGGACAACATCCACCTCAATCCATGGGAATCATACGGCAAATTTCCAAGTTTTACAGGAGGAAACGGAAATGAACCTAATTAATAACTGACATACCGACGCCCGATGGATCGGTGCATGCCAATTTAAGTTTGTCCAAAAACGATAGCTGCTGCGGCTGAAACATTGCCCTGGTAAATGGTTATGGTTATTTCAGACAGCGTTTGCAAAACCCAAGGCAAGGGTTGAAGCGAAAACCCATTAGCGGCGACAATAATACTCAGACCGCAAAAGCCAGAACAGGCGTGTCGTTTTTCAAAAACTATTAACATTAAAATTTATCATCTAAAAAAATAAAAAAAAATGAGAACACTTACCTTAATTTATAGCTTTTTCCTTGTAACCTCAGCCAAACTTTCTTCACAGGGATGTAGTAAATATTACTTTTCCTATGGACGAGAGGTTACTAAAATTCCAAATTACAATTATGGACAAGAAGGTAAAGTAATCTGGAGTAATGGATTAGTAGTAAAGAAGTTTAGTGGCCAATACTGCTACCTTGTTCTACGAACATGCACGACGATAAGGCCAAAATGATTTGAGTTCGGATATGGAGTCACTTGCACGAATGACGGTATTAAGTGGATTCAGCTCCATGATGTCGCACCGAGTTATTTGGGACAATACGAAGATATGGGAGGTAGAAATGAGCGTACGGATCTTTTATACCCCAATTAATCTTAAGGTTACGGACAATCATTACCCGATTGCCAGATGTATTAATGACAGTAAAAAAAATTGCCACCATTGAAACATGAAAATTGAAACATGAATTTTTTTAATAGAAAAGTGGAAGTAAGGGAATCTGTGGGACCACTCCGGCCGGCACTTTCGATTTTGCTATGTCATCAGCTATGACAGTGAAGCTAAAATTGCGGCGTTTAAAATGAACACCAGTTCTAAATTTAATGGCTTTCGGAAGGATTTTGGCTGAATCCAACAGGAAACTTATATAAAAAGCAATCTCATGGGGAAAAAGCTACTTTACCTACATTTGAAAAATGATGGAATGACCCAAGAATTCAAAAAGAACATTAATAAAAGCTCTTCAATTATCTTTTAGCTTTTAGATAAGCGTATTAATCGCTTGCCCGCAAGGCCTAGTGGGAAAGGTATATATAACTATAAACCCAACGGTCCGTTCATGAGAATGACGGCCATTAGCATTACTATTAGAATTTTATTCGGAGCATAGTGTGCTCCCTCAACCTCAAAGGAAATATGGGCATATTTTACAACATATGCGTTCTAATGACAAATATAGGAATTACTCTGAAAGAGAAAAACTGACCCAGTGTCCTAAAAAGGAATAGTCCCCAAACCAATATCCTCG
>Ga0163217_1109770_pt1 | contig 11045 bp, 9 predicted proteins | sample SynspAceP_FD_185933 | JGI IMG/M metagenome (GOLD analysis project Ga0163217, IMG submission 185933) | Saline lake microbial communities from Ace Lake in Antarctica - Synechococcus sp. Ace-P (PacBio error correction) | ecosystem: Environmental > Aquatic > Non-marine Saline and Alkaline > Saline ... | reverse complement strand
TCAGGAAGATACATCGTTCAGTTTTGAGGTGGTGTACGCGTCTAGTGTTTTTTTCATAAAACTTCACAGGCCAGTTCAATTGCCTGCATGATCCGCTGTTTTTCGACGACAGAGGTAAAGGATGATTCGGGATCCATTTATTCTCTCCATTCGTTTCCGTCATGTCATCCTTTGATCGTTGCCCATTGGTCTATGACTTTTCTATCAGATCCCATTTGTTGACCAGATCATACTCCCTTATTATGTTTTTAATCGCAGGCGATCAAATTAATATCCTGAGCTTACTAGGCCTCTTGTTCGCACCACCATGACGGATGACTACATCAGACTCTTCAAGGGTTCGAATGTGAACGCATTTACTGAATAAATTTCCACATTCCTCGGTAACCTTAGACTTCTTACGAATACCTGCCAGTATCGGTGATTGATGAAATCTTTGCCCGTTAAAGTTTTTATATCTGGTGTGGATGGCGTTCTCGTGTCGGTTCCTGCCTTCATCAGTACGATTGACCTTTTCTTTCCCTAAAGAGCATTCAGGGGATGATTGATTTTCCAAACGTTTAGGTCTTCCAAGGATCGAGATTTTAGGGAGTACCGCATTCTGGATCATCATTCGCCCCTCATTCTTCGAATTGCTTTAAGTAACCTCGTCTTTAGTAATTCGCCTGCTACCGCTTTCCCGCTTGCAGATTGCGAATCGGAAAAAACTTCAAAGTCACTCACACCCAATAATAAAATTTCGTTGGCCATGAAGATTTTTTCTCCTGATTGTCTTGCCTTGTTGGCAACGATGTAAAACTGGCTTTTTAGTAGCTTCTCAGTCATGCGCAAAATCGCGTGTCCAGGATCAGCTGACGCCATCATGGCAGTCTACTATGAATAAAATCACCATCCGGCTTCTCAATAGCAAGTTTTACTTTGCTTCTGATTTCTGCTTTTCGTAAATATCATCCGATCGATGACGTATCCCCGGGTATCAATTACTTGAAAAGAACTTACCAGCCCATTGCGCATTGACCGTAATGACGATCACGAGTGACTCCACTCATGTTGTTCCTCGATTGCTTTTCGTTCCTCTACTATCCGGTTAAACAAAGTGGGATTTACCCACATTTTGGTTTTCTTCCTACTATTGTGCTACAATATTTGCCATAATCAAGTTTGGGTCGTACCAAATTTTTTCAGTTTTTGATTTTATTTTTTCTCCAGTCTTGCCTCCACCTTCACAAAAAAGGTTTCTAGAAAGAACTTTTTGCCGAAGAATTTTTCTGAATTCCTCTCGGATCCTAATCCGACTTTTTTGAGCATTTTACCCTTTTCACCGATCATGATCCCCTTTTTGACTTTCCCGACTCTCGCGAAAATGTTTGCCCGGATTCGGATCATGGCGTAGCATCTTCTTTGAAGTCTTTCAATACTCACTTCTGTACTATAAGGGACTTCCTGTTTTATATTTAGAAAAAATCTTCTCTGCGGAATTATCTCGGAGGCAAAAGAACTTTCGGAGCGATCAGAAAAGTTCCGCTTTATCGAATAGGGCAGGGTGCTCAGGCAATCTGGTCTAAGATTCCTGGTTGATTTTTTTCGATATTGATATTTTTTCTCCCGCAGAAATAGGGTCCCAAATTCAGTCCTTTAGCTCTGGACGTCCAATAGGGTCCACCTCTTCTAACTGACCTCTTTTGCGAGATCAATTTTATTGACTACCAATAAACAGGAACCCCGGATTATTGAGAGGTTTTTTTTCAATCACGATGCCTCAATATTCAGTGTCTGTTTCATAGGAGAATCTGTGGACGAATAGAATGATGTCGGCAATCCTTCTAAAGAGATTGTTGACAAAACTTTCATTTCATATTCTTCTTGAAGTTTCGTATTGGGGCTTCAGGCATACCTGGAGTATCTGAAAAAAACAATTGATAATTCTTCAGAATTTGTAAGGCCAACTATCCTGTGACGAGTCGTCTGTGCTTTGGATGTAAATAAATTCGGAAAACTCGCTCACCTACAAGGGATATTCATCAAGGTGGATTTACCCACGTTTGGTTTACGATGATATTGACGGAAAGCCTGCTTGATGTTATTTTGTGCTCATTTTTGAAAATTTTTTAACAAGGGTTACTTGATTTTGGAGGAGTTTCTCCTTACCTTTGTATCACAATTAGCCGGAAGGCATTTGATTTAGGAAACAAAGACGTAAGTCTAAAGATATGATCGCGGGGTGCGAAGCAGTTGGTATGCATCGTCGGGCTCATAACCGAAGGTCACAGGTTCGGGTCCCTGTCCCGCTACTTTGGGCGACTCCGGACAATGTAAAATTGTTCCCGGAGTTTTTTTTGTTTTTCAGGCGTTTAGCTTTTTTTAAGATTTCTGTTTGATTCTGGATTAATCCCGTTCTTTTTGTCCCCTTTTTAGTCCCCCCTTGAGTTTTTTGATTAATTTGGGATATTGATCGATTTCAAGGATATTAAAGCCGTTTTTGAACCCCAAAGGCAAAAATTCCTCCGCAGGAGAAACGAATTATGAGTGGTGTGGCATCAACAGAAAGGTTAGGCCACTACATTTAATCTTAGTCTTAGAGAAGATTTCCCCTAAAAAGCCTTGGTCTGGGAAAGCCTTTGAGATGGGTGAATAGCCAAATACCCCTATTCGCAATCCCCATAATCTTTGAATTGCCCGTGAGATCCATCAAATCTAAGAGGAGATTGTTGGCAAGACTTACTATAAAAGGGAATGAGATGCTTACATCTGGAAAACTTAAAGCAGGTATATCAGGTGAAGCATCAAGGTAAAAGGATTAGAGGTGTAAAACGGCATACTTCTGCTTCCTGGTGCAAGTGATCGGATTGTTTCCTACATCGATTTACTCCTTGACTTATGTGCTGCTCAAAAAAGGCAAGTTGCGTACGAGGAAGGTTTACGTTAACCACTTAAAAATCTTATTGGAAGCTACAGAGCTCATGCGCGGTCATGGCTGATTTGATGAAGTGCTTATTTTTCGGTTTTTGTTGAATTTATAGGAGCAGGGCCGCAACTGACATCATCGGATACTACCGTCGCTAAAATACGTTGAACCGATTAAAAGTTGATCTATCGAGAATACTGTGTCAAATATGGCATACTTTTTAAGAAGCGAATTTTTGATGGACTTGATGTGCGAATTCAAATAAAAGGGCTGATAAATTATTTACCTCAACGATGATTACTATAATTGCCTTGATGAAATGAATTTCCACTCCAGACGAGAGGCGACTGGAAATCACTCGTGATTATTTTCGTTGTTACTTTGCAATACGGCTCTCTATTATAATGATCTAATAGCGAGTAGAATTCAATTATCGGATTTTTGATAAGAAACTTTGATAAAGATCAATCCAGATTTTATTGGTGTTTGAATGGGGAAAGGAAAAAAAAACGGGGAGGAATTTTGGATGCCCTGAATCAAACCCTCAAGCGGAATAATCCAAAAATATTCACTTCTGAGGATGGGCGTCTACCATTTTTCCCGGAGAAGTTGGCAATTTTTCTTGAACAGAAATTAATCAACATTTGAAGGTTCTTGCAGATAAGAATTAACTTTCCCGACGTGCTTTCTAACAAGGTTAGGACCGTAAGACCTTTGTACTTGGGCTGGACAGAATAGGAATTGGAGGATAATGATATCAGGATGATTTTTCGGTCATTCACCCGGCTCCGTATTGAAGAAAATACTACACAGAAAGGAAGACAATAGAAAACCTATCAGAAAATATTTAAGTTTTATCCAACGCTTTTAGATGGAAAGGAAAAGTAAGCTTGCTATCAAGCATTATCACGGAAGAGAGCTTGAAAAGATTGGAAAAATCTTGAAAAACGGCTTCCCATTATAGTAATGGTGAGGTATAAGAATGTTAAAACCAAATTTGGCATTCAAGGCTGGGATAAAGTATTGTTGAAGCAAAATGGTGGGGATGCAGGGATTTTTAGCAGCTATAACAGAGATATTATTCGATGTTATTGAGGCGGAAGTAAAGCATATCGAACTGTTTGAGAGATTACTTTGAGGGATTATGTCTGGCCGTGGAATTTACTCCTCTATTGGTGTAAATGAGCTTTATGAAACTACAAGCCTTAGAAAATGTTGTGACTATTTCGATTTAATTTGAGGATAAAGAATTAAAGAAGATTTTGTTTGGAAATAGATCAGGATGATAGAACTCTTTTGGATGCAGCTGGCTGGGCCTGTCGTTTGTCTGAGACTTTCCATCCAAGCCTTGATGATAAACAATGAAGATGAGGGAGGTCAAGGAAGATATTCGATATTATGAGACTTATAAGTCTTGTGCATTCGCCTGAGGTTAATAGGCCTGCAATTCGAATGGTTGATATTTTGATTGGTGAACCAAAATATTAGTAAGATTAAAAAAAGGTGGCCTTGACGAAAAGTTTTGGATTCCGAAATGGCGTCATTTTTATTAATATAAAGCCTATAAGTTTAAATTTATAAGAATTATGCGGTTCACGAGTGACCGATTTTGATATTTTTTCATATTAATTTTGCAGTAAAAATCAAACTCAAATTCACGATGAATCAAGACACTTTTATTCCCGTTTTTCAGCTGTTAGCCAAAATGGGCTGAAGACAATTCAAAATGTCTTTGAGGAGAAAATCTCAAGTATTAGTCCAGCTGCCAAAATCATTAAAGACGATATGACGTTATCTCTCCAGATTTCATTGGGAGGCTACAGGTGTGAAGTTCCCATTATTCTATTTCAAAAATTGGAGGTCAGTTTCCAGTCAAAAGGCGAAGAGTTTCGCTCAATGTTCGAGGAAAAGACGATTTATCCACCATAGTGAAGTGGATTAGGTTTCTATGCTGGAGAGTTTGAAAACTAAAAAGGAAAGACGCACTATCCTTCCTTTTATTGAAAAAAATGCTTGAGGCAATTTCCGGGTTGTTTTAACCTTCAACCAAGTAAAAATTTTCTTGCTCTAAGTTGGAAGAATATTTCAATCCCAAAGTCAACTTGAGACGGCAATTCCTAATAACTTTTTTCTTACTCTCACAACGCACCACGCTTACGATTGGTGAACAGCTGTGATATCATTCAGCTAGATTCTAAAACTTATTAAAAACATTACTAATAGCATTTATTCCTAAATGCTAAAACGAATTTATTGCCAAAAAAATCATTGACTCAATTAACCCATACTAAAAAAGTCTAACCCTCCTCAGTCCAAATGAATTTTATCATTCAAATCAGCCAATTGAATGGATGATGATTGCCAAAGATAAAACCTTTTCGCAAAGAAGCATTATTTGGTCCGTTTTTGCGTACAGGTAAGAACTTTTGCATTCTCTTGCGCAGACAACCAATTCAAGGGAAGTCTCTATAGCTGTCCAAATCATTGATAGTGTTTCCAAAGGAATCCCTTACTCTTGCGATTAGAATGGAGCTGAAGGCTTCAAAAGTTGATCTATTTTGATCGGAACTGACCGCTAAGCAATTTTGAAATGAGAATGCCCAATTCGATAAGGAAGAAGGATATTTTATTGATCATTACGGAAATTCAGCGAGCTTTTCTTTGAGAGAGAACTTCAATCCCTACGGTTGATGAATTTCTATAGAGATTTCGAAACCTTTCTATTTAAAGAGATCGAAAAATCAAACATCAAAATCAGGGCGAAATTTTTGGTGGATTTGGACCAATTTGTTTTCTGCGTGATATCATATAATTGAAAAGGCTAGAAATACTACTCCGTTCCTTGATTCGACTGAATAATCTAAAGGAAAATGTTATGGTTGGTCAATCCTCTTAATTGCCCAATACTCCTTAAAAGGAATTTGTTCTGGCTCCCATTAGCAGGAATGACATTCAAAGGAAGTTAAAAGCTTCATCAACCTAATCGATTCTTTGCTTTGCTGTTGGTGAAAGCCAGAAAGATCCTTGTGGTTCAAATACCTGAAAGCAAATCCAAGTGAGATATGGAAGCTTTTGGAATTTCCGTCTGAGAACGTTTAGTCTGCAAAAATTGGGAAGGATACAAATTCAGGCTCTTTCAAGTTTTTTAGGAAATTTGGGAAAGAGTTCGGATCATTTAAAGGCAGCTAAATTCTCACAGATTAAATCTAAGATTAAAGAGCAAAGGCATTTGAACTCAAAAAAGAGGGGTATTCTAATTGAAAATTAGCTTCAGGAACTAGGAGTGTCTGGAGGGCTGGAGGTAAGAATAGAAGTGGTTGAAGCAACTTGGAGATAGAGACTAACCTATCTCGAAATGGCTCGAAACTGTACGAGGGGACGATGCATACGAATCGTTACGAAATTCTGTAATAGCTTGATATCCCTCTTTTTATTTTGATGTGGCCTGAGTGATTGCAGCAAAAAAGAAAAAATTATACCGTCACTATTCTCAATTGAATAAACGTATATTTATGTAATTAATTGTATTTATATAAAAATGTTTAAATAATTTGAAACATATTCAAGGAATAAACAAGGAAGCAGAACGGAATCAAACGGGATTTCCCAATCGTGGATTATTTCAAGGGTCTAGTTTAAGCGGGTTTCTAAAATATGAGGGAATTTCAGGGGAAGGAACATTTTTCTTTGGTTTTCTATCTAGCGAACTGGTCTATTGCGGTGTATGATAATGCCAATGTATTGGTATGGGACCACTCTGCAGGAAGGGGAGGGAGGATATATAGAGGCTTGTCAAGTTTTTGAGGATAAAACTTTTTCCACAGTCTATACAGAGGCTCTTCTGGTTCACCCCTAAGAAGGGATTTATTGCTCCAAGGGTTAAAACAGGAAATGTTCCAAAGATGTGGTTTGAGGGTGTTTGAGCAAATCCTCTCATCCAGCTTTGGTGAAATTAATTTCGGAAAGGGGGTTTTGGACCCAGTTGAAATTCTTCCAATTTGCCAAAGAAGTTTGCATTGGCTAAAACAAGGCAGAGATTACTTTGGCAGGTGGCTTTCCAAACGGTCAGGTGGATGGCGTGCTTAGATTCTTCCATTTTTTCAAAGGGAATATTCTCGGAGGAGGTATTTCCATTACAGATTCTGGGCAAACCTGAAAAGGATTAAAAGTATTTGAAGGCTGGGTTGACTTTTCTAAGCTACCTTAAGCTTTCTGGATCTTACAGATTTAAATCTACATTTTGAACAGCTACAGCTAATTTGAGTTTTACGTTTAATTGCTGGAGTATTTTTGGGGGGAAAATGGAAATGTTGATCTTTATTTGGATAATGATGCTAGGGAGAAAAGTGTACCAGTTGATTTTATTCGCGTTAGCTCAATTATTTCGGTATTGCCGTGAAAAAAAAGGATTGCCTACTGAATGGGATTTGCAGCGTTGAAAGTGGGAAGGATAAAATTGGAAAGTTGCTTTCTACTTGGAAATAAGTGCGTCAGAACAGCGAACGTGAAATCGGAGGACGCAAAGCGGATGTATATGATCAAAGGAAGCCACTACGCGGATTTTGAGGATATAAATGCGTTTTTTGATAGATAGAATCCAGGAGTACATTTTTTCGAATTAGTTTTGCAACAAGTTCGTTACAAAAAAATAGATTCAAGCGCTTTGTAAAGACTATTTGACCGTTATGGAAGCAGACTTTTTGAAAATCTCATACGAATGTGGCTATCGATTATCGAACAAAAAAATATTCCAAAGTCGCTTGATGGGTGGGACGAAATTCTTTTAATTTGGTCACAGCAGAAACGTCCAGGGATCTTTTTAGTATCAATATTATACACAATAGGATAGCTGGAATGATTTAGCCAAATAAATTAGTTTCCCATAGTTTGCATTAAACCGATGAGCCATAATATTAAAACAGATAGCAAATTCTTAACGACCCGACTTTCTCATATTTTTGGAAACAGGTCCATTTGGGAAAATTTCGTGACTATCTAAGACTTGATGGAGTCTTATCTTTCAACTGGAATTAGATAAGCATTAATGCTTTCCTATAGCCAAAGATTGAACTTGAGAATATTCTAAAAACTGCGGGTGAGCATTCATTTCAAGAAATCTCTGGCTTCGTTAGCAAAAGAACATTTTATGAAAAAAAAAAATAACTTGCTTTTGATTTTTCCTCATTAGTTTTGAGGACAGCAACTTATATGTTACAAGTATTCTCTTTCTTTGAATTTGAAACTTCAAAAATTATATGCTTATATTCATTCAAAACTTCGAAACTTGTTCATTGTACCAATTTGATAATTTAAAGAAGGGAATCAGAAATTCTTCAAATCAAAAAGATATCTGACTGAGGGAGCAAGATTAATTTTGAGATTACTTAGCGGAAGGAATGGAGGTTTGGACTGTGTTTCGTATAATCCGAAAATTTCTTTGTTTCACAATCAAGGATAATAAAAGATGATTAATAGGGATTTCCTAGAAAATTAAGAAATTTTGCTATGTTAAATAATTTTAAAACTTAGGGAAAATGTTTTTGATAAGATAGGGTTACTGCCTATCAATTTATATATTCCGAACCAAGGGTTTTTCAAGGAGAGTTATTGGACAATGTGGAATTTATTTTTTAAAACAAGTTATTAAAGAATTGAAAATTTAGCATCCCTCCTTTTTTAATAAAAATCATTAGTGAGTTATTAAAAGCAATTTATAAATCATTACCAGTCAAAAAAATAATTACATCGTCAGCCTGTATATATATTTATTTTAAAACATCTCCCATTTTCAAAAACAATTGACTTTATATTATATAATACTTTGATATGGTCAGAGAAATTTCCATTTTCAATTTTTCTATCTCTTAATTTTTCTTGAGTTCTTTCGCTTATTTTTTTTCGTCTTCGCTGAATTGATTGTAGTTTCAAACATGGTATCTTAAATAACCCTCCAGGGCGAGGATGCTCCACCTGTAAATATGCCGATTCTAAAATTCCAATTCCCATCATATTCTAGGGTTCTCTATAAACTAATATTGTATCTAAATATTCATTTTTGATTATTACATCAAAAATTTAAAATTTCTTATATTCTTGCTCTTCAGGAAGATTGTGGGAAAAATACTAGATATAGTTTAGATTTTAAGGATTGGTATTACTTCAGGGAATCCCCCTTAGTGAAATGGTCAAGGGTTAATGTCGCATTTTTAATAAAATCATTTTCATTTCGGCGGTCTGTCTAATATATTCTTCTCCTTTTTTCACTTATAGTTTTAATCCTTTTGATCATATTTTATTGTAAGAATTGTATAGCTGCTATCCGAATTATTAAAACTGTATGAAATCATTAAATAAATTTTTTAACATCCATACTTTGTAATAGTTACTAGGAGATATGACTTCCGCTTTGTCCTTATCATTTCCCTTAATTTGGATTTCCTGTTATTTAATTTCAACATTTTTTTCTTTATATTATTAATTTTTATGTAATGGAATCTATTTTCATAGATTTTCTCTGATTGTAATTTGAGATTCATAATGTTTGGTTTCCCATACCATGTTTCATATAGCTCCATGATAGATTTCAACTTTTTTTCTTTTGTCACGTTTCCTTTCCCAGGTTCTGTAGGATTGTTTCCAAGAATTGTATTTGAATCTGTTCCTATATTTAGTTTATATGCGTATAAAGTGTCGTTATTTGTATTTCATCCGGATTATAGCCATAGAATGCTTCTTCAAATTTTTAAATGTCCGTTTATGTTGTGAGTGTAAATTAGTTTCATAATTTTCATCATTTTACAACATTAATGTCGGCTAAACCATCTTTTAGAATTTTTCGTAAAGGTTCTTTTAAAGATATTGTTTTCCAATTTACCCAATTTTGAAAAGGGGTTTTTTTTTTTTCTTGGGGGGACTGTTTGTACAAGAAAAAATATGGTACTATTAAAAATTTATCAGATTATAATTTTTTGAAGGGGTTTAATGTTTCATGTTATTATTTCTTTTTAAAATATTTTATTAAACTTCAATTAAATCCCATAATGGCTTTAAGCAACAGCCGTCAGAAATCATGTTCCCTCATAGAAGCTTTGGTTTCCCTTGCAATCTCATATTTTAGCTTGTTCGAACATCCGCAGTTGGAATCCGAAGGGAATATTTTCACATCTTCGGTGTCAAATTCTTTTATTGGATGGTTTTTCTTTCTTTTTGCTGTGTTTCTGTCTCGGGGTTGATTCAAGCATGCTTAGGGCCTCTTTTGTCTTTGGTGCCTAGATTTTATTTTCCCTTTGCTAAGGGGGATCGTTCAGTTTCTAGCCATAGTCTTCTTAGTTTATTTGCTTAAAAATTTCTTTCAACTAGCATTTTCATAATCCTTTGCTCCATTGGAATCAGGGGCATTAGTCAAAATATTGGTTGTCCCTGCAAGCTGGGCTTCTGCCAAGGCTACGTTGATCCGAATTTTTTGGGTTTCAAACACTTTTGTTCCTTTAGATTCCTCGCGTTTAAACCTTTTCAACGATTGTTTTGGTTTCAAGATTCTATTTGGATTGATTTGGGTGATTAAAAAACACCTCCAATTTCCAAGTTTTTTCATTTAGATTTTTCTTTTGACTTCTGGGGACTAATTCCCAAACAGGCGTCTTACCTCCGTGTTGTATGCGAAGGTATTCTCCTTTGAAGTTGGCAAGAGGGGATGGTATCACTTGCTAAACCATTGCATTAACTGTCAAAAAGTCCTACAGATTGGGGGACAGTCGATTGGATGATTAATTAATTCATAAATTTTTCAACGGGGAACAGGCTTAAAGCAAATTTGCTGAGGATTTGCTTCGGCCTATTTTTGGATACTATTTCCATTTCTGCGCCTAAAAAGATTCAATGGAGGACGGGGGGAACCAAAGGTCTAGGTTTTCAGTGATGTTGAGGTATGGGTTAATTTTTTTTATTTTCCCTTGATGGAATCATTAAAACGGATTACTTTTCTGGGATCCAAACTTTATTCCCCCATTTCGCCTCGGTTAGATTTTGCCTTGGGAATCCATATTCCATTAAAATTAAAACTTTGAGGCCTTTTTTTGCGGAGTCCGGCAACCGATGTTAAGGAGGAAAGTCCGTTTTTGCCTGTCCATCTCTCTCTTTT
>Ga0163217_1087894_pt1 | contig 11045 bp, 5 predicted proteins | sample SynspAceP_FD_185933 | JGI IMG/M metagenome (GOLD analysis project Ga0163217, IMG submission 185933) | Saline lake microbial communities from Ace Lake in Antarctica - Synechococcus sp. Ace-P (PacBio error correction) | ecosystem: Environmental > Aquatic > Non-marine Saline and Alkaline > Saline ... | reverse complement strand
GGGTGATTGGTGATTAATGGGGTGCATCGTTGGTAGTGTTGTTGGATGAGATATGTGTGTGACATTAAGAGCCTGGATTAAAATCACCATTAATTGGCGAAGTCTTCATAGCCTCAGCCAGTTCGACTATTTGAGGTCCAAATTTCCCCGACTGTTCCAAAGTTTTCAATACATCAATCTTAGCCGCATATTTCCAACCAGTCAGTCTTTAATCGCCATTCGGCAACCATCATACCTTTTCAAAGCTTCATTTCAAGATGTCGGTTGGGTAGCATTAGCCTCTTTTTTGAAAGCCTTGCTAAAAACTTTGTTCTGCTCAAATAGCCTCTTTGAGGCTTACTAATGAAGTTGGTGCTTTCCAAAACTCATTTCAGGAAGCTTTGATATTGTATTCTCAAAGAAGGTGAGTGTATTCAATTCGGGGAGTTGTCCACACGGTTAATGGTTCAGAAAGGAGAAGAAATAGATTTTGGTATCCAAGTGATCATATTTTTCTACGAATTGCGAGCAACCAATTCATGCGATAAGGGGTCGCTCAATGAGGATTCCGATATAACCCCATGAGCTATAAGTGAAGTCACCTATAGTGGGGCTTGTCCTCATCCTAATTTGCGATCTACGATTCATTGTACCTGCTCGCGTGCGATGGTATTAAGCCGCGTTGAGAGTGCTTTGCACTGGTATTTTCTGCTAGTTGTGTGAAAGTCTCAGAAAGTGAAGAGGGTGAATAAACCACTCATAATAATCATTTCTCGGAAATATAACTAAGTTTAGCAGTCTTCCTGGTCCCACGACACTTAGGCGACATTCGTAGAAAGTAATTTGTCTTCGTTATCGATATGGTGGAAGATCCAGGAGAGAAAGAACTCAGCTGGTATCCCCATTCTGTGAATCTGCCTTATGGACTACACAAAACTCACCAATCAATTGCAGTGTCACTCGAAATTGCCAACGTGTCCCATGGCGACATTGTATGAATGTATGTGGTTTGGCTGAGCCTTGTAATCGCTCCTGGGTCGGTTCTATTCAGAACCCGTATTTGAATCTCTGCATGTGCCAAATCCGTGGACATTCGATTAATTTGATCATTAGTCAAGAGAATTTTACGGATAAAATGTAGGTGCTCAGATATATGGGACATATTTGAGTGATGTATATTTGTCTGATGCATGAACTAGTACTATGGATGGAGTGAGAGATTAGTGTATGGGTCATTAAGAAATGAAAAAACTTCAATAGAAATGGTGCAATGTTCAGAAGAAAATTTCATGGTCGAGGCTCTTTCATTATAGTTCAGAGAAAGATTGCTCTGAGGTGCATGCATTCTAATAGTCTTGAAAGAGCGAGAGAACTTGAGGTTCCGGAATTTTTTAAGTCTAAAAATATTTTGTAGACGTTCGTGGTTGTGATTGGAAACATTAGCGCTGTTATTCGGATTTAAAAAATCCGGTATGCACAGGTTGTTGATCTCATACAAATGGGTCGTGTGTAATCAGCTAGAGAGTCGTTGTGCTAGGATTGGAATAATCAATTAGCATCATGATATAATTTGCAAGTAGTGCCCTCAAATCGAGATATATGCGATTTAATTTACTGCACATCGTATTCCGGTTGTGGAGAACACAAACCGAGGGCGGATATGAGAGACCTATACTTAAAACCTCTTTCGCATTATGAACAGTGTGTAATCCGCTTCTTCATTTTGCTTTTGTAAGGAAAGTAGCAGATGGGACGATTCATTTTTAGATCTCCAATTTCGTTGCAGTGGCTGGATATTTTACGATTTCGATTCCTACTTCATAAGTTACTTACGAGCATTTTTTTCTCCTACCACTGTGTCTAACATACATCATTCAATTTGCATCGGGAGTATCTCAGAAGTATGGAAAGGTTTGCCGGTGCAGGGTGAAGGAGGTGTTTTGATGATTGCGAGGTGCTTCTGAGCAGTTGGTGAGAGTGGTTGTCTAAGCGATAGTGATTTGTCTCAAATTAGGTATGTAAATCGGTCTTTTAATCCCGCCGGAATAATACGGGACCTGTGTACGATTTCCTCGTCATTGCTCTGAACATCTGCTCTACAGAGATGTTTGAGAGAGAGACTCGTTAGGCTGATTTTTCGAGGAAGAAAACATCTTGGTTGTTTGAATGTTGATTGGGCTTTCCTGGTTCGCGGTAGTACGATATATATTGTGCTTTCTTCTTTTTGTGCGTACCTTGTTTCTTCCCTGAAGTATTTCAAGGCAGAGAGACGTCGGATGCGGATGGCGACTTCAATAGTATGACTCTCAGGATAGCCTAGATACGCCTATAGCGAGAAAATCCGTGACTGTAAAATACCGCATTCGTCTGTCTTCTTTCGTGTCAATGGTATTTACCCTTTTCATTGCATTATGCTGATTTGCTCCACTAGGTCACTGGCATATGGTGCCTTTCTCCTCAGGAATAAAACTTCCTCCACTTTGGAATGCAATCGCCTCTGAGTGCAGTAGTACTGTGTGCGGGTGTACCCCGAGAATAATTGGTAGATTAGATCAGCGCATTTCGGTTTGTTCCTTGCGGTTTGGAAAATCCACCTCCGCAACACGGGCAAATTGTGGAAACTTGATCATTCAAATAATTGGGAAGTCGAAAATCGATCGATCTGCCGCACAGACTCCCAACTGTTCTCGGGTCGCTGTCGTTTGTACTAATCTTTTTCTAAAAGCCCTGTTTGGATGTCTTTTCTGTAAATATATATATTCTTCTCCTCCGAACTGGTGAAGTCATCAGCCACAAATTTGTGTCTTTGTCAAAATCCACGTCGATGAAGAGCGATAATCCTGGCGTGATCAGCTTTAGGACTTTGGCCTGTGTCAAAGGCGGAGAGGAATCTCAAAAGAGAAAAGGCGTATTAGTTGCGTTGGATTAAGTGTGTTCGTTATTGTTCAATTAGTTGGGTTTGTCTGCCAAAAGTAAGTTGAGGGGGTTGATTAAGCCAAATTAGGTTTGAAATAATCCTCAATGCTTTCTCTAAGTGTGTGATTCCTTTTTGTCGATCCCGCGGAACTTCTGTACTTGATCTGCTCCGATTGGTTACCAATCCAAAGTAGTTTGACTGTCTTGATTTTCCAAAGTAAAAACCCGACGTACGGCATGAAGTAGGTACATCGATAACTTGAAGTCAAAACCTCCACTTGGCCAATCCTTTCTGCAATATCGCAACAAACTGAATATGGGTGTTCCTTTTGCTAGAATGCTCTGGACAGCCGGGGGGTGTAGACCCCTGGCGTAGTCGCCTATTTCCGTGAGAGTATTCTTCACGCCAAACTATCATTATCCCAGACGACTTCATTTGCTGGCATGAGCCCCAGTATTCCTGCGCACTGATTGCGTGAATTGTTGTCCGCAGCCGCCTCTGCAAGCATCTCTACAGGCTGTTAAATAAAATATCAATGTGTAATCATCTCCATCGGGCTTGAAATTCAGCTTAATTTTCTTTCCATACCAGTGCCTGAAAGTGACCGCAAAGCAACCCAAGTAATCTTTCTGACGGGATGTTAAATAATCTGCTAATGAACGATTTGAGACTCCTCCTTCCCCTGTGTTTGCCTTGCTGGACGGAGAAAGAGTGAACTTTCGAAAATCTGTGGACTGTTTTCATTCGGAATCAAAAACTAGTTGCTTCCGTTCTGTCCTGACTCGGTTTGATCGGAATAATCCGAAAAGATTGCTTTTAGCCGTAATGTCCAGTTTTTTTCATTCTGATCGAATTGACGTGCAAATCGTGAGTTTTGCATCTGTGGAGAGCTTTTTTTGCCTCTACTCCTACAATCGGGGTACTCTGTTAGTATTGTAGGGATATTTCGCCAGCTCTTCGAGGCATGGCCCACGAGTGGCCTAAGAACGATATGGCCTTGTTCTATCATAGATATAAATATGTTCTCTGCAGAAGATAACCCGGACCATCCAACTGATTCTAGACAGTGTAAGTTCCTATGGTGTTTCGGGTGCTTAGCAGGAGAATGCGTTTATTTGAGTCCTCTAATCGAAATTGGTCAGCAGGATTGATATGCCCGCCTCGTAGGGAGATTATCTATTTGCTTGTACCGTGCTTAGGTCTGCGTTGTCATTGTCTTAACTCGTTGAGGGTATGCACGTGTTTGCTCGTTCTTTAAAGCTTCTATCTTGGGTATATGCTCTTTGGGTCTATTCTGATATCCGTTTCTCCTTGCTATGGAACAGATTTTACTTTGTCATGGGCGGGTTCACATGGTTTGGTATGACAATACCCAGGAAATACAGATTCTGGGCTGCGAATTTCGTTGTGACAGGGCTCTGTGTATGTTGTGGGTATAGTAGATACGGTGATTTGCGAGGTGGTGTGAGCTTCCGTGCTGCCTCTGAAGTTCCAAGTTACCGGGTATCGGTTCTTAGTCGTCCGTGTCTGCCATCTTCAGATGCCTACGTTGACCATCTCGTCTAGTTTGCAGGGGGGTAGGTGAATAATGCGATGGTTAAAACCGATGAATATGCAGCCTTAATTTTGAGTGCTCATCAATGATGCCGCTGTAGCAGTGCGTGTGCTTTTCTCATGAGCGCCAAGTCAATACTATTCGATAGCTAATTGCAATCTGAGGGCCACGAAAGCGACAACTATATTCTTTCCGATCCTTATTTGGAGCTTCGCGCTGGACGCGTAGGCTCAAGTACGATCTTTTTGATGAAGAGGCAGTCTTCTCCTTCTTCCGGCAAAGGCATGAAAAGGCTCCAAATAATGCCGACAGCGCTGTGTTTCATCTACGACGGGGCAGATGCTTTAGAGCTATTTTGTGGCAAACAACAGTTTGTCTCGCCTCTCCAAGATATTTTAAGATCATGTTGCCACGCGGCACAGTTGCAGCGTGCACTTCGCTATTGCATATATTCTTTGTGCGATGACATGCAGAGATTTTTCGATGTCTAGTTTATTCTGTCTTCTTAGTATCTTCGACTGGTATTTGAAATTCTTAGAATCCTGTGATTACCCAAAATGCGATGCTCGATCGCGCGTGCGCACTGGATTCTATCGCAGAGTACTTTCTATCGCAATCGTTTCGTTCTTGCTGAGGAGCTCGTTTACCGGTTTTCTGCAAATCCAGAGAAGTGTGCGCTCAGGGGGTTTGTTGGTGGCATCCTTCTTGTTCGATGCAAAAGAATCCATTCTCTATCTCGATCTCATGTTAGTATCCTTGTGGAGATGATTCATTTCATAGATTTCTCAAGGCTATGGGTAGAAATGTTTACTTATTCCGATGTCCATATCTCGCCTGAAATACAATCGCGATGGATTAAAGGAAATGCGTTTATGTGTGGTCGCGCGTCTCTATATGGACGCGGATTGATTGGTTCCCGCGAAAAGAATAAAAATCACATTACGTGGACTTACACCAGAGATTATTTGAGCAGGAGATTTTGTCTTAATCCAGTGTTGGGTGGCGCGAAATATAATCTAGTGCAGGGTTTTCGTTATGCTGCAATTGCCATTCCCTGGTCAGTAGCAACCTCGGCGGAAAAGAATATTTTTGATCGTTAGAATTATCATGATATCCTGCGGAGTTGTAATTTCGACTACGTCCTGAGTGAGCGTTCGGATAGCACTTTCAACAGAGTTGCAGATTCTGCGCTTTGCGTAGGGTGTGCTGCTGAAAGTGTGTCCTTTATTTTCGATGCAATATAGCCCATCTGCTGACTATCTGCGCTCAAACTTGCTAATAGTTCTTTGGTGCTTGATGTGATAAGAACTCCTGCAGCTCCAGTTTTCTTAAAGAAATGATAGGTAGTGTCATTTCTCAAATCCCTCTTTCGCCTTGGCGACACATTTCAAACCTGTGTTATAATATATGCTCCATTTTTGAGTTGCGGAGCTCTAAAGTCATGTTGGGAAATACGGTTGTTGTCTGTGAATTTGTAAGTATCGGATAGTCTAGTGTGTGGATTTGCAAAGTAAATTTTGACCAGTTGCAAATGCTCCGAGTGCTAGGAGTCTGCTCGCTTGGTCTGTCATATAGTCATGTAGATCTATGCGTCCAGAACATTGTCGCGCCACTCAGCGCACGTTTAGTGCTAAGTGCGAGAGTGTGATGTCTGCGTTTCTTTCGTAGGGGATTAGCTTTGTGGAAATCAGGGTTGGCCGTGGTGTGCGAGATTGTTTTGCGGATACCGGGGTATGTATATTGGTTCGCTCGACTCAATATTCACAAAATTCAAGTTGTTTCTGTGTGTAAAAAAGTCGAGAGGTCTCTAAGCGCTGATAATTTTTTAGTGGAGTGAGTTGTTTCGTGCTGTCGTCGGGACATCTTGCAATCTCTTAACATTCTTCAAGTCTTCTTTTTCTATTTCTTTCTTGGCTTTAAATCTGCCTGTGTCCGATTCTGGGCGGTGTCTAAGTGATCGGAGCTAATATGCTCAGGGATGGTGAGTGACCTTAGCTATGGCTCTGCCATCCTAAATATTTAGGCATACGCTGCGTCAGAAAAGTGCGGCTTGGTCAGCCATTCTCATTCTGCCCCTTGATCGTATTGTCCAAAGTTCGATTTGCTAGATGTCACTGTGCATTCGGTATAAGCGCTAACTGAAAATACTTGTGCCCTGCTGGCTATTTAATACGTGTGCAAAATAGAGGGTCTCCATGCTCCTTGTGCCTTGTCGCCAACGCAGCATTAAGCTCCTATACTGAGAGTAATAGGGAAATCATTTTTTGCGACACCGATATAATGCAAAAGATGCTCTCTTTCTGTAGTTCTCTTGTCCCCGATTAATTGTTCTTCCCGAGAAGCATCGCTAATTCGTCCTGAATATCATAATTGTTTTCCCCATCCCTCTTTCTTGATTCTAAGTGGGAGATTCCTCCTTTTCTTCACCTTTATTATATCGTTTCTGTTGAATAGCATTTAAATGCGCTGTCGATTTGCGAGTTTTTGAGGCGGTGATCACCAAAGAAACTAGTTACGTGCCCAGCAATGTTGTTAATAATCTGTAGGTTCTCGCATCCTCTGTACGGTAACCTCATTTTAGCCTTTTGGTCGCCCACTACGCTCTCTCTGTTGTCGAGAGCCTATCGAATTTACCGCTCGATATGCCGGGGTGAGTCATGTCACATCTGGGGGGTGATAAGAAAGCCGTTCGGTTCTCCCGTCGCCCTGACAGCTCAGGGCAGACGGATTGAGGGGGTTATCGATAGATTGGTTTTTAAAGTAGAGTGTCTTCTGACTTCTTCTGCTCGCTAGGTTTTGCGGATTCTAAAGTTGATGCATAGCCAGAAGGGCTTTAAGCGTGTATTCTTTCTTTGTGGGCGAGTTGTGTGAAGTTCGCCGAAAAAATATTTTTGGTTGGTGCTGCAATGATATCCGCTATCTCTTGCTTTGAGGTATCCCGGTATGAATATGCCTTGATGATATTGCGCGACGAGCTTAGGCGAAGGGTTAGGATCATTGTTGTCCCTTTTGATGATCTGGGGTGATTCTTCAATTCTGGGAGTTGTGTAAAGGTTCTATCTCGAAGTCTCGTGATAGCGTCTGCAAGTGCATGGGTGCGCCAGTAGCCCCATCTAGAATTAGAATTTTTTTAGGGATAGAGGTTGTCTGATGATGTCCTGTGTGTGTTTTTTGTATCTGAATTCTTTTTATTTATGAAAGTGTCGGTTATCGAGCAAAACACGGATAAAAAGTACAAGTAGCTTATCCGTCTCATTCGTTTCTGGATATACTCAGAATTGGAGGTGGCGTTTAAGCCGACCTTTGTTCAGGTTGCTTGTACGGTCATCAGAGGCGCCTTTCCCTTCAGTCTTTCTGTCGGAGATAAGCAATCAAAGTTAAAGCATTTTACGAAAAATGAAACAGTCGATTTGAGGCCTGATAGTGTGAAACGCTGAAGTGTTTGATTTAGAATTTTCTTAAAAGATTCTACAATCTATGCTCGTGAATTCCGAAATACCCAAAAGAACAGGTAAGGCTAGCCATTAAACAATCTACCCATATATCAAGGAGATTCCACGCGCGATGGGCAGGTATTTCCCTAATTGGCATTTGCGATCATCCGGCAGACGCAGGAAAAAAATCGAAATTAAATAGATTGTGATATGTGGTTGAGGCCGGATAGGCTGGTTGTGGTCGATTATCTCATGAAAAACCCTTCGAGGCATTGATGCATGTCAATCGCTTGACGTTGTCTTGCAAGGTACCCGTGTGGCAATGTAGGTTGTGGTTTGCTTCAAGAGAATGCTGGGAAATCAGGTTTTTACGTGCAATCAAGCGGTGGGTATATTCTGAAGTATATTTCTCAAAGCGCGCCAGTGTCGATGTCGTAAAGTGCCCGAGTGTCGAGAGGGTTTCGGGTGTAAACGTGATGAAATACTGTTAGCCCCCGCATATGCATAGACGAAGGCTGTGTCAGAGGTTGTTGATTCTTATGCAGAAGGTGTCTTATTAGCCTGAAGAGGAGCGTGATTAGGTTGTGATAATACCTCAAGTGCTCCGTAAAGTGTCTGTTTTCTGAGTGATTACAAGGATGTCGAAGGTCCCCAGTTGGATGGGTGTTTCCTAATAAGTGCTCATAGAACTCAGCTGTCGTTGTGTAGATTGCTCAGATTATAGTCTAGTCGCATTCAGTGATGAGCTGAATCCCTCTGATCAAATAAATCCGCGAGATGCCTGCAGTCTTTGTTAGTAAAAGTGATGTGTGCCTGTCAGGCGGAAGGTTGAAAAGTCCCCTGCTCCGTAGTTCCTTTAAAACGAATTGCGCGCCAACTTGATGAGTGATTTATGAAAGATAAACACCTACTGGTGCCAAGTTTGATTCCTAGTTTTACCTTGCGAATGGGTCTTAAGAGGTTGAATAAGCGCTAAGTTGCTATGAGTCGTGAACTTGCTTCGTTGTGGTCTTTTACCCGGTCTATGGTTCAGAATCTGCAAAAAGACGTGAGCTGAAAGCCGCTCTCTGGATACATCAGTCTCAGAAAATTAGCCAGAGAGGAGGTTGCGTGGACGGTGCCATTTCCTGGGACTATGTTCCGTTGGCGCTGCTCGTTTATATGAATCCACTTTGGGGAGTTTGAGCTCTCAAATTAAAGAGTTTTGATGGTGTTGATCAGGACTGTGTATAGATCTAGTTGTTGGTAGCATTTTGAAATTCAAATTATGGACGAAAGATCGCTAGACTCGCTGATCGACGACATGGTATGTGTGATGATTAGCTGAACATCGCGAGAGTCGTGTGCGTTAGTATGAATGAAAGCGCAATGTTATTATTTTAAGGTCGTTCGTGAAAGTCCGGTAGCTTATTGGCTGTTGGGTGATATCATCTCAAAAAGTGGCTTTGCCTCCTTTGGTTTTTGGTTACTAATTCGTAACAAGGAACAAAGATCGTTGACCCTAGCTTGATATCCTCCGAAAGGTCGATAGGCGATTTCTCAATCCTGATCAGTCCGCGGAGGAGGCAGCGAAGTGAGATACTGATCAGTATATTGGTTGACTTATCTCTCGCGTTGGATGTTGGTACCGGGTCAATACAAAAAACTTAATGCGATTGGTAATTGAGTCGTCTGAGCCGACGCAATGGTAAAAGTCAAAAATAAAGATTCCTGAAAAAAACAACCGCGTAAAAAGAAAATACTGCATCGATATAAAGTAGTTTGATGAGTCATTCTAGATTCGGTAGATCTTACTTAGGCAATTAACGTTTGCTAACATCGTAAGGATTTTAGTGTGAATAGATTGTTTTGTTGGGATGTATTGGGATTTAATTTCTCATAGGGTCCGTCAGGTATAAATGGTTTGGGTGTCAGATAAATTGTATGGATGCCAATATCGTCTTGCCATGTTCGTCCTTTGATCTCTGTAATTGAAGAAGCAGGTGTAAAAAACTAACATCGGGTTATTCCTTTTGTTTAAATCAGATTTTTTTCGAGATTGCATCGTGCTACAGATAAAAAACCGATCTAAAAGCATGGCATTTTGAAATTTTAATAAATAACACCAATGAGTAATTTTCTTTTCGAGATTTCATTGCGCAATGTCCTGTCCTGGACCGATCAGTATAGCTCGTATCGTAAAGATTTCCTACATCCATTCTGGTTAGAAATTGCTTAATAAGGAGTTTTGGTTTGACTGAGCATGTCTTTATTCGTTCTGCAATCGTCATAATAGATGCGTTTTCAACGGCGATGTTTGGCAGATTACTTCGACATTCAGTTACGGCATCAAGAATTTTTGATCCCACATATCAACGAAATTTTCAAATTTTTATAATAAAGACTCAAATAGTACTTCCTTGTCATTTGTGGATAGGGAGTGCTACATTGTGATTTCTGCCACCCGATGGATTTCAACCAATCTTTTACTGATTTGATCGCAGAGAGGCCTAGGCCGGTGGTTCCTCCAATTTTCTCCCGTGGTGGGGAGTGGCAGAGGAAGCTTGCCTTTGTGAATGCTTCCAAAAGATGTTGTTCCAGCTTTTTGGTCTCAGGGGGAGTTCCTATTCCACTATCCTCAGAATGCGAGAACGAATGAAGCAAAAACGAGCCTCGTTCTTGTATGTGCTCCAAGCTGCAGTAGATGCGATCCTTACAAATCCTCTCTTCGTAAATTAATAGCATTGAGTTACTAATGTATTTACAATCTGCCCCCGTTCGCACTGAATCTCGATTAAATTTGATTTGTGTATTCCGCGTCAAGTTCTGAGCATGCGTATTAGTTTTCGAGATCTGTTCTTTTCTATTAGCGCTGAAAGCTTATGCGACATGTTGCATACAATAGTTTCGATGATCAATATTCCTCAAGTCAAGAGAAAGCACTGATGTCCATCTCAAGTTTCACCGAATCCGAATCTGTTGTTTTTTATAGTCAAGAAGTAATCATTGATCAGAGACCCATTGAATATTGCGTGCTGCGCGAAAAATTGTAAGGTCCTGTAATTTTCCAATTGATCCGGTACGAGGATTTCTTTCCATTAGAAATGTGAAAAGACCCATAAACTGCATTCAATTGGGTTTAATCGTCGTGACGTCGGATTACAGGATATATAAATTGGAG
>Ga0163217_1008979_pt1 | contig 11045 bp, 7 predicted proteins | sample SynspAceP_FD_185933 | JGI IMG/M metagenome (GOLD analysis project Ga0163217, IMG submission 185933) | Saline lake microbial communities from Ace Lake in Antarctica - Synechococcus sp. Ace-P (PacBio error correction) | ecosystem: Environmental > Aquatic > Non-marine Saline and Alkaline > Saline ... | reverse complement strand
CGTCACTTTTTTGTCTTCTCAAGAATGGGGTCTGAGTTTGTCCGACACTGGATCTAAGGAGATTTTTGTGATCCAGGCCTTTCATTTAAAAAAAAAACGGAACTACGCTGACCCAATACAGTGGAACCATGACGCAGATTGAGTTCGATCCTTAAGAAATTTTCCGAGGTGAGAAGATCGTAACTCGGATTGGTGCGGCAGAGATTCAACGGATCCGATGTCTATGGGAAGAGGACAGACGTGATTGTGATTTTGCACCCACCTTCTGAGTGGACCACGGTGAAGACCAAAGATGAGATTAGCAGATGCTTTTAAAGATTCTTTGAAAATAATTCCTGGATTGGAATTGAATTTACCCAGGCCTGATCGAGATTTGCGCTTCAACGAATTGATTACTGGAGTCCGAGCTAGATTTGGCAAATTCAAAGTTTTTGGCGGATGATTTGGACGTGTTACTTCAAACGCTCAAAAATAGAGGCTAGCTATTCAAGATGTAAGAAGTGCCGCCAGAATCATTGTGGAGAAAAGGTGGACGCTTGCCTCAAATGAAAATTGAATATGGCACCGTGCTAAAGTTGCTCGTTTCGGATTGAATATTGAAACCTTAATCAAAATCGTTGACGACGGGTTTTGCGGACAAACTGCAGGGTTAGATATTTGAAGGGGAAAAGCAATTTGATTTGGTGGGTTCGATTTGATAAAGAATTCAGAAAGGATATCACTAACCTTGAAAATGTAGCTGTTCAATTACCGACTGGCGGATTCTATTCCACTTTCGAATTTGGGCAACCATCTCTACTTACCAAGGGCCTGCAAAATCCCCGAGAAAATACCGGACGTAGAATCGTAATTGGTAAATGTTCGAATCGAGATTTAAAATCGTGGTAAATGATATTCAAGCCAGTTAGTAGCAAAATGAAATTGATGTGCCTGAAGGCTGACAATGTTAACTTATGGTGACAATTGAGAATCCTTCAACAAGCACGCAGCCGCTTGATAATAGCAGTTCCGGATCGCCTTATTTGTTGATTTTTGTGCTCTTATATTTTGCCTTTCATCAGCCAAGATGCGATAATGATTTATTCAGCATTCCCCTTTCTGCTATCGGTGGGCGTGTTCTACTTTGGGCTCGGGATATGCATTTAGTATTTCAGCAGGTGTAGGATTTATCGCTGTTTGGGATCGCGGTATTGAATGGTATCGTATTGATCGAACACTTTAAATTCATTGGAATCAAAGCTTCACCAGATTTGAAAAGAGCTTGTGAAGTTTGGAGCCAAGGAGCGGCTTACGTCCAGTTTTGCTGACTCTTCTGCTGCAAGGCTTGGGATTTCTACCAATGCCAAATTTCCTCTTCTGCTCAGAGCAGAGGTTCAACGGCCTTTTAGCCACGGTATATTCGGAGGCTTGTTCACGGCTACCATTTTTGACGCTCTTCGTTTTTACCTGTACTATATGTGCTTTCAAAGAGAAAAAAGGGGATTGAGTGGATTAAATTCAAAAGTGATCACAACATTGGTTTTATTCTTTTTTGTAGCCCGCTAACATGGCCACAAAAAGGATCGACGCCCTTAACTTTGGAAAAAGCACTTGAACTAGCTGAGCCAAGAAACCTCAGGATCCAAGCTGCAAGAAAAAATCCACCGAAGTTGAATGGCTAGCACAAGGAAGCAGGTTGAATGTGGGATAAAACTTACGGTTTACTATGGTTTTGATAAAAATGAATTGCCGAAAAAACGGAGTTTACAAATAGGGTTTGGAGAGTAAAGTCAGCGTTTTTGCATTTCCTTCCTTGTATGCCGCTTCACGAAAAATGTGCTTCAAGATTCAAGCGTTAATTCGGACAGCAAGAGGCGAACTTGAGAAAATGAGGGTTCGAGGTGAAGTTGGTAAGGGCTTTCTGACCGTACAGTATTTCAAAAGAACTGAGTGATTAATTATAATTTCTTGGATAGTCTTTACGCTGTTTTTGCCAATGCGGCAAAGCAGAAGATTTTGAAACTGGGAGAACGAATGGATTTGGAGAAGAAATTGACTGCAAGCTGGAAAGCTTCAAGAAGCATTAAACTCAAAAAAATCCGAAGCGAATCAAAAATTATTAAAGTAGCCCTTAGACCAAAACTCAAGCTTCAATTGAACTGGGAGGGGATGATTTGGAAGTGAGTCGAACCCAGACAGATTTAAAATTGGATAACAAGAAAGATTTGGAGCTCCACATCCCAGGCGTACAATATTTATTCAGGGTGCTGGCTATTTCAAGCGCGCTCATCAGGTTACAGGTTGAAAAGCGATAAGCTGCTTCCCGATATCTCAATTGATTTATTTCCGTGAGGTACCAATCCAGGCCCATGCTCAGTTTACCCAGGTTTTCAGACTGGCTTGGGCAATCCCTTTGTTTTTCGTTTCACATCGAGCCCAAATCAAATCCTTTCAATTGCAAGCAAGACCAGATATCGCTGAATCAGAAAGCTGGACAAAAAAATAGGATTCGAAGTAACTACCAGCAATTACAACTCAATGACCAGCAGAGCAAGTCATCCGCTACTATGAAGATTGAGGGGAAGCTCCTTGCTGGAGCAATTGATCCCAACAAGCCACAGCTTTTTCCTATCAAGGGGAGAAACGATTTTTCTTCCAAATGCTCAGCTATGAAAAAACTCTAGAAAGGATTACACTTCATACTGCCAAGCCAGATTACCGAACACGACTCATTATTTGAAAATAAATTACCTGATCGGGACTGATGAAGACCCAAAATACTTTCCTTTCCGATTTTAACTCGGCTTCTAGCCGCGATATTCACCCTTATTCTTGCGGTTCAGAGCAATCTTTCCGAAAACCGCGCGGAATTGAAATAAGTAAAGCTTTCTAGCGAAGACTGGGAATTAATTTATGTGACCTTTTGATCAATTCAATGTTCAATGAATATGGCCTGGGGCAATCATTGACAGCAAGTAATCTTTCTCGATGAGATTTACTGTTCAAGGGCAGTTCGAGTTTCCAGTGGGAGAAAATTTGCAAGAGTGACGACTTTCTACGGTGGCTATGTAGTGGGATGAATTGCTAGAAGGCCAGCCATGTAAAAAAAAGGAGAGGTTACTATTTTACCTTTGAAAAACCCGGGATTTATCCTTGCTGCCAACAAAAACTTACTCTCGAGGCAAAAAAGCCAGTTAAACTACCTCAAGTCAGAATATGATCGGCAAAAGACGCTTTATGGAGAAAAGAATTGCTTTCTCAAAAAAATTATCTGAAAGCAGAGGCTTTGATTACCAAAGCACAAGAGGCAAAGGCAGAAAGTTTGAACGTCAATTGGGATTGCTTCGAATCAATGCAGATGAGCTCCCAGCCTGAAACAAATTCGATCAAAGTTCCTATATATATCTCCCATTGCAGGATTTGTGTACTGCCATAAATGTGGTTCCTGGAGCTTTTATGCAGCTAGAGATGTAGCGGTGAGGCTTGATCAGTAGGGAGCATTTGCATAGTGCGAATGGTGGTCTTGTGGAAAAAGATGCAAAACCCATGTTAAAAAAGGGCAATTGGTTAGAAGTTCGCGATTTCCTGAGATTTCTTCAAGAAAACCTTGACCGCAGAAGTGTTTATGGTGGGAGCAGTCAATCAATGAGCTTAGGCAAATCAATGTGCATTTGCAGATTTGAAAGATGAAATCGAAAGAATTCTTTGCTAGTGCCAGGAATGTTTATTGAAGCAAAAAATCCAAACTGATCCTGAAGAAGGTTTGTCATCGCACAAAAACACAGTTGATTGAGTTCTATGGGCCAAAATGTATGTTTCTTGGTGCTTAGAGAAGAAAAGGAAAGAAAATGGGGTTTTCTTGGAGAAATAGAGTTCAAACAGGAAAAAAAAATGGGTGAACGGAAAAATTCAGATTTTGGTAGGTTCCAAGCTTTCAGTACTGATCAAATATTGGTTTAAAGGGGATTTTAATCTTTTTGTGATCAAAATTAACTTTGATATAGTTTATGAGGTATTCTCCGATAAAACCCCCTGTTTTTTATAGTGAAGTGAATTATTTGTTCAGTCTTTTTTTTTAAATTTTTTTTGATTCCTAATCTTACTGGAAATGAAATCTTTTTCAAAGAAGCTAGCTTACCTTTTTAAAATTTGGGATATCACTGATCAACAACTCTTAGAATTACTTGTCAAAGGGAATGAGCTAGCATTCAAAGCAGTCTAGTTGATCGGATTCGTCTTAAGGTTAAATTACATTGCTCAGTTAACAAAAATGCAGAAATTGCGAGAATTGCTTTTCGGGATGTGTTTCGACCATCTATAATTCTGCCTGTTTACAGGATCTGAATCCAACGGTCAGTTAATGGGTTTACAGGATTTCTGTGAACAAATCAATTGGATTTTCTCCGAAAAAAAAACAGCCAAGAAAAACGATTTGGGAATCTTCAGCCTCTCTTTATCGAAAAGATACTGGGAAATCCAGTTTGAAAGCAGTGGTTTTATGCATTTCCAGGAGTAAAATTGGAAAAAATCAGGAGAGCGGGAAAAATTCTTTTTCAGTAATCGATTAGTTTTATTCAGAAAATCAAAAAAACTGCTTTTATCTTAACTTCAGATTGAAGGAATCTCCCGCAGCAGGAAGTTGGAGAACATCATGAAGATTACACGCAAGCAGTGAATCGCTTGTGCAACGTGCAAAAGCCAACTGAAAAAATGAGTAGAAAAAAATACCCTACCGAGGGATTTTAAAAGAAAAATTAAACGTCTTAAAGAAAATGGACAAGCGGGATAGAATAAAGTTATTAGCAAGTATCGAAGGCATCGAGCGAGCTCAAGCGCCGGCTGAGTTTTTGAAAAAAATTCAAAAAAAGATTCAAAATCAACCAGCAGAAAGAGCGAAAAAATTAAATCCAAGCGAATGGCTAGCCCGCTGCGCATCTTATTGCCTTGATCGTGGCTGGAAATTTTATATTATTTTCTACCTATCAAACTCAGATGTCCGATTTGCCACAAACTGATGCCTATTCCAATTGATCTCCGGATTTTTAAATATCTACGCTGATGAAAACTAACACCTTTTTAAAATGGCAGTATTGAATCATGGTTTTGATCAATGTGGGTGTTTATCGGATATATGGTGGCTAGGCCTAAAAATTTGCCGGCTAGAGGTAAAGCCAGTTGATTTGAAGAAATATTATTTCAGAAAAAACTAAACCTAGACGAGGAACAGCAAGAAAAACCTATTTCGAATTGCAAAGAAACCATTGAGTGAAACTGATGGCTGAGATTGAAACAGAAGCAGAAAACCTTTGATTCGAGGGACTATTTCAGTTCATTGGAAGAAACTTGAAGTTTCAAAAATCAGGGAAATTGCAAGATTCGCTCCTTATCCAAATCAATCAATTAGATCCGCGACAAACTGACCGACACTTAATTCCCATTTTTTAGAATTAAAGAAAGTTTTGTAATCCAGAGCAGTACATTGTTTTTTTGAGGGGATTATGGATGGAAATCATCATGGTTTTAGTTGCGAGGTCAAAAAAAATTACCTCCGCCTCGAGATTTAATTTTGCTTTTGCGTCAAAAAAAGAGAAAAACAAACTCTGCCATGATGCAATGATGAAAACTATCTCTCCTTCCAATTTTTCTTTTAGGGATAATTTTTGTCTTTCCTGTGTAAAAAAGCACGGAAACAAGAAGGAATCGCTCAAGAACTCTGTGAAAGTTGGCCTTACTACCAATCAGCGGATTTACCCGATATGGTTTTCTGACCCGGATTCTTACCGGCTGATTTTTCACCAAATCCGCTGCATTCATTACAACCAACTGGCGAGAGGTGACATTTCAAGATGAAGTATGAAAGGGCAGGATTTATTGGTTTGACTTTTTCTTACCACTTTGCCCCGGCATTATGCCCCAAGATGACCGATAAAATGAAACTAGTCCAAGAGGCCTTCCTGAAGAGGAGCAAGTAAAGCATTCTTTCTCATTCGGTGACACGGATTATGGATTCAAGTCGAAGTCCTTTAGCAGAATATGCCGAACGATATGGGGTGATCGGAGGAAATGGCATTTGCTGACTTTGGGGACGGGAAAAAAAATTATGATTTGGCTCGGAAATTACTATTTCGTAGAGGAGGGATTTAGGCCTTTTGAAGGTCGCCGAATGAATTCCTCACACTGAGAATTTTGTCCATCAATGACCAATCGGCATATTCAGAGGAATTTTAGAATGGGATTAAAACAGTGCTTCTGTCAAACCAACTAATTTCAGATATGTTAATCCTTAAAAAAAATCTTAACCAATTAAAAATCACCATGAAAAAGTACTGCTAATTTGCTCGTAATAATGGGAATTCATTGAATTCAAAAAAAAAAAAGGGGAAAAAGTGGAAAAAAAAAAATTTGCTTTTGGCCAAAGGGCCAAGGACAGCAAAGACCCGGAAAAAGATCTTCGCCTGAAGAAAATGATAAAAAAGGCGAAAAAAACTGAGTGAATCTTACTGACGCTTCAAGTAAAAGATGGCAAGAAATCCATAAAAAATATGGAAAACCGGATCTGATCGTAAGAAAGCTTGAAGGAATTCTCGATGTGCTGCAATGACCAAAGAACTAGAAGCCACATCTGAACGCTGACCAAAAGAAAATTCAAAAAAAATGCGACCAGGACAAGGACCTCCACAAAAGGCGGAGGCAATAACAGTTAAAATTTTCCCGTCAATGTTTTCCTAAAGTGTAAAACCGCCTGAGAAACACTTTCGACTTGGATGACTAAGCTAGCGTTGATATCCATGTTCTTCGTAATAAAAAAACTACAAATAAATAGACAATTCAAAAAATTAATTGAATGCCAAAACGAAGGGATTTGAAAAAAAAAAGCGTCCTAGATCAATAGGACATATAAAATGTTTAAAGTATCATCAAACCGTATTAATCTTTAAAAGATCAATTTAAAATGAACAAATCAAATTGTCAATCTTTGGAATAGGATTCTGGCTTTAGTTATTCACTATTGTTTCTGTAATAAGGGATTGAAGATCCTATTATTGGATACCACCAGCAGCAGGGGTTCTGTAGATTGTTACAAGTGTGTTTTCAAGGCAAGCTATAACAAACGGAGTTACCCATCTCCACAATAATGTGGTTATTACGCTCCACTTCTAACGGAACTCCAAATCACGTGTTCAGCTTATTGGGGCGAAGGACATCCGCCTTTATGAGAGTTTAAATCCGACTGGCGCGTTAAATCCAGGGGATTATTCGAGAGAGAGAGAACCAATATTATGAACAATTTCCAAAACTAACCAGTTCTCGCCAGACTGTCAAAGAAGTAACTCACTTGGAAGGAGGGCAATTGGCATGTCTTTAAATGGTATGTTCCTAATTTACAAGACCGTGAGGGAGGAATGTGCCTTGGAAGCTATGGTTTTACACATTTCGAAAGGGCAGGTGCCCACGGTTGGGCCAAGCGGTTATCATTATCACGTTAATGGAGACTTTACTACAAAAAGACGATGCAAACTTGGGTGGGTTCTTTAGAGATGGGTTCCTATTATGGAGTAGAAAGAAAATGTGTTTCAGCTCGTATCCATCTGATTTAGATGAAAAGGAGACATACAAGTACACGGCAGATTTCCCTACAGCTATCTATCATTACCATTGCTCTCAATACAAATTACCTGAATCTTGGAGTCTATATTACTTAAATTCTTGAAAGTTATCATGGTACAAAAGGAACGTATGTTCAATAAATTAGTAATTCTTATTTGCCCGTTAATTCATTGTTGTGGCAAAAATTGAAAAACTCTACAAACGAAATTTATCAAGCGGATTATAGAAAATGTAGATGTCTCTAAAGTGCCAAAACCATACTGTGTATGTAAATGATTACTGCATTAAAGTTATTTGAATGGGAGAGTTTACCATGTATAATGGTAAAAACCCTTTTTCGGGTGAAAAAAAAAGGTTTTCATTATAAAACCAAAATATAAAAATGATAGCAAAAAAATATTAGGTTTCTTATTAGATGGTAAACAAGCATGGAATAGCAAATCAATTCTGTCATATGGCGTATAGGACACTGAAAGGGAATTTTAAAAAAATGGAAAGGGCCTACGGCAAGCATATAGGGGTATGGGAAAACGGGAATAAAAAAATTTGAGTTTTATCTACCGCTAATGACAAAAGAGAAGGTAAAGAGGTATACAAAAACAATGGTATGATGAAACTGGTTACTCGTTTTTGCGAATAAACGTATTTACCAATGGGACAGTGTTTGAAAAGGGATGCCAAAAGCATGCGGTGGGAAGGGGAGGGGGAATGGGCAAAGCTTTACTTAATTATGAAGTAAAAAATGGTTGTCAGATATGGACTTCAAAAACTGGCCTATGTTATGGCCTAAAAAGAATCAGAGTTCTATTAAATAAAGTGCTGCATCATGGTTTTAATATTGATGTTTAATATTGATCCAAATTCCTTCATTAAAGAGCACTATTTTTACGAAAAAAAGATGAATGGGCTCCTTAAAAAGCAATGAAAGTTTTTAAACACATAACGAAAAACTTTTTATGAAAGAAAGAAAAAGCAAAAAGCCTTTTTCGTGGAATAAAACAAACCACCACACATCACAGGGAGACTTGCAAACTTGGGAGTTTTGTGCTTCTCATGAGCTTTAGTTTTTAAATTGAATATTTTTATGTGCCGAATCCCACCTGTTTGCAAAGGCCCTAAACCGATAGTCAAAAGTGAAGTTGAGTATGATAAAAGTTTCAAATATCTCTTATGGGATTTGGTTTAGAAATATGTTTATTCAATAAGAGAGAACCAGTTGTATATATTTTTGTTGATGAAAAACACTCCTCCTTTTTGGAAATTAAATACTATGGGTCTCTTCTTTGTTCAGATTCAATTTCACTTGGCCAACTGTCTATAAGAACGGAAATGGGAGGCCTTTATAACCAAGGAATCTTAAATGGAAAACAAATCTTAAGAAGGGCCCGTATTGTTTTGGAGGTTCCTTTGGCATATGAGTAAATGAACAGTTCTTGGTCATCTGAATGGCCTATGGGCAGGTGGACACGCTGAAGCATTATTATGCTGCATTGGGCTGGAGAGTTGCGAAGAAAAGCTTGGAAGCCGATTTGTAGTCATTTTTACCAGGAAGGAAAAAGATTGAATGCAATCAACCAGGTTCGAATGAGGGAATACCAAGTTTTTTACAGAAGATTCACGGATTGGCTTTCAGAAAATTATTTCTTCAAAAGTTGGATATGGGGGTGCCATTACCTATTAGAAACCCTGCTGGGCTTAGAAAAAAATAGCGGGGAGGGATTATGACTGGCAGTTGATCCACAAGGTTTATTTGAAAAGACTTTTTTTTTTAAGTTTCCATATCCCTTCGAAGTTTTGTGGTGTTGATTATTTACTGGTAATATTTACCGAGCATATTGGGGAAGATTCCCAAATTCACCAGATTGTCGCGGCACTTAAAAAAGCTCCCAAATCAAAATGAGGGCATCAAATTCCTAAACAGAACTTAACGAATATGCCAGGAGTTCTTGATGGTGGCTCGAAAAGCTTTCTTAAGCATCACGCAAAGGAGATAAACTCGAAAACGTGAATGCTTATGGATGTGGGATTTACCGGTAGAACCAGGTTTATGATCCGGAGTTTCGAACTCTTCTTCTTACGTTTTTCAAATTGGTGATAAGGAGAAAAAGTAAATCATAGGTTTTACACGAAAAGTTTTAATCTCTGTCCAGCTCAAAGTGATTTGTTCACGGGGGGGGATCCTGATAAGCTTGGAAATCGCTAGGACTTTATATTTTTGGATGAGTTTACTGGCTTAGGCTGGTAAGAAAGCTGTTGGGAGAGCGATTTTGGACTGCCGTAAGCAAGCACCAATAAGAAATATATTCTGGTAGGAGTAATGGGAGACAATCTGCCGAGCGATTAAGATTTCTTATCAGCGAAGATGGGTTTGAAAAATTCAGCTCACACCCTTCCTTTTTCCTTTTTTGGGTGAAATCCAGACGGATTGGTTTGGATGAAGAGGAGCGGTTCTTCGATTATTAAGATTAGAAAAATTTACAATGTCCAAAGTTGTCAAACTTGAAAGGGCTTAATCGTCGAAGTCAGGCAATTGATTCTTGAATCTTCAACCTACAATCCGTTCAGGTTTTAGTAATTGTGTACTTATTTTTTAACTAGTTTTCTAAAAGTATGGAACATGGCCCTATTTAACAATAAAAAAGTTAAAATTTTAAAAAGTATATTTAGCGGTTACTTTATTAACGACTTAACATAGATTAATTCATTTTTTTGAATAATTCGGATTTAATCACTGGAGTTTGTGTGTATAGTTTGGTTTGTATTAAAAATTAATACCCAAAAAATTAATATTTGAAAAACAATTCTAGTAGCAGAGAAATGGACTGCTTTAACAAAAACTTTAGCAAAGGGATTGACAAGACTGCTTGCTGTTGGGTTTAGCCCATTAAAATTTTTTTCGTTTGCCCAGGGGGCCCTGAGTCAGCGGGTGGAAAAGTGAAGTCAAGAGATATCAGAACACATGAGATGCTCTGCCGGGTGGGCGGGTGTGCACAGAGTGTTTGGTGGAAAGGTGATTTTATATCTCGGGTGGGAGAAACAAGAATGTGGACTGGAATCCATACACTATTGGGGTTGCGGGCGGAAGCAGCCTAGATGGAAGGTGTTGGTTTTTATCCCTTTGTCGGTGTTTTTCTTGATAATAATATATTTGATTTGGGAACGCAACAGGGTTGGAAATATTAAACGATCAAATGTGGGTTTGACTTTTGACCGAAAGGAAGTGCTCTTTTCTGAGGTAGTCGGTAAACTTGCAGCGGAGGTGTGTTCGAGGGTGAAGGACCAAAAGCTTTGGGGATTTTTACGCTGTTCAGGCTCGTTGAGTGGCTGGGAAGTGAGGAGTTTATCGAGGCCTTCCGACGAGGACTAAATTGTCGTCATACAATTCGCTAAAGGTGCCGGAGTCGCTGGGGTGTTCAAAAATCACCGAAGCTCGCGGTCCAGTGATTGGAATCATCTCC
>Ga0163217_1037805_pt1 | contig 11046 bp, 7 predicted proteins | sample SynspAceP_FD_185933 | JGI IMG/M metagenome (GOLD analysis project Ga0163217, IMG submission 185933) | Saline lake microbial communities from Ace Lake in Antarctica - Synechococcus sp. Ace-P (PacBio error correction) | ecosystem: Environmental > Aquatic > Non-marine Saline and Alkaline > Saline ... | reverse complement strand
GCATTTCTCTTCCTTTTCGGCACGAGTCTTTTTGAATACATCCATCACTTCATAAAGGCAATATTTACCTCACGAAAAAGAACCTCCCATTTGGGAGTCTGAGGTGAATGAAACTCGATAAATCATTGTATCGGATTGAATCCAGGAAATCGGGCAGCTTATGATTGACGGAATTGACGTAGTAAATCAATTCACCAATTCTGAATCAATGCCACAATCCCTAAAATAGCTGGAGCGAGCCAAAGCTGCTTGTTGGTAAAGAGCCAAAGTCCTAGGTAAGGGCAGAGAATGATCAGCTGCTAATCGAATCGCAACACCAATAGAGAAAATTCGTTATAACCATAATTTTTTCTAATCTTGCGTTTAAAAGCGAGGAGATATGCGGAGTCAAGCCGGCTCTTCAGCGGCTCTAGTTGTGATGTTGCCCATTGTGTCCTCCTCCCTGTAGGGGTTTACGAATTAATATTCGCTCGATATCCTCGATAGTTCAAATGTTCCAGATGACCGAATCCTCTGATTTTCTTGATTCTGAATTTTTGGAGAAAAAGATCCTTCAGCTGCAAGACACTATGATTGGTCATAATGACTGCTCGCTCAATACTATGCTGAAGCTCTCTTGATGTGTCCAGGCCAATGATTAACTTGGACATTCCGCTTGATCAAAGGCTCCGGAGGCTTTTCGGATGTCTTTGTTGTATTCTTTGGAAAATAATAGGCAAATAAATGATCTTGCCAAGAGTGGGAAGTATTCCCGAACCCCGCCGCTCACGAAGAGGCGGGAGGTTGTACTCTATTGTTTTTATCGATCAGTAAATCCTGACGGGAAAGTATTCTCATAAACCATTGTTGTTGAATGCGGCATATTGGTCGCAGAGATCAATCTGATATTGAACTTCCCACAGGGTCGAATTTAGCTCCGACTCGATGTCACTTTCACGGATTTTGCAAAGTGCCAAAAGTTGGCTAGAAGGGGAGGTGCAAGGGTTAAGTTTCCAGATTTCATCCAAGAATAGCGTGTCTTTATTGCGCTTGCTCAAACCTACCGGCGCGATTCTTCTTTTTGCATCGGTAAATGCGCCTTTCTTATGTTCCAAAAAGGCTCAGATTCAAACAATGTTGCGGTTTGATCGAGCCCAGATTACTCGAACAAATGCTTCGCGACTTCGCTTTGATGCCCCGATGAATTGCTCGGGCGAATTCAACTCCTTTCCAGTTCCATTTTCTCCCAAAATTCCAACACATTGGCATCCGTCACTGCTACCCGCTCAATGGTCTCAAATACGCGTTGCATCGAAGCGCTGAATTTCCAATGATATCTTTGAATTTATTGGTCGATGTCCGTTTTTCCAGGGTGTTTCTTCGATCCTGAGAAGATTCTCTTCCAGTTTTTTTCTTACGAAGTTGAAGTTGCGGGAATTCAGGGTGGCCAAGAGTCTTTCGTTTTCCCATGGCTTCAGCACAAAATCCGTATTGCACCTTCTTTGATTGCTTTAACTGCAAGATTCCACATTCTTCCAGTAAGCAGTGATCAAACTACCACTGCTGATGGGTCTAGCTCCAAGAATACGATCCAACCAATTTAGAATCCTTCCTGTCCCGAATTACCATCTTTGGTGAAGTTCATGTCCAAAAGGATCACACGTAAGTCTCATTGCTGGTCCAGGATGGAAGACAAAGGTCCGGGTTGGTCTCTGTATCCCAACTTGTGCGAATGTCCGCTCAGAAAAATTTTTGCTGCTTTAAGCCAAAATCTTCATTGTCGTCAATGATTAAGATTCCGATTCGTTGCTTCGTTCATTTTTAAAAGGTTTTTTTCGCGGTTGGGAAAAATATCCCTGATATTCACTCAATGTTTCCAAAAGCAAGCACGAAAAATTCCGCCCCTTCTGAAATAGGATTGAAATATGTCATTTTCGGAGTATTTGAGCTGTCTTTTAGAGTCTTATAATTCTTTTTTTAAGGTAAGAAAAAAATATCCGACTTTGGATAGCTTTTGTCGCCTGCGGGACGAAAAATGTTCCGCGTGAAGAGTATTTGATTTTCTCATTAAAATCCTTATTAGGCCTCTAGTTGCCATTTTTTGCATGGTCATGCCATTTGGCATATAGGGATAGCCCTTGAAAAGGAAAACCACACAATGGATAGAAACATTAGGAAAAGAAGTTTTGGACCCCAAAAAAAAGTTCGCCTACATCCTAGGTGGCCGCGATAGTATTAGGTGGTATTATTTATCAAATCGGATTTGCAGATCATCGCTCTACTATGAATGTGGAGAAGGGAGTCGGTTAAGTATCGCCACCGTGAGTACTGGAGAATTACAGATTATATCTTGGTATCTGGCCAGATCGAACCTGCACAGACATTTTTCCTCGATTGCTATTGAAGGTGGAATGGTTTGCCGCAGGTAGTATTCGTGAGTCACCGGTGCCTTATGTGATAAATAAAGGCGATACGATTCTGACTCTAAACTAATTCAAATCTTTTCAGCTGGATGTGATTGTCGTCGGGAGAACTATGTTGTATGAGCAGATTTAATAACCTACGTCAGGATCGGACATTTTTGGATCAAATGAATCTAAATCAACAGGGACAATTGGGCAGAGATCGACGTTACCAGATTTCGCTTTTGGAACCCGTCAATACAAGCGATTCAAAAGAACGCAATGGAAAGAAACTGGTTTCTTGACCGTCGAGTTTGCAGGAAGTCAAAGAGCAATACGAATACAATGTGAAAGCAAAGGAATTGACTACAGAATCTTATCGAAGTGATTCATCGCTCGTTCCTATCAGCTTCAGCAGCTCCGACAGTCGGAAGGTAGAGATTGAATGCTTCCTTAAATGGAGTAGGTCAGATCCTGAAACAATCTCCGTGATTAGGCTCCTATAGCAGGGTCAATTAGCCGTGGAGCAAAATTGAAATTGGTTCAGGCCATCATCCAGGGTCGCGTTCATGGAGAGCAAGATCGATATTTGGATGAAATTCAGGTAAGAGTAGCGATCGTATGAACGTATTTGCCAAAGAATTGGACAGGGTTTACGAGGAAAATTCAACACTGAGCGGCGTAGATCGATGAATTAGAAATTCATTGAAGATTTATCCGGACGATACCAATGGACGATTTTGAAGTCGATATGAAATTCACCGGTGAAAAAGTCCAAAAGGCGATCCGTCGTTGGGTCAGAGTGTTTTCGAATCCGATTGGAATTGGAGGTGATAGCCAGCTGAGCTATGCTTTTTGCGACAGGCGGATTCTTTAAGGGATACTGCGGAAATTGGGTTTTGTGACTGAATGCGCCCGGCAATGGCCGAAAAGAGAAATATTCCGACTAGGACGAAAAAAAACCCTGAATTCTATGAGTTCTGAAGGACTCACCGAAGGGTTGAAAAAGTGATCGTGTCTGGGTTATGAGAATTTGGGAATATGAATGATATTGGAGATTGAAATGATGTAGGGTGTTGGATGTCGGAGTGACCGATGTTCGCAATGTCGGGGCCGCGGGATGTTTTCGATTGGAACTGATGTCGGGTGCCGGATGGCAGAGTATGGCCGATGTTTTTTGTCAGTTGCTTCGAGGTTTTGAGCCGGATGAAGGATGTTGTTGGCGGTGGCTGGATTGGTTTAATGATTTTGAAGTTAAATAATAAATATATGGAAGAATATGTGCCCACATTTAAATTCGAAAAAGCTCCCAGGTCTGGAAAAGGCTATGGATTTTGGAGGAGGATATATTTAGTGTTTATCTCGTAGTTTCAAAGGCTATATTGAATTATTCAATCTGATATCACAAGCTAGACGCGCTGCCAGATTCTATTGCATTAAATTATCGCTGAAGGAATCCATGCTCACAATCAATCCTGAGTATAAAAAATTCTTGGGGCTATTTGCTATTCGATCCACTGCCGAAGTAGTCACTTGGTTACATTAAAGCAGTAAGAAGAAAATATATTGATCAGAGCATCAGTTTACAAAACTTTACTGCAGAAGCTTTTCATCTTAATGAATATGGATGCAAGGCCTTCAAATGAATCTTCAATCTTAAAACCAACAAGAACGGGTCGGAGGGGTTTCAATTCACATCCACGCCATCGGTAGTACGTTAACAAACCCACTGCTTTGTAATTTTAGATAGCCACACACGATCGAGGTTCAGTTCACATCGTGCGTGGAGAGCCAGCACGGAGTGCGTGCACGCCTCGGCATCGTACAAGGGTCCAACACGTGTCAGAGAGATATATCGCCATGATAGGCCAAAAATCCAGGAATGTCGGCGCTGACGTCAGCATCAGAGACCCACCCGGTGTAAAACCTCAGATCATCAAGCTGTACTGACACCGCACATAACCTGAGGAGGAGATAGAAACCAACCAGGCCCGCTTGTGACGTGGGGTCGCCTCCTCGACACGAATCGTACAAATCAAAACGGGCCCAATGGGTTGCGATCACTTCGCGCGTGAGAGACAGCTGAGATCGCATCAGCGTGCCGCCTCTTCCGAGCGTACTGCAGTGGGATGGTACAACAGGTCGTGCCGTACCTCACATAGAGCTGTGCGAAACTCAGATTCTATTCGGCCTCTCGTAAGACAATCCCGATGGGTCGTGAGTACGACCCTCGACTAAGCCTGTGTTACAACATATTCCAATTGTCAGGGGGAGAAGATAGTCAGCGTACGCTAGTGGTGAGCGCTGTGGCCCTTCACAGCAATGATCCACGTGTTCACCGTGCGCAGTCGGAGCGAAACTCCGCTATCACGTCTCGGAGCACCGCATGGGAACGGAGGGCTTCAAGCCGAGGGGCATGGCCCGTGCCCTGCAGGCGTCGAGCCAGCGCGTGCTGGCGCCGCAGGAGATGACAGACTCGCGCTCTTGATATTCCGGAAACCTCCTCTCGAAGTCTTAAATCGATGAATGTTGAGAACATCAAATGGCAAGTGTTCAGAGCCCGATTTTACAGGCCATGTCTGGCCTGACTCTCGCAACCGGTATGTGAAAACGTGGAACGTGGTTGCACACTCGCGACCGCTACTGTCGACTTTGCTCAAAACGTGGCGCAGCGCGCGCGCTTCGCGCCGCGAATATGTGACGCCGCCGAAAGAGCAAGTGTATAGAGAGGTGTCGTAGCCAAGAATGATGCGAAGGCGCAATACCAGGCAACCAGTTGTGCGTAAGCCAGCGGGCGATGCGTGGCGCAGGTTCGATGGCGCCCATTGAATTATGCATTCGTCGACCACGTGATAGAAACACTTTGCGACCGGCGGTCAGTCCGAGGACTTTCCGTTATTGTCAGTCGGGCGCAGTTGCACGACCAGGAGTGCAGTGCTTCGCGGCGACCGAGTTCGCGGGCCAACCTTGCCGATATCCTCATCGTGTCTAAGCAAGTACACGACCGTACAAGGCTCTTTCTCGTAAATTGATGCCCGCAACCCCCCTACAGTTAACTTGGACAGTACTCACACGCCTCAACATGCATCATGATTTATCTTCAATTTCTCCGTGTTTAAGTATATTGGAATTTCAATAAGTTACAACTCTCCCGTTCAACTGACACAATTGTGCTCTAGCTATGTGCATTTCCCATTGGCCACGTGCCTGGCGCGCCCTATTACACTCTGACCTGCTCGCGTGCCCGATTTCTGAGTATTCACGATTACTATTTCGCACTATCCGTGAGTAAAAGATGCGCTTGATCCTGAACATGAAATGTATCCAAAACCTCGTTTTTGATACTGTGTCTAACATTACGGGCTGGCCGGTCTGACTGGGCCTCCTACTTATCCTATTAGATAATAACAGTGAATCATTTCCAGCCCTGATGTGTATACAGGGCCCAGCTCTGCTCACTGCTACAAGTTTCGTAAGCAGCAGACTTCATAGGTACAGTCCCGGGCGAAGTTAACGAACTGCGGTGCCAAGCCATGTTGCCTCATCTCGACAGTATCTGATATGCTACCCAATATGCCTCGGGGACCATTGATCATGAGTGTTAGATTTACTCCATCCCGCCTATGCTGTTCCAATTGTGCTAATCTCCATCTGCAAATCATTCTCCACGAGTATTGAAAATAGTTATATTCTGATGTCTTATGGCTACTAGTGTTAAAACAAGTACTGACAGCATGAGAAAGTCTCCGAGTGACGCCGGACTTGCCCATGAGTTCTGTGGCTTTTGTGCTTGCGCAGATCTTCCACGATCTCGTTTTTGTCTTATAACCGGCAATCCTTCCCAATTATGTTAATGCAGAAACGTGGTCGTGTCGACCCTCATAATCAGCACATTTACTTACTCTCGACATGATCTTCCCACCGCGCGATCTGGCAAAAGTATAGATCCCCAGAGCGTTTCAAAATCCAGGTTCGCTCGATACCGTGCCCCTGACGCTTCTAAGAGTATAGTTCTGCCTGAGATACGACCCCGGCTCTGCCGCGGCTAGCGTTCTTTGTGAGATCTCATGCGCTCACACCTCTGCATACACTAGAGTTCAAATTCCTTTCCGGGGCTATTCCTTTTTACGCCGCCTCGACATGTCCTCTGCACTGAGATTAGAGTTCAGCGCCCCTCGATTGCTCCCCGGGCCGCTCGCTCCTTTCCTCCGCACATGGACTCTCCGGCTGTAGGAGTAAATATGAGCCCAAGTGCGCTCAGCCAGCGCCGTATCAGGTTAATCGTCTCCGCTATAGCAAGATGTCATTTCTAGTAAAACATGTCGTCTGATATCTGCGTCGCCCTGGGGTGTAGCGTATATTTATAATGAGTTCTATCTGCTGCGCTGCCTGAGACACAAAGCCGCTATTTCTAGAGTCTCCTTTCACATCGCGTCCTTGTCAGAGGATGATGCTCATGATCTCTGGACCACAGCCACTCTCAACGCGTCCATCATCCTACACGCAGCCAGAGAGAGCGCACCTCCGACGCTTTGCTACAGACCTTTCCAGAAGCTAGGCCACACCCCGACCATCTCGTCCCAGACTCCTCGCCCATGCTCCCGGCACCACCCACTTACCCTCTCTTTCCGCGTCGGTTCATTGCAATGTCTCGTGTCTCTATCAGACAAAGTGTTTCAGTCTGTTCTCTCTGTTAGTGCAACACGGTGTTTCTCGTGCTCTCTAGGCCCGGGGTCTCTTGGTCGTCCAACGGGCGCAGTCCGCGTTCGCGGGCTGAGGCACCACTGTGTTGCAGTTGTGATTTACTCGCCTTTTCCGCCGTTCGTCGTTCTGACTTATGCGGACGGCATTGGATGAGGCGCGGCTGACGCACTTCTATCTAGTGGTCGTTCCCAAACTCAGTGTGCATGTGGACATAGCAGCATTTACGAATCTCAACCCACTACATATGTTCACAGAGTCCTAGTGAATTGAATCGATACACCTGCAGCGAAAAGAACGATAAGACGTAGACAAGCCCCACGCCGAAGAGCCTATAGCCGGCAATAATAGCCTCTATAGACCTTTTGAGTGGGAATTAGCCTGGAAGCCGAGACAATATCCGGGCACCAACCGGCGCCGATGAATGGCACTGCCCGCGGCGTTCTTGTGCATATTCGACTCGTTTGGACTCAAAATCTAGTTGCATACTCCCCTGTTCGGTCCGCCATTCAAGGCATATTGCGACTGATGTGAAGTCAGTATCGATCACTCATCATGTGATGCGCCAGGGACTATGAAGTTCTCTTGATCCCAGACTGGGACGAGCGACTTACCATATGGGTGTATTGGACCGGGGAGGCGTGCTGCCTGGCTTTTTGTGTGCTGTAGTCAACCCAAACTGCCGCTGACATCCCAGCTTCTTTGTAACAGGTCTGGGGATGCTGCCTGGAAAATCCTCTCTAAGTATATCTATATGGAACGATAATGTCCAAAAACCCGCAGAGCATAATGACCACGGCCACTCAAAGCTAGCCGTTAACCTGAACGATTTTTATCAGAAACGATGGCCACCACAATTACTCTTTAGAATGTGCCGCGAAAGAAGTTAAAACCCAATCTGTTCAACCAAGTGCGATTTCTAAAATCTTTTTAACGATTACGGATGCTTTGGACCGAGCCTCTCAATTTTTTTATTTTCAAAATTTTGAATTCAACTTGAGGTCATCCGCAGCACCGCCTTCGGGCATCCAGCGCCTTGGGCTTGGTGGCATGCGCCTCGCGTGGGCTTCCGCCGATTTAGCGACGTATGCTTTCTTGTGTGCGTTACTGCTGGCACGGTGCTTTTTTAGGTGGCGTCGGTGTCGACGCGAATTCGACCGGCGCGACGCTGACCTCGTCTTCGGGTTTGCCCGACGGCTCAACGCCAATCCGCCTCGTCGCGGGTGCGTTCGGAGCGCTACAGGAGGGCATTGCGCCCCACATTGCTACGTCCTGATGCATGTGCGTCTTCCTCATGCCTCGTGCGGCCCCCTGGGTTTCTAGAGCTGAGAGTTCTCGATACGAGAGGGCCCTCGCCCCCGACTAGTTTTCTATTCCTTTTTCCATTTGTTCATTCGTCGTGACGCAGAACTGGCGCTCTTGTTCCGTTGCCGGAACCAGCGCTATCGGCACTCGTCGCTGCCCGTGAAGGATGCCATTCAACCACTTCGGCGCGGGTCAGGGGGACTTCTGGTACCGTCAATGCGTTTTGATGGGTCGCCAATGTCCACCGCCAGCTGTGCCACTGCGTATATATTGTGTCTTGCCGCTGTCTAATTAGCGGGAGTTCAGTTCAGGTCTGCACATCCCTCACGACCTAGAGGTGCGGTTCGCATTTTATCTCTATACGCGTCCCCCTACTGCGCACCCGGACCACTATCAGGCATCTGCGCCTTGCGCCATGTCTCACCTCATGCCGCGGATAGCGCTCTCGATCCTGTCAGATCTTCGTATAATTCCTTAGACTCACCGATATGCGCACTCAATGGGCGCTTTTCGATACATCACTGCTCCAGACAAATTCAGACTGCTCTCCCAACTTGACGATATTCATATGCCGTCTGCGCTGATCTTATGCGCCTTGGCCGATTGCGTCCTTGCAATTCTTCGATCAGTCTTTCGGCACCGCGTACGCAATGCATCCAACAGATTTCGTTTACCGCAAATCTGGGAAGTGGCGACCTCGCCCACCGCTGAAAAGCTGGAAACATAAAAGTAGAATGTTCGCGACTCGATGCCCCGGAATATTAGCCATTCCCCAGCAGCAGTAGAACATTCTCTGTGCAGAAAGGCAGCGTTTTGTCCAGTCCTATTGTAACGGCGGAAGCCAAGCCTGCCGGTTCCGTGCGCGATACCTACATCCCTATAGCAGCAATAGGGTATGATTCTCGCGCTGTCGCAGCTGTATGAGCCTCGAACTGGGGCCAAATCGGGTATCTATATCATGCGCTTCGGTCGCCATAGCCTGGAGGCCGCAGGAGTGAAGGCCAAAGGCTTGGTCATCTGAGGCTATGTGAAGTTATTTTCATTAGTGGCTCCAGCATTCCGCCCGATCTTTCTCTTTTGTAGTCGTGCCAAGGATTAGTCTGACACACTACATACTTCATGAATCAGGCTGAGAGCGTCTGCACTCAGGAATCTCCATGAGTGACTGTTCTTCCCGTGGCGGAAGTTGAAACTGTGAAATCGTGGGCGCTCAGGCGGTTAACGAGAAGTCTATGACTAGGATTTATGGCAAAATTGAAGATCGTACCGTCTCAAACGGCGCGGAACCCTTCTGCGGAACGAAACGAGTATATCATATAGGACGGAACTTTATGTGGTGACCAAATCTCCTATGCGAGCGAGTACGCAGTCTCGTCCAACATCTGGTGCCCCTTTGGCGATTTTAATCTATCTCCATTCTCGCTTACAGCAATTGCAAAGTATAGTCCGGCGCCGCGCAGTTGGCACTTGCTAAAGGTTTGTTCAGAGTCTATATCCTGCCACTAATGTCTTATGACGGTCCCGAATTCGCCAATAATGTTCGAGGGCATACATTACGGTATTTTCCCGCTAATCAACTACGATTCTTCGCCGCGACATTTGGGTCCAATTCAATCACCGTGAACCCTTCGGCTTTATACAGCTTTTGAAGTGGATGCATTCAGGCTTTCCATGTTCGGTTTCATTCGCAGTCGCTGGGCGGTCGTTAGATTTGCCCTCGTGCCAGAAACCTCGCCCGGCCCTTTCGCCGCGGCATTGCCAGCCTTTTCGATCGCCTTGCTGGAATGAGTAGGTAGACTGACGCATTTCCTCCATCGACGAGATTAGCGGTCATAGCAATCGCCGTCACACCGGTCGGGATTTTGGAAAAGTCAATTCATTCGTAGCATCATAGGGCTGCGGCCACGGCGCAAATCCCACGCCAAGCCAGACCGCGCACCATTCCACGCCCGAGAAACCCCAATCCTGAATGTCCGTCAGAGACGATTTGCCGAGGTCAGCACGCTGTGTGGAAAATCCGATGTGTCGGTCGCAGCAGGTCCACGTTGACCATAAGGCCCGACAGGAAGATGCGACCACGTCATATCGCCAAGCAGCGCGGGCGCAGAACCGAGAACCCCACCGGGGCGAAATAAGCGGCGTGTGCAGACGCGCCACCGAGGCCGTGTTCCGTAGCAAATAAAGAGCAGTCAACTGCGGCGCTATGCCGTAAGCCCTCAACAGTCCTCTCTTTGATGTCAGGCTCTGCCCCTACGTGCCATCGCCGGGGAGGAACGGTGGGCCAGCGAAGTGGCGGCACAATCCCAATCTGCGAAGTTAAAAATCACGGCGCACAGCTTTATTTTTGCCACGACCACTCTTTTGTCAGTTCAAGTGAACCACTCTCAAGAAGCGACCGCAACGAGAACCTTGAGTGTGCACTCGACTAACTCCCAGTCACTTAGGGTCCGCGGCCCGCCTGAACCAGACACCAGTTGCAGTTAATTTCTGCTTTTATGGGTGCGTTGATTTGTGTGGTTGTCTCCTGGAGCTAGCTTGTCCCTTGTTGCTGGCATAAGGATATGTCTTATCCGGGCATGTCTACCTCTCCACCAGTTCAGATGCCCACAAAACAGTAGATCAGCCTATATGATATATTAAGAAATCATACTATTTAACT
>Ga0163217_1118366_pt1 | contig 11047 bp, 14 predicted proteins | sample SynspAceP_FD_185933 | JGI IMG/M metagenome (GOLD analysis project Ga0163217, IMG submission 185933) | Saline lake microbial communities from Ace Lake in Antarctica - Synechococcus sp. Ace-P (PacBio error correction) | ecosystem: Environmental > Aquatic > Non-marine Saline and Alkaline > Saline ... | reverse complement strand
CACCGCGCCCTTGTGTATTCCCTGCTTCTGACGGCTGCTGCGTGCCGCAAGACCCGTCCGTTTGCTGCTGGCCGGCTGTAGGATGCTTGCGGCGCGACTGGCCTTCAGGGTTTTTCTGGGAACACGCCGTGGCCGCAGCAGAAATTTCAAAGGTTCCGGCATATGCGCAGCGTATCATGGCGGATGGCAGTGCTCGATGACGATGGGATTACCGCCCTGACCAGGTTGAACGTGACCCTATGACACCCGCGGCCGGATCACACGGCATTTCTGGTGCGGCTAGGGGCGGGGACCTCGACTTGCACTGTTGGTAGCCCTAGATAAGGAAAACAAATAGTGAACAAACAACCCAAAAGCTGCCTCATGGCCCCTTAAACGGGCATACTCTCGCTCTTGGTTTCCCCGCCTTTGGCGCGGAACGGCTGCTCGTGCGCTGCGCGGCCTGCCTGATACGCCTTTCGCGGTGATCGAACAGGCAGGGACAGATGCAGCGGATCGCTTCCGTATCGTTCTGGCCGCAGGCGGCAGGGCTTATCCGCGGGTTCAGTCCTTGCGCGATGCGCTGGCGCGTGTCCCAGCTTGTGACGCAGGCCCGCGATGCGGCAGCCGAAAGCAGCCTTCTGGCAGGCTGCGCCGCGGGGCAGGCAATGGTCGCCGCTGGTCGCGGAGGAACCGCCAGATGCGCTGGCGGGCTCGATATCACGGGGTGCGCGCATCTGTTTGGCGGCGAACCCGCTATGGTTGACCAGATCGCGCAGCGCTTGGAACGGATTGGGCCTGTCGGTGCAGGCGGGGCTGGCCGATTACGCCCGGTGCCGCAGGGCTATGCGCACGCCTATGCCGGCGCACCGCCACATTCAGGCCGCAGGGCGACGCCATCCAGCAGGGAAGCGCGCGCCACCCGCTCGCGCGCCGCAAAGCGCCCGTGGACCGGACCGCTGCACCAGGGCGGTATCCGCTTTTGCCCCCGCCATTGCACCGGCTGCCAGGACCCATTCCGCCATCGCCCGTCTGCCTGTGGCCGCGCTGCGTTGGATGCCGATACGGTCGCCGCAAGCTTGACACGTCTTTGGCCTGCCCATATCGCGATCTTGACAGGCAGCGCGCGCGGCGCTGGCGCGGCGCTTTGCAAGGGGCTGTGCTCCGCGCTGGATTCAGGCCGCTTGGCAGCACAACGCCGAACGATCAGCTCGCGCGCCCCGACACGCCTTGCCACAAGGATGAGGCCTAGCCGGAACCCGTGGGCTGAGACGGACATGCTGGCCGCCTGGACCGGCTTGCCGCGACTTTTGCCAAACATGCTGCGCGACAAAACCGGCGCGGCGTTCGCCACCCTGCGACTCGAGGCTTATCGCAGCGACGGGACAACGGCAAGCAGATCACCCTGGACCCCTCGCCCGCGCCACCCATGATTCCCGCCCCTATTCGTATCCCCGCTGGCGATGCGGCTTGGCACAATCGATGCAAGGCTTCGGGATCGACATTGTTCCGGCTTGAAGCGCCTGTGTTACCGAACTTTGCGATGGACAAACAGGCCCAAGCGGCCATCTGGACGCGGCCCCATTGCCGCCGCTTGGCCGTGCTGCGCGCGATACCGCGCTGGAGACTATCAGCCGCATCGGCGCGCGTATTCGGGATGGAGGCAATCACCCGTCACCTCCCCGGCAACAGCCATAGCCCGCGGAGAAAGGGCGCCGCAGTGCTGGCCGGACTGCCTTGTCCGACCCCCGCGCCCCCCCCGGGCCACCCTTTTTTTTGGGGGGCCCCGAACACCCGCCACCGCGCGCCCTTGCTCCTTTATGGCCGGCCCAAACCTGTGACAGAACCCGAAGGCACCGGAAAACCGGCCCGCCACCAGTTCCGCTGGCGCCGCCGCGATCTGGCGCTGATTTGCGCGCAGGGCCGGAACGCAGGCGCGGCCGGTGGAACTTGTGGCTGACGAGCCTGACGGCGCAGCGGCACGCGCGATTACTGGATCGTGACCAACCAACCTGCGGCACACGGCTATGGCTGTCTTCGCCCATTGGCGCAGCCTTGTCACCGGCTGTTCTTGCCATGGCAGCTTTGCCTGAGAGGCGGCAAACGAGCAAAAATGAGTAAATTTCCGGCAAGATGAAGGCCGGTGGTGATCTTGCCTTTTCATCTTTGCGGAAATACTCAATTTCCGCAGGGGCGAGTCGCCAGCCACGTCAAACGGCGCGCAATCCGCCCATCACGAAATTCGCCGCCAGATCAGCCATTAGGCGGCGCGGCTGAGCCCTTGCCGGGCCGTGGCCACATGTAGAACCAGTTGAGGATACCAAAAGACGCGACATAGTCAGCGCGCGCAAACTGGTTTTCTGCGTCTAGTCCGGCGCTCTTGGTACCGCTTCGCCTGGACCGTCACAAGCCGCCGCTGCGCGCGATCAGGGGCGCCTGTCGTTCGGCGGGCAAGGGGCCAGCGCATCCAGTTGCAGTTGTGTTCGGCATTCCGCATCCTCATAGGCCGACAGCACGGCCACGGATACACCACGGAATCCTCACCACGGGCCGCCTCGACCACCTCGACCAATGCACCCAAGTGATCGCAAGGATGTCGAACAGCAGGTCTTCCTTGCTGCTTTATAGTAATGATAGATCAAAGCCTTGCGACACACCGCAATGCTTGGCCGCCGCCTGTCATCGAGCGCGATCAAAACGTGTCGCGCAAAGTAATTCTGCAGCACCTTTGCGCAAGGCAGCACGTTTTCATCATGATCGCGAGCCAGTCCGCGCGCCATGCTTACCCGGCTTAGGAGTTGTCGATGTGCGGACCGCCCTGCCTCCGCGTGGCCACACCGCCCGGGATCGAAGACATGATCTCGACCGGACAGGCCGACCATCTGCTGATGCGGTGGCCCCATATCGCGCGCCGCCCGCTCCGCGCCCGCAGGTCCGGACACCCCGCAGCCTCACAGCAGAACACGCATCGCATCCATCCTGCCCCTTGCTGGCAGTTCGATCTTGGAAATGCGGCGCCAGATCGCGGACCTGCATCAGCACTTCCTCGATCTGGTCCGGGAATAGACATTCACCGCCGCGCAGGGATGATCATTCATCGCTGCGCCCGGTGAATCTTTCCGATCCGCCAGCATGCTGCGCGCCGTTCGGGGCCAAAAGCCGCGTTCAGGATCCACGTCCGGATAGCGGACAATCGGAAACGCCTCTTTGGTCAGCGAGGGGAACACCCAACTCGCCCACGTTCTCCGTCAGCAGGAACCTCGCCGTCTCGGGTTGATCGACCTCGGATAGAAATGTGTCCCTCCCAGACATGGCAGCCGTCCTTGGATTCCACGCATTCATTGGCAACCCCCGCCCCATCACCTCGGACAGGCCATAGATATCGACGGCATGGCATGTCGAAAGGCATCCTCGATTCTCCACCCATGGCGTTGCGTCCATGGTTCGGGCCCGAAGATCCCGGACCTTGGAGCGCGATTTGCGCGGTCCAGCCCCTGTTTGGCGTATTCGTGTTCAAGAATAGACAGCGCATAGGATGGTGTCACCGTGATCCCGTCGCGCGGAATCTCGATCAGGCGCACCTGTCGCGGGGGCATGCCGCCCGACCACGGGTACGTGGTCAGGCCCAAGCGTCCGCTCCCAGATGGATCCCAACCCGCCTGTGAACAGCCCGTAGCCATAGGCCTTGTGCAAATATCGCCTGCCCGCAGACCGGCCGCGCGCAAGGATCGCGCCAACAACACTGCCCCAGATATCAGATCGGCGCGGGTGTAAGCCGACCACCGTCGGTTGGCAGTTGTGCCCGATGAGGCATGCACCGCGCTACCGTGCGGCGGGGTACAGCGAACATATCCGAAGGGATAGTTCGCACCCCGTTAAAATCCGCTTTGACTGTGAAGGGACTCGCCAGATCGGACAGGGGATTTCAGATCATCGGGTATGCACCCCTGCCGCGTCGAAACTGGCACGGGTAATGGGGCACATTATCATAGCATGCGCAGCGACCATTGCATCCGGCGCAGTTGCAGCTGCGCCGCAATCTCGTCACGCTTGGCTGGTCTCGATCGGTTCCAGATCGCCGGGGTTTCGGAGACAGTGTCTTCCATCCACCACAGGACCCAGCATCAGGCGATTACCTTGGCCCACACCGATGCCCATGGTGCACGAGGCCGCGTTTGGCCCCCGGGCATCGGAACAGGTTGATTGCCCGCTTCGCGCCAGCCTTGCACGCTGACATGCCAAAGGATGGCCCAACGCCATCGCCCGCCTTGGGGTTCACGTGTCCGGCATATCGGGCAGACCCAGTTGACGCATGTGAGGCCAAAACCCTTCGCGGGCAAAAGCCTCGTTCCAAACTCGACAAAGTCGATTGTCACTGATCTTTCAGGCCCCATGCCGGTCCACAAAGCCTGTGTCGCGGGTTTGCAGGTCCAATCCCCATGATGCCGGGGCCACACCGGACTTGGCCATCGACACGATCCGCGCCTTTGGAGTCAGCCATATTTCTTGACCGCATCGCAGAGTGCAATGATTAAGCCGCGGCACCGGTCTTTCACACAGAGGCATTGCCAGCCTTCACCGATCCCCCTTTCCGGAAAGGCGTGGGGCAGCGCGGCCAGCTTCTCTATCGTGTCGCGCGGGGGATGCTCGTCGCGGTCCACCACGACCGCATCGTCCCTTGCCTGCGGGATCGTGACAGCGCGATCTCGCGCGCCAGCCGTTCCGCTTCCATCGCGGCTATGGCAGCGGAATCTGCGAAGCAGGGCCAAAGGCATTCTCATGATCAGTACGGAAATCCCCGGAAATCCCCCGGCGACATCTCGCAGTCTCGGCCATCGAGATCGGTTGCGCAAAAGCCTCGTGCATGCCACGGTTCAACAAAGCGCCAGCGATGGTTGGTGTCATAAATCTCGGCCCTGCGCCGAAAAAAGCGGGCATCGCCGTTTGGCATCACCAAAGGGCGCGGCTTATCCGATTCGACGCCCGCCTTGCAAGTATCACCTCGGCCCTCGCCCGTTTTCACCGCGCGTATACACAGGCACAGCGAGCAGCAAGCGCCGCCTGCTCCCACCCGCATCGGAGGACGCCTGATCCGGCACAGGGCACGGTTCACTAGTGACAACCCGAAGCACGCCATCTGCCCATGTCCCGCCAACAGCACCGCCTGATTGCGGCCACGTCTGCGTTTATCCTCGCCTGGCTCTGTATTGCGCAGAAGCCCCTCATGATTGCATTCATCCACGGTCTGGGGAAACTGCGCCATCACGCACGGATTCCACATATGCAGATCATCAGGCCTGACCGAGACAACGCCCTCCGCCATAGCGGCCACTCGGTTGTGCGCAGCCCTTCACACAGCAAACGCGTTTCTCTCATGCCTCGTCCTCCTTTGAAAATGTCTGCCAGAGATCAGAAACCTGTCGCAGACAAACCCCAAACAGGCCATCCTTCGCCGTCCTCGTCCTGTTGACCGTCACATCGTGCTAAAACACCTGACCTATTCCGGCAAGCATTCCACCTCGGTCGCAATCTGCGTGACAGTATCTTCGTCGCGCGACCGGCCCGGCTGATGTTATGTGATGTTGTTTTTCCTGCTGCTTTCCACCAATATTTTATTGTGGCTGTTGCAGGCATAGCCACAAAGCTCGTATCAGGCCAGTGTCCAGATATATCCGCCGTGCAGATTCGCCATGCCCATTCAATTGTTCAGGACGTTTCATCATCTAATTCCGCCTGTCCGGTGTCTACCCTGACCCAGCACAAGTTCCTGCGCAGGCTACATTCGTTATGTCGCACATCGCGGCCGCGAGCGCGTTTCGCGCGTTCCTGGAGGCGTTCATGTTGTTAGTTCCTTCCCCATGCGTTTGGACGCAGGCCTATGCAACAAAACCGACCGGGCGGTCAAGAGTTATTTGCGTTGTGAACAATAGCTGCTTCATGCCTGGCATAAGATAAACAGTGCACCCCCCGTTCCTTTCCAAGGAGGATTTCTGAGCTTAGACCCCATAGCTTTGCTCTGCGCCTAATAGAACAAACACAACGTTGCAACGGCAACAGAGTTATCATAGCCCCGTTATCGGTCACGCGTGATCGCCAGGCAGCGGGCCCCTCTCGCATGAGCAATGCTGGATTCACTGCGACGACATGTCGGGCGGGAACCAGACCCTATCGCCATGGCTTTTCTCATTGACCGGCGCACGCCTGCCAAGCGCTTGCGGCGCATCATGGATGCACATAAGGATATCCAGCTCTACGCGCTCACCCTCGCTGACAGGGGCAACCGGCGGCGCGATGGGCTGCCGGCGAATTGACGGGCGGATGGCACGATGGGATCATATCAGACCCAAGGGGCGGCCGCGAGATGCCCTGATGCGTTCACCGTCTATGTAGATGGCGAGGTGAACACTTCAGCCGCTAGGGCGACTTTTCTGGCCAGATACGCCGTTGCCCTTGCAAGGCGTTGCCGTGCAAATCAAGGCTTTCAACTTTCCCGGTCGGGGATGCTTGTGAGGAAACTGTCCCCCCCGCGAGATCTCTGCAGGCTGCCGATCACCTTTTGGTAAACCTGCGACCCATGACTGCTTCTCTGATCCTGAAGCCTGCGTGCGGCTGTGCATCTCGATGCGGCGGATATCCTGTCCGGATGGCACTATGCCACATGGTGATCGGGCGCACGGGTGATCTGCTGACCGGTGGGTGAGCGCAGGATGTCGTGCCTTCACAGGCTCTTGCGAAACCGCACTATGCTGCGATTCCAACCGCCGCCGCTGATGCTGCATTCCACCCCGGTTCATGGCGGACAGGACAGCCTGAATGCTCGATCCTGGGACCGGATGCCTGGCCCGACAGTTGCGGGGAATTCGCTTGTTCATTCAAGGAAGCCGTGACCGAGACACCACCAAAGCAGGTCAGAAATGCACGCGACCCGCCGCCTGATCGTGCCTGCAGGACATGATGGAGGCCGGTTGGCGCTTGCAACTGTGCTGACAGAGCTTGCAGCATTTACCGTGTGAAACCCTGCGGTGAATAAGGCTGTCCCGTATGGGGCGCGCTTGCCTCGCATGCACAAAAGATTACTGATCGTTGGCGCGCCTTGCCCAGTGTTGCAGACCGAGGCGGCGGGCTTATCCTACGGCCGATCGCCGCCGGCATGACCTTGACAGATGCCGACCCTGAAAAGGCATTCCTGCATCCGATGCTGCTGCCTGCGCATTGATTCCTGATGCCCGCCCGTATCGTGCACGAGGTCGAGGCGTTCGGGGCCGCTGTCCCACCTCATGCCTTATCGCCGGACACCACCCATGCTGGCGCACTGGCCAATCGCGGCGGCGGCTCGCTGGTCGTCTCGCTCTTTCACCGCTAGATAACAGCCGTTTGCCGGCAGATCGTGCGGACAGCGCCGCGTGCATTGCGCCGCATATATATCAACAACGCCACGTCTGGCCTCAGAAGCCACGTCCACGCGCGCCGTTGCCACATATGACCATGGCGGCCCCGTTTGCCGGCGGGCGAGAATTGGCGGCATCCTGCTTCGTCCTGCACTATATTGCATCGCAGGCTATCCCAAGCGAGCCCCGACATGCTGGGACCGCCATCACCGGCACTAGAGGTGCAAGCAGCGCGCAGGTTCCAAGGCGCCCGCGCATCCCTTCCAGCGCACCTTCACCGAAATTCCGTATTCGCGAGACCATCCATACCGATACCCGCACCGTGACGCTGATGATATCGAGCATTTCGCCCATTTTACGTGACAACTTTCCCGCCCCATATGGATGAGTGACCGCTGCCCGCGCCCAAATCCGTTCTTTCCCCTGCCGGTCTCCGCTCAATCCGCTATTGCTGGCTCAGCTTTGCCGCCGGGTCTCTGTGTGCTAGCCCCACCCGGGGCCGGTTCTGGCAATACCGGCCTCCAAAACGCGCTCAGCTTCCAGAGAACCGGTCAGCCCCGGTGAAGCTATCCCGGTGGCCCTGACTTGCAAGACGCAAGACGCGGCGCCCAGAAGCGTATGCGAGTTTGCGTGGTTGGAACGCGACCCTGGACCAATCTAAGCCGCGGGAACCAAGTGGCACATATGAACTGGCGGACGGATGGTCGCTTATGAACGCTCCTGAGAAAAGTTGCCCGCTTCTGCTTGCCCTCAACCATCATCTGCCCACGCGTCGCAGGACAAAAGGTTTCAGTTGCGCGCCATTAAGTGCGCTGTAAAACAGGCCCATTATGGATCCCGCTATCTCCGTCACCTAACGAAGCGCTGCTGCCTTTGAATTCCCGCTCTTTGCGGTCGTCTTTTGGTCGCTTGGTGTATCACGTTTTCGGTGATGCGTCCAGCCATCGCGGTCGGCGCCCGATCTCGACCGCGACAGACTGGGGCGTCTTTCTGGCCGGATCGGGGTAGAGCCCGGCGCTGTCTGCGCACCGCGTTGCTTGGTCACGTCTGGTCCCGCGGCTTGGCTCGACAGTGCGCCCCCAAAGGACGCCTGAGCCATTAGTCGCCTTAGCCCGCTATGAAGGCGTGGCACGGTTTCTCGAAGCGACTAAGCCGCGTATGCCGGGCCCCGGCGCAAATCAACCCGTTTCCGTGGGTTGCCCTTGTCACTGAAGTACCGCCTCACGCAGTATCGCTTTGGGTGGCTGTGGCTGGCCGTCCGATAATCCCGCCACTATGAACTCCGATTCCGTTATGGTAAGGGCAGATTCAACCCATTCTTGTCGCCAGAGTTCTGTGCGCGCCAGCCTGATCAGTTCTCCCGATGCAGCGCACTTGCCCTGCCGCGCCTTGCATTGTGTATCTTGGACAGCTTGCCCTGCCCTCCCGGTTGCCAATTCCGCTTGACACATGCACCGCGCGTTTATTCCTTTGCTGATCCACCGCTGGCGGCGGATCGGTGCTGCGCTTTCGATCTGTCCGCAAAACCTTCTGGCCTGACGACCTGTCCAGTCAGGATCACGTCGCGCGTGGCATCGCGCTACCGTCTTCTTGTGAACCCCCGTGCCTCGAGACATGGCTGGACAGCACGGATGCGTGTCCGACACGCCTCATTGTCTCTCGTGCTCCCGATGGACAGCTTCAGCCACCGCTCCCGGCTTCATCTGTCCGGCATAGGGCTTTGATTTCAGACCGCACAGGGCAACTCTTGGCCATTCCTCACGCCACCCATTCTGCCGAATTTGACCGAAACGCCGAAAACAGGTGGCGTTTGAACCGCTGAACTGGTGGGCAAATCCTTGGACACTCTACGTCGCATGGTGCTTGGGGAATGGCGCTGACTATGGCCATTTTCGCATCGCGCGAGGTTGCGTTTCTCACTCTCCGTCGCACGGCGGAAAATCCCATTATACCGGATCGAAAAACGCCCCGAAAACTACGCAACAAACAAGGCCTCTATCGGTGATCAGCATTGCACCGGGCAGGTCCTCAACGTGGCCATGACTTGCGGAGCGTTCTCTCGGGTCTTGAGCGCAAATTGATCCGCACAGTGGAATTGATCCCTGCATCCCGCGCTTCTTTTTGCCTAAGATATCCAGAGCCAAGCGCCGATGTGCCTCCACACAGGCCGCCGCCCTGCGACAATCGGCCACTGCCGCGACCAAACTTCATAGGCCACGGCCTATGATGCGCATTGGCATGCCAGGATCGTGTTCAGGCCCCGACACCCACACATGTTCCTTTTCCAGAACAGCAGATCGCCCCGACGCGGCACTGGGCTGCCATCGGTGACAAGCTGCCCAGTCCATGCCCCGCCTCATATCGCTATCCCCCGGACAGTGCGATGCCACAGGACCATGCAAGCCGCCTGCACCAGGACGGAGCAATCGATTCCAAAGGCGCTGTCTGCCTCCCACAGGTAGGGGCCCAGCAGTCACCGTGGCGATGCGTCACCGGATCATCCGCCACCACGTCCCGCGCGTTGTGCCAGGATGGCTGCTCGGGGATATAAGCCGACGTCTGTTTGGTAAAACCGTCCTCTTGCTGCAAACTTGACGTACTGCCAAAGCTCAGGGTCAGGATCCTCGGGTGACTGATATCCGGGCCGCGCCCATAGGCAATAGGTTGCCCGCACACTGACACGAGGATCAGGCTGAGTCGCGGTTTGAGTGCATCAGTCGGACATAGGCCGACCATAGCCATCTCGCGCTGCCTTTGCACAAAAACACCCACCCCGCGTAATCCTCGAAGACTTCACCTCGTCGCCGATCAACAAACTCACGCGCACGCGGCCCCGTCGGCTGTTCGCGCAGGGCAAACCACAGGCAGCGCAAACCGCGGCAGGGTCCAGCCTTCAAACAAAGATTTGCGCAGGGAGCTTGTCCCTTTCAGGACAAGCCGCCACACGTCCATTTGCGGGGATCAGGCGGGGATCAGATTCATAAGCCAGAGCACATCGGGCAGGGTCCAACAGGGCACGCGCGCCAATTCCCGGACACCGCCCTTGGGCCGCGGCGGGGCACACTGGTTGCCAGCCATAGATATCGAGAAATGGGTAAACGCGACCATTTCCCCCGCAAAGCGGCGCAGGGAAACAGCCGCGGCGTGATCGGCCCCAGCCCAAAGCCGGATTTAGCGCATGTCCAAAAATCGGCGGATACCGGGGCTCATCTCGGCCTCGTAGGGTGTCCAGAACGGTTAGGCGCCAGGACCGGAATCGGCCACGCGTTGTGGGCCGGCCTTCCTTGGCAAGGGCAATTGGCCCCACCCCGTGTCATCTGTAAAAATAGCGGCATATGTCTGGCCGACGCCACCCGCGCCGGCCGCGCCGGTCAGCCGTCGCCATCGGACACCATCAAATCGGTGCCTCCTCAGCCCCCAACCCGCGCAGCGCATCCGGGCCCCAGCAACCCAAAAAGCCGGCCTTTCGGGGCGTCTGTATTGGTTGATTCTCCGGGGGGACGGTCAAAAACCCCTTTGCGCGGGCGTCAGGGAATATTTTGCCCCACCGGGGGGGACCGGCCATTTGCAGGAGCCGCTTTGACTTTGGCATTTTTTTTCCCCCACCCAGGCCCGGGTTTCAGAAACGCCGTTTAGCCGTAGTTTTCAAGGGGCCCAGTGCATCTCTTTCTTCCTTTTGG
>Ga0163217_1029027_pt1 | contig 11048 bp, 12 predicted proteins | sample SynspAceP_FD_185933 | JGI IMG/M metagenome (GOLD analysis project Ga0163217, IMG submission 185933) | Saline lake microbial communities from Ace Lake in Antarctica - Synechococcus sp. Ace-P (PacBio error correction) | ecosystem: Environmental > Aquatic > Non-marine Saline and Alkaline > Saline ... | reverse complement strand
GTTTGGGGCTGTTACGCAGGCCCACCGCCGCGATTGACAAAATTGGCCATCATAGAGCGACGAAACATGCCTGCAAAACCTGCGACATGGAATATATGCTCGAAGAGCTCGAAGAGCTGTCGGGACAAATTTACGATGCCATCGGGCAGGTGCGCGGCAAGGTCTGTTCCTTGGTGCAGGCTGGTGCAGGCGCAGCACGCGCGGCGTGCCAGTGGTCGAAGGCGCGATTACAAAGCGTTGGTGGGACCGATTGGTATGCCCAAGGTGTGATTATTGGGGCGACAACCGGTCGTACCCGGCAAGAACAAACACCCTTTTGCTTCAGCCCTGCGTTGATCGCGCAAAAAGACGACATCGATCAAGATCATTGCGGCGAGTGGGTGGGGCAATTGGGAGTGTGTTTGGCAGCAAATAATCAAACTGCCTAGGCACTTTGTCCGCCGATTAATTTATCTTGCGCTGGAAAACTAACCCGTTCCCATGACGTTAAGTACCGAAGCTGAGATGGAGTATAATATGAAAAAGCTACTTATTGTTCCTGCCTATGGTTGGCGCACTGCGGCCGCGTGCGAAAACGCAGACCCAAAATTCTATCACCGGCGCTGCCGCTGGTGCTGCACTGGGTGCTTCCGTTTCCGGCGGGAGATGACAAAACCAAAGCGCCATTATCGGGTGGCGCCGGCTGGTGCTCTGCAGGTGCATACCTTGGTCGCGGCAAAAACGGCCAGTGTTGTTGTATCAGAACTCTGCGGTCAGCGGTTTTACACGGCTGCTTGCCATAAGCCTTTTCTGCTCCCCGAAGGCAGATATTCAAATTAGGCCCTCGGCAATTTGCGGGGCCTTTTTTTAATGTCTCGCGGGCGGAAGCGCGCTAACGCCCAATAAAAAAAGGGCGGCTCGATGCCGCCCCGTCATGGGTTCATGTCTTAAAAATGGTCACGTGCTTTAGTGATGAGGGCCCAGCATGCTTAGATCCGCAATTCCACCAGCGCTTTGGTGCGCATCCGTCAGCAGGACCAATGGCAAGCGGCAACCTCGCCCGAGCACAAAGCCAGGGACGTGCCATTGGCGTTATTTCACGCCGACCAGCCGGCTCTGTAAAGATCGCGGTGTTTGCATGGCATCAGCGTGGAGTCTTGAATTTTCAAGCGCCGACGCATAAATCCCCCGCAAGCAGAACGGCCTTGCATCTGGCCTCAGCAGTTTGGGTGCCACATCGGCTGTGCGAAGATACAGCGACGCCGCCTACTGGGCGTTGAACCCGTTGCGCCGTGGCGTCCTCGCCGAGAGCTGGACCAAATCCGGCACCGCACCAGGCATCCGCTGGTCACAGACCCGCGCCAGATCGCCGGTGCATTCCTTGAACCGATGATTGCGCGGCAGCTTGGGAAAGCTCGGCCATGGTTTCGGGCAAGCTATTCAACGACTGACCGGCCGGGATGGTTGTAGATGATTTGCATCCGGACAAGGACCGCAGGTTCGTGGATCGCGGTGAAATGCGCAATCAGTCCGGCTTTGGGTCGGCTTGTTGGTAATAGGGTGTGACAACCAGAACCGCATCCGCGCCAACGCTTTCAGCGTGCTTTGGCCAGGACGATGCTCTCGGTGGTATTGCTTCGAACCAGGCACCGCAACGACAGGGATACGCCCTGCGGCGGCTTTAAACAACTTCTGCGACGACAGTTTCATTGCTCGGGGCCTATGGTCAGGGTAGGGCGATAATACACTGTGGTTCCGACAGGCACCAGCCCGTTTCAGATCCTTCGGCGATGTGGACCACTCAACCAGCTTCTTGAGGCGTGTCCAGATCCAGCGCGCCGTCCTGTGAACCGGCGTGACGAGGTGCAGTAAGTGAACCTCTGTAGCATATGCACGCTTCCTATTCTTGCGTTGCTGGGCAATGCGTCCAATTGCTGATTAGCCGGCAGGTGAGTTGGAAAACCCTCGCGCCCGTTGACGTATGTTGCAGGCTGTAGCCTTTGACCAGTAGGAATTGCCAAGTGATGAGACGCGGCCTTGGCGACGTGACGATGGTTTTTGCCCTCTCCGTCCGGCATATGCGGGAAACGGCCCCGCCCGCTTGGCTGGGCGATGGATGCAAGTGTGCGTTCGGGCAGTTGGGGACAACCGCGGCGCTGATTTTTTCGCGTCGGCGCGGACGGGCCGTGGGCGCGTAGATATTAATTCGAATGGCACGCTCTGAGGTCGGACGCGGCACATATGCCGAAAAGTGACCGACTTTCTCAAGCGCCTGCCCCGATTGCCCGGGCGAGGGCTTATTTGCGCAGACAATCCGAAGACGCCGTCCTAGCGAAGGCGGACAAAGCGGCTGCTGGATTTCTTTACGCACAAGGCCCCCAGACCCCCGATTGCGGTTTGCTGGCCCATGCGCCGCAGTGGTCCGCGCTGATCGTTCGGGGCGAGGCGCAGGCGCGGCTGGGTTACTCGGCCTGGCGTACCCTCACCCATGAGTGGGAACGAAACAGGGCCAAAATTCGAATCGACGCGGCATGGCGCCCTGCTCAAGCGACCAGTCACGCCGCCAGACTGGGAAGAGATGCTGTGGCAGCGCGAACACGCCGAGGCCCGCCAGATGTTCCGATCCTGGTCAGCGACGGCGACAAGGCATGGCTGAAAACTCCGTATTGCGTCTTGCAGAACCGCGAAGGCGACGTGAACGCGTGGATCGAAAAAGCCCTGCCCGCAGCAAAAAAGCGATCCCCGCGTCTGCAAGCCGACCGGTTCGAGTGGCGCATCGCAAAGGATTTAGCGACAGCGGCCAAGGATTTGATGGCCTGTCGGCAGTTCCACCAGCGCGGCGGCCCTAGGCCAGCCGCGGCATGGGGCAACCGCCGCCGCGCCCTTTGCCGCAATGAAATGCGACAATGGTGATCCGCCCGCGCCTATCAGATGGCATCGAAACACTTCCTGACGGCGAAGGATCGCAACTGTGCTGATCTTGGGAGATGGCTGTCTGGCTTATCGCCCTGCGCTTCCTCAAGGATCAAAAGGCTGGCACTTGGTCATTTTCAGGCCCATGAGGCGCGGTTAGAATCGCCCATCAGCCAAGGGCGTGCAGGCTATTGGCAAGGGCCGCGCGTTTGAGGCCATGACGATGCCGAAGGTTGCGGCAAAGCTAGCGCAAGGGGCCAAATTCCAATCGTCGTTCTATTGAGCTTGCTTGCCGCCCAGAACGCGGGCAAACCTTGCCGTTAGATTACCAGCCTGTGCAGGACCGCGCCCCGAACGGACTGGCGTTCATCCGCGCGTCGCTCAGGCTTCCGCTGTTTTCAGGCCGGATTGCTGCTGCAAGCCTCTGGCGAAGCTTGTCGGGACAGCGGAACGGTTCTGGACCCATCTGGCAGAACAGCTGATCACCGAAGGACGCCACGCTGTTTGGGTCAGCCGCATGGGATGGTGGCCAGCCGCATGTTGGCAGGTCATGATCGGGCAAAACGCGTGCACAGCGGGGTGGCATTCACCATCGCAGGGCCCTATTACGCGCTTGCATTGACCGATCAAGCTCGACCTGAATTGCACCGGGAAATGGTACTGGCCATTGACCCGCCGCGAAAAGTGGAATTTCGACCACGATGGTGCAGCCATGTAGGGCGCCACGTGCCGTGAATGCAGGCTTTGATGCCCGCCACGGCTAAAGGGATGATCACGCGATGCTGGATATCAGGCCTTACCACACCACCGATCGGCTGTGACGCCGGACCCGGATACCAACCTTTCTGCTGGGGTTCCGAAATACCTGTCGCAACGCTGAGCGGGCCGGTTTAACGGAAGTCGTGATGGTCTCTGCCGCGGTATAACGCCGGCCCTCCACCCGCCGACGCGCATGGATGGAACGCCTAGGCGACCCGCCGCGAAGGGACATTATGATATACGTCGACATGAGATCGAGATTGATTCACGTTCCGCGAAACCCAGAACTATGGAATGAATGCGGGTGACGGAAAGCCTCCCATCTACCGGCGCACGCCATGGGCAAAGACCCACTGCCACCAACCCTTTACAAGAGCTAAACGGGCACGACCCTTTATGGCCAGTTCGCGCACAAAAGGTGAATAGCCCCGCCGCGACGATTCAAGCCGCACCGATGGCGACATTTTGGCTGGCGTAACTACGTTGTTCCGCCAAAGATCGAAATTCGATGATCGCGGCAAAACACCAGCTGCAGCAGATAGGCAAAGGGCATGGACGGCGCTGGCCCAGGCCACTTCATAGACAGCGAATCAGCAGCCAGTTGCCCGGTTGACGCGGTGATGCACAGGAAAGGCCCATGATCAAACCAGTCGCTGGCGATCATACGGCTTCCCAATACAGATGGCCGGTGGCCGTTTCATCGCCACCGAAACCGAGTCACGCCGGCCAGAAAAAAGCTCGTTGCAGGTTTTGTCCTTACGCCGACATTAAGCGCGTCCAGAGCCCGAGACCGCGAACATCGCAGCGGCCAACAAGCGAGGATACACAGGGGCAGGGTCAAGACGTTTCATTCCCGGCTGCAAGATGATCAGCACCCCGATAAAGCCGACCCCGATCGCCGCCCACCTGCGCCAGCCCGACGCTTCTCGCCCAAGACGGGGCGGACAATGCGGCCACCAGCAAGCGGAATAGCAGGAAAGACCGCGTGGCTTTCCACAACGGCCAAGGATGGTGAAGGCAAAAACAATCATCACGCAAAATCTCTGGCCGCCAGCAGCAAAATCCGCGAAAGATCTGGAGCACCGGCGGCTGGTTCCGTGCCGCAGCACGCAGCCCACCCGCATGGCGTTTTGGGCCCAGCGCCAATCAACAAAGGCCGCAAAGAAACCAGTAGCGGGATCATCACGACCCATCATCACATTGTATTCAGTCGCAAGATGCCGCGACAGCCCGTCCTGCACCGCAAGACAAATTGTCGTGATTTCACACATCAGGGTGATTGCCAAGCGGATGTTTGTCGACTGCGCCGACGCAAGAGCCGCGCGGTTGGTTGCCATGCGCATACGCGCACGGGCCGCGGGTCATATGCCGTTTGCGGCCATAGCCGGTCGTGCGATTCCACCGCGAAGCCCGCGCTTTCAGTGCTCGGCGTACCGCCCGGCGCCAGTATAGGTCGCAGCGGCTCCCGAATTGTGCCGTGTTGACCGTGGCCACATCATGCAGCAGGGTCCGGCTCCCACAGCTCGGGGTTTTTGGCGCGGAGAGAACCCGTCAAGGAACACATGCATCCGCCAGACCGCCCATGCCGGCACCGCGCGTCGCGGCATCGCCAATAACCACAGTTCAGCACCACATCGCCAAAAGCGGCATCTTCTCCGCCCTTGGGGTGACAGCGGCAAAGCAACGCGTCACCGTTGCCGTCGAAATCCGGGAAATGACTGATCGCTTGCCGCCATATTCTTTCAGGACGGACAGCGGGAAGGCTTTCGAAACGAGGTGAAAATGCAAGCGCGCCTTTCGCGCCGTTGCGCACCCATTGGCGGTTTCCAGGGCCCACGAAGAAAAATTTCAGCCTTGTCCCGAAACCCCAACTCTGCGATTGCGGAACCCGTCGCCGAAGCGGTTGGCCAGATCGTTGCCCTCGAAAAGAATGCTTGCGTTTTCCTCTACCCCGTTATCAAGACTGAAGTACGGGATCATCGAATTTCGAGGACCACCGGAACGCCGCTGTCTTTCCATTTCCAATCTCAGCTGTCTGGTTCTCCATGAGATGCCTTGTGCTATGGGCTTTTGCCGAACACTGCGCAAAAGGCAAGGATTGGCAAATGGCCGAAATCCACGATACGCGGCGCGGGGATATTCGGCCTGTCGGTGGCATTGGGCCTGCGTGCAACGGCGGGGCTTTACGGTGCAGGATCGTTGACCCGAACGGCGCAGCTTGCAGGCAGCAAGCGCGGCATCGTCGGCGCGTGGCCCCGCATGTTGCCAGAGAAACTGGAACGCAAGGGAAAGCCTTTCAAACGACGGACAGTTGCTGATGGCTGGAAGGCTTTCTGGCAAAAGAGGTTGAACAAGAGGGGCGGTGGCATCGCGGTTTATGCCTGCAAGGGGGCGACTTACAACCGTCGCGGATGACGCAGCACTTGGGCATTGGCGCAAGGGCAGCGGGACCGAAACGGCCAGGCGCTGTGGCAAGGTCAGGCCACATGGTCCGTTGATCCCGCGCGACTGATACAGAATGGCAGCCGACAGCACCGACCGGCTGGTGATTCTACGACCACGCTCAGCGGCCTGATTCCACCCCCGGCCGCGCCTGTGGGACGCGCTTGGTTGGCCGGTCACTGGCGGCCAAGGGCGTGACTGAACAGGCGAGGGTGCGGATCGGCGGACAGGTGCTGTGAGGCAACAGGCGTCGGCCGGGCATAGAGCAGATGACGCCAATTCACACGCGCCTTGTGGGGCGCTGGATTGTCAAAGGGTCAGCCAGCGCTGCTTGCGGTTATGACGCAGCGGGCCTGCCGCAGCTTTTTGCAGGGGGCGCTGCAATCATTCCGCATAGCGACGCACTGTCGTCATTGGGTCGACCAACCGAGCGGGAACTATTCACCACGCCCGACCAGACCGATGCACAGCTTGATGATGTGAATTGCGCGGGCGCGTGCTGCGGTGCCCGTCTTACGCCGGCATGCGCGGTCATCACCCGCTGGGCCGATGTGTGCGCCCGCGCAGCCAGTAGTCGTGGCCCGATGCGGGGCGGCTTGCCTGATTAGCCACGGCCATTTTCGTAGCCAATGGCGGGTTTCAAGATCGGCCTTTCCGCATGGCCCCCTAAGGTGGCTCACGTCATGGCCTTGATCTGGATGCTGGAAGCCGCGAATATCATACCCTGACTGGTTTCGCGTCGAAGACAATCTTTGACCCTGACGCCCTGTCCCACCATTTTTCACCGCAGGCTTGAAAACCGCAAAAGGGCCCGTCATATTGCCGAGGCCCTTTCAGATGAGTGACGCCCAAAGCTTAGCAGCGTTTGGCAGGATCACGATTTTCAACGCGGCGGTTTTGTGATTTGCCGCTGCGTTCAAGTTGCTTGCACTGGGACTGGCCTTTCACCGCGGGCCCACCAGACGGATACGGCTGCCTGGGACGCCATCGACAACCAGCCGTTTGGCGACGGCGCGGCGGCCACGGCCTCGGACAGTTGCTGGTTATAGCGCTTGAGCCATCGCTGTCGGTGTGACCGATGACTTGCAGCGTGGAATTGCCTGTACGACGTTCACGTTGCGTGCCAAGGCGGCCAAGTCGTTCTTGCATGCCGGATTTGAACTGGGCGTTGTGTCTGTCGCGATACAGAATGTCCTGTGGGCAGGTCACAAATCAGGCGGTCCACAGTGTTGGTGTGTTGACGTCGGAATCCAGCTGTACGGCGCAGGTCGGCCCTTTGCTTGCCAGCGAATAAGCCTAGCCAGCGCCCAATGCACCGCCCGCAACCGGCCCACCGGCCAACGCGCCTTCGTGCGCCGGTTGCGGCGTCACCTTTGGGACAGCGCGCCGGATCACGGCCACGGTACCTGCCCACCGATCAGACCGCACCGTTTACGTTGTGTTTTGGCGTTCGGGGTCGTTGGGGTTTTGCCACCAATCGGACCGGTTTTTCCAAGCAGACCAGCGCCAGACGCTTGTCAGAGCTACCAGCAATGGTAGGTTTTCGAAATGTCATATCTTATTCTGCCTTTAATTGTGGCCCAGTTCGGGGCGAGGCAATCTCACATAACGCCCTCTACACCAGCCTTTGTTCCCGTTGAACCGGCAGGATTATGTGGCAATAGGCAGCAACCCGCCGCGGCCTGATCAGGGCATCAGCGCGGGCAGATATCAAACGCCAGCATTGACCGCTTGGACCGGCAATCCCCGAGTGATAGCCTCCCAAAGCCGCCGGATTTGCGCAAGGGCGCGGTGGCAGGGGATCAGCCAGCTGATCGGGTTGCGCCCACCGCTGTTTTGCCCACGGCCCGCACCGCTTGGGCGTACTGCCAAATTGTTTGGGCGATCTCGGAATAGTGGTGACATGGCCCGACGGGATCGCCAGCAGGCGCCTCCCACACTTTGATCGGAACGGCGCGCCGATCAGATACATCGGAGCCTTCTCTGCCCGCCCCCTGCACGCCGAATGCAAATCTGCACCCAGTCTGCAGCTGTGCCGATCTTCGACAAAAACGCGCCCCAGGCAGGCCGGGGGGGGGGGGGCGGCACCAAAGTTCCTCTCATCGCCGGCCGTCTGTGCCCCATTTCTGCCGAAAGCGAGCCCGCATATGCCCCGTTGGCGTGCCATGACTCAGCGCAAGGGGCAAAGGGGCTGTCGAACCACCCCCACGATATCACAAGCCCCTCCCCTTACGGGCAAAAAATCACCGGGGCTTCAATCGCCTCCCATCGCAGGAACATATCGTTGCAAAGCGACCGAACCGAGAACAGCCCAGACTCATGCCGCCGTGTCCAGCTTGGTAAAGCGATCGCGCAGCAATGATTTGGCGATTGATCTGAGCATCAGTATTGCTGATAGCGTTTGGGCGACACGCCCACCCACTGGAACAAAAGCCCAGCTGAAAATGGCGCGCCGGGCTCATCCCCATTTCGCCAGCAATCTGGTCAACGCCAGCGGATCGGCGGCCGGGCGTCTATCAAATCAATCGCCCGCCGCATTTACGCCGGTAATGGTAGGCGCTGTCGGCCTGCGGTGCGCATTCATCGGGGGGCGTGGTCTGGGGCTGGGTTGACGTATGTGTCATGCACGCAGAACTACAGGCAGGGCCCGCCCGCGCGCGACCCGAAACATGCGCTAATGGGCCCGGCAGCCAATCTACCGCACGCGGACCGCGCGAAAATCGCCCTTTGCGCGGCTTGCCCTGAGGGGGCGAAACCGCTACCTTAGGCGCATGGCAAAACCCTTGATTCATCACCACGATCCGCGAGATTTTCACCCGCTTTCAGAACGCCCGAGGGCGGAGCCGAAAGGGCGAGCTGGATCACACCAACGTCTATACATTGCTTGGTCGCTGTCGCCTGAGCGCGCACGGCGACGGCATGCGGGGTGTGAACAAAGGCACGAATCCCTGTTCGAGAATCGGTCGAGCATCCACAGCAGATGCTGGGACCTCGGGGCTGGACGGGTTGACCGAACATATCAAATCTTATCGCCTGTTCCGCCAAAAAGCCAAAAAACGTTCATGAAGTTCAGCCAGCTTCTGTGATGACTATGACGCGGTCGTCCCCAACAAGCCGCTGCGGCGCTGCAAATCGCTGCCGGGTTGTGGGGCCGCAAGACGGCGAAGTTCGTGTGCATGAACATGTAGGTGGCAGTACCGGCCCAAGCGGTCGACAAGCATATCTTTCGCAGTTGGCAACCGCACCTGATCCGCGCCGCCAAAAACCGTGGACGCGTTTTAGAGGCCGCGCCCATCGAAGACAATATTCCCCGTGATTTCCAACACCGATGGCCCACCACTGGATGATCCTGCACGGGCGATACCATTGCAAAGCACGGCAAACCTTTGTGCAGAAAACCTGCAAATCATCCGTGACCTTTGCCCCTATGTAGGAAAAAACCGAATGACCCAATTACGAAAGTGGTTGGCCATCGGCAACGGCCGTTGTCGATGTGATCTCGCATGCGGACATGACACGTTATCTGAACGACAACGGCATCGAAAGGCATCATGCAACTGGTTAGGAGCGTGGACCGCGCCGAAAGCCTTTATGCCACGATGCAGGAACGACTGCAGACCCCAGGCGGGAATCGGTCGCCAATTACATGCGCGCGGCATCGTGCGCTTGGCCTTGTCCACGGCTTATCGGGCGGCGTTCCGCGATGTATGAACTGGGCCCAGTTCTATTGCCAAAGCGATGACGACATCGCATCGATTTTGTCAACTTTCCCCTGTAGGCCGAGGGCGAGACCCAACCTCGCGCTTGCAATGATCTTGTGACCCCGGATGGGGAACGCTCGTTGAACACCTATCTTGGCATCGCGACGGGGGCTTTACCCCGGACGACGATACCGCAGGCGGTTGACGTCAAAAGGCCAAGCTGAATGATTCCTCGAGGCTACGCTTTTTGGACCCACGACGCCAGGCCAAAACCGCATTCGCGAAGCGGCGCGGGGCGGCGACGGCGGGGGCGCATGCGGGGATCGCTATTCCGACCCTTTCTGCGTGGAACCGCCCCGGGATGGACTTTTCTTGCGCTGATCGAAAAACATTTGAGGCATGTCACGGCAAACGAAGCGAACTGCCGCGCCTGTGGGAAACCGACGATCACCGGACGTCGGCTTGGCCAAACGGCCGCGATTTGCCCCGCTGCGTGGTCTCACCCGCTCGGCGACGGGGTCACGCTGAATTGCGCGGCGAGGAGCGCGTTGATGTGCCGTCGAAAACGGTTCGTGCCAGTTCGATTGCCCACCGGCGCGGGCGATCAATTCGCGGGCAGGATTCCTGTACGCAATGGGCCACGGCGTCGTGACCCGAGACATGCGGGCAAGATGGGCAAACATCTGCGCGGCCGAGGTCAGTCAAGCCCAATTGGCCCGCGCCCAGCAAAACCTCGATGATTGGCCCTGTTCAAGAGCAAGGGGCCTGGTCTGATGATGACGGACGGGATACCACGACGCTTACGCTTGGCAAGCTGGCGATTTGGTCGTTCACGCATCTGAGGATTTTGGCGGCGAGGCCGCGCCCTTGCGCGATTGTCCCGCCCCCGAGGGCTGACCTTGCCGCGCGCTGGGACCCACCAACGCTGGGGACTTGGTGACCGTTGATATCTTTCGCCGGTGTCGTAAAAGGGACTGGGCTGTGGTTCGGGACGTTCTCACCAAAAAAACCGGAACGCCGGAATTTTTGCAGGGGCGGGCTTTTGTCGGACGCGGACCACCGCGCGTTTTTCACGCTGACGGAAAGATGGCCGTGGACGAGTGGGGCGCTTTGGCTCGCAGCTCAAAGTTCCACCGGCGGACGGCACCTTGCGAGCTGGCTATTTGGGGGCCTTGACGCGCGCTGAATCGGGTTCGGGTGCAGGGGCCGCTATCTGATGAACCACGCGATCCGTACGCCTGGGCGATCTCTCTC
>Ga0163217_1009856_pt1 | contig 11048 bp, 10 predicted proteins | sample SynspAceP_FD_185933 | JGI IMG/M metagenome (GOLD analysis project Ga0163217, IMG submission 185933) | Saline lake microbial communities from Ace Lake in Antarctica - Synechococcus sp. Ace-P (PacBio error correction) | ecosystem: Environmental > Aquatic > Non-marine Saline and Alkaline > Saline ... | reverse complement strand
GCCAGATTTGGCCAATCAGAAGGTCACCTTTTCAGATCCATTTAGTACAAAGAAGGGACGCCCTTCAACGGAAAGCTGCTCTGCGATTACCTTGAAGTGTTTTTGTCTTACCGTTCCCGTTGCTCCGGCAATGAGTCCATGACGATTCATGGTCTGAGCGGATTTTGATTTGCGCCCTGACACTGGGTACTATCCAATTAACTCCAGTTCCGATATGATAAAATTCCTGTTTTATATACTTGCCCTTCTGCCAGATGGGAGATAAACTGTTCGGTCTTTACTCATTAGTGATTCTCTTTTGAAAGTTAAACTACAAAAAAAATTATTGCCAAGAGCAAAAGGTTTTTCAAGATGGAAAAGGTATTTATAATTATGATTTATGGTAATCATTTGGTGCAAGTTCTTTCGCTTGAGCGATAAAGTCTTGGATTTTGATAAAGCAGGAACTGGCCTAGTTCAAGGCCTTTTCTTCTTGAGTTTTGCCAAAGCTGCATGTAAGTTCCGCATTTCTAGTCCGTTAATTCTTTCACCGGTATCTACTTCCTGCTGCCTTCAAAAAAAGTTCAGCAAATTGACTGGCTTACTCCTTTAATCTAAACAAATCAGCCATGTTTAACCCAATCCAAGATCTTTCCCTCGTCGATACCTGAAGCCTCAGCGATAAGATTTTCTCCCCGGTTTGGTAGCGCCTTTTTCAAGCAGTTGCTTTCGACACTTGATTATTGCCTGCCTTGCAAGTTTTCCTGGGAAACTTCACCAATCCTTCGATCATCGTAATTTGCTTTGCGCCATTTTTTTTTGTTGGTATTAATTGTTTTTAGAAAATTTTTAATTCATCAAAAATTGAATTGAGTTACTAAATAGAAACAATTAATTCATAAAACCCATTTTTAAAAGAAGTTAAAAGATTATTGTTTTTGGAAACATTAACTTTCACTCGGTTTAGTTTTATTTCCTTTCTTGCTATGAATCACCCTTTATCGTTCCAGTTTTCATTTCACATGGACCGGTTTTACATTCCTTGTTTTCATCTTTAGTGGTATCATTTCAGCTCCCTAAGTCTGGCTCAATTAGGGCCAAATCGTTGGGACAGATCTGAATCGGTGATGTAAGAGTTGCTCAAGTGCTATGGACGCGTCAGGAATATGAGACTGCCCAATTTCAATTCTTCCGTGAACCTATCGACTCTGGGCTACCTTACCTGAAGAATGCCCTATTTTCTTTGCTGAGGGACACTCTATGAGCTTGGTCAATATGATAAACAGTGCAAATTTTTTAAATAAATATTTTGGAGTTAAAGTGGGCTTTGCAGGTGATCATTATCAAGGTGCCGAAGAACTTTCAGTGAAACTGGCAGGCTCCATTAAATTGAGATTAAAACTTGCCAGGCTCTGCGACGAAGAGGCTATCGCTATTTAAAGTATGCTTCACCTGCGAGGAGCTCGACAAATCGAACAAAAGACTGTAGCTATTGCAAAGCGAGAGGCGTAGGGGCTGTAGTAAGATGCAGCGGCTCGGGAATGAATCACATCGTGTCAATTCTTCAAAATCGTGGAATTACTCGATTGTTTGAACGCTGTGATGGGCAAAGGAGATTGACTTGCCCTGCTTTGTGAAGGAATCTCAAAAGAAAGTGAGTTTCTTGCGAACGTGTTGGAGGGAGTGGGAGATTAAATTCAGAATCTCTGCGATTCATCGAGAAGGAACCTCATACTCAATTAAAAACAAAAGACTGGCCATTGCCAGTCTTTTGTTTTCTAGTTGCAATACTTTTTTATAAGGCTTCTGCAGATTCCTGGATATTCGAGTGCTGAAACTCCATTGAAAATCTTCGCAGGCTCCTTTTACATCTTAAGCCCAATTTTTAATAGACCTCTGTTATAAATAGCCTGTCCAAAACCTTATCCAAATTAAATTGGGCATTAGCCATACGCTTTTAGAGCCTCGTCAGTTTTCCCTAAACTGATGAAGCGCTCTTCTTTCATTAAAGGATTGCCATCGCCGGAGGCTCCAGGAATCTCGCCGCACGATTAGAAAAAGTAATGCGTTGGTAAATTTCTTCTCCTTATTGATGCAGATTAGCAAGGCTCATAGTAACCTGAAAATTATTGGGTTCTAATTTCCAGGCCCGTTCAAAAAATCAGCTTTTGGCTCTCAAAATTTTCCAATTCTTTCTAAACCCTGCCGCGTATGATACAGATTCGACATCACTTAGGCAGGTTACCTTTAATTCATCTGTGTATTCAGACGCTGCCCGCTCGAATTTTATCAGTGAAGAGTTTATCTCCTTTACGTGACTTTCTGTTCTGTACATTGGCAAAAAAACAATCATCAGAAATCAAGGAAAGAAAATGGAAGCGATTTTTTCCATAAAGGTTGTTTTAGACTGCTACACTATGTCTCGAAGGCGCATCATTCGCGGAGGTCTTCAGATCAGTTGGAGGCTTTTCGTTGGCCTTGATTAGGCGCAAGGAACTTGATAGATTTCCAGCAGCAAAACTGCTTTGGGAGGTTCCAGGGATTTTACTACGACCTTTCAGGGACGATATTCCCTGGTATACTACTGGCTCCAGTCCCGTCACATCAATTGATTTTAGAAACTGGCAAGTCAGTGTCACTCCTGCTCCGATTTTACCGCTTGGCTTGCCGATTCGACACCTCTACAATAATGGCTTCGGGAGCCAATGAATGCGCCATCTTCGATGATAACTGCGTGCCGCTTGTACTGGCTCTAAAAACTCCTCCCAATCCCTACTCCACCTCAAATGAACATTTTTTCCGATCTGCGCACATGATCGGGACAGTTGGCCCACTACGTGTCAACCATCGTTGCCACTGTCCCACATAGGTCCCGATATTAACAAAACTTGCATTCATCACTACGCCACTCGCTAGAAATGCACCAATCTCGCCACAGCATGAGGAAACTACTCGAACACCTGCTTGCATAGTTGGATTTCAGCGCATTTTATCATGAAAACTCGAAAGGTCCACTCGAATAGTTTCCATCTTGGATTAGGTAAATAAAAGAATCACTGCCCTTCTTCACCCAGTCGTTTTACTTTCCAACTTCCGTCTTCATCGGCTCCGCTACCACGCTGCTGACCTGAGTCCAACTCAGCTTGAGGCCGTTTTGATTCCGCAATTTTGAATTTTCCTTTTGCTTTTTAATAATTCCCGGTTTCCCAAGCTTTTTCGATGAGGGGTTCTTAGTTCCAATTTTTGGTTGTTTCGTTTTATTGCCTGATTAATTCCCAATACAGACTTACTAGTCCTTATCGCCGCCTCGGCTCAAGCCTATGTAAAGGATATCGAGCATGGGGCAAGCTTTGGGATTTCATTGCGTGATGGAAACAAGTAAATTACAAGGTAAACATTCATAGGCTTTTCAGCTTAAAAAGATTGAAAAGTCTGAAGAAGCAAATTTTTATTCTTCCATGGCCTTCGGTCGCGTCGGCTGGAATCGAAGTTCGAGCGATGCCCCGATTTACCCGAATTGCTCTAAAATCAGGACCGGAGCTAGTCATTTGCTTGCACCTATGAGTACTTGCTATTTGCCTGATTTTTCAAAAAGATTCAATCGGTTTCAAAATAGTCTATTGACGTGCAAGAAATTATTGAAGCGAACCTAGGCTAATCTTTGCTTACTGAAAATAAAGAAAAGACTCGGCAAATATCATCCATAGAATGGATCAACCAAAATGGGATCGTTTATTTCTTTTGCAGATCCTGCTATAAAAACGAGATGCCTGAAAAGACTCCTTTTCTGATTTCTGGAAAATAAATTTGTGGGAACATTCAGCAGATTTCTTCCAAAGAATTATCACCGACAAAAAAACAATTCAAATTTTCTAATTCCGGAAACCTCACCCCAGCCTACGAACAGTTGAGCCATCGCTGGTTGGTATCGAAGAAATTCACACCATTTGATCCCACGGTTCGAGCTTGCGGATTATTGGCCATGTTTCCTTGGATTTTATCGAAAGATTATTGAAGAAACTACCGCAAATGATCCTTTCAATTTTTCTCGGAATGAGCCAGATATCCCGGTTCCCCATCGCAGCTTTTTCCAAGCTTATGTAATGCGGATTGTTACTTTACCCCTATCAGAACATGCTGCGGATTCGGGATAAAATGCCTACCAAATTATACGAAGCCGCAGGCATTAGGAATTCCAGTTTTGCATAGGCCCAAATGCCTTTGGGAAACTTTTCAAGAAGCTCACAGCTCGGGGTTTCCAATTGATTGTTCAAAAAAAATAAGCTTGTTCATGAGAACTTCAACAAGCCGTTCAAAATCCTATTTCACCAAATCTCCCGACTCCTTCGCTGCTCTGCGTCTTCCCAAAGGTCAGAAATTTTATTGAGGCATCTCTTCCCTGTCAAGAGTAATCCCTGGTGATAACCTTCCAGATTATCCACTTCTATTGCATTTTTGGACACGATTCCTATTTGGAAACTCAGATTTTCTTCAAAAATTTCAAAAAAAATGTCATTCCTTATCCTTCAAATAAAGTAGATTTAAATAATTAGCCGTTGAGATTTATACGTCATTTATTTAGCCTAGGCTAATAATTTTTCTTACTAGACTAACACAGAAAACACAATCCCCCTACGCGTTATCCACATCAGATTTAGCCTTATTAGAATATTTATTAGGATAGCTAAATTTATTTTTTACCTTTGACTCCAGCACCCAAACAAATCCAGATTTGACTACAGCAGAAGAAAATTATTTAAAAGCCATCTTACCACCTTTCCGAAGGGAAAAAAGGGTGTTCTACCAATGATGTCGCAGGCGCAATGAAAACTAAAACTGCCTCGGTAAGTGATATGCTTCGGAAGCTGGTGAAAAAGAAGTCATCCGAATACCGGAAAAAATATTACGGGGGTCCGATGACCGATTGAGGTAAAAACAGGCCTTTCAACTATCCCGAAAGCCATCGACTTGGGGCAAGGTTTTGGGAAGGGACAAATTAATTCGCTGGGACGAAGTCCATGAGGTAGCGGGAGGAGCTCGAGCACATCCAATCTTCCCTACCATCCAGCCGATTTAGACGCTATTCCTCAACTACCCGAAATTTGACCACATGGCGGATCCCAATTTCCGCGCATGAATTGGAGATGTAAAGCCAAGCCAAGACTAGTTCTAAATGAAATGGAAACTCGATCAGATGGGACAGATCGTGGCCAGTAAAAGATAGCTCCGCTTGCATTCCTGAAATACCTTGACCAAAGTGGGCCGCCTACATCGGGTGCTCGGATAGATTTTGACAAAACTGACTTGTCGATGGTTCCATGGAAATCCTTGGTTGACAAAGAAAAACCTTTATCTCCAAAGACGTTGCAGCAAAAACTTTTCTGTCCAACAATCATGAAGCCGACTATGATCATTTTTTGTTCATTGATCCTCTTTCTTGCCTGCAAGTTTGTAATCCGGAGAGCGACTTGAAGCCGCAAAAGTGTCACGAACCAAGTTATCCTGGCCGATGGGATCAGGAACCTAGTTGGAGATGCCGCCGATTTGTCGTTGCCGTTTGATGCCAAGCGGGGGGTCGATCGCATTTATTACAAAGCTTCTGCACGCGATCTAGATCTCCTGCTTGAAGCGGATATAGTGCTGTATCATGAACTATTTTCTGGAAGGGAAATTTGACCGGGAGATCTTTTGAAAAAACTAAAGCCAGCGCAAAGACCTGATAAATGTCTCAGAGAAATTCCTCATGAGCTTTTGCTTCGACTGGAGCGGAGGCTCATAGCGGATCCTCACATTTTCTCGGTTTTTGATGTCAAAGCTCTGGTCGATGGCCTGGAGCATGCAGCAGCTGAATTGATCCGGATAATCCAAGTTGGAAAGCTATAATTAGCAACAACTCCAAATCATATCAGGCTCCAAATAGCGAATTAGATCAGGCCACAAAAATTGGCAAATAGCGGAACTCAGCAAATCCAAACCAAGCCTTAATATTACCGCCCATGATGCTTTTGGCTTATTTCGGCAAAGCTTATTGGATTGAAGTGCTAGACTGCAAGGACTTTCAACCTTAAGTGAACCCGGTGTCTTCGCGATCTTGACCAGCTTGATCAATTTATTGTCCAACGGGACATCAAAGCAGTTATTTGCGGAGCAAACCATATCCCAAAATCCATCAAGCGGTAGTCGCAGGGTGCAAAAGCCAAAATCATCAAATTAAACTTGCCGGGCCCACTCTATTTACGTTACAGCCTCGGTGATCCTGAGGGCGGAAGCCGGGACCTATATGCATGGTCAACACGAATGTATCTTCATTTCAAAAGCCTTATTAATGGATAAAAACTCAGGTAAAAACCCCATTTTAGAAATCATGACCTAACTGTGAGTTATGATCAAAGGGCCCAGTGCTTTGGAATGTGGAATTTAAGTTTGCCTTCCGGAAAAAACTCATCGAAATACCTTGGCCCAAACGGAGCTGGAAGTTTACTTTGATCAAAGCAATTATGGGCTTAGTAGAGCCTTCTGGTGGCTACGTAAAGCTTTTTGACAAAACCTGGAAGAAGTACGGAGTCGGAATCAGTTATGTGCACCTCAACGGAATTCCGTTTGGAATTGCGAATATTTTCCAGCTTAGTCCTCGATGTTAGTCATGATGGCGCACTTTATGGCAAACTGGGCCTTTTCAAACGACCTGGAAAAAAAGGAAAAGGAGCTCTCTATGGAGTCTTTAGAGAAAGTAGGTATGACTGGCTTTGCCAATCGCCAAATCTCAGAGGCTTTCCGGCGGACCAGCAGCAGCGGTGTCTTATTTTGCAAGATCACTTGCCCAAAATGCGATTGTACTTGATGGATGAGCCTCTTTCCGCAGGAGAGACATTGGCTACAGAAACCGCCATTTTGAATGATTTGGCAAGAAATGACCGCAGCTGGAAAAACAGTGGATCGTAGTCCATCATACATTATATTTCAGCCGTAAATTACTTCGATTGTTTATCATTTGCTCAAACCTTCACCTGTGCCTCAGGCCCAAAAGACCGCTGAATGACTGAGAACTATTGCGGAAAAACCTATGGCGGAAAAGGAACCTTCTAACCCAAAAGTAGTGATCTAATCCGGACAAAAGAGTTTAATCCTTTGAAAAACTGACATGGAAGATTGTCGATATACTTCTTCACTTTTCAGGACCCTTCCATTGCCCTTCGTTGTCATTGCATCATTCTCTTGGGAGTTGGTTCTGCCTAGTGTGGGGACTTTACAGCTTCTTGGATAAAAGAAGCTTTATTGGGTGATTGCCATTTCTCATGCTGTTTTACCTGGTGGTATTTGTCTAGGTTTTATGCTCGCTGGAGAGAAAAAACCCCCTCTTCATTGTCTTCCAGGTGCCTTTTCATATTCTGGAGCCTTGCCACTTTTCTAGCTCTGGCTGAACAAAAACACGCGATTAAGTGAAGGCGCCATCCATCGCTTCAATTCTATCGATATTTTTGGGTTTTGGGATTGTGCTTTTGACAATCATTCAAAAAATCAGGAACCCCGAAATGGCTGGTTTGAATTCAATTCATCCTTCGGAAAATGCAATCGCCATCAAGAATCGATCTTTATATCTATGGAGGATTAGCTGTTTTTATTATCCTTTGTTTGACCATTTTCAAAGGCAAATTCAGTCTCCTTGGTTTCAATCAGACTACGGCAGAGCCATTGGTTTCCCGATGGGAATGATTCGCTTGACATTCAATTGTACTGATGATCCTATCTGTTGGTGATCGGGATTCAAGCTATTGCGAAGTTAGTATTAATGCTGGCATTGCTGATCACTCCGGCGCAAGCCGCACGATTTTGGACAGATCGGAACTTGCGGTATTGGTTGATTTGCGGCTGGTGTCCTTTTCCGCATTTCTGGGTCTTTGGAACCTACATTCATTTGTGATTCCGCAGATCCAACTGGCCCCTGGAGTGGTTCGTCTTTCCCTTTTCTATTTCTGGCGCTTATCTCCTTTCTCTTTTGCCCACCAAAAAGGCCGTGCTCTCTCGCTTATATTTCCCGAAGGAATTTATTTGAAAAAAAGACCCATCGAGACCACTTGCTCAAACTGCTTTTACAAGGAATTGAGCAAATTAAACCAGGCCTCCCATAGAAGAAATCTATTTGAGGCTTTCCCCTTTCCAAAAGAAGCATCAAGGCCAATCTATTAAAAATTTATCTAAAGATTAACTTTTATCACGTTCAAAATCAGATATTATATAGAGCTATCCACCTCGGGGTAAATCGGAAGCAAGCATTGTCAGGCTCCACCGCCTCTGGGAACTTTACCTGCAATGAATACATGAATATCGCTCCGATCACGTGCAGATACGGCTGAAGAAACTAGAGCATATTCTTACTCCAGAAATGGAGGAACTCCTGGAAAGTCGAATGAACTTTCTAAGCTGGAATCCACATCCAAGAAAACATCCAAGAGACTACGATGAGCTTTGACCAAGTGCAATCTTAATCATTATCACCGCGCCATGATCCGCCCATATTTCCTGTTGCCTACTTGGTATTTATGATGCTTCGGCAAAAATGTCCATGGACCGGAGATGCTTATTTCTCATTGCGTTTTGCCGGAATAGTATCGGGTTCTTGTAAATCAGGAAGTCGCGAGGACTTGAAGTCATCATTGGGGCAGGAATTCTTGGGATTTTTGGCCACTTTAATGATCGATTGGTTACGAAAGAAAAAGCCGAGTTCAAATTGGATGCCTCGATCGGAATCACCCTTTACCCTCTCTTTGCTACTCGGGAATAACTTGATTCAATCTATTGGCATATAAGTGGACTTAGATCAGGAATGTGTAACTCTTACGGAGAGATTGCTTAACCTACGATTGATCTTGTGGCCTACGAAAAAGCGGACTGAATATGGGGGCCCCGAATCCTATACCTTTCACTCTTTAAATTAATTTCTGGTCACCAGCCTTTATCATACTCTTTTTCAGGGAATTAAAAGGTCACCAGTGTTTGATGAGAACTTCAGTAAAGTAATCGGGATTCCGCGCTGGCTTGATCAAATCTGTCTTTAATGAGTTATGGTGTCCTTACACAACCGTGAGTAGCTTTGAGGCTGTCGGTGCCATCCTTAGTGGTGGCGCTTCTAAGTCGTACCGCCAGCCACGGCATTCCTTTTGGACGCGAAAGTTTAAACTTCTATTCAATTGACAATAGCTATTGGAATAGGAATATCAATAGTCGGTTATTATTTAGCATACCTATTTCGACAGTCTATTGCTGGAATGATCGTAAGTGTGGCTGGAAAATTGGCTTTTTGGCAAGCGCTTTGTTTAAAGTAAAATCGTTTCCTTAGTAAGATTTGGAACTTCAAGAAACTCAAGAGGTCCGTTGCGAGAAAAATAGCTTGATGCTGTTTGACCCAATGTTTGGGATATGAGGATTGATGAGGGTTAATTGGTTAAAGTTAAAAGTTAATTGGTTAAGGTTAATTGATCAAATGTTTAAAGAATTAATTGGTTAAGGTTTAATTGGTTAAAGGTTAATTGGTGTAAAAGATTATTGTTGATAAGAGGGGAACTGGAAGACTTGAAAAAACTAGAGACTGACCATAATTATTGGTAAGTGGAAAACATTGTTACGAAAAAGCCGGGTTAGATATACTATCAACTATGGAAAAAATTAAGAATTCTTATATTTAACAGCTATTCTTGGACTTGTTTCTTCTGAGTTACGAAAGCGCAAGGATAAAATCGAATGGATGAAATTTGAGGAAGCGGGTTAAAGGCCAATGATTCAGTCCAAGATGCCTTTTTGTCGACGTATTACACCGATTGGGCGGTGTGGTGCAAAAAGTGGATAAGGACACGTTCCACCGATTCAAAGGTTGATCGAATATTATAACGCAAAACTTCTATGCTGTGAAGTGAACGCAGAAGATACTAGCCGCACGTTCCACTTTATGGGCAAGGAATATAAATGAAGCACCAAATGGCTTGGCAGCGATGCGGCTTTCCGCTTCCTATCCTAACTTTGTGATCATCGGGACTCTTAACCCTTCAAAATAATTCACCAAATGCCAGGATACGAGAGCCCCGTACCTTTTTAGAGGGATTTGACTTGAATAGTGGGCTAATGGATTTCCGAAAAAAAAATGAGTTTCACCCTTTCGGATTCAAAAAGGGACACCATGTATTGCATTAGCTACTCCTCAGGGAAGTTGGTGCAATTGCCGGGTCATTCCGACTTTCAGGACCTGGACGCAATTAAACTCACCATTGAAAGTTTTCTTGGGAAAAACCTTGAAAAATCAGAAATCCCATACGATACATTTTGGAACTATACGAGATGGCGAAAAAAGGTCATTGACGAAGTTTGCGTTCGATTTTCATTGCTTCCAAAATCATTTTACAAAGAGAATTATCGTTAGAAAATCTCTACCCCCGGTTCTTCCTTTAATCATTCAATCAAAAGTCCTCCAAGTTATTTGTAAGAAAGGGGCGTTTTAGACATGCCAAAAACCGGGGGAATTTCACCCAACGGGCCCATTTCTCAATGGGCAGTTTGATCTGGCACAAGCAGAAGCCGTACTGATTGATCCATTGCAGATTCTGAGGACTAAAGCCATCAGGCGGCTTTGAATCAGTTGCGTGGAGGGTTCCAGTTTCTTGAGACTTCAAACAATTCGCACTTTAAACTGATCCCATTTTGCTTCCATTGATGAATTGGAACTGGAATTTTGGTGAAGAAGAATGTAGGGGAATTTGCCAGTTCGGGATGAATTGCGAACAACTTGGTGGAGCGGACTTACTCGAGTAGTGGAGGAATTGATTTTTAAGTTTTGGGATCTGGGTTTAACGTCATCAAAAATGGTGTCCCCCCACGTCATCGGGCCGGCAAAAGGCCCAAAATTTGCAGAGAAAAAAGTTTCCAACCCTTTTACTTCATGCCCAACTTTCTTTAAATGAAAGAGAAAGCCCATTTTCGTATTTCCGGAAAAATTTTGGCAGGTTTTACCGGGAAAACCCAGAAAGGGGACCTTTTATCCGGGAAAAAAAGAATCTTTTTTTTTCCTTCTTTTTCTTTTG
>Ga0163217_1114672_pt1 | contig 11049 bp, 13 predicted proteins | sample SynspAceP_FD_185933 | JGI IMG/M metagenome (GOLD analysis project Ga0163217, IMG submission 185933) | Saline lake microbial communities from Ace Lake in Antarctica - Synechococcus sp. Ace-P (PacBio error correction) | ecosystem: Environmental > Aquatic > Non-marine Saline and Alkaline > Saline ... | reverse complement strand
ACGCTCAAAACGGCGACCTGGATCCCATATCCGACCCACACTTCGCAGCTCCAGATCGGCGGCCGGGATTTGCGGCCAAGGTCCACGCCTGAGCCGTGTGGGAAATGGCACCCGCCATAGTTGCCCAATTGATCTACACATTTCAGAAACGTCTGTGGGACAGTTCCAAACGTTGGACAATTCAGGTTCAAGAGCAACGCAGAGCCTCCTATTGGAGGTATCCAATTTCACAGAGCCTCAGAGACGATCCGCAACGAGCTTCAGTGCACACACCAGCTTCACCAGCCTCCGCGGAACTGGTGCATGGAACGGTTGTCGATCTCTCGCTCCAGCCCGACCTGGAGGATGCCCGCGCCATGACCCAGGGAATACCAGAGATGTTGATGGAAACCAGTGCCCTCCTCAACACTCTGGATGCAAAGTTTGCGAAGCCGCTGAGCGCTGCCTTGGCGGCGCTGTGTATCTTTCATTACGTTCTCCACGATCAATCGCAACCTGATTGGAGCTTCACTGTTCTTAAGCTGAGAGTGGAGACATCCAGCCCATTGATTCACCCACAGGAAAGAGCGATTGTTTCACTGATAACCCATCCGACCTTTGGCTGATCGCTGGGTTTCTCCGCCTTGTTATTCACGTGGATTTTTGTGCGATCGCGGTAGCAGTGTCGGAAGCAGGCCACTGCAGCTCCAGGTCTTGGGAGTCTGCCGGGCGATCGCCCGGCTGTGCAAAGGCACAACGCAGATCGCTAGATGGGGCTTTTCACCAGTCATTCAGCATCAGCAGGCCGCTGGAGGCATATGCTGAGGCGTGAGCCACCGAGAGCCAATTGTGGCACCTGCTGCCGTTATAGATCCCAGATAGCGGGGTAGCCAGCGGTTGCGTTCATCCGATGTTTGTAGGCGATCACGTAAGCCCATCCGCCAGGATGGTTTGATGAACCGTTCGGCCTTCCCGGTTGGTCTGCCGGCGATGTAGGGCTTGTGCGGATGGGCTTGAGATCCAAGGCGCGGACAGGCTTTCGCCAGGTCTCCAGAGCGGTAGGAGGCCGTTGTCTGAAGGATCCGCCGGACAGGTGCTCCCTCTCAGAGAACAGCCGACGGACGCGGCCAGGATCCACGGTCGTCCTCCTTCTGCTCATCAGCAGCACTTCGACGTAGGGCCCAGGCGGTGGCGTCGTTCGATCGCGACATGTACCTTTCTCCCCCCGGGTAAAAGGGGGGCCGGCACTCGGGAGGAGCCTGACGACGGTCGCCGGTGATGCGGTGGCACGACCGCTCAAACCTGGCCAGCTGTTTGATGTCGACATGGATCATGTTCCCCGGGGGCGCTCCCACTGGTAGCGACGAACAAAGGACGTTGGGTCAAGGGTTCTTTTCATGGCCGTCCCAGGGGGGGGGGGGGGGGGCCCCCCCCCCCCAAAGGCCCTTCATGAGCCGACCAACGGTGGAGAGGCGCACAGAGAGCCTGGCCGATGCTGGCGGAGCGTGCAGGCGCTGGTGCCGCAGGTCTACAGGCCTGCTGGGAGTTGCTTTGCGGATCGAGGCGTCCGCCGCTGGCGCGGCGAACACTCCGTCCGATCCCGTGCCAGTGCCGCTTACGCCGCCTGCTTCGAAACTGGAGGCAGCCACTTGTAGGCCGTACGCAGGGCTTTGATCCCGGCTTGTGGCTGAAGGCTATGAGTGGCCACGCTTCATCGAGATGCGGCGGATGGAGCCGTTCCGACTGATGGGGTGTCATCGGCACAGAGGTGGCTATTGCATGGTGTGTGAGTTTCTTGGGACGGGTGGTGACCACTCCGACCTGGCACCTCACACCCCTTGTCAGGCTGAAACAACGTGGTGGACTACAACAGCTAGAGCCGAATCAAAAACCTTGCGCTGGGTGTCCTCCTATTCTGATGTCAAAATTCAGGTACCACCATGTGTTCAGATGTATACAGCGTCCAAAGCTCTGGGGAACCGGGGAAGACCGTCTCGCAGCCCCTCGAAGAAGCCCTGCCTCGATGGCTGCAGCAGCACCTGAGGCCATGGACTCAATGCCAGTTCGGCCTACTGGGCCCTGGCCAATCTGGTTCGCCGAGCGGGTTCCGCCGGTTTCTGCTTCTACTTCAAAGCAGGAACAGATCAGGAAACGCAGGGACACGCCCGGCATCTTGCCGATTATTTGGGTTGGTCGCGTCAGCCTGTCGCCCTCGATGACCATCGAACAAGCCCCGTCCAGAACTGGGACAGCTCGAAGAGGTCTTCGCGCTTGTATTTCCAGATTGAAACAGAGGTCACCCACCTCCTGATGCAGCTTTATTCGCTGGCGAACGTTCCGGTGACGTGCGCAACCACCGTCTTCTTGACCCGTTGATTCGAAAAGCAAACGGGGCGCGAGGGGCGAGTCGCCTCACCTGCTCGGTCGGCCTTCGGCTGTGCGAAAAACAATCCGGCGGCCCTGCTGCTTACTCGACGGCGAACTTGTTCGCCGGTCAGTCTTCACCCGCCAGCATGGCAGCTGAGCTCCGGGCCTGGGCTGCGCCGGGGTGAGTTCCAACAAGGAAAATCAATTCCGAGCGGGTCGAAGATTGGGTTGCTGTTGAGCTGGCGGGCAATGGCCTGTGCAGTTCGCACTGACGTTGCTGAGGCTGCTTGCTGTTCCGCTCGTAGGCGAGCAAGCAGGCCCCTGCCTGGGCAAAGCCCAGATCCATGGCGATTCTTTCTGTTGCGGGCCATGGATTCCGGCCCATTTTTCGCGCAGAGTCGCCCACCAAGGCTGGCGACCTGATTGGAAGGCGAGGGGAGGCGCGGTCTGTCATCAAGCCTTGGATCAGATTCTCATGTCGTTTCGAGCGGGGCCGATTCCACAGCGCTGGAGCCAGTCGCAAAACACCGCTTCGCGGCTGGGGATTGCAGCAGATCGCCTGACGGATCCCTGGAGATCAAGCGGGTGGTGGTGACCGGGTAAAGTGCCGATCAAATTCACCGATTCGGTCATGGGTGCAGGGCGATGGCAGGATCGCACCAGGAACCGCAGCGGCGGCCCAGCCCCTGACCAGCAGCAAGCAAGGCAATGCAGGCGTTGCTCGCGTTGCGAGGTGGCGGGATTGCGCAGCAGGTTGCAACGTTCCACTCATTGACAGGATCGGAAGGCCTGTCACCCGCTGAGACTTCGGAATGCTGCGAAACAGAGAGGCGTGAGTGCTTCGACGCCAGGGACCTTCACTTGCAGAGCCGATCGGTTGCGCAACAGGTCCACCGGCCTGAAGGAAAGGCCAGGGTCATCCTCGGTTTTCTTCACAGGGGCAAAACACCCCTGGCGAGCCTTCGAGCACTTTCAATGCAGTGACCACCAGGAACCGGAGCGCTGCTGGGATCAGCAGCACCGTCTGGCCGGACGGCATGCGTACGGAAGCGGCTGGTGCGTGTCAGGCAATAAAGCGAAAAGCCACGGGGTCCGGGGAGCTATTGCGAATGACTCGCAATCTAAACAGTCGACCGGCTTTCTTGCAAGTGGTTCTCAATAGCAATTGGTAGTTGGCAATGACCTGTGCTTTTTGAGCCCCGATCTGTTGCGATCCGCACCCGCTGGCCAACGAAGACTGGCGCAGAGTTTCAGCGACCCGAATCCACAACCTCAAACGCCATTGATTCGAATCCTGGGTGACGCGACAGCCTGCTGGCCGCTCTCACCGCCCACTGGGCCGACCCAATCCATCGGCCTGAGCGCTGGCACCACAAGCTGCGATCGCTTCGCACTCCAGCGTCGTGTTCAGCGCTAAGTCGCGCCGATTCTGCCGACTAGAAGGCTGGATTGGGCGACCGACTCGCCTCTGTCTGCCAGTGCGGCAAAGTGCCCTGGAACATTGAGTAACGCCATTCGATTCAGAGCGAAATCCCCTGGGCGCTGAGCGGCCTGCTCGCCTGCGGTAAGCACCGGGGGCACTCTCGAATTCCTCGGTGCGGCCGCAGCCGAATTGCAGACAAGATGGTGGTGGTTCCCGCGGTGGGGTGTCAACTGAACAACTCAAGCGACGCCCCCCTTCGGCAGTTCCAGCTCCCGCAACAGCTCCATCGCGCTGAGCAGGCAGCAGGGTGCGAATAAAACCGGTAGCCAGCGACACTTTCTCTTTGCCCCCAGCAGGCGCTGGTGCACTCCTCAGCGCTTGAGTGACTACTTCGCCGATGCGTTTGAACAGGGCTAGAACCTTCTGCCGCTGGGCGTGAAGGCTCTGGCCCCGGCCATTGCAGGCGGTGCGCAGTTCAGTGGGCCTGCAGTGGTTCGCCGCTGAGGGGTGGTGGTTACGGCAACACGAACACAACCCTGTCGTTCTCAATAGTAAGGAGTTGCGAATTTTTGACGACTTAAGCCGTTGGGCCGCTTGGGCCCATGGAGCCAAGGTGGCGGCCCGGCTTATCGCCGGCGCTCAGCGGTGGCCACCAGGGCGTCATCGAGCCAGGACGTCAGGGCGCCAAACACGTCGGCCAGGTGACCAGCAGCCGGTAACTGAGGAAACCGCCAGCAGTGGGGCTCAGGGATTCTCCAGGAACCAAGGCGCAACAAACAAAGCACCGCCTCGAAACACACCCCAGCCCGCCTGGCGCGCCGGCACCACCAGACCGACGGTTCCAGGCCGCAGAAAGCCGCAAACCAACTGGGCCAGGCCAAGCTCAAGCTGCTGGTCAAAGTCGAGCAACACAGAGGCGAAACCCAGGAAACGCAGCAACCACAAACACCAGCTGGGGCAGTAGCGCAGCAGCGGGGATTAAAACCAGGCAGGGCGAATGCACACAGGGCCTCCACCTTCGTCGGGCGAAGCTCCGAAAGCCAATTGGCGAGCCCCGACGTCGCTCCAAGCCTGGCGCAGCAAGGGGATTAAGCCAGCGCGGACCCAGCAACAACCAATGGCGCAGGGCCAGGCAGCTCAGACCGGCCCTGCCAGCCACCCAGGGGATTCAAAACAGGGGCAGCACTGGCCCCGCCAGGATCGATTCAAGCAGCACGGCCACCAGGGGCCTGGGGGCGTGGTTCAGCTCGAGCCTGCTGGACCACTCAGCAAGGCGGCTTTCGCCATTGGCCTTGGCTTGCTCGCCCAGCGCAGCCGTTTGCACCCTGGCCGCCAGATGCCAGATGCCTCCAGGGCAAATACCTTAAGCAGGTTGGAGCGCAGGGTAGAAGCGCACGCAGGCGTCCCAGCAGGCCGAAAGCCGAGCCAGCGCAGCCACCACGTCCCGCCAGGGACCATTGACCCACCAGGCTCAGCAGGCTGATGCCGATGCCGATCTGTCTAGCCACAGCACAAAACCCTGGGTCGAGTTCGCGGTGGCCAGTAGCTGGGGCCCAATTTGCGAGCAGGGCGGCGGCGGACGCAAGCGAAGCTCAGCAGGCCACCAAAAGCGCGACCCACCCGGAGTGGGTGCTTGGCCCAGCCAGCCGGCCAACGGCGCAGAAAGAGAGGGAGGGGAAACGTCGGCATCAAAACGACTCGACCCTTGGTTCTGGTTCAGCATTGTCGTTGCCGGTTGTCATTGCCGATTTGCCATTGCAGCTCGCCATGCTCCAAGGACCCAGGGCGTGGTTACGCCATCGCGCAGCTTTGGCGCAGCTGAGGCCGTGCTGCCGGGCCCAGGCCGCCAGGTCGTCGTACTCGGGTGGTGCGCTCGCTGCCATCGGGAAGGCCGGGCCACTTTCAGCGGACCGTCCCCAGGGAGTGCTCAGTTGACGCAATTCCGCCGCGGCAGATGCCAGCGCTGGCTGCAGCTGTTCGCGCACCCCCAGGCTGCTGCTGATGCCGCACAGATCGCCGCAAGCCCTCGGGCCTATTCAGGGCGTGCAAACCAGCGTAATCACCAGGCGCTGCGCCTTTTCTTTCAATCTGGCCGCCTGGGTGAACACCTTCCCAGGCCCCAGCAGCCCGAAGCTCCTCGGCCAGGAAGGGCCAGATCCTCCGGCGCTGGCGTCATCCATCTGGGCTTGCTGCAGCACCCGTCTCCAACCGGGGCCATCAGAAGAGAGCTTGATGGCGCGTCAGCCCAACGGGGTCGGGTTCTGCCGCCAACCAGAGGCGCAGCAAGATTGGACGGTCGTCAGCTGCCGGGTGCCCAAGCCGATCCCCACGGCAGCCGGCACCATCGGCGGCGAGGCGCCAAAAACTCCTCGGCCCAGGCGGCGATCAGGCCAGACCCCGTGGGCGGTGGTCAAAACTCGCCAGCGCAAAACCCGCGCACTGCCAAAGGGGATTGCATGACGGCGGGCCAGCTCCAAGGCACGCAGGAGTTGGCAAAAGGGCAGCAGCCGTGGGGCCGTGGTCCACGAAAACCATGGCCTGCCGCAGCGGCGAACAGATCAGCGACAACGCCGAAATGCAGCAAGCCAAGCGCAGACCCCCCACCAACAATCGACAAACGGCATCCACCGCCCCCACTTCCGTGAAATGAACAGGACTCCGCGGCATGCCGTGGGACGGCGCCCTCGGCCTCGGCCAAACAACCGAACACCTTGAGCACCGTGCTGCTTCAGCGTCGGATCGATCGGGCGTCGCTGATTCGCTGGCGCAGGCAAGCCAGGTTCGCTGCGGCGGTTGCGCCTCCAGCAGCTCAGCTGAGGCGAGAACGCGCAGCCCACCACTGCGCGCCTGTTCAAGCGCAAGCGGTAGGCAGCGTCAAAATCCCGAGGTTGGCCAACGGGGGCCTCCACAACGGAATGGGGCAGGCCCAAAATCGAACAGGGCCGCCAGCAACCATGTCCGCCGGCCCCCACCGCCGTGGGCACATCGGCAGTTAGGCCAGGCCCATGGCTTCAGCGCATCCAGCGCGGGGGGCTGCGGCCAGCAGTTGCTCGGCGCGGCGTCCGAGCTGTCACGCTGCCGGCGCAACAACTGCTTCAAACTTCCGGGCGCGGCCCGCCTTTGCTCCAGCTGGGGCTGTGGCCACATCAAATTCCCGACAATCCCCACAGACCGCCCGAGCAGGGCCCTGTCATCGCCGCCGCCTCTTGGAGCTGCCATAGAGCAAGTGTTTCGGCGGCGATACCGGCCTGAGCACCCGGCTCAGCGACGCAGATCTTCGGCCTGCCAACTTTGGCGTGGGCTGGCGGTTCGAATTCGGTTGCTGCCATTGACGTTGCAGGCCGGCCGCAGGCAGGGCCAGGCTGCCATTCAACACCCCGGCCGGATCGCAGGTCATTGCATTCAGCCAGCAGCGAATGCCCGACCCATGGATGCGATCGCCGCAGGCGCGCCTGGCCGCCTGGCCAGGCTTCAGCCAGCAAAATGCCCCCGCCGCGCCCAAACCCAAAACCGCACCCCATCAACGGTGATCGCACCAAGCCAACGCCCGCCGAAAACAAAGGGGAACAAACCAGGGGGGAGCATCCCCAGCAGTGGCCCCAACACCGCCAGCGCTGTCACGCTTGGCCACGGCGATTTCCAGCGCTGAGCGTCGGCGACGGAGCCATCGCCGGGATCGCCGGTGTCCCTGGCGAACGACAGTTGCCAGGGATTCAGTGGATTTGGGCGCTCCTAGGCAAGTTCAGCCCCCCGGCCGGATGATCGCGCTGCCGCAGACCGCGCGTGGCTGGATCTCGCCATGGGCTAGCGCTTGACTTGCCGTTTCGCTTGTTACTGCGCGATCCTTGCTCGCGCGGTTGCCGCGCTGGGCCCCACTGTAAGCGATCACTTCATAGCGCTCCGTGCACAGATGGCTGCCCTGACGACCGTAGGTCAAGGGAAACGAAGTACGCAGGTGCTCCAGGGAATCTCGCCCTTGAGCTGCAATTGAATGGCTGAACGCGGCTGCGTCGCGCGGGGCTTCTGGCGGATCTTGATTACCACCTCGCCACTCTCAGGTCGGTTGTAGAATCAAAACTCGCCGCGGAACGGAGAAGTAGGTGCGTCTCCCTCGGGAAGTTCATCGCCCGATTGCGGGGCTCGATTCCGCCGTCTCCCCACAGGCCAGCGGGGCTTGTGGGGAGTCGAGGTTGCTCGGCTCCAGACGCCAACGATCTGGAGGTGGAGTTGTCGGTTTCGCGCAGACGTGGGTAGACGACCCAGAGATGGGGAAGTGGCCATGTCGAGGTGGCGCGAACCAGGGGCTGAGCAACGACCCCACGTACAACGGCTTCGGAATCTCGGTGCCGTGGTTCGTCGTTGCGGAATCCAACCACCGCGGCTGGGCTGCTCGGCGTTCGTCGGAACGTTTACTGACCGCGGACCAAGCCAATGGCCCGGTACTGCATCGGTTCGGTAACCGGGGGGAAATCGGATGGTGGACGCATGTGAAGGGGGGCAACCAATTGGCCCAGTGCGCAATCTAGGCAGGCCCCAGGCAGCAGCATCAAGGGGCAAAACGAAATTCAGCACATGGCTCCCCGCCTTGACCGTTGGTGGCATCGTTCGGCGCCCCCCTGGGCCTCTGGTCTGGGGGTCTGCACTGCTTCTCGCCCTTGCCGCGTGTCGGCCGGCTGGTGGCGCTGGCCAGCGCGCTTCGGCATTGGCCGGCGCTGATTCGCTCCGAGGCAAGAAGAAGCGCTTCAAGCAAGTCAATTTGCTCAGGAGGATCTCACAGCGGCAAAGCCACGCCAGCCAGCAACAACTCTTGCTGGAATTGCTGTTGGCACTTCAAAAGATGCGAAAGCCACGGCTGTTGCTGGAGCGAAATGGCCGGATCAGCAGCCCGATCGCTTGGCCACTGCGGTTGATGGCTGGCCGAACTAAGGGCGCGATTTTTCAGAATGACCGCAAGGGAGCCGAGCGCGAGGTACGCCAGCTGCTCAACATCAAGCGCCCGACCGCGATCGAAGCCCGTGCAACTTGGGATGCCTTGCGCAATTCGAGCAGGGCGGGGCGAACAGGGCCCAAAAAGGCAGCTGAAGAGCCGCCCACAAGGCAGCGTCAAGTCCACTCAGGCAAGCAGGAGCCCGCCCAGCAAGCCAAAGGCGCTGCAGGTCGGCCTGCTGCTCGCAGACCTTCCTTACAACGGCCGGGGGAAGCAACAGAGCGATCAGCTCTACCGGGAAGCTGGCCAAAGACCATCCCAAACAGCATGGAACCAGCTTGGCTCTGGCCCTGCTCAGCCATTTGAGCGCCGGCAGACCCAGGCCGCCCTTAAACCTTCTCGCCTTGAAGCCAGGAAAAAACGGCTTCCTGATTTCCCCAGGATCCCCGGCTGGATCAGGTGGCGGCCTCCCTGGGGCTGGCCCCCCCTTGCGAGAGGCCGCCAATGGCCAGGGCTTCCTTAGGGCGCCATCACCCCTGCCGATCAAGGGATCTGGGGCCCCGCTGGCCCTGGACCTCCAGCTCCCTGAGGGCACGGTCGGAACAGCATCGCCGCGCGGATTGGTGGCGTCTTTGAGGGCCCTGACTGCGGCGAACATGTTCATCAAGCTCAAGTGGATTGCGTGGCGTCGATGATCCCCTTTCCTTGCAGGGCCGTCATCGAAAGAACGTCGCTGCTGCAGCGATGGCGCTCCCTGTGCCAACCCCCAAGCCTTCGGCACCGGCCGGAACAGGAGGAAAGGAACGCTGAGCAAGGCCAAGGCGCTGAAGCCATGCAACGGGCCATGGCGAAAACAGGCGGAGTTATGGGGCAATGGGGGGCTAAAGGGTCATTCCGCCAAAACGGCTCGACCGCCCGCCATGCGCATCGCCACCTGGAACGTGGAAATTCGTCCGCAGCCGGCTTTAGCAGGTGCTGGCTGGCTGGACGGCAACGCCCGATGTGCTTTGCCTTCAGGAAACCAAGTCAGAGGACCATCTGGTTTCCCCGCTGAGGCCTTTCGAAGCCTGGTATACAGCGCTGCCATCAGGCGGTTTCAGAAGCTTACAACGGTGTCGCCATCCTCAGCCAACCCCCCCTGGAGGATGTGAAGGTTGGGGCTTTGGCGCTCTGTTGCCAGGCGATGGGCCGCCGGACCCGTGAGTGAACACAGAAACGGCTGAAAAATCAGCGCCCTTGGTGGATGGGTGCGGGTTGCGAACCTCTACGTCCCGAATGGATCGGCTCGTTGGGCAGCGAGAAAATACGCCTTTTACAAGCTCGATTGGCTGTTCCTGTTTTGCGGCGCTATCTCGAGGCCAGGGCGAAGCAGGGCCGACGAGGCGCTTCTGCATTGGTGGGAGATTTCAAACATTCGCCCTGGCAGGACCGGGACATCCACGACCCTGGCCGTCTGGGGGCGGCATCATGGCCAAGCCGACGCCGAGCGCCAGGCCCTTGCGCGCGGCATTAAGCGAGTTCGGCCTGCACGATGTCTTCGTCCTCTTCGAGCCCAACGGAGAGCATGGAAGCTTGGTGGGACTACCGGCAGCGGCGCCTGGGACCGCGACGGGGCTGGCGGAATCGATTCACAATCTTTTACTCACAGGACGAATTCTGATCGCCTGCGCCACCGGCTGTGCCATCGACAAAGTGTGTCGCGGGCAAACACCCAAACCCAAGGCGACCATGCCCCGGTGGTGGTGAATCTGCAGTGGCCAGAGGAAGACATCGATGACGACCTAAATCAAGTCGATTCAGCCTCGACAACCGCTGGTTCGTCTAAGAAGACGGGCATGGAACGGGAAAAAGGTCCTGCTTCAAGAACACTTCCCACAGTTTCGGGGACCAATCTGCGCCGATCCCATCCTGTAGATGGGTCAGGCTTGCGGGCCCGCCGAAGCCGATTCGCCACAACTGCGCGGGGGTGGGGAAAAACAGTTTGCCGGGGTGGCGCGGGACCTCGGGGATCAAATGGCCCGGCGCACCCGTTGCATGGGTGGCCAGATTCCTCGGGGCTGAAAACCATTCCAGTTCGAGATAGCAGCGCTGTCGGAGCCGGGGGACCCCCGTGCTCAACCGGTGATGCTTGCCGCCGGTCAAGCCAATTGCAACAGACGCAAAAGTTGTCGGGCTCCCCAGGTTCCTGGGGACGGCGATTCCCAAAACCACGCCGGCGGGCTGCTTGGGCGTCGTAGAAGGATCAGGGGTGAAAGGATTGCCAATTCCCACGGATGGGGAAAGGAACGTTTTGGGGGGCCACCGGGCAGTTTGGTTAAGCGGGGCGCTCAGGGGGGCAAACTCCTCCTTCTCT
>Ga0163217_1095361_pt1 | contig 11049 bp, 13 predicted proteins | sample SynspAceP_FD_185933 | JGI IMG/M metagenome (GOLD analysis project Ga0163217, IMG submission 185933) | Saline lake microbial communities from Ace Lake in Antarctica - Synechococcus sp. Ace-P (PacBio error correction) | ecosystem: Environmental > Aquatic > Non-marine Saline and Alkaline > Saline ... | reverse complement strand
CTCCACGTTCGGTTGGGTTGGACAACTGGCAGGCTTGATGCATGGGAATAATGCAGCCTCCTTCCCGGGCAAGCTCCCTTACCCTTGGCGCCGTTTGCCGGCGCACTGCATCGGCATTCACCCTGGTTGCACTTGTGCTGGTTGCCATTCAAAACCCCACGGCAGGCCAGCTACGCCTGATCCGCGTCTTAGGCTGTGACTTCGCCGGGCGGACTCACGCGTAATCCGGCCCGGCTTGGCAGCTTCAATACAGAGCATACCCTGGTAGCCGGTCAGGGGCCAGATGGTTGAGTCTGAGTGAACTTTCAATCCAGGGGTTCCCACAGCACCAGAGATTGGCTGCCTTCCCGGCTGACAAACGATCAGATCGCCCTGCCCCGGCGCTTTTACTGTGGAACGTCACCAACTGTGATCGAAGTAGATTACGGTCGGTTTCCTTGTCGATTGCCAAGGGGCCAATCTGCGTCTGCTGCAAACCCTCGTTTAGGCTGGTTCACATAGGAAAACAATTGTCCAAGCTATGGATGCTTGACGGCATCGAATATCAGGACCGGCAAGAACTGTGCAGAAAGCCTGGCTCAAGGTCAGCACGCTTTGAGCCCAGGTTACGGCTGTCAGGGTCACCCCAGCAGATTTGTCACCCAGCACAAACTCGCATTTCGACCTGCCAACTGCTCCCGGGTAGTTGTCTCCGCGATAAGTGGCGGCAATCCAGGCGGCATGCTCACACGTACTTGCGATCTTTCAGTGTGCGGCCCGACAATAACCAGCGTCCACATACTGGTACGAGCGATACCGTGTGCAGGGGCCGGCGAGCTATTCGCCGAACCACGGCCAAGCATACGGGTATGCCGCCACCCGCATGACTGGCCTGGCAATTTCCAGGGCTCCTCGCGGGCTCAACCACAGCAGAGGGGGCTGCCCTGGCTGGCTGCGCATGGGTGATATGGGCACCCTTCCAACGAGATTCTGTGCCGTCACGGCGGTGGTCCAATCTGTTAAAAACGTCCGCCCGTGCGCATTGGCAAACCCCAGGTGAAGGTCGGCAACGATTTCTGACGAAATTCCTCCAAAAAAAGCGCAATTAACCATCTGTTTTACAAGCCCTAAAATTAACTATTTCATTGCGCGTGCAGGACCGATGCCGTTTACCTGCCGTATTCCCAACCCAGTAGGCCAAAAAGCCGGGCCACTAAAAGCCATGTGCCAATAACGACTGCGCCGCAACGTTGGCTGATCGGGCTTGCGGTTTTGGCCACTTTAGCTGCTTTCGAGCGACTCGCTTCTATCACATTCGATGGCGTTCAGCTTTGATACAAGGCGGACGATGCCCAGCGGTGACCAAGATAATGTCGTCAAGATAGCCCAGGATCGGTATTGAAGTCCGCGAATTTGAGATCAATTTGGACTCCATTGCGTACGCTGCGATTGCGGAGCGCAAGCAGCCGGAACGGACTATTGGGGTATTCGAGTCTCCGCGCCACAAATAAAACCGTCAGCGCATCATGTGAATGCGTTTTGCCGCAGCTCGCCAGCCTGCCCAAAGGTCCGGTAGCACATCTTAAAAACTTCTCCTTGCGCGATTTGGCATTACTCGCAACTCTCAGGGATGATCAGGCCGAGACAATAGCGGGCTCCATTAAGCCAGGCTTGTTTGAGTTGTTTCAACTGACCCTGTGAGGACAGCTTTTTCCTTGCCAGTAATTCGCGATTCTGATCGTGAGGGAACTGCGTTTCGGTCGTCAAGCCGCTTGCCACCGCGCTCTCTGAGGTCGGAGATCCGCTGCTGGCAGGCCGCAGATGTTTTTCAGAAATCTTTTTTAGGGCCGCCACCAAGCTTCTTCCCGGTGTTCGGACGTCGCTATCTCGCTCCAGCTTGGGAGGCGGTCGACTGTCGCTTTCCAGCGTTTCTGTTCGCGTTTGCCCATTGTGTTATGACGCGGCCTGGCTCGCGGTTGCAACTTTTCTTCAAGTTTTCAGCGTGATCCTGACTGGCCTCCATAAGCGCTGGTTTATTTTAGGGTCGCGATGTTGTCTTCAGCGTGTCGCGGTCCTGTTCGCTGGAGCGGAGCTGGCTGCGTCAGCTGATCCACCCTGACCCTCCCCCCCCAGCCCTGACTGGGGTCCTGTGGAACTGGTCCCGTTTCATGGACGGGCGATCCTCGGCAATCTCCTGCTGGTATTCCTCGAAATGGCGCGGATTTATCGCGGTTTTCCTGCTTTCATCTCTTTGGACGGTTGCAGGTGGTCTCACTCGAGTTTCTCCTGGACTTGCCTCCAGTTTGGACGTGGAGTGAGGCCGGCCCGGTGCTGTTCCTGTGCAGAGCGTGGGGCCTGGGCATCGCTTTCGTTGCCGAAGCGCTTCATTGGCCTGCTCCAGCCCGCAGCGTTGCTCTTCCAGTGACTTTCGCACCGCTTGCCGCACCCTCTTTCCAGCTCGGTGGCGCATTCTGTTCCAGGCGTCTGGTGCGCTTCGCGCTCCTGCGTAATACGTTCATCGGGCGCGTTATTGAGCTCGCTCATTGCAGGGCTTTCACGCCGGCCACCAAGTCAGCCGGGAGTCCGTTCAGATCCGCTGCGGCTCGCTGCCTGTTTTCCAACGTTTCAGCCATGGCCCGAGAGTGCTGCGACTGCCGTACCGCAAGCTCCGATCGCACCCGGTTCGACCAGTGGGCTCGTCACCGCGTTGGCGGACGCGTTTGCGCCAGCGTTTGCGACATCCTGGTAGGTAATTTCCGGCGCGGGCCATGACATTGCCTCATTTTATATCATTATAACGTTGATAGTGTTAATATTACGTTATTTATGCAGATAATTAACAAAGTTAATTTAAGGAACCATAACGCACGTTAAAGCGTATTAACGTGCGGTTAGAGTGTGGTCTGCTCTATTCTGCCCTGTAAACACCGGTACACCACCGGCTCTGAGAGACGCCTCGAATTGGAGTGATCATTGGACCAAAAACCCACCACCAGCGTTCCACATTCACCGTAATACGAAAAGACCCGCTTAGCCGATTCGGCTAATCGGTAACATTCCACATGGGCCACCACGGACAACACGCGCCGAACCTACCGTGCGGCCATTCGAAGCTTTGAGCGCTGGGGCGGGGAAAAACCCCGGGTTTTCCTTTTCTACCGGGGACACAGCCCGGCGACCTTTGGCGGCCTACCTGTCCGACAGGCAGGTTCGCGCTTAATCCTCGCACGCTGGATGTCTTACCTGACGGGCCCTGGGGCGCTGGCACCAGACTTCAGCGGATTGCGTGATCCCGCCTCGGGGACCCCTGTGCGTGGCGCAAAACGTTGGAAGGGATTTCGTCGCGGTCCATGGTCTGCCGAACCGGCAAAGCCCGGGCGCTGCGCTCGACACATTGCCGTCTTTCTGCAAACACTCCAGCAGCAGCCTGACTCGCTCAAGAAGCATCGCGAACTGGGCCCTGCTGAGGTCGTTTTTTTTGGGGCGTTTCGCCGCAGTGAGTTTTGTGACTATTGAAGTGGGAGGATTTGTCGTGGGACCGGAAGGGCTTTTGGTGGACTCTTGCCGCGCTCGAAAAACGGATCCTCACGGTTGAGGGGCTTTAAAGCGGGGCCCTGCCTGGGGCAACCGGGCCGGTCTTGCCCGGTAGTGCCTCGAAAACTGGGCTAAAAGCGCGCAGGGCATTCACGAAGGACCCGTCTTTCGAGCCCGTCAACGCTGGGATCGGTTGCAACCCCAAGCCCTCTCAGGCGGGTCAGTGAACCCGCTATTCCTTTGAAGGCGCTCGGGGAAACCTGCCGACCTGGACTCGTTGCCGGACCCTGAAGGCAGTTCACAGCTTTCCGGCGCCGGTTTATCCACCGACACGCCGCGCGGGAGAAGGTCGGGACTTTTGCGCAGGTCAAGCGTCAGGGCGGCTGGGAAGCATTGACGGGACGGTGCGGGCTTACATCGAGGAAGGGCAGCAGTTTTACGGACACGCCGCAAGCACCCTGCTGGCCAAAGTTGCTACCTGATCGAGGGCTCCGATTAATGTTTAGATGACAGTGGTTGGCTACCCATTCCTGAGGAGTTCGCAATGCATTGCGACAGGTATGGACTATTCACAGTTCACATGCACAAAAGCTGATGCTTATCCGTTTGGATACGATCGCGGTAATGACCGGGCGGCTGAGGGTCATGGGTAACGAACCGCGAACATCGCCAGGCATACAAGTAGCCAATCGACCAAACAGAAGATCACTTCACGCGGTATCGCCGGCATTCTACCGCTCGTTTAACGCCCTGCCTGGCATTACCGCTTTTGCTGTTGATCGAGTAAAACACGCGCGATGTGGCTTTCAATAATCCCCCCAAGACCACCGGGTAATGAGAAATGGCACCGACGAATACCCAAGTGCGGCGCCATCCAGTTCCCACCCGGGTATTTACCCGCCAAGCAGAGCCACCGATGGCCAATACAGAGGTGAGGCGCATCGGCCAAACACGTGGGAAATAGCCGCACGGCGGTTGTGGCTCGTGGATGGTCATGAGAGTGTGTGAATTCGTCTTCCTGGTGGGCATGACTGCTGGTCATGGTGGTCGCTAAGAATTTTATGCCGACACCGCCTGGACTGATCAGTTCCGATGATCGCTACACGAAATAGCGCCGTTGAATGCGAAATCGTGACCGGATGGATAAACGATTCAATGCTCCAACACCATGAAGAGAGCGAAGCCGCCAGCGAGTACGCGCCCGTGATAACCCTCCCAGCGCATCACTTTTGCCGGGTTACCGAAAAACTGAACCGCGAGCTCGATGCGTTTTGAGTTCGGCAAACCCCGTTGGGGCGAATCACCAACCGGCGAAGTTGTAAGCCTGGAAAGCACTTGTGGGCGCGTTAATCCAGTTGGGTGGCGCGTCCTTTTTATTTGGGCCAGTAGATGTGGGGGACGCATCATCAACGACAAAGTCATGCTCGTGAGCTCCGGATGGCACAAGGCATTTTGACCATCTTTAAAAGGCCAGTTTTTAAACGGACGATCTCGCGTCACTTCTGACCCATCCGATCTCCGATATATTCTCAGATCGTCCCGCAGTGGTTCCAGACATAGCCGGCTGCGCTGGCTTGGCTTGAGCAGGGTCGCGATCGCGATTAGTGAGTCCGCCTTGGCATAGCCCACAAGTGGATGGCGCGCTTCCCGGTGCGACAATAGCCGAGAAACCGGTGTCCGTGGATGATTGCGCCAAAAGCGCTGGCAAAAGCCTCGATTATCCTCAGGGGCTACTTTCCCGGTTCGGACTGGAAATTTTCGTACCAACGTCATGCCCAGGACTCTGCCTTGTTTTTCAGGGTTTGGGTATCAGGCTGGTCGCTCCGTTTCATTTCGAGCTCTGCTGGCAATAATCGTTGCGGAAAACCCGCGTTTGCCAAGTTGTTCAATATTCGTCAATACCAGGTGCGCCGTTTCCACTAAAGCGCTCGATCCAAGTTGTTTGATATCCATCGAATAAAATCTCCTTTTAATTTCATGGGAACTTCTGAATAAGTTTAATGTCAGCGCTCCATAGCGGCCTGGGTTTATCCAAAAAGAGACCGGCGAGAATGCCAAGCAAGGATCGCGTATCGCCCAGGGCACGATCGAGGGCCGGACCGCTACCAATGCAGAGTGCTGCGCCATTGGGTAAACAATCCATGCTTACAAACGTCACCGGTTGCTTTCCGCATGCCAGATTTGCAGGCAACGGCAAACATCCATTCAGTTTGGGTCGCGGCAAGTTAAGATTAATTCATGATCCGGCGTACTCGGCTTCCGCATTTTGCCCCGCCAGACGTGCGTTGTAATGCTTCTTTCCTCGTTAGGATGGAGGAGCTCAGCATTCCTTTGTAGTCATGCGCTGGATATAACCAACGTTATTCGTCAGGTAAGCGGAACAGGTTTGTTAACGAGTGTAGAATGTAGCTCTTGCGTGGGTTCGCCGCCCTGAAAATCAAGGTCCGCCAACTTACGCGACCAATCAATAACACATCGCCAGTGAAATACCGGCCTCTGGTCGCCCTGATTCCAGTAAAAACTGAAGATTCATCAGTGTGACCCGGAGTGTAAATGGCTTCCAACGAATGCCGTCGCATATCCAATTCGATCACCCTTCCGATACATGTTTCTGATACGCATTCCGCGTTAAGTAAATTTCACCCCATGATGGTGACGCATTGGGGTGGGTCACGCAGATCACACCAAGGGCAAGTGACGTGTCAGCCATGCAGTGTGGCGTATCAATCGCCCGCGGACAAGCTTAAGATCAAGTTGATTAATTAACCCAAGATAGGCCTTCCGCGACTCTTTTACGGGGTCGATGATGAGCGCTTCTCGACCCCGGCCGACGCAATGAGATAGGTGTAGGTGCCTGGATGTTTTGTCGAAGACACTGACGGAAACAGCATGATTTTCAAACCTGCAAAAAACGCTAAAAGATTATAAGCGGTTGTAACTAAATGTAATAATTAGCAAAGGTAGCTGTCAACGCGAGGCGAGTGGGGCGCCAATGCCGAAGTGTCTCGCCCTTCGGCGAGGCCCTGCTTTTTTTTGGTTGGTGAGGTTACGTACCTCCCTTCAGCCCTTTAATTTTGTTTTACGCCTCGTTCACGGCTTGTCTTGTCTTAATCAGGTAAAAGCCGCAGTTTTCAAGGCCCATCCTGGAGCATGTGATTAAATGGGCATCAAACATTCCCACCGCTGAGCGCCAGGCATTCCTGCACTAACCCGTCCAAGCGCACGGCTCGATGCGTCCGCAGGCTTGGAAATTTCGCCCGCACACTGGCTAGTTTTTGCTCGCCCCAATTACCACGTGCTTCATTCGCAAATGCGGTACCGTCCTGCAGTGTCAGCAGCCTTCGATTTCATCCAGACTGAACCCCACCACTGGGCCGTTCGAATAAGTCCAGGCCGGGCCCAAACGCCTGATCGTCGATAATGGCGGATGCTTTCCATAGGGCTTTTTCAGGCTCTTGCCAACTAACCCCCGGCGCTGGTAATAGCGGATGGTTTTCCACTCCCATACCGGCGGCTTTGGCCAGGGCTCAATGGTCATGAGTGTTGTTTTTTGGACATTAGGGGTTGATTCCGTAGGCTGACTACGGGAGTAAACCTACCTCAGTCACCCATTTTAGAAAGGAGCCATCGTAAGTCAGAGTCCAAAATCCGGTACGCGGTTCGCGTGATTCGCAGGAGGATTTGCCGCTGCTCTGGCGTCTGCCTGTTGTCTTGGCCCCCGGTCTTGATCACGTTGGGGCATTTCCGGTGCCTGGATCGGCAGCCTGCCTTCCCTGAACCTATCGGCCCTGGGTTCATCGGTGCGGCACTGGTGGCGATGGTCTTTTGCCTGGCGCCGGATATATTCGACCTTGTCGGGGCCTGCCAAGCGGGCGATGTGCGCCGGCTACCGCAAGTGCGCACGGCCTTACAAGGTCGTTTCTGATCGTCGCGCTGCTCATTCTGGGACTGCGTTTGGCTTTCCCCTTCGTCTTACCGCTGTTTTACTGAAACCCTGATCCACTTATGTGGACTGAGAGGCACTACACATGAAAAAGTCCCTGATGCTGCCGTACTGTTTACGCTGTTCAGCCTGCTGCCTGGCTGCGCAACAAAACGTGACCTTGTCCGTTTCCCAGCATTGGACCTGTTCGGCCTGCCCGATTACGGTTAAAGCTGCCCTAAAGCGGGTCGACGGACGTGAGCGGGCTGTGATGTTCCGATATGAGGAACGTGATGCGACGGGTTACCTACGGACGAATGAGAAAACCTCCGGTTGAGGCGCTGAACTCAAGCCACGACTAACGCGGGTTTACCCGCCACGTTGAAACAGGCCCCAGGCGAAACAGGATAACCATTGCGAACCCCAAACCTTGTTGCGGCGTTGAGCATTTCATTTGCACCGTGCTGGTCGCGCTGTTTTTCACGCCGATACTGGTGGTTTTGCTAGGGAACGTTAGGCCTGGCTGCCCTGACGGTCGTTAATCTCGACTACGTGCTTGTTGCCCGCACTGCGTCTTATTTATTGGCGCCTGGAACCTGTTATGCCGTCTGCGCAGAAGAAACCACGACGCCTGCTGCGATAGTCCATCAACTAAGGAGTAACATTTATGGATTGACGGACAACCTGCCACAGTGCTTGATTGGCAGCGGCGGTAGTGCCATGGCTGCCGCCCTTGAAGGCGGACTGAACCGCGGCCCGGCTGACACTGATCGGAACGCGGCACCATTGGCCGGAAACCTGCTCAACATTGGCTGTGTGCCTCTAAAATCATTGATTCGGGCGGCTCACAGCGCCCACCTTCGCCAGGGAAAGCCCGTTTGATGACGGCCTGAGCGCCCAGGCGGCCGGTTGGTGAATCGTCCGGCGCTGCTGCCTCAGCAACAGGGAGCAGTGGAGGAACTGCGCGAGTCCAATACCAGAATATTTCTCAATGACAATGCCGCGATTACCGCCTCCAAGGCGAGGCGCGGTTCGTTGGACGAGCGCACGCTGACGGTTACGCTTCAAACGCCGCGGCGAACAGACGTGAGCTTTGACCGGCGCCTTATCGGGCAACGGCGCGCAAGACCCGCCGAAAACACCCCGTTCCGGGCTGCTCCGAAACTCCCTATCTCACCATCCACCAGTGCGCTGGAACTGGATCACATTCCCCGAGCGCCTTTTTCGTCGTAATCGGTGCCTCGGTGGTGCGCCATCGAACTGGCCGCAGCGCCTTTCGCACGCCTCGGCAGCCAGGTCCGGTTCTGGGCCCGCAGCCGGGTGCTGTCAAAGGAAGATGCCGGCGGTGGGTGAAAGGCCGTGGAAGCGGCCTCCGTCGTGCAGGGCATCGAGGTCTCAAGCAGACCAAGCCAGCGAAGTGAGCCACGCACGGTCAGCTGTTTACCAATGCAGAACCAACGCACGGCACGATACGGCAAGAGCAACTGCTTGGTCGCCAGTGGTCGCCACACCCATACGAAAACCTCAACCTGGAGGCCATCGGCGTTGCCACCGAGGGCGGGTGCGATCCAGATTGACAAACATCCAAACCACTCGCGTCGGGCATTATTGGCCGCGGGCGATTGCACCGACCAGCCCCAGTTTGCTACGTGGCCGCCGCCCGGTGGTAGCCGGGCCGCCATCAATATGACCGGCGGTGACGCCAGCCTCGACCTCAGCGCCATGCCTGCGGTGATTTTTACATATCCGCAAGTTGCTACGTAGCCTGTCCGAGGCAGATGCTGCCAGCGGGGGATATGACCACCGACAGCCCGCACCCTGACCCCGATTAACGGTGCCACGGGCGTGGTTAACTTCGATACCGGGGGCTTCATCAAAGAAATCCGTCGCGGAGCGTGAAAGCGGGCAATTACTGGGGTGTTCAGCCGTGGCAGGGCGAGGCCGGTTTGAACTGATTCAGGACTGCTGTGAGGACCTTACGCGCACGCATGGCCGTTAACGACATGCGGAATGAGTTGTTTCCCTACCTGACCGATGTCGAAGGGTCAAGCTCTGTGCCCAGACTTTACCAAAACGTCAGCCAGCTGTCCTGGTTGTCGGGATAGAATGGCGACGCCATGAATGGACATCCGTCAAATCGTGGAACGGCTAGGTTCTGACCGGAGAAAGGGAAGGCCGCGCTTCATGTGACGCTGTTGCGCCGAGCTTTGCCCTGGGAACAACCGGTCACTATTTGAGCGGGGCTTCGCGAAGTCGCTCAACTGGACAAACCTTGATGAGGTGGTGTTGGTCTCGGACGAACTGCCTCTGGAAACCATCGAGTACGACGGCCAGTGACGGCTGATCGGCTAACGGCAATCACACTGCCGTGAAACACCGCATGCGTTTGTCGTAAACGACCAGGGGACACTCTACACCTGGTGTTTGCACTTGATGCTTTGATGTTTCCAATCGTCATTGACGAACATGCGCAGGTTCAATCGCCTTGTCCGCATACCAACAAAAAAACGCGTCACCTTGACGCGTTACGGCCACAGGGGGTGCTTTTGCTCCAGCCGGAGGACGCGGTCATCTCTTTAGTATCGCGTGGCCGCCAGAGGGAGACATTCGAAGTGCCTTTTGTTGCGACGTCCTCTTCTTTGCCTCTCGACAGGCCGGGAGGCCTGGGTGCCGAGATAAAAAACCGCACGCGATTATTGTGGAGTTTTCAGGAAAGGTTTCGAAACTGTGTCAGCGAGGAAATTGACGCACCTTTATACTCGACAGGGCAAGAAAGCCTTACTAAGCATGACGGCCCAAACACTCGAAAATGGTAAAACCCAAGCCGTGCACGTGGGCGGTTCCACAACAAGTTTAAGGCTAGCTCATTTCCGGAGGGCAGTAGTTGCCCGTCTCTGTGGCTGTATGTTGCATCAGATCGGATCTTATCTGGGAATATGCGTATTGTTGGTCAGTGTACAAGCCTGCTACGTACTACTCTATCATCTTGTTTGTTTCTCTGCTTATTCTACTGATTGGTACCATCCTGCCTGGAACGGCTAGCATTTTTAATTCATTGCTTTCCTGTCCGTTTGAATGTCCGAAGTCTCCGTACTCCGAGAATTACTGAGTTTATACTAGAAGTGCTTGTCGATTAAGCGTAGTGGAATAAAAATGATCTTATCTATGAACGTGTGGGACATGTTTCCGAGCGTTTGGTTTTCGAACGGCAAATACAAACACCACGCAATGTGGGTGTAAAAAAGAGCCTCTCTGAGTACGCTGCGACCCGAATAGAGTTACAACCATTAGGCGGGGGCACTCGTTGGACAATGACTGATAAGTGCGCTCGAAAACCGGCCGAGGTACCCAGGCCGCCACCGGTTACCTGGTAGGGGATGGTTATTGGCCGTTTGAAGTTGGGCCCCTCATCCTGTGACTTGCCCATCGTGCTTGACCGGGAACGGGTGCCGGGCGTTTCCGGGGGGACTTACTGGGTAAATCCGTGCGGTAAATCGCATCTGGACCGGCTGTTATCTGGATTTACGGTCTTGGCTGTGGTCCCGGGGCCCCTTGGTCCATTGTCATCGCCCTGGGGGAAAACATATTAAAATAACCGGCCCCGATCTCTTCCC
>Ga0163217_1032753_pt1 | contig 11049 bp, 16 predicted proteins | sample SynspAceP_FD_185933 | JGI IMG/M metagenome (GOLD analysis project Ga0163217, IMG submission 185933) | Saline lake microbial communities from Ace Lake in Antarctica - Synechococcus sp. Ace-P (PacBio error correction) | ecosystem: Environmental > Aquatic > Non-marine Saline and Alkaline > Saline ... | reverse complement strand
GTTTATAGTCTCCAAGAAATAATGATTGCGTTGCAGGTCGCATTTTTAGACGAAACTTCAAGCTCAACACGCCGCCAGCGCAGCGTCGGATTTTTGAGCTTTAACCTGATCCTTTCAGTTCTGCCCACAAAAAGACCGGCAGGATCCATGAGGGTGTTGTCTAGCTGCGAAATACGCGTGTGCCACGTGGAAAGGCGAAATGATAAAGTTTTTATCTCATCGGGCTGCGACAGGCCCGGCGGCGGTGGTCGCTTTGACGCAAATGTGTCAGCAGCCGTGCTATGTTACTGCGATGATCGAGTGACTATTTTCGTTAGAAATCTTCTTCGATGGATGATCAACAAAAAAGGAATGACGTCCATTGATACTCATTAAGTTTAATAAAATTTGCGAAAAAAAGATGGGATGGCGTCCGAACGCAATCGCCTGATCTTGTTGAATCTACAACGGAGTGATTATCACCCGAACCTTCTTAAAGGAGTATCATCAATAAAACGTATTCTTGGCACAACCGCAAATTTCATCCTGAGCTTGACTGGCCCCGGCATTTGCAGACCGCACATTCTGCTGTTTTGGTACCGTGACAGCGCAAGAAACTGAAACTTCTTCGCGCCCGACCTGATCGCCATGCGCATCTACAATTCCGAGACCAAGTCGAAAGAAACTCCCACCATCCTCGACGGCGAAAAAAGAATGGGACGACTATTGCGAAATCAAGAGTCTTTCTGGATGCGAAGGCAACTTAATAATCTGTATCTGGCATTGCGGCTTCCTCGATGGCGAGCGCACGTAAGCGTAAACATGGACGAAATCCAGCAATCGTGACCGAAGAAGGGACATGGCGATCGGTTTCCTCGTCCGTCCACCACAAGCAAAGAGAGCTTGAGCACAGCCCCCCGTTTCAACTATGGACGACGACTGCGGACATGGACAAAGAAGCGAAAGGACGCTGGACCTCGACATGAAGCCGAGCTAATAAAGAAGCAGATGTAGACGCCAACGCCAATGCTGACGTCACACCGAGACCGAAGTGGAAGCAGATGCCGAGAAGCACTGGCAAAACGAATGCGAAATGGAAGCAAAGGATAGCTGCCTACACTAAAAGGCCGATGACGAAGCAACCACCGAGGACGAAAGAAGCGAACACGTTGAAAAAGCCGATATGGACGCTCCATGCTGACAGCCCCAGCGGTTGGAGCGTGAATGCTATGCCAACGCCACAGTGACGACCGGAAGCGCTGACCGCAGAGATCGGAAGGTCTAGTTTACGCGTGCTGACGACTAAACTGTGGTGAATTGGTGCCTTGTATGGTGACAAACGGCAAGTAAGCCAGGTGTATCAACGTGGGGTTCCTGGGGCATTGCGAAAAGCAGTACCGTACATGGGACGACTGCAAATTCAAAAACCTGAAGCGACGACTCCGCATCTAAACATCGACACAGCGAAGAAGCTCTGAACACAGCCGAATACCAAAAGGCTTAAAGCTTCGACCCAGAAACCTCAGCAATAACTTGCGAAAAAGCTGCATTCAGACGGATCGTTTTTCGCAAAAACGGCCCGTTTTTATGACGTTCGCGATCGTGGACGTGACGCAGTTGACCGCGGCAATCTTGCACGGGCGCCGCATTCCGTATCCGAGGCGATGTAACCCCTGTGAGTTAACCACCATGCCATACCCATGATCGCGCTTATCGCGCAGGCAATCGGGCCACGCTTGCCCACGACGCAGCAATCCAAAGAACGGGCGACCGTTGTCCTGTTCATATCCCGAAGATCCACAGGTAAAGCCCTCGATATCGCAGAATCAGGCCCATCCGCCAAAATCGACCCGACCGATGACCGCCCGAACGACTATTCCGAATCGCTAGGTGCAGACGTCGCATCATCACCCCGGTTCGCCCGCAAGCCCGATGAGCGGATGCCTCGTGGCATCAACCTCAAGGTTATGGAAATCCGTTTGGCGAAGGCATCGCAGCCCACGCGCCAGACGCATTCGTATCTGCATCACCAACCCACTGGACGCTATGGTTTGGCGCGCGCAATTCTCCGGTCGCCGCACCACAAAGGTATGGGCATGGCTGGCTTTTGAGCGGCGCGCTTCCGTCTACTCTCGCGTCGAATCAATGTTCCATGAAAGACCAACGCCTTCGTTCTGGGCGCCACGGCGACACCATGGTCCCCCTGACGCGCTTATTCCACCGTTCGGGCATCCTTGCCTGATCTGAGTGAAAAGGCTGACCACCACAGGACAAACTGACGCGATCGTTTCAGCGCACCCGTGATGCGGGTGCCGAGATTTTGGCTGCTGAAGACCGGTTCGGCTTATCTATCGCCTGCTACTTCGGCAATCGAATATGCCGAGCCTATCTGAAGACCAAAAGCGCGTCCTGCCCTGGCCGCCTATGTTGACGGTGCCATGTCGGACGGTTTCTATGCGCTGCCCACGTGATGTGCGGCGGCGTAAGAGGCGTGTTGTCGAATTTTCTATGAACAAAGACGAGCAGACGCATGTTCGACAACTCTGTCCAGCGCCGTTAAAAGGTCTGTCGATGCGTCTGCAAAAGCATCCGATAATCGCTGAAATAAGTGACGGGGCAGGCGGCTGGGTCGTAATATCCGCCAGTACCACCCCTGCGCCCGTTTTCCGTGACAGAAGCCGCCGGACCACCAGCCGAATATGCTCGGCCCACGCGGCTAAGATTACCTGTGACCCAAACCGCATCTCACAGTTTCCGATCATTTCTGGCATTCAGCCCAGCTATATCACGGTTTTCCGGAAGTTGTGTCACACTTCAAAATTATGATCACAAATATCATCAATTCCGGCGCTAACCGAAGGGTTCGGCAACTGGCCAAAAACCTTGCAAAATCACGCCTCTGGGACGACAGCGAAAATACCGTTATCTATGACCTAACTGACGAGAAAAGGACATCCATCAGCAGATTTGAACCGGGCAACCGCCGCTTCACCCCACCTTGACGATCTATCGCCCGCAACTGACCTCCATGACGCATCCTAACGCCGCATCACCGGCAACGCAATGCTGATCGCTGCCTGCTATCGTGATTTGGTCCTGGCAGCTTGCGACGTCTCGGATATTCGACTTTGTAACGTTCATCACCAAGCCTGTTCCGTAGACCTGATCAGTTCATGTCGCTTTTTGGCTGTGGTACAACACCCGCTGGCCGGCATCCGGCACCTGAACTGGACAACGCTAGCGCTACATCCCGACGGCTGAAAAGCTGGGGGCGCGACTGATCGTTCCGTCGTTTTACCATTCATTCACCGCGCTGATCATCTGAGAATAACACGAGCTTATTTGACAGACCGCAAACGCGGCTTTATGCTTGGCTCGGGCCAAATCGGCAACCGCAACATTCTGGGCCGATGAAAGTCAGCTCTCTGTTCGCGCTGATCCTGATCCCCCTGTCGTTTTCACCTTCGGGTCCGCCCGGCGGCACCTACGAACGATCATCGCTGACTACAGCAACCCTCCTGCGATGTGCTCCCTGACGCTGATCCTTGGCTTCAAACATTTTAAGACGTGTCCAAGTGTGATCGAGATTAGTCCACGGCTGTCGCAGAAAGTGCAATTCTCCTGAATGACCGCCTCACTATGGTGCGGCCGCGGCTTGGCGTTTTCCCATCCCCGCATCGCGCTTTAACACACGGCACTAACGCTATACCGAGACCGAGACCATGGCGGCATTGAAAGAACGCATGAATATTATGCGTTGTCGTCGGGCTGGCGGTCTGCTGCGTGCGCGACACTTGCATGGCACGAGCAGGGCTGAAGGACAGCCGCGTCCAACCAAAGTTTTCCCGACCGTTCGCACCCCACAGTGCGGCGCAGCGCGCATCGCAGGTCCTGTCCAACAGGCCCCGACAAACTGGCAGGCATATGTATGACAACCTTAAGGGTCGGACGGGGCGACCACGGATGCGATGGAATACCTCGCGCGCTAAGCCCCCAATGCCGTGTACGAGCTTGGCACTACGTTTGCCTTTCTCGCGAACGAACGGGTTAAAATCTACCAGCGTCCGTTGGTGCCACACCACCGAATCGCAGCCCCCCCGATCAGCTACCTGTGCCGCAGCAACCGGACCGGCCACGCGATCCTTCACACCTTTATGTCAGTCCTGAGCATAATGCTGAATTCTACACGATATATTTCGCCATTGATCTGATCAGTCGATGACGTGTGTAGTCAGGGTTGTCTGTGCTGAAGCTGGATTGACGGCACCAGCACCATGTTCAGCGCCCAAGTGTTTCTGCGACAGGTGTTACGTCGTGCCATTCTCGGGCGACATCCGGCGCCACACCTGCACTGTGTATGGCGGTGTGATGCTGCACATGCAGCCGCCATTGAGATATGGAATTCGGAGTTCCACCCCACCGGCATTATGGCGTCGTGCTCTGATCAACCGAAGGCGCACGTGGGCGAAGCGGTATCGACCAACTCCGAAAGGCGAGAACGCTTTATCGAGCGTAGCCCCACCACAAGACCTTGCCAGCCGTGATTGTGTTTCGCGCTTTGTATGACGAGGGAAATTCCCGAAGGTCGCGTGGGGCGAGAGAACAAAGACCCACAATCCACCTCACCTGAAACCACCTGCCCAAAAAACGCTGCCTGCGTTGGCCGGATCTCTGAGTCCCGCGCTCTTTCCGTGTGACCTGACAAAAGAACCGAATCCCGGTTCTTGCCGACCGGGCACACAAACAGGGCGGCATCCCCACCAAAAACTATTGTGCGAATGCTGGCACACGACCGACGACGCTACGGAACGCGTGTGCGCCCGGCTGAATCCGGGGGCAAAGCTGGCTTGCCTCGTGCACGCCGCTAAACTTTGGGCTCGAACTCCTCATCGACCTTGTGTCTTTGGCCCGCCGCTGCGATCGCGCATAAAATGTCGTCGTAACGCAAGCCCCCGTGCCGACCGCCGGAACCAGAAATCGGTCGACGCCGCGTTGACCTTGCGCCTCGCTATGCCAAACCAGACCAACCACAGCCGAGCTGCGCCTCGAGATTGCAGAAAAACCATGCAGCCGACGCCCCGTTTCCCGCACCACAAACGCTGAACGAAGGCAAGGCCAGAGATGGTGAAGTCCGGCCAAGATTCGCTGATCTGCACGTGACCGATGACATCGCTGGTCTGGAACTCGATCTATGAAACGCTCGAGCGAACCACCTGATGCGAACGCCGTGTCCACCATCACCTCCGCTGCCGCCACGCAAGAAAGCCCGCGGTTGCCACGCGCACGGGAATACCCTGATCTGACGACGCAACTGGCGCAAAGCACAGCCCTCGCGTATTCGACTGTAACATGCTCACGCTCACTACCTGCTGTGCACCTTGATCGCTACCTACTAGATGCCGCAGCGGCATCGATATGAAAAAGATCGCACCCAAAGCACGGGGTAATTGATCTTAAACCCTGCTCCCCGCTTTTGGGGCAAGTGGACCAAACTGGGCTCTTGCCCCCGTCCTGCAAGGCGAGGCATCGACATGAAACAGTATATCGCTGATGAACCTATGATCCTGCCGGCGTCTGCTTGTGCAAGCAACGCAGCAGTTTGACCAGCATCGGCCGAAGCCGCCAAAAGGGGTCATCACCGAAACCTTCCACCCTCTTTCCGCAGGTGCCCAAGCACTGATTACGCCGTTTTACCCCCAATTGCATCGTCGACCAACGCGACCCCTAGAGGGCGCGTTTTCGCCAAATTCCCTTGATCGCGTGGATGATACAAACCGTCGCCACCGTGCGCTCGTTCTGTCGCGTATCCCGAAACTGGCAATTCCTGTCGCGCTCGCCAGCGCGTCCCGGCTTCTGGGCTTAATGGATCACGATTGCCACCCTCAGGCGACGTCGTAAGACGCGGCCATATGGCCTTATTTTTTGCGGGCGCGTTTCTATATTCTCGAGACGCGTGAACCAGGCGACCCGTACAATCGCGACTGCCCCACAATGACGTTGAGTTTGCCGACTATCCGGTATGTGGTGGACCGTCTATCTATATCTCTCTCTATGCTGAAACGAATACCCGCCAGAAGATCAAATCGCTGTCCCTTGGTCGAACTGGTCGAAGATCGCAACGTGCTGATTTTATATCGGTCGAACTGCGGTGCGTATTCGATTCCGCTGCCATGGGCTTCGGCGAAGGTCGCGCGTCGGTGCGTTCGAACCAACCCGCTGATGATTACCGCTTGTGAATGAAACATCGGCGCTGACCAATTGACACAAAAGTCCGACGAAGTTTGCGCCAACTCTGACCGCGACGGCGATCGAGTGAACTCTTCCACAACTACGGCAGGCATCGCTGCTCCCGATCGAGTAAAACAAACAAAACGCGCGTTGTGAGTCCCACCCCGGCCCCTGTCCCCTTTACACACGCCGCACGCACCAGCGACGCGGCATCCTTCAAGATTACCGCGAGGGCCAGAAGAAGTCGTGCTGAAACGTCCTCCGCAGGGCAAATCCGGCGGCTCTACTCTCGATTCTGATAGAGGTCGCCACGGACCAATGGGACACCACTTGTGCAGAAAAATACTGCCTGCTGGTTTTTTACCGCCAAACCTCTTCTGCGTCCGTAAGAAATTGCGCTTACGATCTCGATAATGACAATGCGCCAGATATTTGTTAAACCCGGGGAAGGACTGGCATTCTGCTTCTACAGACCAGGAGAACGATATGTTCAACTCACGCTCCCAAGAACTCCCGGATGACGACCGTAAGACATGCGAAAACCCGAAGGTGCCAAAAATCTGCGCAGTTCAGTGTATCGCTGGAACCCCGATGACGTGAAAAACCGGCGATCGACACTATTTCTCGATATGGTGCCTGCGCCCGATGATTCTGGACGCGCTGAGCAAGATCAAGACGAGATCACCCGACGCTGACCTTCGCCGGTCCGCGCCGAGGGTATCTCGGGTCTGCGCAATACATCACGGAATCAATACCTTGCCTGTTACCTATGCGTGACGATGGTTGAACGGCGCGTGAAATCTATCCGCTTGCCTCACATGCCGTTCAAGGATCTCATCCCCACTTGACGCACTTCTTATGCGCAGCACGACGATCCAGCGTCGGCTTGAACCAAGGACGCTAAACCCGCTAAGAATGAAGCAGTCAATCGGACCTGCCAAGCCTGGATGGGCTCTAGACTGTATCATTTGGCCGCTGCTCGAATCCGCCCCCATGCTACGGATGGATACGGCGACCTACCTCGCCGAGCACATTACTGCATGCTACCGCTGGATCATCGACAGCCGCGATGAGCCACAGGCGAATCGCTGACCACTGAAGATCCGTTCAACGTACCGCGACCAACCATATGATACTGCGCCAAAACCTCCCAAGGCCTAACCCTGCCGCAACCATTCCCAATACCAAAAAGATGATGGGTCGATACACTTTATCCCATCGCAAACCCACGGCCCCCGCCGCATTGGGCGGTGGCCGACAAGTGCCCCTTATATCCTCATTGCCTTGTTTATCGCCTTTGCGATTGCGCCTATTTTTGCCTACCGATATAAGCGGTCGCCGGGTGTCGCTGGCGGGCAAGACCAGCAACTCGATAAAGCAGCCTCAGTCTATCACTGCCGTGCGGCGTCCGAGCCTTATACCTGCACAAAAGCCCGCCCCGCGACTGCTAAGGCAACTTGGCGCCGCCGCTCTATGTCGCGAAAGCTTGCGCGGGATCGAAACCCTAGCAGACAGGATACCCCTTGACCATGCCCATCGAGCGATGCCCGCCCGCGCTTCGCGCCCGATTTGCACCCCGTTAAAACCCTGCCTGCGCCTGACATGCAACAATATGGCCTGCGCCCGAAAACGTCTGACCAAGGTAGCGAGGTTCCTGTCGCACCCCGCGACGGCGCTGCTTTACCTCGCCCGCGGGCATTCTTTCGCAATCACTCAAGTCGAAGGGCCGCAGCGTCGGCGATTTGAACTTGGACAGCACGACCGTTCTGAAGGTTCTATCCGGCAATACGCGCGCCTGCATGGCAACGCATATCCACACAGGCCCAGCGTATGGGTCCACTTCCTTTCGCTCCGCCCCGATTGCGACCCTGACCCAGATACTCCTAGGTTGTACGGTAGGATGATTTTGGCGGCTCTGGCATGATGTGGATCGGCACGCGTTGCACCCTTATATCCACCAGCTTTATCCGGCGTGCAGTATCACCATTGCTGCCATTCAAAACCTGATCCGCGCATTGGCACCATCAGTGTATATCCTACGCCAGAAGCAGAGCCGTTGTGCATGATGTGTGAACGTTTATGTGCACCGGCTGTTACCTGATACGGCCAGTATTTCAGTAAAGCCAGCCCTCGTGCGCCCGGTGATTACCTCGAGTTTGGCCGGATCGAACCCTGCTCGGCCGCTTTTTTTCCAAAAAAAGCTGGCCTTTTTTTGGTTCCGTCGGCGACTGTTCGTCGAAAGCATTCGGCCCATACCGCCGCTTCTATCCGCTCTGTAGAGTTTTTCCCCGCAAGTGGCACGTTGACGGCTGGCAAAGCCCGCAGCCTAACGATACGACCGAGCCACGGGGGCTGAGGGCTAAGGGTCGACACCGCCTGAAATTCAAAAATGGCAAAGAATCCCCCGCGGAGCGTCCGGACGGGATCAAACGCTATCACTGTCGGGAAACGCCGCCTGCAGCGCGATCTCTACCATTATCGCCAAACGATATCTCACGCTCTTCCGCAGGCAGCGCCTCACGTGTTTTGCTAAGTGTTCGGCACTACGGTCAGCACAGCCAGCGCACGCGCTTGTACGCGCCGCAGCGTATAGAGTCAGCTGCTTCCATCTCGACGCCCAGAATGCCCGCTGGCGGTCAGTCTGTTCGTCCAGATCTCAGGGGTCGCATAGAATACATCCAGATATAATTCCCCCGACATGGGTTTTTGTTGCCTTTTGCTTCGCACATTCCACAGCGCACGCAGCAGGACCCAATCGCGCAAAGGGCGTCTTCATCCGCGAAATCCGGGAGAATGCGTTCGAGGTAATTGTCGTCGCCGTCATGAGCAAATAAACATCGCGCAATACCAACTTTGCGGTGCATCCCGCCACAAGAGTCCAATCCGAAATTAGTTGTGGCGTTAATTCGGAAATCAATTCATTGATAAATCGAGAGGACGCATCCCCATGCCGAGCCTTGAATCGTACGCGTGTTTGCCATTCCAGCTGCCCGTGAAAACCCAAACATTGCGCGGACTTCATTTCACAAGTTTTGCATCGTAAAGAAATTGTTTCCGCCGCCCATATTCGCGCTGATAAGGGGTCGCCCGGCATTGAGAACTTTTTCCGATGCGCCGGTTTGCTCCGTATTTGAATTGTCATGGATGCTCGTCTATTTCCAAAAGCCAAGGATGCGCGCGGGGGCACGGAACATCGCAAGGGTGCGATGGTCCAAGTTTACACAGTCAGGGGATTTCGGTGCATGTGCCATTGGAAACAAGATTGCGGAACCAGTTGGCTTGACGGCCTGCCGTCCATGTCTGCTAGGATCTTCGGTGGCGTATTCCGGCAGCTTTCGCAGCTTTACCCTTTCGCGCCGCTGGAACCTTTCTCCAGGAAAAGCCGTATTCGGCTGCTGCTTTTCAGCCGGCTTTGCGGGCTTCTACACGGTCGCCGTTCATAATGCGTTATTAATCCGCCATCTTCAACGTCTCCAAATGCTGTTCACAGCTCTTTTGCATTGTGCTCAATCAATACTCATTTCGCTCATTCCTTTGTCGAAAACCATTCGTTGCTTTACTCAAAAAGAATGAACAAAAAAAGTATTATTAAATAAGCCGGCTTTTTATTCGCGGCCACTGTTTTCAATCCGGCCAGTTTGAACGATTGTCTTCCATAATCGTATCAATTCAAAGTCCCTTCCGGCGTGGTGTAACGCGTGGCAACACCCATGTGCGCGCAGACTTTGGCGTCTTCTTCTTGATATAATTCCACCTACGATACGGCGGAAATATGCGCCAATCCGGCGTCGCGCATTGTTTCATCAAAATCCTCGGACCAATGGAATATTTTGCATCCCAAAAGAAGGAAAAGTCCGACACGTGATTGCTTCTCTCCTCCAGGCGGCGAAACAATTTCGGACGGGTGAAGCCGAATTACCTCGTAGCGATTTCCATACGGCAATCGCGTGCGCCACGCGATCGTGTTTCGGCACCGTTGGGGAATGCCGTCCAGGCCCCGGCTTGCCACCAGAAAGCTCAGGCGCGGCCCCTGACGGTGCTTACGCGTCAACGCGCTCGCGCAGATCGTCCAGCCCTTCGGTCTTTGTTCACCGCCTGATTGCGACAACCTGGGCCCGCGGTATTCCCCGTGGACGCTACGGCATCTGTTCCGCCCATTCGCCCGTTGTGACGCCCGCTTTGGCGGCTGCGATCACGGCCTCCATACGTGCGGACCTTCGCGCGGCGGCGCGACTAGAATCGCAAGGCTTGTCTACGCGCTTGATTCGCGGCTGTCTCGCCATTGCATTTCAGGAGGGATCTGTCTGCCTCAACCCGGGTCCACGACCCATGATGCCACCATCCCGGCCGTCATCAACGCGAGGGGTTCGCCCTGCTGCCAACTGTATTGACGCCCACCACGATCGTCTCCCCCGCTCGATGCGGCCAGACGGTCGCGTTGCTTTTCGGACCCAGAACGCGACCTTCAATGTAAGTCAATTCGCGGAAAATTGCGCCCCCATTTGTCCGTCGAAGGTTGGACAAGCTCGCCCCGTGCGCCTCTTTCAGCGCTTCGACTTTCCGGTCCCACAGGCCGGGTATGCCCGTCTAAACAGGTCGATTCGAAAACTCCAGGCAAGGGTCGTTTTCGTAGCCATGACTTTTGCGCCATCCGCAGTTGGACCACTGCTGTCCCACCGGGCGTAGCAGGGCCAAAAAGCGCTTCTTCCAGCGGGCAAACTGCCCCACGCGGCGGCGCGAAATGCGTTCTTTTGACAGGTCACCGCCAGCATTTCTCGATCCAGGATTTACGTCAGACGTTGTTTTCGGGCTGTTGTTCGGTCGCCAGCATCTCTTCTCTGT
>Ga0163217_1088384_pt1 | contig 11050 bp, 7 predicted proteins | sample SynspAceP_FD_185933 | JGI IMG/M metagenome (GOLD analysis project Ga0163217, IMG submission 185933) | Saline lake microbial communities from Ace Lake in Antarctica - Synechococcus sp. Ace-P (PacBio error correction) | ecosystem: Environmental > Aquatic > Non-marine Saline and Alkaline > Saline ... | reverse complement strand
AAAGAACGATAGAGTTAGAGAAACCACCCATACGTTCTTTCCTTTGCCAAGCCAATTTTATTCGTGGTGTCTGGAAAGTTTCCGCTCCGCCAAACATTCTATCAATCAAGGAAACGTTTTCTCGGTAGCTGCGATAATAATCCTGCTATGCGTCAAATTTCCTCTTGCGGGAACGATGAATGCAGCACTGGAGTGCCGCCAGAACTCATCGCGCATCGGAACATAGGAGTTCGCACGGTTAAGCCGCGGTTCCGGCGTTTTAAATACAGTATCAAAAACACGCACAAATGATCCGAGTTGTCACCCTGATTATACAGATTAGAATATATTGTTATAATCCGTAGTTTTGCTCGTATCTCTGGCGAGCGAACGGCAAGAGGGCGGCAGACAAGCTTGCCGAAAAACTGAACCAATCAGTTTAAAACTGATCCTTGGGAACAGAGGTATGTACGATGAACATGAGCGCCGTTCAGGGCCGCGCACGACACGCATGGAAGGCGGCGAAATACTCGAGTGTTCAGCGTTAACGTAGGATGGTGCAAAGCATCAAGGTTCATAAAATCGTTTTGTCACATTATGGGAGAATCGGGGATTCGAAAGTGCCTCCGTTGAACGATACCGGCGCGGGCAAGCAGGTGTTTCCTAAGTGGCCTACGACTTCTAAAGCAGGCTACTTTTTTCCAGGACAAAGCGGCTAATGTTGCATGGAAATGCAGAACGCGAATGTATTGCCGTCAGGCGTTTCACAAGAAAAGGCACCGTCTAAGAATTATTCGATAACAATGACCGGCCTCCTGCGTGACACTGACACATACGGATGACTAAGAGTGCTCGCGGAAGAATAGGCCGTCAAGCGTCTCTGACTGCAGATCCTGCTCTCGACTTCTCGCAAAGGACATCTCTTCGCGGTCTGCGATCGCCGATGCGGACCGCTTCCCGAACTGGACGTGGCGTTTACGAAGCCGGGGCCCGCAGTTGGGCGCGCGGACGAGAATCATAGGACCAATTCACTTACCTGCGTCAGGACCCCATTGCACGCGGCGTGAAATTAAAGATCACGTATATTTTTCGTAGCTGGCAGGGGCCGACCAGTTTGCCGAAACGTCAGGTCTTTGAACTTTGGGATACGTGCTGTTCTGGCATCCAATCCCGCTTCACTCGAGCACAGAAAATCGACACGTCAGTTGTAGTACACTTGGCGCTTCGTCGACCTTCATGGCGCGTCTTAAGCCACCAAAGCCTTAAAACTATTCGATGCGATCCGCTCAATCCGAGCGGTTGGTGTTCTTGCTCCTGAACTCCGGCAGCTTTGTCTCAGATATACATATCAGCATCCCGAGCCACCAATCCGCACTTCCAGCTGTCTTCATTTCGCCTACCGCTTGGCTATGGAAACTCTGCGTCGAAGTGTAATGACATCGGGTCGAATTGGGCCCTCGCTGTATAATAAGCACTCCGACACCCAAAGGTGGCCCACCACCGGCCGATTCGTCCCCGACCAGTAGCATCCTCCATCATGATCTAATTGCCCATGTCGTTCGGATTCGACCCTTTCCTTGAGTAATTGCTTGTCTCTGACCGTGGGCTTATCCATATAAATGACCAAAGTATCTAGACTGCTGCCCGCGAGAAAAAGCTGTGTGTGAACCGTTTTTAAGTGCCATGATTGATTGTCGTCTGGTGTCTTATCATCAACAGTCAGTGCGCTCCCGTACTTATGTGGGGATGTTACGCGCCGCCTATCAAGATGTTTTTCAAGAGGAAATATGGCGTCTATGTGCAGGGAATTTGCGCTTTACAGTGTTCGCCCTCGGTCCGCTTGCCTTTTTTTGGCGCCGCCGATTCGTAGTAAACATCACATGCGCCTTCTGAGCGTTCGTTCGAGATGCCGCCGCGATGGGACCACTACCGCAGTGGAAATCGCGTCTAGACTGTGAGACAGCCAAAAAAACACTTCGAGCGGGCCTGAAAGAATATAGACAAATCAAAGGTCTCCAATATCGCGTACTCCAGGAAACTTCCCCTCACGTCCGATGTGAGTACGGCACGCATTTCTTTTGTAGCGCACGACACTGGCTTACTCATGCCACGAGACTCGCTGTTTAATGGCGGAAGCCTAATCTCTACCGAGATTCCTCGTCTGCAACTATCTTAGTTCCAGGAACACAAATTGCATAACTAAGCTCGGGCTCCGCGGAGAAAGATTCTCCAACGCTCGACTTACAAACAGGAGATAACTCGACGGACGTATCTTTGCCTCGCTTCCATATAGTGGCACTCTCAGCTCCGCTATATCCTTTTGTCGTGAAAAAAATTCTTGGCACGTGTGACACATTTCTCGGCTTCTGCCACGTTTTTTTGCTTTAGCAAATATTCTCCGCTGCTGCGATTCAAGACCGAAACCCGCGCACCCTATACGTTTCGGCGGGCGCATTTGTAATGTTTCTACCACTCTCTTGCATCCTGTTTCCCACTCTGGTTCAGAGCCTAAAGTCGTCCTTTTCTCACACTAATATCGAATCGCCCAGCCACCAAGTGATCGGATTCCGTATTACATCACCAAAGCCAGGTACATCAGTTTAGTCATTTGCCGCAGTGATGTCATCAATCAACTCAGAAGCGCCAAACCAGAGGGCAGCGTCTGGCCTAGCAAATGGCTCCGTAACTCCTGCACTTTCGAATGTGGCACATAGCGGTATCTAATGTGTCTGGGGTGTTGGTCGATACCCCATGTTCCGGCATAGGCCCTTGCAATTGACGCATATATGTTTATACCCACCGCATCGCACGGGCAAATTGAAGTTATGCTCTCCAGAACTTCGCGCTATTGTGGGTGCTGCAATCGGTCCTCAGTCGCCGTAGAATGCTGACTGTGCCAGCTATCGGACCACGCGCCACCCCTCGCGCCCCCTGCGCCGTTTGTTCTCAGCGTCACGAGAAACTCGCGAAGAAGTTTGGCAGACATGATGCCCCAGCCAAGCCTTCGTGCATTAATTTGTGGGCGGATTTGTAATAGCTGCCTAAGGACCTGTGACCCCGTTCACCATTGCGGCTATACGCACCTCACGCCCCGATTCCGAACCAAGTAGGCCAGCGCCAACCTCTTGCGGAGATTGCCGGAGTTCAATCTCGACATAGCGTCCTTACACCCGACAGAAAACGGAACACTGTTAGCCGACAGAATGTACTCCCAAACCGCTGACGTTGAATCGTACAGCCACCGCGGCCCAGCACGAGGCTCGAAACGCACCATGAATTACAATCGATCTTATTCTGGAGTCTCTCCAGAGGGTTATACTTCTTTCAGAAATATCCCCGGCCGCAGGAGTAAGCAATGCCGATACCCCTTTGAAGGATCGCAGCGGGGAAAAAGAGCAAAGTACCTCTGGACCTTGACGTAGCCTTAGTCGGTTCTCTACGGGGAATTCAGAATGAATTACAAAATAAAACTGCGTTCGACAACCGCCCTGATGAAGCCTCTTGCCCATTCCATTTGCCATATCAGTATTCGACCACACAACCTCCGGTGATAGTGTTGATATCGTACTCTCAAGTGACTACAAAGTGAACACATGCATGCGTTGTCAATCAGTGCGAAGGAACCATAACAAACATACGAGAGTCTTTTGCCATCCATGTACAGTCCTACATACTTCCACTAGAATGACCTCCATATCAAAGTAAACTGTATTGGGTCTCTCCCGTATGCGCGCCAGGCTAAGAAAGGCCTCTCTTTGGTTGAGTTCAATTGCCAACTTTATCCATAAAGAGCTACGCGCCCATGTGACAAAGACTGGAAAAACGCCGCGTGTGACTGGAGATTTATCCCGCATCCTGCCGCCACCAGGCGCTCGAACGACCGGGTATGGATAGTATTGACACGACCTCCTTACTCATCACGCCCGCTATAGGATGCGATGAAAATACGACCATTTATCCAGGCGTGCTCGATCGCGACTCCGCTCACAACATTATTGGAACGTTGTCCCCTCATTCTTCTGATCATCAGTAGTGCGGCTATCGAGACAGCTGCAGTTAGCATCTCCACGACCTGACTCAGATGTAGCGTATTGTGTTCACTCCTCCCTGCTCCCCTTCTCTGTCATAAGCTCCTGTCACGACCGAACATACCCTGACACATCACTCAGAGATGCAGCCTCCTAATCGCGTATCTTGTTCTGACATCCGGGTTGATGAAATGCGTCATCCCGAAGTTGCGCGCATCATTCCGAATTGTTCGGTTCATCGTCACGAATTCTGTACCAGCCCGGATTTGAGAGTCTAGTTGTTCTTCGCAATCCATTGGCAAACACTTCCCGGCTAGCCCTGGATCACGTCTTCAAGCCCTGATTCCCGCCAGACCGAAAGACGCGCCCGCTGTCGATCCGGCATCTTTACGTTTTTTTCCGATGGCATTCCGGCTGGAAAAAGTATTCATTGCTGAGCAGATATGACCCCTAGTTGTGATATTGAAAATTATCACGCAGGCAGCCAGAGTATTACACAGCTCTACGTACCGACTAACATTCCTTGCTATACTCCCGTCCTAACCGTCAAATAGTGCAGATCATATATGAATACGGAAAGGCGCGTCATTGACAGCACTGACCCGCTCCTACCATCGGCCAATCTCTCCGAGAGACAGAGCTGACCGGATTCTCTGTCGATTTTTTTTAAACCAATTCGGACTGGAATGAACTATTAGAGGTTTTATAAAAACTTTGCCATTGCAAATTGACCGCACTCAAGAGTACCCATCCATGTAGTAATGGAGACTTATGAGTATCTGTGTCAGTAAAGCGGCATTCTATCAGAGCAAATTTGAAGAGAACAACGGCGTTACGCTGCCATCGAGGTCATAAGCCCCTATGGTCGATGGCGTGTTGCGGATCGTCGCGATATGGACATGAGGGTATGTTGCCTTCTAGTCCTCTGCTGACAGCGCACCCAAGTGATCAGCACTTGGCGGCATTCCAGGTGCGCGTAAGTTAACACGCGGCTTGATTCATACGATTAGATGAGTCCACCGGGTCTCTTCAGCATCTCAATCAAACTTCATCGATGTCATTCAGCCCAATCCTCAATAATCAGATTGCCCGATCCAGCTCTTCCCGCTCTGGCGCCAGATGTCTCTCGGGAATCATCGGAAATGATTATCCCCTAGCAGTCAAACCCCAAGCCTCATCCCTCCGGAACCCTAGAATGTCGGCAGGTCGAGAAAAAGCACACGCCCTCTGCGCCAAGCGGATGCAACTTCCCTTGGTCCGATGAATTCCGGTGTTTGAAGAACATAACCATTCTAAGGCGGGGTTTGCTTGCTTTTAGATCTGTTGGTCCGCGCGACAAGTTCCCCGAAGAACGGTGTTTTGTGTAAGTGTGCATCGGTCTGCCTCGTGTGACCATAGAACATACCTTAGAGATCGACATGCCTCTGACCTCGAAATTCAGAGACCCCCCTTCTGCACGATTGTGGTGTGAACTAATCAAGGGTTCCTCCTACACGTGTACCATATCCACATTCCTAGACTGTGTGTTTTGCTCTGAAGGACCTGCACCCTCAGGTGCCTCTGCACGTGTCGACGGTGTGCGCATTCTCGCGATCTCTCACTGTTGACTTAACGCGCGAGCCGCTACTCACCTCTTTTGAGCTCAGAAAACTGCGCCAATTTTTTTCAACTCCGTTCACGCCCTAACCCGTCGACGAGATGGTCCAGGTCTAGGCTGCAAAAGCGGATGAGTCAAATCGACTAAGCAAAGGAACCTCCCCGATATTTCAATCGGAGTTTAATCTCCTGTCCACCGATTCTCGGCACCGTTGTGTATAATTCGCGTTGCTCTCTGACGGCCTGCGTGCCGCAAGACCCGTCACGTTTGCACGTTGCCGCAGATACTTGTAGGGATGCCTGGTAGGTGTACGGCAGCATAAACTGGCCTTCAGGGTCGTCTGTCTAGGGACAGGTCCTTGTGCGCCCCCAGCCCAGTATTAATTTACAAAAAGCTCTACCAAGGGTCAATTACTGCGCAGCGTTTAGCATCAAAGGCGGATAGCACGTAGCTGATGTGACAGAATGGAGGTGAAACAACATCTACGCACCTGGACAGGTTATTGAACGTGCGCTCTATGACACCCGCAGCAACCAAATAGGCTCAGGGATCACCCACGCATCTGGATGTGCGGCTAGGGCGGGGAGAGACTCGACTCGCATCTTGTGGATACCCTTAAAGATAACAGATCACAAAAGATACAGGAACCAAGACAACCCCCAAAGAGCTATGCCCATTGCGCTCCCTATGAAACGCCTTTCATACTACTCGCTTTGGTTTTCCCACCCTTGGTGCCGTGTGCCCTGATTCACTGTCTATCCTGTCGTTGTGCGAGAATCTGCCGTGAGCTATTGGGACCTGCTGACTATCGCGCTTTCGGCCAAAGGCTGTGATCGAAACAGTCGCACGGAGACATATGCAGCGGATCGGCTTCAGAAACTCCGTATCGGTTCTGGCGCAGGCGGCACATGAGATTTTAATCTCGAGATATATTGTCACTCCCTTGGCGCGATTCCGTCTGCTTGGCCGCTGTTCCCCAGCATTGCTGACGCAGGCCCGGCGATAGCGGCAGGCCGAAGCAGCGTTTCTGGCAGTGGCTGCGCCCGCTGAGATAGGGCATATGGTCGCCGTCTGGTTCGCGGGATCCTTCCGAAAACCGCCAGATTGCGCTGCCGCAGCTACGGTATAATACACTTGTTTAGTTGACGGATCGATCGCGCGCATACTGTGTCTGGCGGCGAAGCTGCGCATTTGGGCGTTGATCTCAGATCGTGCAGTGCTAGCTCCCTGGGCTGAGAAAACGGTATGCAAAAAGTGGATCCATCCCCCTTTGAGATTGTCGCCTGGTACCAACAGGAGAGCAATAGTGGCGATCAAGACACCAGAGCTGTGCCGCATGCCTATGGCACGCCAAATGCCGGCGCACCAGCCCATATCCAGAACCGACAGCGCGACGCCATCCAGAGCAGGAAAGCGCGCGCCACCCCCTCGCGCGCGCGCACAAAAGGCGAGCCCGGTGGACCGGGACGCGCGTAAAATGCGGTTGCCACTCGCGGTTATTCCGCTTTGCCCACCGCAACAACATGTGCAAACCGGCCTCGGCTCTAGACCCATTATCCAGCTAATCGCCTCCGGTCCTGTACGCGATGTACGAGCGCCCGACGCATGCGGTTGAGATAGTACCCGAGTCTACTATTGTGAGTGCTCGCGCAGCTGAACACGTACTTGGCCTGTCAGTACACATATCGGCAGATCTTGACAGGCAAGCCATAGCCGCGCTCGGTCACTTTTGTGTGCCGACGGCGCTGTGGAACAAAAGAATGGGGAGCTGGTTGCCCCGGCTGCATCATGGGACCCCATCTCATGGCAGCACACCCCCAGCCGGATACAGGCCCGCGCGGCCACGACACTTTAGGCGCTTTGACTCACTAAGGCATGGAGGCCTGCCGCGATAACCCGTTGGGCTAGACGGACATAGCTGGCCGCCCTGGGAACCGGCTTTTACGTCTCGTCCGGACTCCCTTCATTTGCATAAATCATGCTGCGCGACAAAACAGCGCGTCGAGCGTTCGCACCCGCGACTCGAGGCTAATCGCAGCGACGGACAACGGCAGCAGATCACCCTGACCCTCGCCCGCGCCACCCATGTTACCGCCCAGTATCCATCCTCCTGCTGGCGATGCGGGGCTCCATTTCTCTGGTCACAATCCGACCTGATCAGTGCTGTGTTCAGCTACACATTTGCCGCACTTGAAAAGCGCTTGTATTGTACCGAAACCTTTGCATGACAAAACTAGAGCCAGGGCGACATCATAGGGACGCGGGCCTCCATTGCCGCCGCTGGCCGTGCGTTGACGCGACTGATCACCGCTCGGAGAGAACCTGATATTCAGAGGCGGAAAGTGTCGGCGGAGCGACGCCTTCGATGGCGATGTAGGCAAATCACCCCGTACACTAACTATCCCTGTCTCTCAGAGGCAACAGCGCATGATTATACCCCGAGCAAAGCGCGCGCAGGTACTGGCGCGCTGCCTGGTCCGACCCCGCGCCCTCGACGCACTGGCTCCGCGCACACCCGAAGCCGAGCGCCCCTTGCTTCCACAGGGTTTAGTGGCGGCCTCGAAAGTGTGGGACAGCACCCAGAGGGCACACGGAACCAGCCCGCTACAGTTCCGCAAATATGCCGAAGGTTATTCTTAGATCTCGCACCTCCTGGCGCTTGAGATTTTGCGGCGCAGGGGGCCCGGGATGAAGCTATGCTGTCTGCTCAGGTAATGAGTGGCTGGACGAGCCTGACTGGCCCGCGATATCTGGCAGCGCGGCGGAAAAATTACTGATGAGAAATGTGACACACCGTGAACGGCACACGGCCTATGCGCCTCGTTCTTCGAACCCTTCAGGTCTAGCACCTCCTGGATCAACAACGGCGGCTGGTCCTCTGCCATGCATGCTTTGCCTGAAGGGCGTGCAAACGAGCAAAATGCAGTCAGTCTCTACAGGAGGCAAGATAGAAGCACTCAGGTTCTGTGGTGAGTCTCCATTCATCTGTGCTAGGAAATTATCTCAAATTCTTCCGTAGGCAGGGCAAGTCCCATGCACCGCCAAAAGCGGCAGCGACAATGCCGCCCATCACGGATAATCTCGCCGCCAGTAAGAAGCCATCTACCAAGTTCAGCATAGGGCGGCGCGGAACTGAGGAGGCCCCTTGCCGCGCTGGTGTAGTTGCCACATGTCAGAAACCTATGAGTATGATAGATAACTCCACAAAGATACCGACATAGTACCTTCGCGCGCAACTGTCTTGGCGTCCTTAGTTCCGGTGGGCGCTTCTTTGGGATGCATCCGCTTCTGCCCGGACTGACCTACAAGCCGCCGCGCGCCGCTGATTTCACGCGAGCGACCTCGTCGTTCATACTCGGCGGGCATATGTATCTGCTCAGCCGCACTCCAGTTGACAGGACTTGTTTTCTAGGCATCCGCGGATTCATGCATAAGGCCGGACAGACGAGCACCGGTAACTCACACACGGATACTCGTCACACGACGGCCGGCCTTCGACCACTCGACCAGATGGCGACTCCGAGAGCCGCTGTATCTTTCCAAAGGATGGTCGGAACAGCAGGTGTCTCTCCTTTGTAGCGTGACATTTATATTTAGTATTATGCATAGACAAAGCCTTCGGACCACACCGACAATGCATTGCCCGCCCGCCTGTCATCGAGGCCTGCGATCAAAACCGTGTCGCGTCCATAAAGTAATCCGCAGCACCTTTGCGCAAGCAAGCACGTATTATTCTTTCGTTTCAATGAGTGCGCTCCAGCCAGTCGCGACGGCCATGTTACCGGCCTATGGGAAAGTTGTCGATTGCTTAGCGGGAACCGCCTGCCTTCAGACTGCGGGCCAACAGCCACCCGCGATCGCTGATAGAACTATGGATCTCGACGTAACCAGGGGCGACCATACTGACTTTGATGGCCGGTGGCAGTATCGCGCGCGGCCGCCTCTGCGCCACACGCAGGATCCCGAAACACCCTCGCAGGGGGACACTCAACACAGAACTACGTGACTAGTTCATCCATCGTGCGTTTTTGCGGTAGACAGAAACTGCTCGATCTGCGAAAAGACCCGGACGCACAGATCTCGCCGGAACCATGCATCAGCACTATTTCCTTACTGATATACTCTGATTTCGAGTACGGAAAAAAGACCCTATTCATCTCGTACCGCGAGGATAGTGGAATTACATGTCATACGCTGGAGCGTCCTCTCACGGATGATCTAGTTAATCACATTTGCTCGCATGCCGCCAATCTGCTTTAATCCAGCGCTCGGTATTGGTTGTATCTTCCGGGTCAAAAGCATTGACGAGCGGTCTCGATCATCGTTGGGCTCTCGAGAGGTAACGAGATAATCGCGGGGATATGGGCTTTTAATTGCGTAAACGAGGACAATACTCAGAGCAAACACGCCACTACTCAGAACGCATAAGAACGTCAGAAGATCGAGATGTTATACATTTTTAGTGCGTATACTAAAATAGAGAATCTATAAAATAGGTGAAATTGTCCTCCGAATCCTCGATGAGACTCGGCCCGCACAGGTTCTCGTTACGAGGGTAAAACAGATAACCTCGTCCTTAATGTAATAGGAATTTACGTCTCCGTGGATTTTGATCACACTCTGGGATAGGAATACTTTATGAGTCCTCCTCTAGAAGCATAGGACACATATGTCCACGGTCCTTGGACCTATCTGCCTGGGTCCTTCCCATTGATTGCATTACTGAAGCGTGGTAGTCTGTCTGATCTTAGCCGGCAGGCCACCCAGTTGGACTCGGCTAGCGACAAGGCCATAGATGATCGACGCGACCCCCTCTCCCAGTTTTAACCTATTGCTATTTGTCGAAAAGACGGAGATCAGGATCCCATCGACATCTTAATTCTCAGCCGGTGAGCATGTTGGTCCAGCTACTAGGTTCGGCCTGCCCGCCAATATCCCGACCCTTTGAGCGGCGATCGGTTGCGCTATGAGTGTCCAGCCCCATGTTTGGGTGCTTATTGCAAGTCATAGCCCCTAACGCGTCAGGAGTGATAAAGATCCTCACCGGTGTCCAGCGTTCTTACGGCCGCACCGTGAAATTCCCTCGATTATGTCCAGGCGGCACCTGATCGCTATTGGGTACGTTCCTTTTTGGGGAGGTCAGTAGACCAGCCGGACGGACACGGGTCGGCTGGGTACAGTGTTCCCAAAGCGTCGCTAACCTAGCACGGATATGGCATTTACTACGACCTAACAAATGCCGCTCCACTCTACATGCTCGTTGAATTGAGTGAGGAACCACGCGTACTAACGTAAGATATTCGAGATCATAGGTCGAGTGTGGAGGCTCCGCATAAACAAAAGTTGCATTTATAGGCCAAACTGTGCCGCGCAGACCGGACCGCGGCGCGCCCAATGTAGTACATACACACAAGCCACAAACACGGTGCCCCAGACAATATCACAG
>Ga0163217_1040047_pt1 | contig 11050 bp, 9 predicted proteins | sample SynspAceP_FD_185933 | JGI IMG/M metagenome (GOLD analysis project Ga0163217, IMG submission 185933) | Saline lake microbial communities from Ace Lake in Antarctica - Synechococcus sp. Ace-P (PacBio error correction) | ecosystem: Environmental > Aquatic > Non-marine Saline and Alkaline > Saline ... | reverse complement strand
AAAATGCTTACTACTAATTACGAGAATAGGGAGAAGTCCGTCGAATGAGTGTTGGATTGCATGTGTCTTTATTTTAACAGATCGACGAGCGTGCAAAAACAATGGACGATTCTTTAGCAATGGCTGTTTGTAGCCGGTGCTGAGCACTCACATGTGTTAGTCCACACACATTTAAAAAAGGGGTCGCTGGACAACGGAAAAGAGACTGTCTTACAATGCATGTGCCGGCTGTTCACAAGATTAGATAACAGAAAGACATTCCATTAACCTTATTCCTGGGACAGAAGTACGCATGTTCGGCGAATTACATGGAAGATATCTAGCGCAAATAGAAATTCAATTCATTGACGAAGCGAATCAAATTCCTCTGCATCGAGTTTCTCCGACGGCACAATTCCCGCATTCACGCGACTCTTTATTTTTATTAGAAAACTACAAAAACAGGTGTAACTCAATCGTTGTTCATCCAGAGCGAAATCACGCCATCCCTAAATGATCCACTAAGCTTACTGAAACTTCGGTCGAAAAAGGAGCTCTAGCCAGCTAACAGCTGAAGCTATTATAGGTAGTTTCTTAAAAAAACCTCAAAAAGGTTAAGCTTAAACCAATTAATGAAGCAATTTAGTTCTTTTATCAGCTTCAGATGCCGCATAAATATTTCAACACGTGTGTGATGAAAGATCACTTATCAGAAAATTAGAAAAAGAATTTTCGCAAACTCTCTGCATTCAAAACAGGAACGAAAAGAACTTAATTATGCGAGGTTACCAACGATTCATTCACCAGAACAAAATTAAACAATTCAAAGTTCTTAGACTATATTTAAAACGAGAGAGTGAAATCAGTGGGGAGCCGAACGTTTAAAAAAAGTGATGTTTTAGTCAGTATTGATCTGTTCTTTCAATTTATATCTGTCGAGTATTGCGCAGCCGTTAATCTTTTTGAATCCGTACATAATGTTATTCTTTTAAGAATCTTTTTATCACGAGGATTTAATCCTTTTTGTGTATCTAACATTGGCGCGTTTATTTCCAAATTGTTTTCAAATGAATATCCGCTACCGAGTATCAAGGAATTCAAGTTGCTCTCGGGATGCAAACAGGTTGCTTATTGTAGTTGTCGCTGTCTGTCATCTTTTTTATAATTAAGCAAATGCGTCAGTTTCGGATTTACTGTCTCTTAGGGTTCGATTTCAGCTGCTTTAATTTAAGGAATTGTAGAATAAGGGTGTGGCGTATTGTACCAGGAAGCACCATTTTTATCGAAAGATGATTGACATATCATTGAGCGACAATATTCCTACTTTATATTGGGGCGGGTCAAGGAGCAGAGTTTTTCTTCGGAGTGTAATTATATGATAGTCAATATATAGAGTGTTGTGTGTGTTTATGACGATGAACATCCAAAGCAAAAGCAGCTGTTGTATAGATGTAACAGGTTTAGGCGAATAGCTTGAGATGCGTTATTAGTAAAGCGAGTATCGTATTTGAACATGTAACAAGCGCTATCCGTCATTAGACCCAAAGATACGAGCGTATCTTTAGATTTATGTAAACCAAGGCAAGCTTGTAGCCGTCGACCAAATGCCTTCTTATTTGAAGATGCTTGCGAAGGAAACATTATCGGTTAGCCAATATTAGAGAATCGAGTGGTCATTCGGGGTAGGGCGAGCATGAAGTGAATATGATATTGCATCATTCTCTCAATTGCGGGGAAACTGAATTTTTAGTTAGTGGGCCGGTGGGTCGTTGGGATTCCGAAATTGTGCGGTCAAATTCGGCGCTTTTTCACCAAACACGTGATAATCTGTAGTATGGTCATGGGGGAAAATTCCATTTATTTAATTTGAGTAAAGAATTCAATAACGCATATGGTATATTCGATGAAATCTGTCCTGTGGATTTTCAATATCCGCGACGTAAAAGTACTTCACATATATGGCAAGACACAGAAACCGGAACAGAGTGTATCACCCGCTAGCCGCGCATAAATCAATTGTACCGATGATGGAATACAACCCGAACGTTGAATTCTTGGTGTCAAAATAATGTTTACGGGACTAAAAACATAGGCTGAAGCCGCAAAAGCTGCTGGGAGTCATAGTTTTATACGTGATTCAACTCCGAAATGCAGAGCCGTCAACCCGATGTGATAGAGGCTGCCAAACCAAAAACGGATATGCCGAAAATATGATTTGTGACTGGTATGTAAAAGAACTGAGGTAAACAAAATTCGCAGCAGATGCGTTTTAAGGAATGTCTCTAGGTAGTCCACGCAAGTGTCACGTACCATTATTCAAAAGAGCAAAAATATAAAAAAAAATCGAAGAAGAGAGCCCGTCACGAAAAGAAGAAAACAGAAAAATATTACGAGAGATGAACAGACGTTAAAAACTTAATAATGACCAATATCAACTGAAGCAAGAGAAAAAAAAATACGAATTAAGTGAAATAAATACAGAACATAAGAGAAGAAAGACATAATTAGAACCAAACAAAAAAAGTGGCGAAAGAAAAATCTTAATATCTAAATAAATAGGAAGAAACCACAGTCATAAAAAAATTGATTGGAATTGACAAAAAAAAAAAATGTGAAACTAAATAACAAAGTCAGGCTATTAAACATAAAGAAAAAAAAAAAGAAAATATAACACAAAACTAAACAAGAACAATAAAAATAAAGATAAATCAAAGATATAAAAAAACCGGAAAAAAAAAAAAAAGATGAAAAAACAATCATAAAATAGAAAGAAAAACATAAAAAAAAATGAAGATTAAAAAGAAGAAAATAAAAGAAATCAAGTAAAAGAAAAAAAACAAAAAGAAAAGAAAAAAGGTTTTTTGACACGAAATAAATATAATCGAGACAAAGAAAGAAAAGATATACTAGACGAGAAATAGCACAAGTAATCAGAATAAAAGTGATGAGAAGAATTTCAAGAGGACAGTTTAGCTGAATGTAAAACAAAATGAAGGAAAATTGAAGGAATAGAAAATAATAGCCATCGGCAGGGAATTGGAAAAAAAAAAAATAACTAATTAATAGAACCTTGCAGTGATAGAGAACAGAGTACCGGTGATGATATGAGAAAATCAATTAGAAAAGTGGAAGGATGACAAGAATGAAAAAACACATAATGAAAAGAAGAAAAACACAAAAAAGAGACAAAACAGAATAGAGTATATATCACAAAGAGAGTATTTTAATTTCGCCGACGACAAGAAAATAATGGAAAAGTAAAAATATTAGGACAATAGGTGAGAAAAAGGGTCGACCTTATAAATAATTCTCGAAACAAATGCACCACCATCAGAAGTAACGAATAATAAACTGAGAAATATCTGCAAAAACAAAAACAAATTAAACTTTAACTAAGCATAATAACTACAATAACAACAGACATACAAAGCAGCAGAAAAAGTAATATCAATGACACCCCATACAGAAAATATACGAAATGATCAAGAAAAACTTTCACCTTCAAAAACAGATAGAAAAGTAGTAGAATAGAGAAAATAACATAAGACAAAAGATAACAACTACCCAAACAGCAACACAACATGAGTTCATAACTCAACCACGTAACCAGAATAGAATTACAAACAAGAAAAAAAAAATGATGAAAAAATAATGCTGATTACGAATAATAATATCATTATATACACAGAAGAAATAATATAATATTCCGAAGAAAAGGCAAAGCAAATATATAAAATGATAAAAAATTTATCACCTATCATAACTATATATCGTTGAAGGAAAAGTCTGAGAAAGACCAAGAAAAGATATTTCAAGAAACTAAATTAAGATAATGAAAGCGTCGCCAAGTAAAAAAGAAAAGACATATAGATATCTTAATATAATGACGTACACTGCAACGCCAGAAGACTATATAAAAGTTATCTTTACGAAATACATAACTTAACTAAGCAAATTACAAGGGTAGCACAAATTAAAACAGAAAACTCAAGATAACTTAGACTGAAATGCAAGAAGAGATATAAGACATACGAAAAATCAATTATGAATGGAATCAAGCTTTAGAATACCATAGAAATAAAGGGCAACCACATAACAATAAAAGCCAATCATTTACTAGAGCATACCAAGTGGTTATCTGATCTTACCAAGAGAAATACAAAACAATTAATAGGCAAACTATGAGAGACATTAAAACCCAATAATATGAAAATATGAGAGCCATTGTAGATAATGCCAAACCGAACCTAAGAAAGATCCAATATAAAGCAGCAATGAATCACTAAAAAAAAAAACACTGAAAGTCTTTTAAGGAACATTATCGACTTCTAACACCATAGAAAATACTGAATTCCAGAATAAACTCTTAGACTTCTTCTTCTATCAACGGTCATTATTAAAAACGGCTTAACATAAGCAAAAAAAGGAATATCGAAGTAGATTAGAATATAATGAAACCCACAGTAATTAACAGAAAACAAACATTACTATCAATTCAAAGTAATTGCAAAGATTTAGACAATGGAACTATAGTAAGCCAATCCATGTATCAAGAATAAGTACATAAGTTTTCAAAAATCGTTAATGAAGAGCGACAACATAATGAACCTGTAGATAGAAAAAATTTTATAACAAAGAGAATATATAATTTCATAATTAAAATAGAATCACAAAAATAAATTACGGAGAAGATAACAACTACATGTATAACTCTCGAAAAGTCTTTAAACGGATTGACTTGGAACTTGGAGACTGGCTCTAAATTTAGGAGATTGATATATTCTTATCATACACCAAATATAAACTAAAGTCTTAAAGAGATTTAAACGCATACAAGCATTGAACTCAAAAGGTTCCCAAGTTTTTATTAAACAGAAAAACGAGTTAGGGAAAAAAAAAATCTTTATTAAATACTTCTAAATAATATCAACAATGAAAATAATAAGATGCACCTGAATGCATGACACCCAAACTCATACTTTATAGATCATCCTGAATCTCCACATATATAATACAAAGAATAAAGAGAAATTTCTTGCAGGAAAACAAAGCTAAGATGAGTTACTCCAAACAAAATTAATAAATATATAAAAAAGGTGAGATGCAAGTCATCATCGGGCCCTACTGCTAGAATAATGAAGAACGCCAAAGTATTGATTCAATAAGATAATAAAGCAAGAGAATAAGTATACGGTACGCTAATAAAATAATTTATCCATCGTCAAACAACAGCAAGTAAGGCAACAAAACAATAAAAAATGGAGAAATGAAATAATAGTAGAATAAAGAAATAAAAGACCAATTAAGATGAATAGTGAATGTGTAGACAATGCAAAACAGTCGCATTGAAATAATCAATCCCACCCCATCCAAAAATGATTTTATTTGCGACGTCCAGTAGCTAATAATAAAATCTGCGAGGATTTACAATCGAGGACGTATGAAAGAATACCACTGACAAATTCTCAACACTAAGTGACATAAGGAGACTGCGGAGCAGAAAATCTGTACATAAGAAAAAAGAACATTAATCACTAAGGATAAAACAGTTAAACAAATAATGGAAACTAAATACAATTAGATAAAGGCAAATGAAGCAATCTGATAATAGAACTATAAAAAAAAATTAATATCCAATAAGAATGTAAAAGGGAGAAATATACAATGAAATGTAACAGAAATTTTCAGAGCCATATAAGAAAATGATAGTACTCTTCAATGTAAGAAGGAGGAGAAGTTGCATCATGTAGTCCACTAACTAGAATCCTAAAATGGAAGAAATACATTTAATTTACACAACTAAACATCTATTAAGAGAGTTTCAAACCTTAACCAATAAATAAAAGCTATACAATAGATAGAATAACTGAAACACGATAATGATGCTCAGTGGCAGCTCTAAAAACTATAATACAAAATTGGTGCATATACGGTAAGATTGGAGTAAAGAATAGAATAAGACAGAAGCTTAAATTTAAGGGTATAAAATATACAAAAATACCCCAATGACTAAGATAATTGTGAATTTATCATACATAGATAAGCCACGAATCGTAAATAAAGATAAACTACAAAGCAGAAGAAAGAGGTACAAACGAACGTGCTTTAAGATCGCCTCGAGTCTAAAAGAAATTGTATCACCTGCGCAATACATCACTCATGCTGACGCTCAGAATGAAAACTTAATGTAACACGGTCCTAAGAAGAGAAAAACATAGTATCCAAAACTAAGCTAAATAGCACAGTTAACAATCAATAATTCCCTGGACAATTTAATAAGATGAAATGTGAACAGTAAATGATTGCGAATATAAGCAGTGAATTTTGATCCGATAAAGTATTCATTAATAAAAGTCCAGAAATTAGTTAACAGGTGACATCGGTGTCTTTATTAATACACAAACATAAAGAATATGTACAACAACAAAGTTGAACTCTGGTTCCTTTCAGGAGTTCATTGAAGCAAAGAAAACCTCACAAATTAACAAGATGTTTTAATACCTTAGATCAAGAACGAATGTAAAAAAATTATAATTTTTTTTATATATATATAATTTAAAAAATATATTAATAAAATTTTAGGGATCAATATTAGTAAATGAGCATTCTATTAGTAATTAATGAAAAATCAAATATCAATTATATGAGAAGAGACTGTAAACAGACTCGATTGAAACGTAACTGAATTGCAGCGATTTGATAGACAATATGAGATGGAAAAATTAAGATTATAAATTAACTAATAGACGCGTTGACCATAATTCTCGATACTTTTGAGTGGAGGCATAGAATCAACAAATAATATAGTTAATGGAATAAAGGATAAATATTTTAGGTGTATTCAACCCGGGGAACAGAATTACCGCCTAGATCTTGATGTTATAATATATTTTGATTATATAACCGATTATATGAGCAACAAAGATCAAGAATTTATCGTTAAGACTTGGCATTTCTATTAAGAGCGAATATATATTGGATGCTAAATATTATAATACATCAAAAAAAACCAATAACCAATCATATCCATACTCAGCCACAAGTAGCTGATTTATATGAGTTGCATTACTACCCAAAAAAAAAATTAGAATTAGATATTCTAGGTGAAAAAATGCGTAGTGATTTACATTCATATGAGACGTGGCCGTTTCTCTCTTGTTCTTCCAGCCAAAGGCTTATAGTCCGTTGGTGTTTGTGAGTATATTTTTATGTATCGTTTCTCTGCAAGATCAAGATGCTTGTTCTGGCACATGTTAACAACAAGACTCTAAGCACTCAATATGAACATGGGAAGAGAATTCTATCTAGGCGAAACAACGGTTCGTGCTACATCTTGACAATTACTCACAGACTGTGTTGACCAGATTGACTCTACATGGACGAAATATCGTTGAACAAATTGTGACAGCATACCAGCACACGAGCCGGCACCAAATCGACGGAGATTGTATGAGTTGGCTTGCAGGTTTAGATATGTACCGGTATGATGAAAGAATGGCCATAATTAAGCAGTTGGAAGTCATCTGTGGATACTCTGATTTACTCTTATTAGGAAAAAGTTACTGTGAGACGACAGTGGGTTGCTTAGTACGTGAAAATCCAATTAGCACCCTGAACGCCATATACCTTGCTACCGCAGTCTATGCTGAATATTTCGAGAGGACAGAACTTCATTGGGAAAGATTAATGGTGGACTATTCGCGAGAGCATGGCCATATAATAGTTGTCTTATGCTCTCGTGCTCTTACCGAGATTTAACAAATACTTGACTATCCTTTGAGATACGAACCGGTCAAAGTAATAACAATGGTCTTAGTTAGTTGATGACAACAAGTATCGTCTGACATGGGTATGGCTTAGCACGATGTAGATTACTAAAGGATACCACGGGATTATGTTATATTGAGTACTGAATTCGCTCCGACCGGCCCCAAGGCGAGATACCTCTGGGCATCATCCTGTGCTAATCGCGCCAAGAACGAAATTGCCGCGGCGATAATTCCGAACTGAGAACAATAAACAAGCAATGATGGTTACCTCTCGAAAGCGATCGGCCGGCGAGCTCTGCTCTCACGGATCAGGCTGCTAGTATGAGACCAGGACACCAGCTACTCACTTAAGCTCCAGACAAATAAAAAAATAATAAGATTTCTTCATGTGCGAAGCTGCATAAAATATCTCTTCATGGTTATCAAGAGAACTAATATTGCTGTGTATATTTACGGACATTTTTGTATGGAGGAAGCAACAGTTCGGTTCTGTCATTATTTAGATTACCACTCTCGGTTAAGCCCCGCCCTCTGTGAGACATATACAATACAGAAGCCCGTCGGGTTAGATCTCGCTTTAATTGGTGATTTCAACCTCATAACAGACACACAACCCAGGCGTTGATCATCCGAATTGTTACCATCCCTATCTAAGCCGCGAAAATCTTGACCATTCGATAGACGCAATACGCTCTTAGTAGACTGCTCAGGGAAGAGGTTCGAACTTACACCCATAAGGCGAGCACGCACTATGTTCGCACGTTCTTTGCGTAGAAGTAGCTCTTCTGTGACGGTCGTATTCTGATACAACCGATCGGTTTGAGTTCACCAATATGGGTTGATTTCATACCTTTCTCTTCAAGCAGGACACACAGCTTTGTCCGTCCATGACCATACACGGTATTTTTACCTTCAGAAGAGTAAAACAACCAGAAGAACAACTAGTGGCTGTTGGTACGCCAACTCTATATTTGTACCAAAGAACACGCTGTGTGTGTGGTGAAAAGAGTAGGTGCGGCGTGGGACGCCGGCGATTGTCATATCGCGCTAAAGATAATGACGCCAATCTCCGAACACTTATATTAGGCAGCGCTTACAAGACGCAGAATTTTCTCGCGCTCGAAGTACAGAATTCCCGATGTGAAAGAGGCAGAAAACGAATACCCAACGGACTCAAGAACGTAGAGGTAGAAGCCCTGCCTCGCTCCTCACATTACGATCGAGCATCTCTGAAAAATGACTGAACTATTCCCACATTTTATAACGAACACTCGTATGGGTGCTATAGAAAGGAGATACCATGTGGCTTAGCCGTGTTACCACAAAAGAGTGCGTGGGGTTTTACTCTGAGTAGAGATTTTATCAGAATGTCCTTATCAGTTACGCTCTAAAAGCCCGACAGGAGGTAAAGCCTGCGACAGGAGATGCGCGAAAATGAAATAATCCTGATCCAAGCCAGTGACACCTAAAGTGTGTAGTTTGACATAACTCCATTTCACGTTTGATTGCGGAAGGAGTTTTCCAATGGACTTCTTTGCTTTGCATACCAGACGAATTGATGTCGCTATTACTTCCGCTGATCCTGGAAGCCTTCAGCAACGAGCTTTAAAATGAAATTGTAAATGGACTCTGTCCGAAACAGAAATGTTAATGGTGCCAAAAAGACATGGGGCTATCTCAACGCAATGTTACCAGACTTCTTTGTAGTTCATTGTGCACACAACGGAGTAGATAGACTATTCCAAGGAAGTCACTATATTACCCAAACACCGTTGAAGTTTTTTATGGTTTATGGATGAAGATAGTTTGCTACTCACGTTAATTTGACAAATCAGATCATAAGATTAGCTAAAAATATTATAATACGATAGAAGACTAAGTACGTGAACCTTGTTACATTTAAATTCAAATTTGAACACACTCGCTGTGACCTGGATACGCCAGAGAGCAGTATAGTGCGTGTACACTCTAATAAGTTATTCCTCGAGGTGGAGCTGGAGGGTTATTTGCTCAGCAAATTGGACGCTCACGCTGTGACTGTGTGAAGGAAGTATGGAAGTTACATTTTCTTTTCACACTCTCTAAAGATAAATTATGACTTGCGCTGGATTGCTCTCTCGGTTCACGAGATGATATCGATTGCACAGTCTATGGCATAGATTTATCAGACGCTGTGTGACGTAACAACACAAGTATGAGCCTGTGTTCTGTTCTGGTCCTTCTATCTCCACAGCTTCTCTCTACCACTGGGACACACTCACTTCTTCTTGTGTAACGGAGTGACTCTTAGTCTTCGACTCTTGAAAAAGAGAAACCCTATTCAGTAATTTAACTAATACTGATATGAATATATTATTTCAAAAAAAATGGAAACACTTAAAGTAAAGGAATTAAAATTCTATTTTTAATTCAAAAAAAATAATTTCTCTTCAGTTAATTATTAGAGATGAGTTAATAAATAAATATATTGATATAACTTAGAAGCGAAATCTAAAAAAAAAGCTATAGTAAATCCCAATTGGATAGACAATTCTGATTGAAAATAAGGTTAAAAACCACCAAAAAAATATCCTCAGGAACATTAAGCTTCTTTATGTTGGCAAAAAATAATTAAGAATAAAAAAAGATAGAATTGCTATAGAGGCATGCAAAATATTAATCTCAAAGGAGGCTACTAGAATGAATTAACTATCGTAGGGATTATAGTTAAAACAAAAAGGATGAGAAGTTAAACAATATCTTGATAAACCGATTTTGTTATTATGTATCTCACACCTAAATTTGAAAACTTAATAGAAATCTATTAGGATTAAATGATATAATTGTATATGCCTTCAAAGTTAGAAATCCGTTGAGTAAGTATATGCTGAAGCAATGAGTCGAAGTTGCCTTATTATATACAGAAATCAAGGTTTTTCGATTAAACAATTTGGAAGAAAGAGAGATTGGTGTCCTCTGTTGGACTCCAAATTCAGGTTCGAGATGTAGTTAAAAGTATTAGAAAACATCAAGGACAATTATCAGAAGTTAATTTCAGATTCAACCTATAAAAAAAAGTTGATAAATTTTCTTGGAGAAAAAGTTGTAAAAAACTGTTTTTAAGAAATTAGTTTAAAATTTATAAACTTTTTTACATTTTAAAAAATTCTATTTTATTAAAGGCTAAATTAGATACAATTAAAAAAATTTTTTATTTCCTATACTTATTTACTTGGAAATTTTTCTCCAAAAAAAAACTACGTCAAGCAAAAAAAATATAGCGTTTAAAAAAAAAACTTATCTTTCCTCCCTTTCTTGGTTGG
>Ga0163217_1034451_pt1 | contig 11051 bp, 11 predicted proteins | sample SynspAceP_FD_185933 | JGI IMG/M metagenome (GOLD analysis project Ga0163217, IMG submission 185933) | Saline lake microbial communities from Ace Lake in Antarctica - Synechococcus sp. Ace-P (PacBio error correction) | ecosystem: Environmental > Aquatic > Non-marine Saline and Alkaline > Saline ... | reverse complement strand
CGTGAGCGAGATCCGATGCTGCGGCAACGCCGTCATTGGACCAAGCACTCTGCCCCTGGGAGTCTTCGGACTCGTTCAACGGTGGACCTGCGCACGCCGCGACCTTCTCTCGTTCGAGCTGGGTGCCATTGCTGTCGTAGACGCTCATGCTGCATCAGCGGGGGACCCCGTTCACCCGAGGAGAGTCGGGTAGCCCTTGGGCACCCGGTCGGGAAAGACCCGCCGCGCCGCCGGCCTGAAATGCGGGGCCGAAACGATTCGCGGGCCTGTTCGGAAGCGAACCGTCGATCGATTCGTTCTTCAGGTTTTTCAGGGTCTTGTTGAGCGCCGGCATACAGAAGCTGTCGCTGGGGTGGGTGGGGATGTCCTTCCGGCGCGGCCTGCAGCAGAGTCTGGCATTGCCGGACACCAGGCTGCCGCAGCACCGGCGGGCTTAAGCCCTGGCCGGCCAACCGCTGCTGCTGGGCTTCCAGTCGCCGGGCACTGAAAGGCCTCCCAGCCTGGCTGCGTAGCGACAGGGGGCCACGTCTCCACCGCGCACCAGCCAGTCTTAGCCAGCTCATTCCACCGGCGCAGGGGCGGCATCTCAAGGACCATCGCCTGGCAGGGCGCCCACCGCTCGGGGAATGGGCCAAGCAGGGGCGGGGAATCCACCAGCTTGAGAAACCAAACCCCGAATTCACCTGGCAGCCGCCCTTCAGGCGATTGAGCAGCTGCTGGCGTTGGTCCACCTCGGGCGGGTGGCAGGCTGGAGGGGAGCTGCCTGCACGGTACCTCCGCCTGGGGTGGTCGCTGGGGGCACTGGAGCGCCCAGAAAGCCACCAGCCCAGACTGCATTCCCACCACGGCGGATGAGCGCCAGGTCACACCAGGTGGCAGAGGCGTCCTTTCGACAGCTCCTCTATGTTACTGCTGGCGGCGATCGCGCCAGCACCGCGGCACCGGGCTGGGGCGACGGAGTTGGCTCGGGCCGCTGCTGGCTGGTTTGGGCAGTGGATCTGGTTGCGCCGGGCTGGCCGCTGCCGGCGGTGGCACAGAACCCACGGTGCGGGTCGGGCCCTGGGCACCGGCCTTGCTCTCGGGCATCGGCAGCTGTTGAAACGCCTCCAGGCATTGCGGCCGAGCGAACCGCCGGGGCGGGATCGGCGCTGTCAGGCGTTTCGATAGGCGGCCTGAAACGGGCGGATCGAGCGCCAATCCACTCGCGCCAACGCCAGGAGAGGCTGGGCTGGATCCAGCAACCCCTGCGGGCTCCCTCGCCACCTGAGGCAAGACCAGGCCACCACCCCAGGCTTGTAGAGATCCCATCCAGGCCGCTGCCGGTGCGCCGCGGCCCAGCTTACCGGCGGGGCATAGCCAGCGTCGCGCCCGTGGCAGCACGACTTGTCTGTTGCCGAGGGCCAGTCGTCAGACCGAAGTCCAGGCAGAACGGGCAAACCCATCGCAGTCGCGGCGCAGCAGGTTGGCGGGGCAGAATCGCACATGGACAGCTCCTGGCCATGCAGCCCGCCAGCACCGGGCAACAACTGCGGCAGCAACAGCATTCACCTCCCAACGTTGCCGAAGACCAGGCTGGCGTTCACGCCTCAGCCTCGATTCAGCTCCCGGTAGGTAGCCGGACCCCCTTGCCCCACTCGGCGCACAGCCCGGAGATCGCACAGTCGCGGCTGAACCTCTCCGAAGCGGGGGCCTGGGGCGTGAAGCACCCCCCGCAGCTAGGGCCCAGAAGCTCCTGCAGCCGGCGGCTGGTCCTGATCGGGCCCCAGTTGCCGCAGCACAATCGGACGCCTCAGGCCGCCAGCTGGTCGCTGGCGCGCCAGAGCTTGCCCTGGTTCCATCGCCCAGTTCCGCTCCAGTCGGTAACGCTCGGCGATCACCACTCCCAGGTGCCGCGCTGGCCATGCTTTCCATCAGGTTGCCGCGTCCAATCAAGGCGCTCCGCCGGGGCTGGCTGAGCCCCTTTGGCGGCCAGCCAATCGTGGTTGTAGAGGCGGGAGCGGTAGCGGTCGCCGCTGCGCCAGAAGCACCGTCACATCGTGTGGCCAGGCCCGAGACGGCGGCGGTCGTCGACGGCCGCGGCCACATTGATGGCCCACGGATCCTCCGAGGAAACAGCCTTCGCGCCAGAGCAGGTCCGTAGACATCGTGGGCGAGGGCGGCTTCTGATCGTCATCCGAACCGGCGTCATCCACCGGGGAGCCCTCCAGCGTTGGCCGGGTGATGCGGCTGTTGCCGATCCCCGGTTGATCAGCTTCCCTCGGCCTTCAGTTCGCCCAGCCAGTTGCCCAGCTGTGGAGGCGCTGCCTGGGGATCGGCGAGGCACGCAGCGCACGGCGGCGAACGCTCCTGAGATAAAGCGCCCACCCCGGCATAGGTGCGCCCGTGCCGGTTGCCGGGACACCCAGGCATCCACATGGCCGCCGGTTTGGCTCCCACGATCTCCGGACGGTGGTGCGGTAGGGGCGCGCGGTTGCGAGATTGTCGAATCTGGTTGGCCCAGATGGCTCGGGGTTTCGGCCGCGAGGCCGGCCCGAGAGCTTCACGTAATGTTGGGGTCGGCGGTAGGGAACCGCCGGCACCGGTGCGCACATCGGCCCGGGCGAGCGGCAGCAGGTCGATCTTCTCGCGCTGACTGGGTGTCGGAATGACGGATCCAAGCTGCGGTAGCCGCCGGGCATTGCAGAGGGGGGAGGGCCGATTTGCCGGTGGTTACGGCGGTGCCTTCGGACGACCGTGCCCCCTGGCTGCAGCTGGGCCGCCTTCCTCCGCCTCAGCAGGATTCCAGGGCGCCCAGACCTTGACGGCGAGCCGCCGGCGGTTCATGAATTCGGGCTTTGCCGAGGATCTCGCAACCGGTGAGACGCACTGAGCTGGTTGCAGGCGCAATTCAGCGGCGTGTTGCCACCGCCCCCCAGCGGAAGTGCCCTGGGCAGCATCGTGCACTGGACGCGTTCGTGCCCTTTGGTTTTTTTTTTTCCCCCCCCCCCCCCCCCCAAAAAACCGTTGCTGGCTTTGCTGCCCTCACGCCGGCCCTGCAGAAGTTGAACGAACTTGCTGGATCGCATTACGGTCGGCGGCTGGACCCGCCTGCGCCCCTTACGATCAGAATCAGCAACAGTTAGGCATGGCCACCGCGCCCCTACCGAGGCTTGTTGGAACGCCTGGGCCGTCCACACGGCGGCGAAGCGAAGAGATGGTGGCGGGGCTGAGCCCGAAGACCTCGGCCTCAGGGGAATGGGCTGACGCCAGCCGCGCCGAAGTGGCACCTCGGCCACACCAACCTGGTTTTTCGAAACCTCTCCTGCTCGGCCCCATCTGCCCGGCTACACCCCGGCCGACAGCCGCTGGGCTACCTGTTCAATTCCTATTACGGGAGCAATACGGCGCCGCCATCCCCGTCCGAAACGGGGTCTGCTTCAGCCGCCCCGGTGATACGCTGAGGTGATCGCCTGGCCGCCGGCGGTGGATGGCCCGGCCTGACGGCCCGGCCTGCAGGCGGCTCGGCAAGGGAATCGGGCCCCAGGCCGAAACCCCTTGCTGGAGCTGTTGGAACTGGGGCTGCCAGCATGAGCAGCAGCACCAGGCAGCTCCTGCTCATGGAGACCTGCTCGACGGGTTCAGGCCGCAATCCGCTCGAACCGGCGGCCTGGGCGGGGGCGCTGTCCCGAAGCCCGGCTATGGCCCCAGACCAGGTGGCCGGCCCCTTGCGCTGGCTGGCTGCCCCGCCGGATGGTGGGAAGATCCGGCCATCCAGCCATGGCGGCGGGCTTCCACTTCGACAAACGAGGCTCCCCGTCATTCGCGTCTGGCTGGAGCCCTACGCCATCGCCAACCGGTTGGTGCGCAACGCGATTACGCCACCTTCATCGCCGATGCGGGCTTAACCAGCGCCCGGAACTGTGGCTGAGCGAAGGCTGGGCGGCCGCGGCTGGCTGAGGGCTGGCAGGCGCCCCCGCTATTGGGCGTTGGCAGCGGGCCTGGCCCTCCGGTTTGGAGTGGGGAAATTCAGCCTGGCACGGCCGCCGCCCCCTGGCATCCCGAGGCTCCGTCGCCATCTCAGCTTGGTTCGAAGCGACGCCTATGCCCGCTTGGGCCGGTGCCGGCTTGCCCAGCGAGGCCGAGTGGAGGCCGTTGCCTGTGCCGAAGGCTCAGGCAGGGGCAGATGGGCTGTGGGCGAGCGGATCGCAGAAGTGAGATGGGCTGCTCTGCCAGTGGGGACGGACCCAGTTTTCCCCTACCGCCCCTACCGGGCTTCCAGGCCAGGCGGCCGGTGCCGTGGGGCGAATACAACGGCAAGTTCATTGAGCTCCCAGATGGTGCTGGCGTCGGCGGCGTTTTCCTGACGCCGGCGCAGCATCGCGCGCCCAGCCTACCGCAAACTTCTTCCGCCGGGCAACCGCTGATGGCCGCGGCCTTCGCCTGGGCTAGGGGGACGCCTCATGAAGCACCCAGTTCCGGAGCGCAGTCTTCCGAGCGACAGGCCGTTGCCCTGATCGATCTCCACCCGGTTCCCGCCGAGCTGGAGCGGCTGGAGTGGAAGGCCCATCAGCCGCGTCCCTAAAACAACTGCCCGCTTGGTTCCTCTTACGACGGCCGAGGGCTCAGGCTGTTTCGATGCGATCTGCCGGCAACCCGGAAGTACCGGCCTCACGCCACCGAAAACCGCCCTGCTGGAGCAAGAAGCAGTGGCGATGGCCGCGGCGATTCGGCCCGGCCTTCCTATTGAGTTCGGGGCCGGCAGTGCCCGCAAGGTGGTCGCCCCTGCTCGGAGGCCCTTGCCCTGCGGCCTATTGTGGCGGCTGGACATCAGCTTCACAGCCACCTGAACGGCAGCCTGCGGCACTCTCCAGGCCCGCCATCGAGCCACCGCCGTGCTCCAGGCATCATGCTGTGATTACAGCCAGTTGCAGGGACCTTGCGGCCCATCCACCTGCGTCGAAGGCCAGCGCCGGATCGGGTTTTCATACCCCGGCCAGCCCCTGGGCACAACTATCGAGCCCCCCCAGGCAGGGGCGTTGCTGGCCCCAGTTTCCGCCCGCTGCCGGCCACACGATGGACCTGTTTGCCTGATCGAAATGATCAGCCACGGGGCGGTGGCCAGCCACTGGAGCGCGGCCTACAAACGACCGAGACCGGCTTATTCGCCGCCTTTGCAGCAACTGCTGGTGACGGCTCAACCGTGACCTCGGCGGCAGAGCTTTGACCCGGGCCGTCAGCAATATCGGGCCCGCTAGGCAGCCTTGATCAGTGCCGCATCAGAGATGGCCTTAGTCAGCCAGGGGCAAACAGGTGCGTATGCGGCTCGCCATCCCAGGGAACTGGACCTTCGCCCCGCTGAAGCCCTGATCACTGAGTACAGCTACAAGTACACGCCGGAGGCATTCGGCGGCCCTGGCGGTTCTGACAGGCTGGCTGGCCGCGCCAGACGCTGGAGTGTCCGGCCGGTACGTTCTACTCTGCATCTTCTGACGAAGGACCTCGCCATGAGCCGCCGACCAGAACACAACCGCCAGGCGTGCGCAGGTGGCGGGGGAGGGGCTGATCGACCAGCTTCGAAACGACTCTTACCGCCAGGCCTTCGCAGCATAACGGCGCCAGGATCTGGCGAAGGGGCCATCGCCCCGGCTCACCCAAGCTATTGCTGCGGGTTCGCGCGAAAGCGGCGATCACGCCGACTGCAGGGGAAGAGATCGGGCTCCGCTGATCCGCGGGCCCCGGGAAATGAAACCACTATCTGGATTGGGCAGTCGCAGGATGACCTCTCCCCGATGCAGCAGCAGCTCGGTTCGAATCAGCTGAAGGCCCAGCTGGATCGTCAGCTAGAGGCCTTTTTGGGCTTCTCACCCGGGAGCAGCAGGTGCTGCTTTGAGCTGGAGGAGCGCCAGGAGCGGCGCGGCGCCTGAACCGCCAGCGCCTGCAAGATTCAGGCAGGGCCAGCTGAGAGCGCCCGAGCGGCCGCTGCTGGAGCTGGGCGCCGAGATCACCAGTATGCAACAGCGGGGTCGAGCGGGCCGAAAGGGGCCGGGCTGCCGAGGCGGGCTGGGCGATCAGGGCGGAGGGCCCACTGCGCCAGCTTGAGGGGCAGGGCCGCCGACCAGCTGGCAGGTCCTCACCGACCCTGGGCCTTCAACGTTCAGCCAGGTGGAGACGGAGCTGCGGAGCTTGAGGCTCTGGCGGCCCGGCCACCCCGTCGGGTGGACGCCCCAAGGCCGCTGCTGATCGCTCCGAGCACCCTGACCGTGGAGCAGGCCTGGGCCAGCTTCGAGAAGGAGCAGGCCCGGGAGGATCCTTGCGCGCCAGGCGCGCTCCCGAGGCCTGAGAAGCAACGGCGATGGGATTTCTGCTTCAGTTGCTGCCGCTGCCTCGGCCTTCCCCTCGGTCTTCAGCCCGGTGTGCTGCTGGCCGCCCACTGGTAGGGCCGGCACCGCCGCTGGTCTGGGCTGGCTGGGCAGGCATTGGTCTCGCCCTGCCTCTTGGGATCAGTTGCCATGCCCGCTGACGGCCGGCAGCTGGTTGGGGGGCTGGAGGAAGCCAAGCGCCGCCCTCACCCCGGTGGTGGGCCCCGCGCCGATTGCCGTCGTCGTCCTTGGAGCGGCGGCCTGAGGCCCAGCTGCCGCCCCGCGCTGCCTGTGGGGTAAACAGGGCCTTGTGACCGGCTGCTCACCGGGGTGCGCGCTTATGCGGGCCGAGAGAGCGCCGCTGCTGTTGCGTCAGCGGGCGGCAAGGGTCAGCTTCCGCCGTGACCGGAACCCCGCCCGGCTGGAAGCCGTCACGAGGCCGCCCCCTTGGCCCTGTAAGCATGGGTGTTTCCCACAGCCCCGCATCGCCATCAGCGACACGGCGCGCACGACGCCGAGGAGGCCGCCGCGGATGGACCCAGATCGCCAGGAACGGGGCGGGGCTCGTGCCTGCTGGTCACCCAGCGCGCTGCACATGCCCCAGCGCCCTTGCAGTTCTTCAGCGGCCGCAACCGGCCTCACAGGTGATCCCGGTTGGCCTGCGATTACATCCTGCCGAAGCCGTAAACCAAGCTCGGCACCGTCACGCCTGGATCGCTGCTGATGTCCCTGGCTTCCCGATGGCCAACCGCGCTTCAGCTCACGACATTGGGTGTCAAAAGAGCGGATCGGCCTGCTGGCCTATCGCTTGCGCGCGGATGGGGTTGAGCTGAACCCAAGGAGCCGAACGGGCTCAGGGCCAATTACTTCGTTGGCGGGCCGGTGGTCAGGCTCACCCTTCCGGCGGCGGGAGGTGGGGATCCGGATCGGCGATCAGCATGCTGCTTGCAACACGATCTCGGGGCGCTCACTGATCGCGCCAGCGGATGCGGTAGGAGGGCATCTTTGGTCCTCGGCTGGTGGTCTGCCTCAACGGCTCCATTCACCCAACCCCGACGGGCCGGCCCTGGGGATCCGCTTGACCAACCGCATCGGCGTGTTTGAAGCGAAACCCGACGCCGCTCACCATCATGGGCTGGGATGGGATGCCAACGTCTCCCATTATCCACTTGTGGCCGGTCGCGCCCTCCAACCGGAGCCGCCACGCCACCGCGCTTTCAGCAACCGCTCCGGTTCTCTGGCCTCATCAGCGGAAGCGATTCACATACGGATGCTGGGGCTGTCGTGTTGAGCAACATGGCCAGCGGTCGATGCCGCATTACACAAGCCCGCCGGTGGGAGGCAAGGCCCACCTTCAAGGGCTGCGAGGAAGTCTTTCGTCAACGCCTGGCCTCGAGGTCGCCGGCGAACCGGCGCTCCTGCTGGGCTTCCAGCCGCCGGCGCTTGGGTCGAGGGGATTCGATCAGCTCGCTGGAAGGCGCTGGCCGTTTTCGCGCCCGACGATGAGACAGCTCGAAGGCGGTCCACCCAAAGCCCGGCTGGGCTTGCGATGGGCCCGGGCAAGTGGCGACGATCTCCCACGGGGTATATTCCAGCACAAGGTGGCTGGATTTTCAGGTTCAGCTTCCACCGGTTCTGACTCGAATGCTTCGTTGAGCAGACGGACCGACGCTGTCGGCCGGCCGCCGGCACCTCCAGGCCCACGCGGGCCAGGCGCGGCGCTGCGTCTGCCGCTGCTCGAAAGGTTGTTGAAATCCGAGCCGGTGGCCTGCTCCACCCAGCTCATGCAGGTGGCCCGGCGCCAGGGGGCGTTCAGGTCATCGGCGTGCCCTGCATAGCGATCTGCGTGCTGCCGCAGACCTGCTGAGCGGCCTCGGGCGATCAGCGCTCGGTGAGCGCCTCCTGTCGGTGTAGTCGGCGTAGCCTGGTACCCACCTCCACCTGAGTGTGAATCGGGCGTGTGGCGAGGTGCTTGATTGCCTCGTTGCGGGAAGAATGCGGCCGAGTTCGTAAGACCCGCTCGAAGCGCGCACCACTGTCGCTTGAGTGGAGCTCGGTGGCGATCGCAGAAACAGCGGCAGACGAGGGTGTTGTGGTGGGGTGCGGAACGCCGGGGCGTCCGGCGCCGCCGGCCCTCGGCATTTGGAAGCACGGGGGTTTCGATCTTCCAGAAATTCGCGCTCATCGAGCCAGGCGGCGATTGCAGCTGACGACTTGGCGCGGGCGGCGAAGGTCTCCCGGGTCTGGGGAAGAGACGATTCAATCGAGATGGCGCTGCCGGTTAAGCGCTTCTCACATCGACAGGCCATGGCCATTTGGTCGGGTAGCGGTTGCAGGCTTGGGAGGCATCTCCAGCGCTCCCTTCACCGACAGTTCGCCCTTGTCGGTGCGACGCAGACTGCCATGCACCGCCGATCAGGTCACCGGCATCCACAGGGAGGTGAGCTGGGCGAAGCTTTTCGGGCTGGTCCGGCAGCGCGAGCGGGAGGGTGGCCTTCTCACATGGAACAGCTGGATGTGGGCCGCTTTCATCCACCAGGTTGAAAGAGGCGAGCTTGCCGCATCACCGCGGCGTCCACCCGCCCGGCCACTGCCACGGCGAAGTTCGCGGTCCTGGCCCATTGGGCCAGATCGCTGGGCCTGCTGCAAGCTCGGCGTTTGCGGTGCGTTGGATCGAAGCGCAGGGCATAGGGCCCTGCGATGGCCGCAAGGGCCTCAGCCTTCTCCAGGCGGGCCTTCTCCAGGCGGTTCAAACGCGGCTCAGGGCAAAGGGAGAAGGAGCGGTTGCAAGCCCTCCATCCTGCAGGAAACGGGCCTGCACGGGGTTGGCCCCAGGCCGTTTTCACGGATCTAGGGAGGTGGCCGGTGTCCCCACCGTTCACCCGTCGCTAGGGAGGAATAGCCGGTGCCGCGCAGGTGAGGATCAGCTCGGGGTTGCGGGGGATCCGGTTCGAGCCTTGCCGCGCAGGCGGGCCACATAGAACATCAACAAGCGCAGGTCGGCGGCGCGGACGTGGTGGTAGCCCCAGAGCTGCTCGAGGATCTCAGCGCGGGGCACCACAACGGCCGGGCTCGCGGAAACAAGATCTGCCAGCAGGCTGAATTCGGTGTTAGGTTGAGCCCGATGCGCTCGCCGGCCCGGGTTCACTGGCGGCGGTTGGTGTCCACCTCAGACTCGCCCACCCGCAGGATGCCCTGACCAACCGAAGTCGGCGGGGCTCTATCGTGCGCGAGCCCCGCGACCGGCGCAAGATCGTTGAAAATCGTGCTTCGAGCTCCTTGGGGGCTGAACGGATTTGGGGGAGGGTAGTGCGTCGGCTCCGAGATCGAGGCCAGACACCCGCTCGGTGTGATCGCATCGAGGCGCGATAGAAAGATGATCGGAACGGCAGGATTCAGCCCGCAGACGCCGGGCAGACCGCGGAAAGCCACAAGCTTCGGGCAGGCATCCAATCGAGAAACCACCAGATCCGGCTGCTCCCGGTGGAAGAGGGTCAGGGCCTCTTCGCCATCAGACGGCGCAGGAGCACCCGAAGCCAGCGAAGTTCCAGGGCGCATCTGCAGCACCCGCCGCACCGTGGCTTCGTCATCCACCACAGCACCGTGGCAAGCGGCTGACCGACTGGTTCTCTGGAGGCTTTCACCCTGAGCAGGTTCGGGGTTGTTGCTTCCAGGGACATGGCAACCAGAGGGCATAGAAACGCAACCCTACAAACTCAGCAAGTTCGTTCGCTGAGAGCTGCAAGCCCAACTGGGGAGTGGCCCCATCAGGCCAGCGGCCCAACCGCAATAGCTGCCTTCCACTCCCGCCTCGGCGGCAGCCAAGCGCTTCATTCGCTGCTCGGGACTGGCCCAGACATCGCACGTTTGCAGCTGCCTGTAGAGGATGGTTGCAGCGGTTCACCCCGCTGGCGGGCACCAGCACCTCGGCCACTCGAGCGTTCTCGAGGGATTGGCAGCCGGGCCCGACGCACCAGCTCTTTCCTGCGCGTCCGCCAGGGGCTGGCTGACGCAGGCCCTGCTCGATCTTTGGCGAGGCGGCCGCTTGGCGGAGGCAAACACCCGGGCTTCCTCGGCGAAGCGGGCCTGGTTTGTGGCATTGGTGGAGGAAGGAGCGGCAAAAAACTCAGCGGCTTCCTCTGGAAAGGCGCTCTGGCGGCACCGCCAGGTTCATTCATCGCCCACATTGGCTCTGCTCCTATGGTCCGGTCAGCGGGGGTGCGGTTCGGTCTCCGCGCGATTCCTGGGGGCCGTTGGTCTGGATTGCTCGCAGGAGAACTCGGCGCCGACTGGGCCAGGGTTTCTGGCCAGCTCTTCCGCTCTGGTACAGCTCAAACGGCGCGGGCGGTAGCCCTGGCTGGGACCCAACCTCCCTGGGGAGCAGGCCCGGCGGCGGATAGAAGAATCGGTCCAGAAGCAAAGGCACGGCGGCCGGGGCAGGGGCTGTTGAAGGGGAAACGGGCACCGGCGCCGCGGGTCCTGGAGGGGTCACCCCCCCATCTGTACCAGACGACTCCAGGCAAAACTCGGCGGGAGTCGTCGGGGAAAAACTATGCGGTGACGAAAAAACAGGGCGTAACGGCGGCCGGTTTGGGGGGCGGCGTTTGGGGGGACCGGGCTTTTTTCAAAGCCGGGAAGGGCGGGGGGGGAAAAAACTCCTGCCAAACGGCCGGGGGGCGGGAAAAGGGCAATCTTCTTTTTCTGTTTGTTTGT
>Ga0163217_1080726_pt1 | contig 11052 bp, 9 predicted proteins | sample SynspAceP_FD_185933 | JGI IMG/M metagenome (GOLD analysis project Ga0163217, IMG submission 185933) | Saline lake microbial communities from Ace Lake in Antarctica - Synechococcus sp. Ace-P (PacBio error correction) | ecosystem: Environmental > Aquatic > Non-marine Saline and Alkaline > Saline ... | reverse complement strand
AAAAGAATAGATACTTTCATGAAGCTCACCTTTCTGGAGAATAACAAAAAAACTTTTCCTTTGCCGGTATTTGGTGGTGGATTTGACCATCGATCGCAACCGATCAATTTTTGCGCCACCAGAGTTGGAAATGGAAATGCTTTCTTGCGCTGGATTAATTGCGGCCCGTGTTGCCAGAGTACTTCCTATTTTGGACATGAAGGATAGATAAATATTCATTCATGGTTCTGCTTCAAGCGAGCTTATTTGAATATTGTTTAGAAAGGATTTTGTCAAATCGCTCCTCATCCATCTCTATCATGCTAATAGTTAAATGCATGAAATCTGGTCGTCGATGGTGTGAGGAGCGCTCGTGAGGTCGCAGACTTTCCCCCGCATTTTCAGGGCGTTCCATTTGACACAATCTTACTATCTTAAAACATTGTTCATTTAAACAAAGCCACATTAAGATTAATTTCAAGTTCCATCGTCATCGTAAAAACGAAATATTAGTGGTCGGTCCGCTTTGGGGACTTAACAACTTGTAGCGCTGCTCCACAGATCCGAAGTGGTTATGTGCTTTGATCCGGAAGTTGCTTCTAAGTCCTTTATTGAATATGTGCTCACAGATCCTTCTCTTTAAATATTCTTTTGCGTACTACAAAATAAGCCAAATGACACCGCATCCCTCCTTCTTCATTTGTGCGATGATGTGCTTGTGATCGAGCTCTGAAAATTCCTTTCAGAAACTCCATTTTTTGGTTTTGAAACCATTTCATTCGACGAGTGAATCAATACATCATGAAGAAAGGAAATACAGCATACGTACAGAACTTAACCAACTCCCATCCAAACGATAATTCGAAACCAGGACACTCCTTGGATGATCAACACCACAGCAAATACTTCCAAACAGCAACGAAAAACAGATCATTCAATTCGAAGAAAACTTCGAAGTGCTGGTGGTTGCGTCTTAAGTATAGACCCAAGTGGCCCAGCATGAGGGTTATTTGTGGATCGCCCACCCGCAAAATGCTTCCATTCAGGATAAAACTAGTGCGATAAATCCAATTGCGTTGATCATCTGCTATATAACCGTCCATCGGGTGTATTGTTATATCCTTCGTTTATTACCGTTTTGTTTAAACATGCCCTTAAAAAAAATTATATCTGTAGGGTGAATTTAAACTGCGAAAACAGATCATGCAGATCAAAAGAAGATTTGCGATTGAATTGCCTTTGTCAAGTTTGCCTTTCTGAAAATCAATTGGACAAAAGGCCTAAAATAAACCAACGGCATAATTACTCAGCGAATAATCTCAAACTTCCAGCTACCAACATATCCAATTGCTACAGCCACCGGCTCCATATGTAGCAATGGCAGTGTCATAGGCCGTAGCCCCGAGTAGCGCAGCATAATAATCATGGTGACTTTGTGAAATATCGTCCGTTTGAGGTAAACCAAAATAAAAACCAATTCACACGATGAAGATCGGGACCTTCCACAGCTTTGGCCCCAAAGTAGGGTCCCATAAACATAGTCTCCGTAGAGATAGCCAGTATGAATCCCGATCAGCTCAGAACCCAAAAAACCAATCAAAAAAGCCCGCGCTGCGAAAATCGGGAACACCTCTGACCAACCTCTATTGAAAAGCCAAAAATCAAAAAAAAGACTGCTCCAATAGCTGTAACGGCGTCAATCGCAAAAATAAATTTCCCGATACTCAGGAATTACCAAGCCGATATCCCCACCACATGAAGGGCAATCACCAGGGACTTTGGCGATCAAAAGCTTCAGGTTTTTGGATGCGAATAATCGTCGTTTCAGGACTTTGTGCAGCATAGGGAATGAAGAATTGCGAGGGAGGAAAATTCAGAATATCAAAGTTGGGATTCCTTAACTTTTGCCTCGCTACAATTGTTGGCAAAAAAAGCGAAATTTCGATCAAATCTCCTAATGATACTCTATAATATTACTTACACCGTGCTACAGACATCGAAGATGATTTTTGTGAGTTTGGATGAAATTGACTCCATATTTCCCCGGATGTTTTTGCCAAAACCGGATTATACGGATCACCCGATTTTACCGCCTGATGAAACAGCACCAATGACGGGCTTTACGACATTATTAGTATTCCAATTTTTTGCAGAAATCTACAGCCAAGCTGATTCGAATATGAAAAAATCGATTTTGCCAGAAACGCCCTGCGCTATGAGACTCAGGCTCAGCTACGGAGAAAAGGCGAATGGCTTTCGAAGCTTTTGAGTCAGTTGGATAATTTCAATTAATTTACAGTACGAGTTTTCGTTTTTCATAGAAATCGTTAGTATTCATAAACTAAGTAGAACGATTCTAATAGAAAAAACTTTTTATTTATCTGCCTGTAGGCCGCCTTTTTTCCTGCGGCGAAAATTCATCTCAGAATCTTCCTCAGGAGGAAAATATCCTTGAAAACCTAACTTTTCTCCATTGATACCCTATCGTTGATCCAGGTGAAGAGATTATCAATTTGGCTTTTGGTTATAAGACTTTCTGAATCATTTCCCCAAGACCAAAAAAAGCATCTACACTGCTCAATGGAAGTAAATCCAAAGCTTGGCGATGATCGATCTGGATCAGCTTAAACTTGTGGATGCAGTACCAGTTGAAAAGGAAGGGCCAAATGGAATCGGGGAATATATCTCAGGTGGTTCCAAGTCATCAACTCAGGAACAGTTCGCCATTCACCAGCTATCGCGGTTCGGGCATTTCATCGATCCGGTGGGAAAGGTCTTGGATTTGAAAATTCACTTCAAAAGATATTGAGGGAATCGATATGGACGACGAAATGCCTGAACATGAGCTGATCGATAAGGTTTCTGGACAATGTGCTTGGCTTTTCCCACCTGGAGATTTTTTTAAAGGAACCCGTGATTTAGCTGTAGTGGATCCGGTGAAAAAGGAGCTGCAGTTTTTTTTTTTTTATTTTCGGATGATATCCGGCGATTGACAAAAGCCAGTGAGTTTAGGATCGTTTTGAAAAGTAAGGACATGATGGTCCATTTACTTAGAAGAACTTGCTTGAGCTAATCGAAAAAAGCTCTATATCACAATTCGGCCTGCCATGATTATCTATCGCTACGATTATTGCAAACGATTCGGCTTCCAGCTATTTAGCTTCCACCCTCTCTTTTCCAAATGGCTAAATCGCGGTCCTGGGTCCAAAACGAAGTCTCTTCGAATCCGATTGGAAAATGTTGAGATGGAAAAAACTAACCACCCAAATCGTATTTGAAAATTGCTTTGGGATGAGAAAGTCAGCGATTCTTAACCGAATTGCCAGAAAAAATTACCCGAAAGAAAACCCTGATGACACCTTTCAAGAGCAGATGTTTATTTGATGGCATTGGACAAGGACTTGAATCTCATTTCAGGGGAGACGCAATTGGATGAGTTGAGGTCAACACCTTCCTATCCTTCTCAAGACGGCAAGCTTTGGAGCTTGCTCAATGTGGATGGATGAGCTGGGCTTTGCGGTGTTTACTTTGATTTTTAAACCCACCATCATGAAAAAGCTAACCCATTCCTGTCGCTTATCCTCCTTGCTTCTGCGGAGAAAAAGGCAGTTCTGAAATGCTACATCAAGAGAATATCTCGGAAAAAACCTTACGTATTCGGTCGAGTACGGTGGTGGTTGATTCGGGGTGAGATTTCATCAATCAAAATCGGGTGCGCTCTTTTCCTTGTTGATCAGATCATAAGCACATTTTAACAAATATTGATGTTCGAGCATGCAACTTAAAGAAGTTGATTTTGAGATAAAGTTGGCACTAACGAACAGCTATTTCATTTGAAAGAGAAGGCCCTAATGGCGTTGAAGTCTTTGAAGGGACTATAAAGCTTCATTGAGTAATGGCAATTTTATTTTTTCTGGATTCAAAAAAGATTAGGAGCGTTTTCGAAAATCAGGTGAACATTACCCTCCTTTTGGAGTATGAGTTGATTGACTTTGATTGACCAAAGCCATCCAAGGAGATAAAACTATAGTCAGGTTTACTTATAGTGAGGGAAAGTGAAATGGGAATTCTTCTTGGAAACCATTTATCTGATTCCTGTGTTCAATTGATTTCTATCAAATTTCAAAAAGAGAGCTCAAAAGTGATCGATTTTGCCAGAGATGGACAGAACCAACGATTTTTTAGAGTAGCTCAAAGAGCCTGGCTTTACATGAATTAGGCGCAGGTGTTAAACTCTTCAAGCCTTAGGCTTCAAAAATTATACATCACTACACTGTTCACAATGGAATTACCGCTAACAACCCGGTGACGACAGTCTTAGTATTACATTCACAATTTCCTCTTTACCCTGACTCCACACAGAAAAGAAAAAAAGAATCAAAAATGAAGGTTCTCATTCTGAAGGGCAAGAAATGAGCAAGATAGAAAATAAATTCGCGAAATTAGATTTTACCGAGCTGGCTTTGGGATAAGCAATCCAATCGATTTTATCGCTTCAGCTCCATCCTAAAACCCCAGTAATCTTCAGAGCCAAGCAAAAAAAGTAAAATATTCCTCTCTGCTTTTGATTCAGGATTTGAACATTAATCGGTGAGAAACATTTAGAAGAACTTACAAACTATACCTATATCCCCCTTACTTCAAAGACGGCAAAGCTCTGGAGCTATGTGAATGTGGAAAAGATGAGCTGGGTTTGCGGTGTTTACGTTGAGGGGGAGGGGGGGGGGGATTTTTTAGGCAACATTGAAAAAACTATTATCATTTCATTTCTCAGCCTTCTTTTCTGCTTGCGGCAGGCAAAGGAGCCTTGAATCAACTGAACAGAAAAATATCCTAGAAAATCTAACCTATTCAGTCGGATACTGTTGTGGTGGATCAGGAGAGGGACTTTCTGCCCATATCTAATGAATTTCAACTTGAAACGTCATCACAGTCTCGATCAAAAACCACAGGCTCTTTACCTCGTCAGCTTAGCAGTCAAACTGATTTTGCTGATCTCTCGTGATCGAGGAATTGCGCATGATAGGTAGTTTCTGAGAATACTTTTAGATATCAGACTGAAGACTTCCTACGAAATTACATACCGTTCTTGAACTACATAGAAGCACAGGACAACAGATCGAGAATGGAGTGCGGTGGACATATAGATCCAAGGAATATGCAAGGTGTTGGGTGAAGGAATTTTTAATCACCAATTTTCAGGCTTCGGGTCTGTCTTTAATAGGGAAGCGAAAAAAACCGAAAACTATCAGGTTAAGCGCTGATTGAATTGACGCCTTGACATTTCAACTCTCCAATTAGTACACAACACAAAAAGAAGCTCAGATCAAAATTGGTTTTTTTCATTAACAGGATTTTTTTAACGAAGGATCAAGGGATTAATCAAGTTAAACCCCTCGCAAAACGGGGAAAGTATCGATCTCCTGCTCTTTGATATGGCTTGGATAATTTCAGTGTGTCACTTTGAATAGTCCCAGAGGGAACAAATGAGTTCTTACACCACAAACAAAAAACCCTTCAGGATATAAATGCAAACTCTTTATTTCGAATGAAGTAACCTCTTTCAATCTATCGCTATGATTTACCAGTCGGTATTCGCTTTAGGCGGAATCATTTCAACAACAAACTCGTAGCAATGAGAAAAACAGGAACGATACGGAGAGTTTAAGGTGCTTATTCCGAGAAGAACTGCTTCTCAGAAATGGAAAATCATCTACACAAGTCCGGATTCAAAAAATTGCTTTGGGATGAAAGCAGGACAGCTTTTCTTCCGCCTAGGGAGCAAAAATTGTGCCTACTTCTAACGAATATGTATGGATTCCTTTGATTCTTGAAATGTATTATTCGCCTATGATGCGGATCTTTAAACTGACTGGGCGAAATATACTTCAAAACTAGCTACTATACAAGATTTTACTTTTTCCAAGACGGCAAGCTCTGGAAGCTATTGTCAATGTGAATGTGAGCTGGGCTTGCAGATTCACTTTTAACTTTTAGACAATTATGAAAACATTAACAATCATCATTTTAGCTTCTCTCTGCTTTTCCTGTGGGCGGGTTCACAGAAGGAGAGAGGGATAAGGATTTTTGGACCTGTTCTTACTCTATTAGATACCGTTGATGCGTAGATGGGGGACGAGCTTATCTTCCACAAATTAGGGTGAGCCATTCGACTATTTCAAACGATCAAAAGCTATTCACTTTTCACCCCAAAGTTGAACTGAAGTTATTGATTTTGATAGGCCTGAAGTTGCACCTCCGCAAGATTTGTCACAGAGAAGGAAGGCCCACTCGTACCGGCTGCCCTATGCCATTCCAAACGATCAAACTGGGAAAAATGGTTTTTTACGGGTTTGAGGAAGTGGAGATTTTTTAGTTCGGACTGTGAACTCCATGACGCGCTATCAAGCTTACTCCTGATGCTTTGCCGGGGCTTAACTGAAGTATTATCAGCGTTTTACCCAAAGGTCGGCCGATAGAGAATTCCTAGTATGTCCATCTATTGAGAACTATGACCAAGTTCCTCAAGGGGTTTAAGCGACTATTTCTTTCGAAGAAATGAATGGTAAAAAAGGTTCGCTAGCTCTGGCTAGTTAGAATCGTGCGTTTACCTATTCCACCAACTTTTTTATACAAGGAAAATTGAGTAATTCGAGAATGAGCCATCAACTTGGTGTTGGTTGAGCAAAGCCTACTTATTCTATCCACAGCCTACGTCAATGAAGTGTTATTTGGATTTGCAAAGTGATTCGGTTAACTGGTGAAAAACTTTTCACTCTGAATTGACAGCTGACAAAAAGATGATTCCTCCAAATAACAACTGCTGAAACCATTCAATGAATTAGAAGAGCTAAGGAGGAAGGAAGAAAAGCGTCAAATTTGGAGGCTTCCGTTACGGAAACAAACTCATCGGAGATTTATAAGGATTTTACAAGATCTGACAGAGAAATGTGGAAGATTCTTTAGTCTTCAAAATTGTGCTGACGGTCTTTTGAGGAAAACCTTAATCAGCTCGGAGAGAAAAATAGGTTCCGATCGATCCATTTTCAAAGAAATCTTCAAAGACGGCAAGCCTCTGGAGCTATGTCAATTGTGGAGGATGAGCTGGGCTTTGCGGTGTTTACGTTTGATTTCTAACTGATTAAAATCATGAAAAAACATAACTCCTTTTCTTTCCTTATCCTTCTGCATGCCTGCGGGGAAAATGGAGATGTTACAAAACTCTGAACCCATCAATATCCTTTGGAAAATCTGAGGCTTTACTCGGTGGATTACCGTCGTGGTTGATCCGGAGAGATGACCATTGTGATTCCTTATGACTGGCTTTTATGAGGATTCAGTCAGGACAAGGGGAGGCTATGGTTTTTTGAAGAGAACCGCTGAAAACTCACGGAGTGGATTGAAGGAATTGAATGATCGGCAAAACGGAATTTCAAAAAGAAGGACCGAATGGCCATTGGCCCTATATTTCAGATTTTCGAATGGGGCCAAAACTGATGAGCTAGCTATTCAGAGCTACGTCAGCTTTGGCAATTCAATACCGCTGCGAGAAAAAACCGAAAAACCTAAAAAGGAGTCCCAGGGATCGCTTCAGGAACTGGGCAATTGACTATCAAATTTGTATCAAACGGGCAGTTTATGATTTTCAAAACAACAAGATTTATACGCAACCCTATAAGGAAGCAATGCAAGAAAGGAGGCTTTTTCTACTAGATCCACTCAGCAAGACAGGTAAGCTCACACCCTATCCCGAAATGAAATCTGTAAACGATTTTACAGGAAACCTATGTGGCCGAATCGGGTTGAAAAAACAGGCATGATTTAACTTTTTTGCAGCTGATGATTTGCAGAAATCGAAACGGGATGCTGTGGGATTTCCGCCGCCTCCTATGAGTTGGTTTTTAACCGGTTGTCCTGAGAATTGCTGGCATTTGAATCGTTGATATTCCAGGCATAACGACCGTGCCATAAATTGGAATATCCCTAAGGAATGAGTTATAAGCGATCCGCATCATTCATGGAAGATAGCCGGAAGGTCAATGGGAGCAACTTAACTTCATGGCCATCCGATGGGACGAAATCGAGGGAAATGATTTGGAGACTGGCATCAAAGAACCTAGTTAGCTTGAAAATCCCAGAGCCCTTCCACGCATGCCGTCTACCTATTTGCTACGTAAGGATTTTCATAGGGTCTTGGGTGGAAACCTAATCGAAGGGTTGGACCAATTCAAATGACTCTTAACTTCTGGAAAGACGGTAAGCTCTGGGAGCTATGTCAATGTGGAAGGATGAGCTGGGTTTTGCAGTATTCACTTTTGATTCTTTAAGAAACTATGAAAAAACTACTTTCCCATTACTCGCAATCTTCACTTCTTTTTTCTGTGGGGAAGCTCGGGGTTTCCGGGTCTCACTTGGACGAAGGGGTTGAATTTTCTTACGTTTGGATACGGTAAAAGTTGATTCTGGAGATTTACTTTCTGGCAGTGGATCGAGGTATTTCGACGATGGCTCTTTCACCGGATAAAAAAATTCTCCTCTTTTACTCTAACAATAGCACCCGAATTGCGGTGGATTCAGATGACTTGAAATACTTATAAGGTGCTCGCTCCAATGTCAATTTACTCAAGAAGGCCCAAACTGCAATTGGGCCTTTTCGCCTTACGAGTTTCACATCACCGGAAAACGAGGAGGTATTTATTTCCTCTTTCAGATGGCATTCGCAAGATGGACCGGAGAAGGAAATCGAATTACTATGTTCAATTGGAGGATCTTTGAAACAGAACCTAGTTCCAGAAAAACACGATTCTGAGTTTCTCAGGAGATTGTGATTGATGTCGGGAATCGCTTTTTTGAAACCTATGTAAAAAACTCGAGGAGGGTAAATTCTTCAGGGGAAGCGTTTGCCATGTTGACCTTAGAGCGATTCAGCTAACCACGAAAAATATCCCTTTGGTGCTCCGATGCCTTGGCAGAATTTGAAATTCCGTCTGAGGCCGAAAATTTCAAACCAATTAATACCGACCGATTTATCTTCATCACAGGGATATCAGGTTTTGATCAGCACCAACGGGGTCAATGGATTGGACAATCGATAATTATCAGGAAGATTCACTGACCGAGAAAAATCTATAAAACCAACTCTTGCCTGAAAAGCGTCCGGGAACTGATTGCCCGCAGAGTCAACTCCATGGAAGCCTTGGAGGATAGCAATCAAGGGCCAAAATACAAGGAAACCCACTTTTTGTGTCCTGGTCATATACGATTTAAGGCAAAAAAGTCCTATTTCTACCGAATTCAAGTTACTTCAGTGCAGTTTCGCGACGGACGGAGAAAAACTGAGTGTTAGGGGGTCTTAAGCAATTTCTTGATTTCAATGAGATTTTAATATGATCTACGAGGAGCGGAATTTGCCTGAATTTACGGGAAACGTATTTTGCAGAAATGGGCTGCCTACACAAAGACCGAGAAACCAAAATGATGAATTATTTTTGTGCGACTAAAACCAAATCTCAAAAAAATCTATGGAAAAATTAACACTCTTACTTTCCAACGTTCTATTCTTCTCTTGCGGAGAAAGTCGGATTCGAAGTCAGCTGAAGCGGTTAATATTTCTTCACCATGCCGACACCGTGATGATCGATTCCAAAGATCAATTTTCTTTATTTCAGAGCGCTAGGGCAGGGTCTTTCTGGCTAAAAGGATGGAAAGACACTCGTATTAACCTGAATCAAAAACTCCCGCAAACTTGAGGTTATTGACCTGAGCTTGATGACTTTCTTGTCGATACCATTCCATTGGAGCGCGAAGGACCTTCAGGGCATTGGTGCTTACGATTTTATATGATGGCATACAGGTATTAGAAATGGGGAGATTTTCATTTTTGCAGGGAGGAAATGTCAAAGCTTTCAGCAGATAGAAGTCTGTTGAAAAAAAGTTCGATTTACCACAGCAAATCTTACGGGAGAGATTCCTTAAAGCAGGAATGAGGAAATTCAGATTTGAAAGGACTAATCTGGCTGATGATTGGATCTCAATAAATTTCACTTTTATGAGGAAATTCGGCTGAGTCTAGTTCTAAGGTTGGGATTGGCTATAATTACCTTGAAAGAAAATGAGTCTCCAAAAGGGAAGGTCGAGTTACGCACTTTTTTTGAAGAGCTTATCCAATTGCGAGATCCCCAAAACTGAGGACCAAAATAAGCTGAGATATCCAATTATGTCTATGTAGAGCCTATGTTTACTTTACCGCCTGTCATCCGGATCAGCTTTTTAGTTTCATCCTCTTCCCATTTAATGGAAGTTTACATAGTTGACATCTCAAACAGGAAACTACTCCAAGGCTTACCTTTTCTTCATCGCTCACGCTAAACCGAAGTAAGGATGTCACCTATCCAACAGCAGCCCAGTAAGAGGTAGTAATAAGGAATTCACCTCGGGAACGGGTGAAGCAAGTTTCATGTTAATGAGAAATGGAATTGGGATCAGAAACACTACGCTATTTTGGAGAATTCACTAATCCAAACTGAGGTTTTTGAGGAAAAAAGGGGAAAAATACCCAACAAGGTTAACATTGACATATTTTTTATAACAGTGACCTAAATCAAATAGGGGAAGTCAAACTTACCGGAAAAACTGGGGAAGATTAACCGGGAGCTCCATTTCATTCCTCAAGGGAATGGTTATGGCAGTTTATGAATTCAAAAAGGATGAGGCAGCTTTTGTGGCGACCTAAAAACCAAATTCTTCAAAAAATCTATGAAAAAAATTTAACACTCTTAACTTCCCCAAATCGGTCTATTCTTTCTCCTGCGGAGAAAAAGCCCTCGGGAATTCGGGATATCTTAAGGTTTTCGCTGGGAAAAAAAAGCAAATTGGATTTTTTCTTTATAAAGGGGCCCTAATGATTAACTCAGTTTCAGGAATCGGATTTTGCCCAAGGGTTGAGGGGGTTTTTCCTATTTCTTTTGGGGGGGAAATATGGGTCCTTTTTTTGTCAAGGGGGGGGGAACTACGGACCCCAAAGGGGGAAAACCGATTTTGCTCTACAATCCTTTATTCCTCTCTTCCCATTGC